>ENA-ORTB01001338-ORTB01001338.1-human-gut-metagenome-genome-assembly--contig:-NODE-1338-length-27760-cov-7.114961_pt1 | contig 27760 bp, 24 predicted proteins | sample MGYA00241905_ERZ509174 | MGnify/ENA primary metagenome ERZ509174 (study PRJEB26280, sample SAMEA2338851) | human gut metagenome | biome: human gut; feature: human-associated habitat; material: faeces... | reverse complement strand
AATCGTAAGCACACCTTTTTTATAACTCATAGATACATATTCCTGAGTCTGTTTTTTCTTTTTTGCAGCCGAAGCATTATCAGCCTGCATAAATATTATTGATGCTAATACTATAATAGCAAATCCAAATATCATAATTTGTTTAAAAGACCAATTATCGGTGGATTTTCTTTTCACAAGCATTTTTTCTTTCTTCATAATAAACCTCCATTTCTGCACGCTTTTTAAATTGATTTTTAAAAATTATTCCTTATAATATAAGACAGCTTTTTATGAATTTTGTTGCAATAAAATACACTTTATTTAAATTTCATGAATATCACTTAATTCAACAGAATATATAAATGCATTATTTCGTATATCTTGATTTTTAGGAGCCATACCTATATATATTTTATCATTTAGTATTTGTATGCCCTCTATTTCTAACTCTAAATCAGATACTTGACCGTGTAAATAATATAGCATTTCTCCAATGTCACCATATACATTATAACTATATGTTCTTTTTGATGATTTGAATATTACAGAAATAACCGCTCTGCAATTATAGTTATTTTCCCAATCAGAACAGGTATATATATTCAAATCATTATCTATTGCTATTCCCTGTAATTGCCCATTAGGAACATTATCGGCATTTATTACATCACTATCACAGGCTTCAGCTAATTTATCATTATATCTAAAACTTCTGTCATTAGTTGAATTGCTGTCTAACACTTTTTTTATGGCATTAAAATCATAAAATGAATATTGGACATTTCCTTGCCTGCTCTGTTTAAACATAAGCATCTTTTTTCCGTCAGGAGATACATTGACAGCACATCTTCTTAAATCATAAAATGGTGTTCTTGTTTTGTTTGAATACTCTGTGTCATCCAGTTTGTCAATTTCTGCACTTGTAAATGTTACATTTGGTTGATATTCAATTTTACCGATTTTACCAGCTTCCCAATAGGTAGTATTTTTATCTATTTTTGTTTTATTTGCACTTGCACATACAATAAAGTATTGATTATTATTATACTGATACGGAATCAGATTTTGACCGTGTCCAACACCTTCAAGATTCATAGAATCCTGTGCCTGTGCTAATTTGTGATTTTGAGGCAATATTTTACATCTTGAAATCTTTACATTATTTCGTTTTCCATTTTTAGTATATACTTGAGTTACATATATCTCATTATCCGTTATATATATATTCTGTATAGGTTTATTTTTCGGTGATACTCCCGTCATGCCGGAAAAATCATTTAAATCGCTTATCCAAAACTTTAATTCTCCCTGTATCATATTTCTTGCCATATTCCCTTGCGGAACTGCATCATTTACATCAATTTCTACCTTTCCATTTTCATCAGGCACAATATTTTTATTACTCATATCTAATGTCATTCCTGCAAGGTCATCAAAGCTGTCAATCTCATCCTCCTTTGTCATAACCAGTGTCCCAGTCTGTTCTTGTTCCTGTGCAGAAGCTATATTACTATGTGCACTTATTGGCAAAATTCCCATTGCCACTACCAAACCAAATGTTACCATTTTTCTTAAATTTTTACTCATAATCTACCTCCCTATTTTGTTCTGCTTTTCAGCATTTTCTTTTGTCAACAACATTATATCACAAAATTTGGCATTATTTTATATCTTTCCAGTTTTAATAGTTATTTGTATAGCAAACATGAGTTATAACATACCACAAAATTACACAAGTTCACATAATTGACATTATACCCGAAACAAAATATACTAAAAACAAACAGATTGTGCTAATTGTATAACATTGAGAACAATGTTGTTTATCTCAAATGATGCTACGGAGGTGATATAAATGGGTATATATTTTAATCCGACAAACGAAAGCTTTACCAAAGATAGAAATTATGAAATATATGTAGATAAAACTGAACTAATCACCTACCTTAATAAGGTGATCTGCACTCCCAGAAATTGTCTTTCTGTAAGCCATGCAAGGCGTTTTGGCAAGTCACACGCTGCCGGTATGATAGACGCATATTACAGTCTCGGTTGCGATTCATCAAATCTTTTTGATAACACAAAGATTGCGGCAAATGCAGACTATAAGAAATACATGAACAAATATAATGTTATTCATCTGGATATTTCTTCTTTTTGGGACGATTTTAAGGATAATCTGGTAGAGAAAATAAAAGAGTATATAATAGACGATTTTAAAAAGTCATTTAATGACGAAATTGATTATTCAAAAAAATTTAGTGTTATCCTTATGTCTGTTTACAAAAAAAACAACTATTCCATTTGTAATCATTATTGATGAATGGGACTGCGTTATCAGAAACAGTGATGATAAAGAACTTGTGCACAGTTATTTGCAATTTCTTCATTCACTGTTTAAATCAGAGGAATCAAAAGCATTTTTAGCACTCGGATATATTACCGGAATTTTACCTATTAAAAAGATTAAGGACGAGTCAGCTCTTAACAATTTCCGTGAATATACAATGTTGAAATCAAAACCAATCACAAAATACTATGGTTTCACAGAGGAAGAAGTCAAACAATTATGCCATAAATATGATATGGATTTTGACTCAGTTAAAGCATGGTATAATGGTTATCTGATAGATGGTGTCCATATGTATAATCCAAACTCGGTTACACAAGCTATGATAGACCAGGACTGTGATTCTTACTGGAGAAACACCTCTTCTTTCTCATCAATCAATACATTTATTACAATGAATTATGCAGGTCTTAAAGATGACATTATGACAATGCTTGCAGGTGGAAAGGTAATTGTTGATACCCGGTCATTCCAAAATGATTTATCCGATATTCATTCCAAGGATGACGCATTGACAGCACTTATTCATTTGGGATATTTAGGTTATGATGCAGATAGAAAAAGTGCCTATATTCCTAACTATGAGGTTGCCGAAGCTTTCCAGATGGCATTAAAAACAGGAATATGGGATGAAATATCAAAGGCAATTTCAAGATGTGACGAATTGCTGATGGCTACCATTGATGGTGACGAAACGAAAGTTGCAGAAATTATAGAACAGGCACATGACACATACACATCAGTTCTTAAGTACAACGACGAAAACTCCCTGAGCTGTGTCCTCACAATGGCATACTTTACCGCACCGGGATATTACAATATCGTCCGTGAGATGCCTGCCGGTAAAGGCTTTACCGATTTTGCTTTTATTCCGAGATCAAATGCAGGTTTCAGACCCGCAATGATTGTTGAACTTAAATATAATCAGTCTGCCGAAACTGCTATTAAACAGATAAAAGAGAAAAAATATCATGGTGCATTATCCGGATACAGTGACAAAATTCTTTTAGTGGGTATCAATTATGATATGGATGGTTCAGACAAAAAGCACCATACCTGTGTGATTGAGGAGTGGAGAAATTCCTGATATAACAGCTACAAAATTCTCTTGTTTAATAATGAAGTTAAACCGGAAATCTGTCTTGTAATTAAAAAAGAGAACATTGCAATCCTTACATTTTCTATAGTATAACTTGCAATGCTCTCTTTTCCTCACCCACTTTATTTATTGCTCTATGATAACCTTAACTTTATCTCCATTAATAAACGCATTATCTGATATGGATATATCAGGTCTTTTTACATAAATCTTTGTAGAGCCTGTATATGCCTCCGGCTCCTCATCAGGTTCAGCCTGTATCGAATTATCTTCTATATACATCACACCACTTCCCAGTATTAAAGACCTTACATAGCACTGTGTAAATGCTCCACTTCCTATTGTCTTGACATTATCAGGGATTACGAGCCTGCTTACGATTTCCCATGTTTTATAGTTATTAATATCCACCCCATCTTTCACAAGATAACTGCACAGATAGCCGTCTTCAAGCATCAGCATACGCTCGTTTTCCTCATTTAACTTTGCAAGTCCTTTTCTTATCAACTCATCTTTTAAAGAATTTCTCCAACGGCTATTTGACTGCCATAAATTTTTTATGGAGTCTCTGTCTAAATATTTCATATTTAAAATCACTTTTATTTCTTTTTTATTGCCAGCGTGTGTATCGTCTGTGTAACCGTAATCAAAAAACTCTCCATTCCACTCATCTATTACTTTGGTAATCGTATTTGGAAATATTATTTCTCCCCATTTCCATTGTGTCTCTATTCCATACCAATAACTTTTCGTAGAAACAGCAGTACATTTATCTGATATAGCTATCTTTTTTCTTCCGTATGGTATTCCCACCAGTGTCCTGCCGTTTTTTGTGTATATCATTCCGTCCACGCTCTTATATTTCGGGTCATTTGCGGCAACCTGAAAATTTTGACTTTGTGCTACTCTGCCTACAATGTCAAAATCAACCACCGTTGTAAATTTTACTTTCTTAAGTGAATGTGATGTTCCACCAAAAAATGCACTTGGTAGATAATCGTCTTCACATTCCGAATATATCCGCTCTATATTCTTTATTTTTCCGGGCATTGTAATATTGTCAAGTTTTTTGCAGCCGTAAAATACATATACGCCGAGTTCTTTCAATGTTTTTGGCAAAGTAATACTTTTTATTTTAGTATTTGAAAAGGCTTCTGCGCCAATGCTCTGCACTGATTTTGGAATATTTATTTCTTCTACTCCTGAATTTGCAAATGCACGGGTTCCTATTTTTTTCAATGTATTGGGCAATATTACTTTTTTTAATTCTTTACACCCTTGAAACGCATTTTTCGGCAGCGATATAACACCTTTTTTTACAACAACTTTCTTTATAATCTTCTCCTCATATGCGGTAGTCTCTATAGGGTCTCCCATCTCCCCTTTTCCCTTTACCGTAAGCACACCTTTCTTCAAACTCATAGATACATATTCCTGAGTCTGTTTCGTTTTCTTCTTTGCCGCCGAAGCATTATCAGTCTGCATAAATATTGTCACTGCTGCCGCCGCAACAACTCCAAACATCATAAGTCTTTTCAAAAACTTTATTTCATAAAATTCTCTTTTTCCAATACTTTTTTCTTTTCCCATAATAACCTCCATTTCTGCACACATTTTGTGCATAGTGCAAAACTTTATTTTTCAAACAGTTCTCCATTTCCAAACAGGGCAGCGGACACCTCCTCACTTTATCCACTACCCTGCCATAATCATATGATTTTTAATTATTGCTCCATTTTATTATTTGATATTTTCCGCAGTCTTTAAAAGTAAATCCATCTATTTCTACGACTCTCTTTGTATAAACTTTTATCTCCTTATTTCCTGCAAATGCGTACTTTTGCAAAGTATCTACATTATCGTTGAGCACTACTGACCTTATTGAAAACTTGCACATTGTCGCATCCGATAATGAATTAAACGCATTTCTGCGTATATATTTCACTTCATCGGGAATTGTTATATCTGCATTTTCCTTTTCTCCGATATAACCATACAGTCCTCCATCCTCAAGAATGATTACCATATCATCTTTTATTGTGGCATAATTCATTCTTACCAGCTCTTTTGAAAGTGACTTTCTCCAGATATAATATGAATCCCACAAAGTCTTGATAGTATTTAAATCAAGTTTATCTGTTTTAAACTCAACTTCAATATCCGTACACTTTTTTGAATCAACACCCGGAATACTATAAAAGTCCTGTTCTTTAAGACTTTTTAATGTCGATGGAAACACAAATTTCTTTATCTGTCCACATCCGCTATATATACTCACCACAAATTTTCCGTCAACATCACCGTCAGCTTTATAAGTATAACTTCTTGTATCGACCACCTCACAACCTTCTGCAATGTCAATCTCACTCTTTCCATAAGGTACAACCTTAAGAGTTTTTCCGTCCTTTGAATATATACAACCGTCTATGCTCTTATAATAAGGGTCTGTCCCCAACACTTCAAAATTTTCGCAATCACCCAGTAAGCTGTGACAATTTCCATCAAAATTTGTTGAAAACTTTACTTTCTTAACAATATTTAAATTTCCTTTTCCCAATATTAAAGTTCCAATCGTATCTTTTTTATTTGCCGCTTTTTCAGGTTCCGTTGCATTGAAATCTCCCGGTATCGTTATTTCCTGAAGATTTTTGCAATTTTGAAGCAAACCATACCCCAGATTTACTGCCTTTTTAGGAATTGTTATTTTCTTTACTCCCGTATTAAAAAATGCCTTTGCCCCAATTTTTTTAACAGATGATGCTATTGATATGTCAGTCACCCTGTCACACTCCTTAAATGCATCCTCCGGAAGTTCTGTTACACCTTTTTTAATAACAACCTTTTTTATTTTCTTTTTCTGTGCAGCCTTAGGCATGGCACTTTCAGGCATCTTTCCTTTTCCTGTAACCGTAAACACACCATTTTTTAATGTTGAACTTACCTTTTTTGCTGATGCAGTTTCAGGCATTGAAAATCCCACACATATACACAGACCAAAGACTGCTCCCATAATACCTACTGAATTTTTTAATAATTTTTTACTTCTACTAAAATAATTTTTTTCTCTCATAATAACCCTCTTTTCTATGCTAAACAACCTATCCCATCACAATCTTAATATTATCATTTTCATTAAATGCCTTGTCTGATATAACTATATCAGGTCTTTTTATATAAACTGTTGCAAAATACTTATATGTTTCCGGAATAAATTCCGCTGAAAATACATTATCTTCTATATATTGAACACTACTTCCCACCGTTAAAGATTTTACAAAAAATCCCCTGAATGCTTCTTTTCCTATTGTTTTGACATTATCAGGTATTACAAGTCCGTCTATCTTTTCCCAGGTTGACATATCATCTATCTTACTGTCATCTTTCATAAGATAAGCACACAGATAACCGTTATCAAACATAAGCATACGCTCATTTTCCTCATTTAATTTTGCAAAACCTTTTCTTATCAGTTCATCCTTTAATGAATTTCTCCAATACTTATTTGTAAGCCATAACTTATGTATTGACTCTCTGTCGAGATTATCCATATTTAAACTAACCTTTATATCCTTGCAGCCATAATAATGTTCATGACCGCTGTCATAACCATAATCATAATACCCATCATATACATCATCCGTTATTTTAGTGACCGTCTTTGGAAACACAATCTCACTCAACTGTTTACAGTCAATATCTACATAATAACTGTAACTTCCTGTTGAAACTGTGGTACAACCATCGTTAATAATAACTTTTTTTCTTCCCAATGGTATTCTTACAAGTGTCTTACCGTCTTTTGTATATATCATCCCATCCACACTTTTGTAATTTTTGTCACCTTCTGACACTTCAAAGTTTTCACAGTCACCCATTCTGTTTGCAACACCAAGATCAAGAGCTGTCGTAAATTTGACATTTTTAAGAGGTTTAGCAGAAGCACCTACTCCCCTGCTAAACAGTGAGCGTGGAGTATAATCAGCATCCACCCCATAAGGCCATACCTCTTTTACTTTTATATTTCCCGGCATCGTAACACTCTCAAGATTTTTACATCCGCTAAATATATAATCACCAAGCTTTTTAACTGTTTTGGGTATGGTAATATTTTTAATTGCCGTATTTTCAAATGCACTTACCCCGATATTTTTTACCGTAGATGATATTTTCACACTTGTTAGTTTTTTACAATCTTTAAATGCGTTATCCGGCAATGATACAACACCTTCTTTAATTACAACCTTTTTAATATTTTTTCCTTTATAAGCTGTAGCAGATACAGACTTTTTCATCTCCCCCTTTCCCTTTACAGTAAGCACACCTTTTTTCAAACTCATCGTTACACAGTCATCTGACTGCTTTATTTTTTTCTTTGCCGCTGATGCATTATCCGTCTGCGTAAATATGGTGACTGCTGCCACCGTAACAACACCAAACATCATCAGCCTTTTTAAAAACTTTTTCTCGTAGAGATTTCTTTTTTCTATATTTTTATGTTCTCTCATAATAACCCTCCATTCTTATATGATGTACTCTCGAAATTCTTCGTTCAGAAGAATTTCAAAAGTACATCATGTTTAAGTCAAGCGAACACTAGCAATCCGCTCTGTTAAAAGACTAACAAGCTGCCTGTCTGCTGCCGTCCACATCTTAAGTGCGAACAGTAACACTTTTTGTCTGTTATAATATAAGACAGAGTTTTTTAAGATTTGTTGCAAAAAATATTAAAAATTTCCAAAATAAAACACCCCCTGTAATATTAGGCATATAAAAACTGCCTGTTCCTACTGGGAGTGTTTAGTGTGGTTGTTTTAAAACCGGATTATTTATTCATATTTTCGTTATCCACATACAACATTATATGCGGCATAATGTTTTTTATGCCTTTATTTCTTCGCACTTGCCGCCTTGATACGCGCCATCGCTCTTGCAAGTGAAGCTCTGGAATGATAATACTCACGAATACTCTGTTTCTGACGCATCTGTTCCTCGGCTCTCTCTTTCGCTTCTTTTGCTCTCGCCATATCTATTTCCTCCGGATGCTCTGCTGTTTCCACAAGCAGAGTCACACGGTTATTCATTATCTCGACAAGTCCCATTCCTACAACAGCTTCCTGCCACTCACTCTCGCCCTCCGGTTTAAAACGCATATCCCCACGGTTGATGGCGATTACCATATTTTCATGGTGAGCAAGGATTTCTTTTTCTCCGTCAAATTCAGGCACTACTACTGACTCGCATTTTCCTGAGAAAAATATTCTGTTTGCAGATATAACTTTTAAATAAAACGAATTAGCCATATTACCTCATTTCTGTGCAAAAACTCTTAAAATCCAAGACTTCGTGCAAGTCAATTTTAATAATATCAAGTATATTTTTCATCACCGATATAACCCTGCAATAAATCTTCACTTTTAAGTCTCACACGAAAATCATCTTTACTCTGCGTCTTTCATAGTCTCTGCTTTCTTTTTAACATCTTCTATCGTTCCGACATTGAAGAAAGCATTTTCAGGATATTCGTCCATCTCTCCTGAGAGAATTGCCTTAAATCCACGGATTGTCTCCTCTACCGGCACATAAACACCTTTGATACCTGTAAAGTTTTCAGCTACATGGAATGGCTGTGAAAGGAATTTCTGTATTTTTCTTGCTCTGAATACTACCGTCTTATCCTCGTCTGCAAGTTCTTCCATACCGAGGATTGCAATAATATCCTGCAATTCTTTATACTTCTGCAAAATCCCCTGAACTTCTCTTGCCACATTGTAATGCTCCTCGCCTACTATGTCTGCCTCAAGTATTCTTGATGATGACTCAAGCGGGTCTACGGCCGGGTAGATACCCTGTTCAACAATCTTTCTTGATAATACTGTTGTCGCATCAAGATGTGCAAATGTTGTTGCAGGAGCCGGGTCTGTAAGGTCATCGGCAGGTACATATACAGCCTGTACTGATGTTACGGAACCGTTCTTTGTTGATGCGATTCTCTCCTGAAGCTCACCCATCTCAGTTGCAAGTGTTGGCTGATAACCTACGGCTGAAGGCATACGGCCAAGAAGTGCTGAAACCTCTGAACCGGCCTGTGTAAAACGGAAGATATTATCAATAAATAAAAGCACATCTTTCTGTTTCTCATCTCTAAAATACTCAGCCATTGTAAGTCCTGTCTCAGCAACACGCATACGCGCTCCAGGTGGCTCGTTCATCTGACCAAACACTAACGCTGTCTTTTTAAGAACACCTGATTCTCTCATTTCTGTCCAAAGATCATTACCCTCACGGGAACGCTCACCAACACCGGTAAATATTGAATATCCGCCGTGCTCAGTTGCGATATTTCTGATAAGTTCCTGAATAAGTACAGTCTTACCAACACCGGCACCACCGAAAAGACCAATCTTTCCACCTTTTGCATATGGTGCAAGTAAGTCGATTACCTTGATACCTGTTTCAAGAATCTGCTCAGCAGGATTCTGTTCCTCAAATGTAGGAGGTTCTCTGTGAATCTCCCAGTTTGCTTCGCCCTCAGGCTGCTTATCTCCGTCAATTGTCTGTCCAAGTACATTGAAAAGACGGCCAAGTGTATCCTCACCAACAGGAACTTTGATTCCGCTTCCCGTTGCTACAACTTCCATATCTCTGCAAAGACCCTCACTGGCTGCCAGCATGATACAGCGTACAATGTGATTACCTATATGCTGTGCAACTTCCATAACGCATTTCTTATCGCCATTCATTACTTCCAATGCATCTCTGATTGCCGGCAGGTCATCATTTTCAAACTCAACATCCACAACAGGTCCGGAAACCTGTACGATTTTTCCTGTATTCATCTCTGCCTCCCAATTTATCTTTCTATCTCTTCTTTTTGCGTTTCTGTGCCTTTGCACCCGCTATTACTTCTGTTATCTCCTGTGTAATAGCTGCCTGTCTGGCACGATTATATAAAATATCCAATTCATGCAGCATATCCTTTGCACTGTTTGTCGCATTTTCCATCGCCATCATTCTGGCATTCTGCTCACACGAAAATGCCTCAACAAGTGCACCGTACACGAAACCTACCAGATAATCAGGAACTATTCTGTCCATTACCGCTTCTGCTGACGGAACAAGTGCAAGTTCCTCTCTCGGTGCATCCACCGGAATATGCATTGCAGCAAAATCAGCTCTCTTGAGTGGAAGAAGCTGCTTTATCTCGACTTCCTCCGCAACCGCATTTACCATTGCAGTATAAATGATGTATATCTCATCAAGTTTTCCCTCATGGTACTGCTGCAAAAGTTCCTCTGATATGTTTCTTGCTCTGTTAAGAGAAGGATTTTGAACAGTGTAGTGAAACTGCTTGTCAATACGCACACCCTGCTGTTCAAAATAATGTCTTCCAAGTTCTCCGAGAACAAAAAGTTTATTGTTTGGATGAGTCTGAAGATGCTCATAGGCTGCTTTCATGATATTGTGATTGTATGAACCTGCAAGACCTTTGTCCGCTGTAATTACAATATAGCCTACACGCTTTTCCTCAGGCTTCTTTTCTACGGCTGAATCGGATTCAAAATATATATCTTCAAATTCAGGCAAATGTCTTAAAATACGACTCATCTCTGACTGTAAAGCAAAGAAATACGGCTCTGTATCTGCAAGCATTTTCTTTGACTTTTTGAGTTTAGATGTGGAGATCATATACATGGCATTTGTGATTTTTAATGTATCCTGAATACTTCTCATTCTATCCTGAATCTCTTTAATATTTGCCATAAATATTCCTCCGGTTCTATTTAGACATTTCCTTTCCTAACTCAACGATCTTATTTATCATCTCGTCAGAAATAACTTTTTTATCATCTATCTCTTTTCCAATCTCAGGATGTTTTGTATCAAACTGTCCTAAAATATCCATCTGAAGTTTCTTTACATTCTTCTTTCCGACTTTATCAAACACACCTGCATTTGCAAGGCAGAGTGTGATAACCTGCTCATGAAGACTGAGCTGGCTGCAAAGTGGCTGCTTAAGAAGCTCCATAAGTGCTTCACCATGATCAAGCTGTGCCTTTGTAGCACTATCAAGGTCAGAAGAAAACTGTGTGAACACTTCCATTTCCCTGTACTGTGCAAGGTCAATACGGATACTTCCGGCAACTTTCTTCATTGCCTTTGTCTGTGCCGCACCACCTACACGGGATACTGATAAGCCGACATTTACGGCAGGACGCATACCTGAGAAGAAAAGATTACTCTCAAGGAATATCTGTCCGTCTGTGATAGAGATAACATTTGTAGGAATGTAAGCTGATACATCTCCTGCTTGTGTCTCTATGATAGGAAGTGCTGTTATAGAACCTCCGCCAAGTTCATCGCTAAGTCTGCTCGATCTTTCAAGAAGTCTTGAATGTAGATAAAATACATCACCTGGATAAGCCTCACGACCTGGTGAACGCTCAAGCAAAAGTGAGATTGCTCTGTATGCAACAGCGTGTTTTGAAAGATCATCATAAACTATCAAAACATCTTTTCCTTTATGCATAAAATACTCTGCAAGTGCTGTTCCTGCATATGGAGCAATATACTGTAATGACGCCGGATCACTTGCCGTCGATGAAACTACGATAGAATAATCCATTGCATCATGTTTCTTTAATGTATTTACGATTTTTGCAACCGTTGAAGCTTTCTGTCCTATTGCGACATATACACAGATAACATCCTTGCCTCTCTGGTTGATAATAGTATCTGTAGCTATAGAAGTCTTACCTGTCTGTCTGTCACCGATGATAAGCTCACGCTGGCCTCTTCCTATAGGGAACATAGAGTCAATCGAGAGAATACCTGTCTCAAGCGGTGTATCAACCGACTTTCTATCCACGATACTTGGTGCTTCCTGCTCAACAGGGAAATAATCGTCTTCCTTTATATCTCCTTCACCGTCGATAGGCTCACCTAATGCATTCACAACTCTGCCAAGGAATGCATCTCCGACAGGAATACCTGCCTTTTTCTTTGTTCTTACAACTTTTGTTCCCTCTTTGATACCGAGATCACTGCCAAAAAGAATACATCCTATTTCATTCTGTCTTATATCCTGAACCATTCCCTTGACACCGTTTTCAAAAGTTACGATTTCACCATACATTGCATGGTCTATACCATATATTGTTGCGATTCCGTCACCGACCCAGATAACCTCTCCGGTTTCTCTTGCCGAATCGTCCCAATCAAAATCTTCTATCTCTTTTTTAATTATAGATATGATATCTGTTGCGCTAATAGCTCCCAACAAATTCACCTCCCAGTCATTTTTCGTTCCAACTGGCTCAACCGCCATGTGAAACTCTTATCATATTCTTCCATCTTTGTCTTAACTACATATCCGCCAAGTAACGAATCATCCACATTCTCAGATAATTCAACGGTATAATCCGGATATTTCTTTTTAATATCATCTTTTATACTCTTTATCTCATCCTGTGACATCTCTTTTGCACTTGTTACTGTAGCACGAAGAATATGATTTTTTTCGTCCCAGTATTCATGGTAAGCCTTAAAAATATCACTAAGTTCATCGGCATTACCGACCTTACACATTTCCTTTATGAAATTTGCGATTACGGACGAAAGTTTTGCTTTTTGGAAAATATCATCAATCACTTTTTCCTTCTTGTCAAGACTGACAACAGGACATTCCAAAACCTCTTTCAGAACAGGTGTAAGTGACAATATATCCTCAGCATCATTTACATCTTTTCTGTCAACCGACAGATCGTACAAAACCTTTGCACTATTTACTGCTGTCTGCGTCACGGCTATCACCTGTCTCTAAAATTTTTCTTGCTGCGACAACGGCGAGTTTTGCAATCTCTGCCTGCGTTGCCTGCATTGCTTTTTCATGCTGAGCCTCGATGTCTTTCTTGGCTTTTTCTTTCAAGCGTTCTGTCTCAACTCTGATATCTTCCATCTGGGAATTATAAGCCTCATCAGCACGCTCCTTAGCATCTGCTAATATCTGGTCAGCCTCTGTCTTTGCTGTCTTAATCTTATCGTGATATTCTTTCTTAAGTTTGTCTGCCTCGTCCTCTGCATTCTTAGCACTCTTGAACTGATTATTTATCATTTCCTCTCGTGCGTTGATAACATTCATAACCGGCTGGAACAAAAACTTTCTGAATATCGCATATATGACAAGCAGATTTACGACTGTCCATAAAATATTCCACGGGTTTATACTTAACATATATTGTCCTTCTTTCAACAATCCATTAAAAAAACTGCTGCCGTATCAACAATCCGGCTGTTATTTCCACATTTTTATATACGACAACACTCCGTCAATAATTAATTATCATACTTTCCTAAATGTTTATCCTCAGACGGGTTGATTATTTAAGAAGTAAGATGATAAGAAGTGCGATAACGAAACCGTAAATAGCTGTTGCCTCGGCAAGTGCACAACCTAAAAGAAGTGAACTGCTGATCTTTCCTGATGCTTCAGGCTGTCTTGCGATAGCGTCTACTGCTGAAGATGTTGCTTTACCAATACCAAGACCTGCTCCGATACCTGTTAAAACTGCGATTCCTGCTCCGATTGCTACTAATAATGTTGCTGACATAATATTAATCTCCTTTTCTGTTTCATTTAAATCTTTTCTTTAATTTAATCTTGCTGAACTATGCCCAGCAAAAATATTTCTGTTTTCAAAAATCCTTATTATACTATTCCGTTTCTGTCGCTTCTTTTATAAATAATGCAGTTAAGAATACAAAGACATATGCCTGGATAAGACCGTCAAATATATCAAAGTACATACTGCAAAACGCCGGTAATACTGCCGGAACCACAAGTTTTAGAAGCTCCATAACAACGAATGAACCAAGTACATTTCCAAATAGTCGCATACACAATGAAAGTGGCCTGATAAATATTTCCAATATATTAATTGGTAATATTATAGGCATCGGTTCTGCAAAACTCTTAAGCCATCCCTTTGTACCTTTCTGACGAATACCCGAAACCTCTATCAGAATAATACTCATCAGTGCAAGTGCTATGGTGACATTCATATCCTTTGTCGGTGGTTTAAATCCCAAAAGACCGATAAGGTTTGCTATTCCTATGTAAATAGCCACCGATGCAAGATACGGTATGTATGCAGTACCGTTTTCGCCGACTGTACCTTTAAAGAAATTGTACAATCCACTCACCGCTGTTTCTAAAACAAGCTGTTTACGACTGGGATTTTCTATACTCAGGTTTTTGACAAGCAGAACACACAAGACCAGAACTACAAGCATTATTATCCATGTAACGACAACAGACTCATAAATAGGTATGCCGCCGAATATTGGAATCTTAAATACTGTTTTACAGTTCAGTTCTTCCATCAAACTCTCTACCAGAGTATCCACAATATTCACCTCCATCTTATTTTTTAAGGAAAACATAAAAATCAAAATACCTATACACAGGAAATCATCTGCCTGTTGAATATCTATCGGCATCTGTGATATTTTTGTGTCAACTTCCTTTCAACGACTGATATTATAACTACTGCTGTTAAGATATGTAAAAAGTATTTTTGACATAATAGTTATACAATTTTTATATACTAAATTTTACCAAAATATGCTATTATTATTATATGTTAATTTTTTGTAAACTCGGCTTAAAGACTGAATTTTCACGCATTGAGCTGCGTTTATCTGTTAAAACTAAGATAATAAATACACGAAAAATTCTAGATTTAGAGGAGCGAAATTATGGGAAATATTTTAATAAAAAAAACACCTGCAAAAATAAATCTGACACTTGATGTGACGGGAAAACTTGAAAACGGTTATCATACATTGTCTATGATAATGCAGAGCATAGATGTATGCGACGAACTCTCTTTTGAAAAAACTGCAGATGAAACAATTCTTTTTTCAATGAATAAAGACCTTCCGGACAAGATACCTGCCGAAAAAAATCTTGTCTATAAAGCGGCAAAACTTATGAAAGACACTTTTAAGATTGATGGTGGATTTAAGATACACCTCACCAAAAATATCCCTGCCGCTGCCGGACTCGCCGGCGGAAGTTCCGACTGTGCCGCCACACTTATCGGAATAAACGAATTGTGCGGGCTTGGTCTTGACATTGAAAAACTGTGCGAGATAGGTGTAAAACTCGGAGCTGATGTCCCATTTTGTATAAGAAAAGGCACAATGCTTGCCGAGGGCATTGGTGAGATACTCACACCACTCGCACCGCTTACAGGCATACCCGTACTTCTTATAAAACCAAACATATCAATAAGCACACCGTATGTTTACAAACACCTCAAACTAAACAAACTCGATTATCATCCGGATAACAAAGCCGTAATCTCATATATAAAGGATAACAACATAAAAAAAATAGCAGCTTCACTTTCAAATGTACTAGAGACAGTAACCATACCCGAAAATCCGATAATCACCGAACTTAAACACTATCTCACCGAAAATGGTGCAATAGGCTCACTTATGAGTGGAAGCGGTCCAACAACATTTGGTATATTTGAAAATATGGAAACTGCAAAAAAAGCATACGAAAAAGCAAAAGCTGATTTCCCTGATTTTGATGTGGTGTTGTGTCAGACTATGTAGGGTGAGAATTATTAAAAGGTTGTAAACTTTCCTATTATATTATGGCATACTCCTGACGATATAATTATCAGAAGAAACAATTTGCTATCCAAATAAGTTTTTGCATACGACCAAAATAATAACTAATAACGATAATTCAAACAATTTAACAGTGTTTCAAAGAAATGAGCACTTATACTTTTGAAAATGAAGGTTTCAGTGTGAAAAATTAAGGTTTCACACACAAGATTTGTGTTTGTGCACACTTGATACAAATCTTATGTATGAAAGATAAAAACTTTCGCACTATACGCAAAAAATGTGTGCAGAAAAGAGGTTAATTATGAGTTTAGATGCAATTTCATCATCAATAAACACATACAGCAAAGTTGATACCAAAAAGGCTGACAGCACAAAAGAAACAGCAGCAGCCGTTGCCGCATCAACGAAAAATACATCATCAGCAGACAAAGCAGCTTCTACTGATACTTCAAAAGAAAACGGTGTTGTTTTCGACAAGACAACTGACAATAAGACCGACAGTGCAAACCAGATTTACAACAAAGATGCTATTATCTCAAAGCTTAAGGCAGACCAGCAATCACGCTTACAGTCTATGCAAAATCTTGTAGAGAAACTTTTAAATAAGCAAAAAGGTACTTTTGACCTTGCCAGCCTTATGAAAAAGGATGATGTTTCAGGACTCAATCTTTCTGCTACATTTGAAGCCGCAGCTAAAAATGCAGATCCTGATACCATCAAAGCTGCTCAGGAAAGTATTTCTGAGGACGGTTACTGGGGTGTAAACAAGACTTCTGACCGTCTTGTAAGTATGGCTATTGCACTTTCAGGTGGAGATACAGACAAAGCAGATGAAATGATGTCAGCTATCCAGAAAGGTTACGACAGAGCAACAGCAGCCTGGGGCAAAGACCTTCCTGACATTTGCAAAGACACACTTGAAGCTACAAAGCAGAAAATGGATGACTGGAAAAACGGCAAGACTACAGCAAAAGATTATTCAGACCTTCAGTAGTGCAGTATATTTTAACATTATCAAGCCGATAGAAAAGCAAATTGTAAATATCTGTTTGCTGATAATCCACAGTTTAAAGCTGACATTTATCAGTAAACACATTTTCAACCACCAAGGACAAAGATGTCTTCAAAAAGATATGCTTTGTCCTTTTTTATTTATACAAAATCAGAAATTGATAATACAAGTTCTTTTCTTGCCTTATATGTTATTTTTGTGTATATTATTAAATAAAGCAAATAATTACAAAATTAATTATCACCTATTAAAAGATTGTATTTCCTAATACAACAAACACACGATGGAACATCACTTTTTATATTTCTGTCGAAAATAATTTTAGAGAGGAGGTCATTTTTGAATACAGAACTTAAAAATTCAATAGCTGCTACTGATAAGGAAGCTCAATATGATGAAAGTGCGAAAAGATTACTCAGTCAGAAAATCATACTTGCACATATCTTAGCAAAAACAGTTCCCGAATTTACGAATATGAATCCTACGGATATCGTCCCTCTCATAGAAGGTGAGCCGTATATCAGCTCTGTTCCCGTTGACCCCGGACTTTCAAACATAGAAAAACCAAAAGCTGATGAACAGATAACAAACGGACTTTCAAATATAAAAAAGGAAAGCAACGGGCAACGCATTATAGGTCTAAACGATGAAAATATAGAAATCAACGAGGGCATGATAAGATTTGATATTATCTTTTATGTACGGATACCGTTAAAAAGCAACATAGCAGACAAAGATATAACCGCCAACAACTCAACAGACGCCGAAAACAGATTATCACAAATAATCATAAATGTAGAAGCTCAAAAATCAGAGCCACAAAAGTACGATATTTTGAACAGGGCAATCTTTTATGTTAGCAGAATGATTTCCTCACAAAAAGGGCGTGATTTTGAAAATTCAGACTATAATAATATTAAGCAGGTCTATTCCATCTGGGTTTGCATGAATATGCCTGAAAACAGCATGAGCCATATTCACCTTCTGAAAGATGACCTGATTGACAAACACAACTGGCATGGAAACCTTGACCTGTTAAATATTATTATGGTAGGACTTTCAAATAATCTTCCACCACATGATGACACTTACGAAATGCACCGTCTTTTAAGTGCATTGCTTTCAAAAGATTTAACTGTAAATGAAAAATTAGACATTATAGGAAATGAATATGATATTCCTGTCGAAAATAATTTAAGAGAGGATGTGAATGTTATGTGCAATTTAAGTCAGGGTATAAAAGAAGATGGCATCGCCATCGGTGAGGCACGAGGAATTGCCATCGGCGAAGCACGGGGCAGGGCTGAGGGCGAGGCAACTGCTGAAACCAAGATAGTCCTAAATATGCATAACAACGGACTCACTCCTGAACAAATAGCTGCTTTTACCAACAAAAACATTGATGATGTAAAAGCCATCATAGCCGGAAAACTTACTATTCCGTCTGAATAACTTTCAACCACCAAGGACAAAGATATTTCTCAAAAGACATACTTTGTCCTTTTTATAAGATAAAAAACTTTTACCACACAACACCACATAAGATAACAATAAAAAATCATAATAAAATAAAACGAAATGAGGGGTTAAATGACAAATAAAAACAGATTTCAGATTTTGATAGAATTTTTTATGCTCACCATAGGCTCAATAATCGCAGCTTTCGCCATTGAGGAATTTCTCGTACCGAACACTATACTTGACGGTGGAGTCATCGGCATCGGCATAATGATAAACAATCTTACCAAACTCCCACTCAGTATGCTTACCATTATACTAAACATACCTTTTCTGCTCTTTGGTCTGCACAAACTTGGCAAGATATTTATTATAAAAGCAGCATACTGCATGATAATATTTTCTCTTTTTGTATCACTCTTTGCTCCGTGGACAAATGGTTCTCATAATGAACCTTGTCGTCTATTCCATTGATACCTCCGCATTTGTCTCAATAACTGATGTTACCGAAATAATAGGCAAACACATTAAAAAAACCGTCTAACTCAAAACTGCTATCTGCCTATAGTAAAACTTTTCCTACTCCGCATCATCTATAATCTTTGTATATCTCTCAAATTGCCCGGCATATATCACCTTAAGCAAGGCATCAGCACTCCTGAGTGCCTTTGCGATAACGGTATTATCAAGTCTTTTCTCATCCATTATATCAGCAAACTCGTCTATATCTACCACTTTAACAAATCCGTCAGGGTAAACTAAAACATCTATAAGAAGATCATTAAACACATATTTCTGACTGTCCTTTTCATGAACCGTCTCCACAATATCACAATACCAATAGACAAGATTGTCCTCACTGTCATATACCTTGCTCACTTTTATACCCTTGTCAATAAAATAAGCGGACACACCTCTGGCAATGTCTTTTCTCGGTTTTAAAACATTCCATTTTGTAAGTATCATATCATCTGTGACAGACAACACTATATCGTCTTTAAGTTCCTTGATTTCATCCGGGATATATCTTCTTCGGAAAAGCTGTATTTTGTCCATATTCTCCCCCTGTATCTTCAAATTTGTTACAGTTAGCATCTGAGCCGTAAACCGCAACCAAAATATTGTTAAGTCTAATTATAATATCCGCAGTTTAGCTTGTAAAGAAAAAAATCCGTCATTCTGTGTTGTAATGTAACAGTTCAGCCCAGATATATACAGTTGAACCGTTACATTTTACCGTCGCAAAATATTTTAAATTACACAACCATTATATATAGAAGAAACTCATTCACCAAATGTATAAAATCATACTCAGAATGTTACAATATTGTAAAAGATTAACCCCAAAATATGAAAAAATCACCAAAAACATACACCTAATTCTTAACCTAATAGTAATTTTTCCTTAATTTGTGTTGACAAATACATATTAAGTTGTTACAATAAAAATCGTGATGTAATATTTTTGTAACAAACTTAAATAATTCATTACATATTCTTTTGAAAATACACACAAATTATTATAATATCAAAAAATTATGGAGGATAATATGTTTAAGGAAGGCTTGACAAAAAAGGCATTATCACTTGGAACAGCACTTACATTGTCTGTTGCCTGTGTACTTACTTCGTTTAGTACATCACCTGCTGAAACAAAAGCAGCAACAATTCCCGGTATGTCTTTTTTAAGCGACGAGATTAATAATGGTGATAATACTACTGATGTAGACGACAATAACAATAATGATAACAACACTACTGATGTAGTAACTGGTTCAGCTATAAAGGTTACAACAAATTTCAATAAACTTGGTATTGTTACTAAAAAGACTGGATTTGTTAATGTAAACAAAGGTGCCGGTACAAAGACTAAGGTTGTCGGAAGACTTTATAAAGGATATAAAGTCAACATCATCGGTTCTACAAACAAAAGCTGGCTCAAGGTTAAATCCGGACGAGTTTCAGGTTATGTATGCAAAAAATATTTTGCAATAGGTGCAAAGGCAGCTAAGGTTGCAAACAAATATGGTACTGCATATGTAAAAGTAAACAAGTCAGCAAAAAAAGTTTCCTTAAAGAAATCAAAGAGTTCTTCAGCAAAAACTCTTACAAGCCTTAAAGCAGGAAAGAGTTATAAATTAGTTAAGACTTACAATAACGGATGGGTAAAAGTTAAGTCAGGTAAAAAGACAGGTTTTACAGACAGTCTTTCATCTATGACAGCTTATTATAAATTCAGCAATGCTCTCACTCTTAACGGTGTTAGAGCAAGAAGATATGGTTCACTTAAAGGCTATCAGGCTTCTGTTTATGCACAGCGATTTGTAGGTAATCGTTATGTATGGGGTGGAACAAGCCTTACACACGGAACTGACTGTTCAGGATTTACAATGAGTGTTTACAGAAAGTTCGGTTACAGAATTCCTAGAACTTCTCGTGAACAGTCAACATACGGAAAGAGAGTAAGTTTTTCAAATCTCAGACCGGGAGATCTTCTTTTCTACACACACGGTACAGGCAGAGTAAATCATGTTGCTATGTATATTGGAAGTGGACGCATCGTTCATGCAAGCAATCCAAGGACAGGTATCAAGATTTCAAAATACAATTACTCTAGACCTAAATGTGCAAGACGAATTGTTTATAAGAAATAATATTTGTTATAATATTATTCTTTTCATAAATCTCTTTCTTAAAAACACCGCATAAGCGGTGTTTTTTATTTTACCCATTTCAATCCTATATCTTCAATCCATTGTAACAGTCCAGCCTCTCCTTTATTACATTCGTAAATAAAAGGCTATTCAGCCCCAAAAAACAAGTCAATAATACATTGAGCAAGCTCATGTATTATTGACTTATCTTTTTTGGGCTGAACTGTTACAATCCATTTCTTTTTATTATATTTTTTCCTTGACAAATCATAACTCCGCCCTTATAATCATATATATCCTATCAGTTTAATATGAATAGTATGATTTAAGAAATTAGGAGGGTTTGTCATGAAAGAGATATTATGTTTTGGAGATTCAAATACTTATGGACTTATACCGGGTACAACATCAAGATTTGACCGCAGCACACGCTGGACCGGTATTCTTGAGTCGGCACTTTTCCCTAACGGATATAAAATAGTTGAAGAAGGACTCTGTGGACGCACTACCATCTTTGAAGATGAGCTTCGTGACAACAGACGCGGTATAGATATGCTTCCGGCACTCCTTGAATCACACTCACCTATAGATTATGTAATACTTATGCTTGGCACAAACGACTGCAAGACATATTATAATGCCTCTGCCGGTCTTATCGGTAAAGGTATTGAAAAGCTTATATCACAGATTAAAAAGTATGATTCGTCTTTAGACATACTGCTCATGTCACCTATCGTACTTGGTGATGATGTCTGGAAGCCCGAGTTTGACCCTGAGTTTAACAAAAACTCCGTAAAAACATCACACAAACTTAAAGATGTATATAAAAAGATAGCCGACAAATACGGCTGCCATTTTCTAGCTGCATCTGATGTATCTTCCTACAGCACTGATGATATGGAACATATGGATGCATCCGACCACAGACACCTCGCCGATGCAATCCTTGATCTTGGTCTTTTTGCTTAAAAACTGACAGTTCCTTTTTATTGATAAAGTTTTACATATGCCAAAACAGGCTTTCCGCTATTTTTAATAATAACGAAAAGCCTGTTTTTAACTCTTTCATCATCTTATTGACTTGCTGAAGCCGTCGGGCTTTCTGCCGCTGATGCTCCCTTATCGTTGTTACTGCTGCCTGCATTTGCTGCTGAAGTCTGCGAATAATTGAAGTCGTATTGATTTTTCTTTTCGACATCATACTTATAACTTCCCTTTACGACCACATTATCCTTTGCATTGGCGGCAAATCCGATTTTTAACACATCGTTTTCCTTTTCCTGCAGAGTATATACAACCAAATCATCTTTGTTAAACGCAATGTCATTCTGATTTCCATTGTAACGGTCAAACACACTGCTTAAAGCACTGTTTCCGTCCTCCTGTTTATAATATATCTCTTTCAGCTTTGTATCAAATACAACAAATGTCTGTGACTTTATGCCATTGTATGTAAGCACAGCATACCTGTTTTCCTCATCATCCGTTGTCTGCACCCACTGAAGCTCACAATAATATCCTTTAATATTACTTATTTTCTTTGATGCACCGTTTGGAGATATAACAATATTTTTTATTTCCTCTGAACCGGTTGAGTCCTTTTGAGTTACAACTCTTATGCTCTCCCTGTCACTGTCATTTCTTAAGGAGTGAACACTCTTTTCTCCGCTTTCATCGGTTTTGTCGCTGTCTTTCTTATATTTTTTGAGCTGTTTTTTTGTAAGTTCTTTTCTTACAAACATTTCATTAGTGCCATCCCATACATAATAAAACTTGTTTTTTAAAACTTTTACTTTTATAACTCCGTTAGTTCCCTTTGGTATCTTAAATTCACAGGAATTAGCCTCCGCACCCGTCTTGTCTGCCGTATAAATCGGCTCAGACACACATTGCAGCTTGTCAGCCTCGATATTCCAGATATAATACTTCTGAATACTCTTTATTTTATTTTTCTCTTTCTTTTTTGGCTCTCTGCCAAGCAAAGTGTTAAGATTTTCATCAGTAAATTCTATATCCTGACCTATCGCAACTTCATTTACCTTATCGCTGTTATAATCTGATATATGCAATGCAACATTCTTTTCAAAGTGCAGCTTATCATTCTTATTGTCACCAAACTGTCCGTTTAAATTTTCCTCGGCAAGCTTATTTCCCTCCGTGTCCTCCAAAACAAGCTTAAACTCACCATCATAACCTGAATCTTCCTGCTGCCCATCCGTCATTACTATCTTTATGACCTTTGACAAGCCGTCTGCACTCTTAACATTAGTCTGTGCAACGACAACCTGTTTTGTTTTATCAAATAACGGTTCTTCTGTCTGCGAAATGCTGTTGTCTACCGTTGTGTCTAAACTGCCCTCCCACAACATATATAGCGGTCTTAACATAAACCACCAGATAAAGAATATTAGGACAACAAGCACTACTACCTGTCTGTCTTTTTTCTTTATCTTATTCTGATAAAGCATCTTTGATGCACGGTCGTCAATACGGTTTTCCTGAAAAGTCACAAGAGATGGTCTTATAACTTTTTTCCCCTTGTTCATATTCAGTATTTCCTGTGCATATTTCGCCCTGTCATCGTATCCAAAATAGCTAAGCGTATCCTCGTCTGCCGCTGTCTCAATATCTCTTAAGATAAAATAATGAGCAAGCCACATAAACGGATTAAACCATTGCAGCGACAACACAATAAAAGCTGCTGCCCTTAGCACACCGTCATGTCTCTCCTCATGTATCTCCATATGCCTTAACACATATTTTGCCTCGGAAACATTCATCTTGCCCGGAAGATATTTCTTTAATCTGAAAACACCTGTCATTACCGGAATATTAAGTTTCTCATGCTGATATATACTTCCATCCAGTCTTTCAGCCTTTTGAAGCCACTTTCTTATCCCGGTCTGCTTTACTAATGTGTATATCCATATGAACAAAACACCTGCGGCCCACATGATACTGCAAAATCTAAAATTTGTATTTACAGTAAACTGCCGCACAAAAACACTCTGCCAGCCTGTCAGCACTCCGCCCTGTTCATCAAATGAAAGTCCTATCAACTCAAGAAATATATGAAATTTTCTATTTATTCCTGGTGACAGTGAATATATACTTGACAATGACACCGGACATATGCTCCTTATCAAAAAAAGCCACCACAGACACATAAAATACTTTTTAGGTACTTTAACTATTATAAATCTTATCAGCAAAACAGCCACAAGAGCAAATGCCGACACAACTGCCAGTGAAAAAGAAGTATAAAATAAACCATACAACAATTTCAATGTCACTTTCCTCCTAAATGTTTATCTAAAAATTTCCATATAACCTCATAATACCATTTTATTGTATTATAAGTTGAACCGTATATCTCATGCTTTGAGTTTGGTATCTGTATAAGAATAACATTTTTATTTTTCTCTGCAAACCTGTTCTGTCCTCTGTTATCCACTAAATCATCATCCGATGCCTGAAAAAGCAATACCGGTATTTTTACCTTCTCTGCTTCTCTTTGGAGCTTTTTTGTCGCTTTCATCGCACTTATACTCCAACCGTAAGTCGCACCATTCATGTGATACCTGTCATTCTTTTCACGCTTTCTGAATATATACTCATATCTCTCACCTGATGTGCAACAGCCAAATTTTTCATCTCTAACACCATCAAATACACTCTGACCGGGTACATATTTAAATTTTACCGGGAAAATTGCCGCATAAATTCTCAAAAGATTTGCAACAAATTCAGGAATACCATTAAATTTCATTTTTAACATAGGAGAAGTAAGCACTGCACAATCAAACAGTTCAGGATATTGCTCAAGCACGAGTGCACCTATCGCACCTCCCATCGAATGTGCATACAGTACCATTTTTTTGCCCGGATTTTCATTTCTTACAATGTCTCTCACAAACCCGTAAAAATCATTTACATATTTATCAAAACCATCTACATATACCTTTGACAGATCATCAGTCTCCCTGTCAGAATTGCCATGCCCTCTGTGCTCCGGAATATATACCGAGTATCCCTTGCACAAAAAATAATATATGACTTCCTCAAATTTTTCCGCAAATTCACAAAATCCATGAGAAATTACAATTATTGCTTTCTCATTTTTATTTTTAAATTTATCATAATATATTTTTATTCCATCATATGCAGTATAATATCCGCTTGTCCTTGCCGCATCCAGCTTTGGAACTGCCACCTTTTCCATTTTTTCAAAAAAATCATTATCCTTAAAATACTCCATACTTCCTGCACCTCCTTCATAGACAGATATTCGCAATCCGCTCTGCTACCCGCCTGACAATTTTAAAATACCGTCATATCTCATACCATTATTACTTACCTCTATTTTACCATACTTCACAGCACACACGCAAAAAATATTATATAACTTTAAATTATATTTTTACACTTAATTTCATTTTACTTCTCATTTTCATTATCTTTATTTTTCCTCAAAATCACAAAAAATCACTGTAAAAACATGCCAAATTATTACTATATTTATCCTAAAAATTGTATTTAAAATAAATCTAAAATGTTGTAAAATAAATACATATGTATTGCGGTTTTATATACTAATGTCAGGGCATTTTTTTGCCCAATTTTTATGTCTAAGATACATAAAAATATATTATGGACGATGAAGGGAGAAATTTATTATGAAACTAAAAAACACAAGCATAAAAATCAAAATTATGCTTCCTGTCGCTGTGATAGTGGTTCTTCTTGCATTATCAAGTTTAACCTCTATTCGCATAGCCAACAATATGCTGAATGTCGGTACTGAAATTTCTGACAATTATTCCAAAAGTCTTGTACTGCTCGGTGATATATCAGAGAAATTTGAGTCATTAAACAGTATTATCTACAAACATTGCATATCTACTGACGACAGCGTAAAATCAAGCCTTGTCCAAAACTACAAAACGAGAACAAAAGAGATTTCAAATCTCTGTACACAGTTTGAGAAAACACTTGATGCAGGTCAGGAAGAAGACAACTTCAATGAATTTAAGACAAATTATGATAAGTACCTCAAAGATTTTAACACTGCACTTAATGCCAGTACCGCAGGTCAGGGTACTTTAGCTGCTGAAATGGCAAATAACGCACTCTTCACACAGTCACAGAAAATTGAAGATAACATAACTGAAATGCAGGATGCAAATCAGAAAGCAATGGATGCAGGTGTTGCAAAACAAAACAGTGTATATAGTACAAGCCAGATAACAGGCATTACACTTCTTGTCATTGGTTTAATACTTGGTTTTAGTGTACTCTATATCTGCTATATGTCTATATGTCGTCCCGTTGCAGGTATGAACAAAGCACTTGCTGAAATTATAGAAAACATAAATGCCGGCAATGGCGATCTTACAAAACGACTCAACATCAGAGCAAAAGACGAGATTGGTATAATAGGTGATGATATAAATAAGTTTATTGAAACTTTACAGGAGATTATGAAAAAAATCACCAGCAATACTAACAAGCTTGAAAATATTGTCGGTACCGTATCTAACAAGGTTGTCAAAGCCAATGATAATTCATGCGATATATCAGCAGTTATGGAAGAACTTTCATCTGCAATGGAAGAAGTGTCTGCCACTGTTATCTCGGTAAACGATAACACAAATGATGTAGATTCAAATGTCACAGACCTCTCAGACGAGTCTATTAAGCTTCTTGATTATGTAAATGAAATGAAAGAGCGTGCAAATGCACTTGAAAAAACTGCTGTAGACAACGGAAATACCGCCAATGAAATTATAAGCGGAATAGTTCAAAGTCTTGAAAAAGCTATTGAAGAAAGCAAGAGTGTTGATAAGGTCAATTACCTTACAAAAGACATATTAGACATATCCAGCCAGACAAATCTTCTTGCGTTGAATGCTTCTATCGAAGCTGCAAGAGCAGGTGAAGCCGGAAAGGGATTTGCTGTCGTAGCTGATGAAATCCGCCAGCTTGCAGATTCAAGCCGTGAAGCAGCAAACAATATCCAGAATATCAACAGTATGGTTATTATAGCCGTTAAAGAACTTACTCAAAATTCAAACCAGATGATAGACTACATAACAAACAATGTTCTGGAAGATTATGTTGGATTTGTCAAATCAGGACACCAGTACAGTGATGATGCTGAGCATGTCACCGAAATAGTAACTAGGTTTAACACTATGGCATCATCTATTAAAGAAGCCATGTCAAATGTTTCAGAGTCTTTAAATGGTATATCTACAGCCGTTGAAGAAAGCACAAACGGAATTACAAATGTTGCAACAAACACAACAGACCTTGTATCCGGCATTGAGGATATCTCAAATGAGATGCATGAAAATGAGCAGATTGCAAATGAATTAAAGGACGAGGCAGACAGATTTGTTTCTCTCTAATCCCTTATAAACCAACTTTACATTGCAATATTTATTTTAGTGTTGACACTTATAATTCAATTACCAACTTGCAATGTATCATTTATACTATATAATGTAACAGTTCAGCCTTTCATTTCTTACATTCATAAACCTGCCAGCGAGCTGTCA
>ENA-ORTB01001293-ORTB01001293.1-human-gut-metagenome-genome-assembly--contig:-NODE-1293-length-28442-cov-4.943390_pt1 | contig 28442 bp, 25 predicted proteins | sample MGYA00241905_ERZ509174 | MGnify/ENA primary metagenome ERZ509174 (study PRJEB26280, sample SAMEA2338851) | human gut metagenome | biome: human gut; feature: human-associated habitat; material: faeces... | reverse complement strand
CGGACCGCGTGAAGGATGCGTTCGAGACGCGCGCCGCCCAGATACGACGGCGTTCCGCCGCCGAGGTAGACCGTGTCGGTCGTGCGGCCTGCGCTTTTTTCGCCGAACTCGCGGATGGAGCGGATGAGGGCGTCCGTGTAGGCGTCCATGCGCGAGGCGTCCGTGATCGAATAAAAGTCGCAGTAGGCGCACTTTTTCACGCAGAACGGGATATGCAGATACAGGCCGAGCGGGCGGGGCGTGATCATGACTCCTCGTCCAGCTTGAGGACGGCCATGAAGGCCTCGGTGGGAACCTGTACGGTTCCCAGATTCCGCATCTTCTTTTTGCCTGCTCCCCACAAAAGCAAGCTTTTGTGGGGTCCCCGGATCAGATTCAAATGGCCGGAAATGAATTCCGCCCATTTCAAGGTTTTGCCTGCGGCAAAACGCTTGCGCGCCGTTGACGCGGCGTCGGCGCGCTGCGCCGTTACGGCATGATCTCCGGTCATCTTCCGTACATGAAGGCGTCGCACTTGATCATGCCGTTGTAGAGCTTGCGTTTTTTGTCGGCGGGACGGCCGAAACACCGCTCAAATTCCGTGTGGGAGCTGAGCACCAGCACCCGCCACTTGGGGGGCAGGTCCCGGAGGGCCGCGCCGAACATTCGATACAGGTCCTCGGCCTCCTTCTTTTCCAGCAGCCGTTCGCCGTAGGGCGGGTTGGTCACCAGCTGGCCGTATTCGCTGTCCCGGTGGAATTTTCCCGCGTCTGCCACTTCAAAGCGGATGCAGTCCTCCACACCGGCCAGCTCCGCGTTGTGCCGCGCCAGCTCCACAGCGGCGGGGTCAATATCGCCGCCCCAGATGTCATAATGGCCGTGGAACTCCTTATCCATGGCCTCGTCACCGGCCTCCAGCCACAGCTTGGAGTCCATGTTTTTCCACTTCTGAGCGGCAAAGCTGCGGTCCAGGCCCGGCGCCCGGTTCTTGGCGATAAGGGCCGCCTCGATGGGAATGGTGCCGCTGCCGCAGAAGGGATCGCAGAAGGGATCCTTTCCCCGGTAACGGGAGAGGGTCACCAGCGCTGCCGCCAGCGTTTCCCGCAGGGGCGCACCCATGTTTTTAGCCCGGTAGCCCCGCTTGTAAAGGCCCTCGCCAGAGGTGTCCAGATACAAGGTCGCTACATCCTTGATGATGGAAAACTGGATCTGATACCGGCTGCCGGACTCCGGCAGGGTCTCCACGCCGTACTTCTCCCCCAGCCGCTTAGCGGACGCCTTTTTCACGATGGACTGGCAGGCGGGGACCGAATGAAGCTGAGAGTTCAGGGAATAGCCCTTTACAGGGAATTCGCCGTCCCGTGGGATATAGTCCTCCCAGGGCAGGGCGTAGACCCCCTGAAACAGCGCCTCAAAATCACGGGCCGGGAAGGAGCCAAGCTCCATCAGCACCCGCGCACCGCAGCGGAGGTTGATGTTCAGTCGGGCAATGTCAGCCAAAGTCCCTTCACAGTGGACCCGGCCGTTTTCCGCCCGGACATTTTTTAAGTCCAGACGGCGCATCTCGTCCGCCACCAGACTTTCCAAACCAAACAGACAGGGAACCGTCAGTGTCATGGTCCATGTCTCCTTTCAACTTTCAAAACTATATTAGGGTCAGTATAACAGACTGTCCGCCGATCCGCAACCGGAAACCGTGCTCCCACCGCAAATTGGAAGTGGTTTTTCGCCAAAAACTGTGCTATACTGCAAGCAGAAATGGATTTTGCAAAAAAGGAGGGTTCTTTGATGATGAACTGGATCTGGCTGGGGGCTGTGGTGGCCTTCGGCGTTTTGGAGGCCGCTACCGCGGCATTGGTATCCATTTGGTTTGTAGGCGGTGCGGCGGTGGCTCTGCTGGCGTCCTTTTTAGGTGCGGCGCTGTGGCTTCAGATTGCCCTGTTTCTGGCGGTCTCCGTGGGTATTCTGGCGGCGGTCCGGCCCCTGATGAAGCGGGCCAACGCAAAAACCGTCCCTACGAATCTGGACCGAGTCATCGGCTGTACTGCCCGGGTAACAGAGGATATCGACAACGAGGCCGGCACCGGGGCCGTGTATGTAGAGGGCAAGACCTGGACCGCCCGCAGCAGCGACGGCACGGTGCTGCCCATCGGGACCCGCGTGATCGCGGAGAGGATGGAGGGCGTCAAGCTCTATGTGAAGCCGGAGCCAGTAAGCTCCACGCGGCAGAGCTGACCGCTTAACTGAATAAAACCCCCTGCGAGGAAGCGGCTATGCCGTTTCCCGCAGGGGGTTTTTATCTTCTATCTTCGGATGGATGCCCCATCGCGCACTCGGAAGATTTTTGTTTTGATCCGTCCCGGTGCAAGAGGTTCCATTCAATTTCGGTTTGACAGGGTCCCTGTAAGCACCCGGCCAAAGCAGATCAGCGTCCCGGCCTCCGCTGCAGGCAAGGTCACATCCCCATCCGCACGGCGGCGATTCAGGGAAAACAAATGTACCGTACCGGAATCGTCCCGGTCATACTGCCGGCAAAGGACCTTGCCGTTCACGCTGAAAATACCCACATCTCCCTCCCGCAGAGGCGTGCGGCTCACATACGCCACCGCGCCGTCCTCCAGATAGGGGGCCATAGCGTCCCCGCTGATGCGGACGGCAAATTCCGCCGTCTGCGGCACTTGCTCTGTGACGGAGATCTCATCAAAATCCTCTCCCGGCACTGCGGAAACACAGCCTACCGCCGCCAGCGTGTGGTACAGGGGGATGATCCTGCCCTCGGGCCGCTCCGCCGGGAGCGGGGACGTCTCCTGTCGGCAGGCCCACAGCGCTTCGGTCACAGACTGCACCGTTTCACGTCCCAATGGGGAAAGTTCCCTGAATTTCCGCAGCAAAGTCTGTTCTTCTGAACTCAGCGCCTGCCCGCCTCCCCGGAAGCTGTCCCGAAACAGTTGATTGGGATCTGTCTCCAAACTGTCAAACAGCCGCAGCATCACATCTTCCTTGGGAAAGCTCAGACCGTTTTCATAGTTGCTCACTGCCGAGGGGGACACTCCCAGCCGCCCCGCCAGTTCCCCACGGGACAGCTTCAGCTCCCCACGCCGGAATTTAATTCGTTCGCCAAAACTCATGGAAAAAACTCCTTTCGTTCTGTTCCTCGACAACTCTCGACACAGGTGTCTTAATCATAACGAAAAAAAGTGTTGCTGTCAATCCATTTTAACAAGTTTCTTGTAAAATTATTCTTGACTTAGCAAAATTCTTGTGATAATGTTACCTCGTTGACAGGGAACTTGTCCTGGTGATAAGCAAAAGCCACATGGAAAGGATGGCAGCAAGCAGACGGGCCGCAGGCTGTTCCATGCAAGTCATCCGGTTCCGCTTTCTCTGGCCCACCCGCAAAAACCGTGCGGCGAATACTGCGGACATAGAAAAATCGAACGCAGACAAAGTCTGCGTTCGATTGGTGGGGGAAGGTGGATTCGAACCACCGAAGTCAGTGACAACAGATTTACAGTCTGCCCCATTTGGCCGCTCTGGAATTCCCCCATATGAAATTGTGGAGCTGGTGGACGGATTCGAACCCCCGACCTGCTGATTACAAATCAGCTGCTCTACCAGCTGAGCTACACCAGCAGTTCCCAACAGCAAGGATTATCTTAGCAGAACATAACCAATTTGTCAACAACTTTTTTTCATTTTCGTATTTCTTTTTAGGAGGGATCTGTTTGAGCACAAAAAAGCGCTCCGTTTCCGCCGTGGTACGCTGTTCCATTTGTGGGCGGGAAATCGCGTCAGGAGAGGAATACTGGGTCTGCAACGGCACCTTGGCCTGCACCGACTGTCTACCTGACCTGGCCCGGCAGGAGCTCCTGCCCTGCCGGGTGCTCCGGGGAAAGGAGGACAGACTATGACACTGTTGGAAATGTCTGTTGTTTACGCGGAACACGCCGCCGTGATCCGAAGTCGGATCGTGGAGCTTCGCGGTCTGACCCGGCAGGAAACGGACCCGGAAGCCGTCCAGGCCCTCAAACGCCGGGTGGCGGCGCTGCTGCCCCTGTGGCAGGAGGCCCGGGATCTGGCCAGACTCACCGCTCATTATTATGATTATGATAAGGAGGCTCACCGATGAATCAGATCAGTCTGGACGCCAAGGGCGGTCAATTTCTGGCAGATCTGGCCAACTGGCAGCGGGAAAGCGCCCCGGATAACTCTGCGGACCTGGAGCGGCTGCGCCGGAATCTGCGCTTTGCCCGCCAGCAGGTGCTGACGAAGCGGCAGCAGCAGATGCTGGAGCTTTACTACGATCAGGGACTCACCATGGGGCAGATCGCCGCCAAGCTCCATCTGAACCGCTCCACCGTCTGCCGCACACTTCAGCGGGCCAGAGAACGGCTTTATGCGTGTCTGCGTTATACCTTATAAGGACAGTTCAGTTAATCTTATAGGCGGTCCGTCTTGCGGTCCGGGAGAAAAGCCCGTATAATAGGGTCAGAATCGTTGATTTTACATCATACGCGCCCGCGCTTATAAAATCTGGTTGAAAAGGAGACCGCGATGGATATGAAACCGATCATTGTCATGGCCGGAACACCGGTAGATACCCAGATGGGCATGGACTGCCTCAGCACACAGGGATTGCCCGGCGTCTTTTGCCCGATATCAGAGGACCCCAACCAGCAGACGGCTTTTCAGATCTCTTCCACGGAGGAAAAGATCGACACCGTAGTCTCCCTTCTGTGCGCGGCGCAGCGGGAGCATGGCTGCGAAAAAGCCTTCATTTACTGCAATTCTCTTTCCGGCGCGCTGGATTTCCAGTTCGTTGCCCGGGAAACCGGCTTGAAGATCGTCACGCCGCTGGACGTTTACCGGCTGCTGGCGCCCAAATATCACTCTCTGGCCGTGATCGCCGCCAACGCTCAGGGCACCGCTGGAATCGAGCGGACCCTGCTCAGTGCCAACCCGGACCTGACCCTGCGCTCTACCGGACTTCTGCCTGTGGTGTTGGGGATCGAGGCCGGAGAGGACCCCGATACGCTGGTGAAACAGAACCGTCTGCCGGAGCTTGTGAACTGGTATCAGGCGTTGGGTGCAGAAGCGCTGGTGCTTGGCTGCACCCACTTCCCCTATTTCAAAGAGGCTCTCCTCCGACAGATCACCCTGCCGGTCATTGACCCCGCAGAGGAAATGCTCCGCCTGCTGAATATCTGAATGAAGAAAACACCCCGTCAGCCGCAATGCGGCTGACGGGGTTCACTTTACTTTCAGCAGGGGTTGCTGAACAGCTCCCGGCAATGCTCCGCCAGCAGCGCCGCCGTCCGTTCAATCCCCAACCGTGCGCTGTTGATGCAGATGTCGTAATTCTCCGGCAGGCCCCAGGGGCGGCCGGTATAATGCGTATAATACTTCTCCCGCTGGGCGTCGGTCTTTTCCACCAGTGCCCGGGCGGCCTTTTCGTCCAGATTTTCCAGTTCCATCCGGTGATGGACCCGCCACTCAAAGGGAGCGCAGATAAACAGGCTCAGGCAATCCACATCCTGCCCCGTCAGCACAAGATCCGCGCAGCGGCCCACGATGATGCAGTCCTCCTTCTCCGCCAGTTCCCGGATGATCTCGCTCTGCATCTGAAAGAGCACATCCTCCGCCGACTGCCCCTGCTTGACCTTGGGGCCGCCCTGATAGAAGGCCTTGAACAGCCAGGGGTTGCCGGCCTTTTCATCCTTATCGGCGAACAGCTCCTCCCCTACCTCGGCCCGCTCCGCCGCCAGCTTCAGCAGTTCCCGGTCATAGTAGGCAAACCCCAGAGACTCACTGAGCTTCCGTCCGATCTCGCGGCCGCCGCTGCCAAACTGTCGGCCCAATGCGATCACATGCTTTTTCATAGGAACACACCCTCCTCGTTTTCTATGCGTATACAGCGGCAGGAGCCTTCAGCCGAAGGGCCACGCCGCGAATATAGTCCTGAAACATCATATCGATCCGCCGGGTCAGCTCCTCCGGTGTCTGGGTCAACTCTCCCCGGAGCCAGCTCTCCACCGCCCCTGCCATCATAATGGTCACCAGGCAGATCACCACTTCCACCTCCGGCGAATGGGCTGGCAGGCCATTTTCCACCGCCGTCTGCCGGACGGCCCGGTCCACGATGCTGCTGACATCCGCCTCCAGCAGCCGCTTCAAAGATTCCTTGCCCAGAGAGTCCAGCGCGCAGAGGCAGACCGCCCGATTCTGATTGATATATTGGAACAGATGCAGAAAGCCGTTCTGCCAGGGGGACACGCCCTGTTGCTGCTGCAAAAGCTCCAGCGCTTCCTTTTCAAAGGTCCAGCGCAGCAGATCGTAAATGTCCGTAAAATAATAGTAGAAATGCTGCCGCCGCATCCCGCAGGTATCCATGATCTCCGCCACGGTGATCCGTTCCAGCGGCTTTTGGGTCATGAGCTGCTTCAGCGCACCGCTGATGGCCTGACAAGTGGTCTCGGAGGTTTTATACCTTTTTCCCATCTTACAGCCCCATTCCGTTAAGTTCTGTTAAGAGTATAGCACAGGTCAAGGGGGCTGTCATTGTTCATTTACAGGCGGTTTGCATAGATTTTAAAAGTTTTTTCAGGATCTGTCCAGTCAAAAACTGGAAAATCGCAGAATTTTGACAAATGACCGAATTTGACTGTTGCAATTCCAAATGTCCGCGGATATGATACAAGTGATTTCATGTGAATGTGCTGTTGAAACGCGCCATAGAAAGGGGACTCCCATGAGCGACCAGCCAAAAAAAAGCAATTTTTTTGAAAAATTAGCCACGTTTATCGTGGATAAACGAAACCTGATCTTTTTTCTGTACGCCATTGCCATCATCGCCAGCCTGATCACCCAGAGCTGGGTAAAGGTCTGCGACGATCTGACCCAATATCTGCCGGAGACCACGGAGACCCGCCGGGGCCTGACGCTGATGGAGGATGAGATGAAGACCTATGGCACCGCCCGGATCATCGTGTCTCATGTGACGTATGAGATCGCACGGGATCTGGCGGATCAGATCGAAGATCTGAACAACATCTCCTCCGTGGACTTCTGGGACGCAGACAAGTCGGCGGATGATACCACCCTGCCCTCCGCTGCCAACAAGACCTATGAGGATTACATGCAGGGGGCCGACGCCCTCATCACCGTCACCTTCCGGGGCGAAAACGACGACCAGTCCGCCAAGGACGGTCTGGCCGCCGTGAAGGAACTGCTGGCCCCCTATGACACTTACATCTCTACCGATGTGGGCTACTCCAAATCCGAAACATTGAATGAGGAAATGGGCATTATCTTAGTGGTGGCCGCACTGGTCATCGTGCTGGTGCTGCTGCTGACCTCCCGTTCCTACGCCGAGGTGCCGGTGCTGTTGCTGACCTTTGTGGCGGCGGCGCTGCTGAACAAGGGCACCAACTTCATCTTCGGCGAGATCTCCTTCGTGTCCGACTCTGTGACAGTGGTGCTCCAGCTTGCGTTGGCCATCGACTACTCCATCATCCTGCTTCACCGCTTTCTGGAAGAGCGGGAACACGCCCCGGATGACCGGACGGCCTGCATCATCGCTGTCAGCGCCGCCATTCCCTCTATCTCCGCCAGCAGCCTGACCACCATTTCCGGTCTGGCCGCCATGATGTTCATGCAGTTCCGCATCGGCTTTGATTTGGGTCTGGTGCTCATCAAGGCCATCCTGCTGAGTATGCTGGCCGTGTTCACCCTGATGCCCGGACTGCTGATGCTCTTCTCCAAGGCGATGGAGCGGACCCGCCACAAGAACTTCATCCCCCAGATCGACCGCTGGGGCAAGCTGGTCTATGCCCTGCGTCATGTGGGCGTGCCCGTATTCATCGTGTGCGTGGTGGGAGGCTTCTTCCTCTCCAACCAGTGCCCCTATGTGTATGGCGACAACGCCGTCATGACCGTTCGCCGCAATGAGCATCAGGCAGCGACGGACCGGGTGGAAAAGGAATTCGGCACCCAGAATATCATGGCACTGGTGGTCCCCAAGGGGGACACCGCCAGTGAAAAGGCCGTTTTGAAGGAGCTGAGCGGACTGGATGAGGTGGATTATGCCATGGGTCTTTCCAATGTGGAGGCCAAGCCCGGCTACTTCCTCACCGACAAGCTGACGCCCCGGCAGTTCTCGGAGATGATGGGTCTTTCCTACGAGGAAGCCTGCATCCTCTACGCCGCCTATACAGCGGATCAGGAGGATAACTACGGCCCCATCGTGGGCGGCATCGACAGCTATACCGTATCCGCCATGGATATGATCCTCTTTATCTATCAGGAGAAGGAAAAGGGCTATGTGACGCTGGATGACGAGGATGAGCGGGAGATCAATGACGCCTATACGCAGATCACCGACGCCCAGACCCAGATGCTGGGCCCCAACTACACCCGCATGGTCATGAACCTGAATCTGCCGGAGGAGGGGACCGACACCTTCGCCTTCCTGAAAACCGTTCACAGCATCGTGGAGAAATACTACGATGCCGACGATGTGTACTTAGTAGGCAACTCCACCAGCGACTATGACCAGTCCGTTTCCTTCGCCAGAGACAATGTGATGATCAGCGTCCTGTCCGTGGTATTCGTGGTTCTGGTGCTGGTGTTCACCTTTATGTCCGTGGGCCTGCCCATTCTGCTGATCTTGGTCATTCAGGGCAGTATCTGGATCAACTTCACCTTCCCCACGGTGCTGCACACCAACATCTTCTTCATGAGCTATCTGATCGTTACCTCCATCCAGATGGGCGCGAATATCGACTACGCCATCGTCATTTCCACCTGGTATTCCGACCTCAAGACCCGGATGACCCCCAGAGAAGCCCTGATCAAGGCGCTGGATCTCTCCTTCCCCACGGTACTGACCTCCGGCTCCATCCTGTCCGCTGCGGGCTTCCTCATCGGGCAGATCACCACGGAGCCGTCCATCGTAGGCATTGGCCAGTGCCTTAGCCGGGGCACGCTGATCTCCATGTTCCTGGTCATGTTCGTCCTGCCTCAGATCCTGGTGCTGGGCGACCGGATCGTGGAAAAGACCAGCTTCCAGGTAAAGCTCCCCGCAACGCCCATCGCCTCTCAGCGTCTCTCCGGCACCACCTTTGTCAATGGCCGTGTCCGGGGGCGGATCTCCGGTTTTGTGGACGCGGAGATCCACGGCGTAGTCAAGGGCGATATTTCCGCCATCATGTCCTCCGGCAGCTATGATCTGCCGGAAGGCAGCGGACAACCGCCTGAAGCAGGGCCGTCCCCGGAGGATACACCGAACACGCCGCCTGCGGATTCTGTCACCGGAAAGGAGGGGGACGCCCAATGAAACGCATTCAAAAATGGTCCGCCCTTCTCATGGCTGTGACCCTGCTGTTTACCCTGGCCGCTCCCGCCGCGCTGGCGGCTGAGAGCACCGTTACCATCAAAACCGCCGAGGATTTGGCCGAATTGTCCCGGAACTGCACGCTGGATACCTGGTCCCAGGGCAAGACCGTGATCCTGGAGAACGATCTTGACCTCCACGGTATTGACTTCACTCCGATCCCCACCTTCAGCGGCACATTCCAAGGCAACGGACACACCATCTCCGGCCTGACCCTTACCGGCAGCGGCAATGTCCGGGGGCTGTTCCGCTACATTCAAACTGGCGCCACCGTTCAGGATCTGACAGTGACGGGCACCATCCACCCCAATGGGCATCAGGATGAACTGGGCCTGCTGGCCGGCAGCAACGCCGGGCGGATCTTGAACTGCATTGCCTCCGGCACCGTCATGGGTGATAACCGCATCGGCGGTCTGGTAGGTATCAATGAAACCGGCGGCGAGCTGGTGGGCTGTGCCTTCTCCGGCAGCGTTACCGGCAAACATTCCACCGCCGGCGTGGTGGGCGAAAACCGCGGGACCCTGACCCGCTGCTCCAACAGCGGCAGCGTCAACACCAAGGACTTGGAGGATGACCCCAAGACCGACTATACAAATCTGGCCCAGATTAACTCGATGGAAAACGTCCCGGCTTATACGGACGTCGGCGGTGTGGCAGGCTATTCCAAGGGCACCATCCAGAGCTGCTCCAACAGCGGCTCCGTGGGCTATGACCAGATCGGCTATAACATCGGCGGCATTGCCGGCCGCAGCACCGGCTGGCTGGATGGCTGCGTCAACACCGGCTCCGTCAGCGGGCGGAAGGACGTGGGCGGCATCGTGGGCCAGCTGGAGCCGGAGGTTTTGCAGACCTTCAGTGAGGATTTCCTCGACAAACTGTTGGCCCAGCTGGATACGCTTCAGGATATCATGGACCGTACCGCTAACCACGCTGACAGCATTTCCGACTCCGTCCACGCCCAGATGAGCGATCTCACCGGCAAGGTCCGGGACACCAAGGACATCGCCAAGGAACTGACCGATGCCATGACGGACTGGGCCAACGGCAACATCGACGAAATCAATGAACTTTCCGCTCGGATCTCTCAGGCGCTGGACGATCTGGCAGACATTCTGGATGACACAGGCAGTGCACTGGACGCATTGGACGCTCTGCTGGATACGCTGGAAAAAGTTCGGAAGGATCTGACCGGCGGCAATGACGCGGCAGAGGATTTTCAGAAAGCCCTTACCAATCTGCGGGATGCCCGGGACGCTGCCCGGGAGACCCATAAGGCAGTCACATCAGCAGCAAAAGATGTTCTGGATGCCATCATCAGCGGCAAGGATCCTCAGGAAGCTCTGGATCATCTGAAGGACGTACTGGGTGATTACAGCACCGCCCTCCGGTTGGTCGGCACCGCTCTGGAGCAGATGCGGCAGGCGCTGAACGCTCTGCCCGCAGATATTTCCCGGCTGAAAAAAGCGCTGGAGGATCTGGGGGATGTGGAGAACGCTGCCCACAAGGCCCTGAACCGACTGGATCAGGTGGTCCGCGGTCTGGAAGAACTGACACGGAAGCAGGCTGACAAGCCTGAAATCAAAATAGATCCCATCGGATCTGATCTTACGGAAAAAGGCAGCCAGCTTCAAAACGCCATGGACGCCCTTCTGGACAGCGGTGAAGCTCTGAACCAACTGCTCAGTGACTCTGCCGACACCCTCATCGCCGACCTCAAGGCCATCAACAGCCAGTTCCGCTCCATTACGAATCTGATCCGCAGCGAAAAAAGCGACTGGAATCAGGATCAAAGCAAGAGTAAGGAAGATCAGATCCGGGATCATTTCCAGGACTTGTCCGATTCCTGCGACTCCGCCAAGCAGCATGACGGCCGGATCTCCGCCTCCGAAAACAAAGGCGAGATCACCGGCAGCACAAATTTAGGCGGCATTGTGGGTTCCGTGGGGATCGAAATTGACTTCGACCCCGACGGTGATGTGACCATGGTGGGAGACTACTCCCTGAATTTCCACTATCAGACCCGCGCCCTTCTGACCGGCTGCACCAACAGCGGTGCCGTCACCGGGCGGAATGACTATGCCGGCGGCATCGTGGGGCAGGCGTATATCGGTCAGATCACCGATTGCCAGAGCTACGGCGCCGTCTCCACTGACGGCAGCTATGTCGGCGGCATTGCGGGCTGCTCCGACAGCAGCATCCGCCTGAGCTGGGCCAAATGCGCCCTTTCCGGTGAGGATTATGTGGGCGGCATCGCCGGTTATGGTAAAACGCTCTCCGACTGCCGCAGTCTCGTCACCGTGGACGGCGGCGCTTACACCGGTGCTATCGCGGGAGATGTGGACGAGGACGGCTCTGTGACCGGCTGCCTGTTCACCCACGAAACGCTGGGTGCCATTGACGGCATCAGCTACGCCGGGAAGGCAGAGCCCGCCGCCTTCGACGCTCTCTGCGCAGGAGACACTGTTCCCAAGACCTTCTCCCAGATGGAACTGACCTTCCGGGCGGACGGCAAGGAGGTAGCGGTAGTCCCCTTCCAGTACGGACGGGGGATCGACAGCCTGCCGGAGATCCCGGCGAAAAAGGGTTTCTCCGCTGTCTGGCCTGATCTGGACTATACCCATCTCACCGCCAGTCAGACACTGGATGCCGTCTACACACCTTACACCTCCTCCCTGACGGATGACACCCAGACCCTTCCCCAGATCCTGGTGGATGGCAGCTTCAGCAGCCGGGCCACCGTCAGCCACACTTCGGAACCTGTCTCCTGGACAGATGCGAAGGGCTCTGCCCGCACCGGCACCGCCGTTACCGTCACGGTGGACGATCCGGATATGACCGCTATCTCCTACACGGTCCACTACCGGCTCCCGGAGGACGGCAAGCGCTATGACCTCTGGGTCAAGACGGAAAGCGGCTGGGAAAAGCAGGACAGCACCGTGGACGGCAGCTATCTGCTGTTCACCTCCGACCGGGAAACCGTCACCTTCTGTGTGCAGGAGCGGACCGCCAGTCCTCTGCTGTGGGTCTTGCTGGCAGTTCTGATCCTTTTGGCTCTAATGCTGGTGGTGATCCGGATCCGCAAAAAGCGGGGCCGCCAAACCATACGGAGCCGCCTGCGGAAGGCCCGTCAGAAAAAATCGTAAATATCATAAGCAAGAAAAAACCGGACTGTGCGGCGCGCAGTCCGGTTTTTCTCGTCTCCCTCTCATAGATCCCGCCAAATGGGGCATACTGTTCGCATGACTTTCAGCTGGGAGGCATGGTATGAACAGCAAACGGATCGGCAGGCGAACAGTTGCGCTCCAGACACCGCCCTCAGTCCTCTCCTTTGCCAACATCGGCGGACGGATGGAGGGCCAGGGACCTTTGGCCAAATATTTCGACGAGCTGTGCGACGATTCCTTTTTCGGCGAAAAAACGTGGGAAAAGGCGGAGGCCACCATGCAGCGTCGGGTTTTACGGCGGGCGTTGGAGCAGGCGGGGCTGAAGCCGGGCGATGTGGACTATGTACTGGCGGGGGACCTGTTGAACCAGTGTATCGGCTCCTCCTTCGGTCTGCGGGAACTGGGCATCCCCTTTTTCGGCCTGTACGGAGCCTGCTCCACCATGGGCGAGGCACTGGCGTTGGCGTCGCTGCTCATTGACGGCGGCTTTGCGGAAACCGTCGCCGCCCAAGCCAGTTCCCACTTCTGCACCGCCGAGCGGCAGTACCGGATGCCAGTCCCCTATGGCAGCCAGCGCTCCCCTACCGCCCAGTGGACCGCCACCGCCGCCGGCTGCACCCTTCTCTCCGCCCAAGGGCCGGGGCCTTATATCACCCACGTCACCTGCGGGAAAATTGTGGATCAGGGTATCACCGATCCCAACAACATGGGGGCTGCCATGGCCACCGCCGCCTATGACACCCTCCGGGCCTACTTTGCCGACACGCACACCGGCCCGGCGGATTATGATGCCATTTTCACCGGGGACTTAGGAGAGCTGGGTCACGAGATCGTAATGGACCTGTTTCGGCAAGACGGCGTGGACATGACCCGAAACTATGAGGACTGCGGCATGCTCCTCTATGACCGGGACCGGCAGGATATGCACGCCGGCGGTTCCGGCTGCGGCTGCTCCGCGGCGGTATTCAACGGCTATCTTCTCACCGGCCTGAAGCAGGGCCGCTGGCGGCGCATCCTGTTCGCCCCCACCGGGGCGCTGCTGTCTCCCACCTCCAGTTTTCAGGGGGAGTCTATTCCCGGCATCTGCCATCTGGTGTGCGTCAGCACGGAAAGGTAGGGCGTATGGCATATCTTAACGCATTTCTCTGCGGCGGACTTCTCTGCGCCGTGGGGCAAATTCTGATCGACCGCACCCGGCTGACCCCCGCCCGTATTCTGACGGGCTATGTGGTCGCCGGCGTGTTCCTCAGTGCCGTGGGTCTGTATCAGCCATTGGCAGATTGGGGCGGAGCCGGGGCCACGGTGCCCCTGACGGGCTTTGGCCACGCGCTGGCCAAGGGCGTTGAAAAGGCGGTGGCGGAGCAGGGCTGGCTGGGTGTCCTCACTGGTGGTCTGTCTGCCACAGCAGGCGGCATCACCACAGCGGTAGTCTCCGCCGTGGTGATGGCCCTGATCTTCAAGCCGGGAGACAAGCGATAAGAAAACCGGGAGTGGCATAGCCACTCCCGGTTTTTCCCGCATTGTCCGCAAATTGTCACCGAATTGTTCTTCTTTTTCTGTCAAAAAACTGATATAATAAGACATACATCTACGATTCGACAGAAAGGATCTGGTTTCTATGCGGCGTATCACCACGCTTTTCTTAGCTCTTTTACTGACCCTCTCCCTCACCGCCTGCGGCAGCACGGCCCAGCCGAACCCTCCCGCCCAGACCGGCAATGACGCTTCTCAGACGGAGACCCCCGACACCGCCCCGGAGCCTGCCGAGGAGCCGGAGGAACCCCAGCAGGAGCCATACGTCATCTCCTCCCCCACCGTTGACCGGGGCACCGTAGACGGCGTGACCTATGTACCGTGGGACGGCGTGGTGGAGCATCTGTTCTTCCACCCCATCGTGGCCTACCCGGAGCTGGCCTTTGACGGCGACAGTCAGGCCGACGGCATCGATGACTGGATGGTCACAGTGGACGAATATGACAAAATTCTCCAAAGCGTATATGACCGGGGCTATGTGCTGGTGGACATCAATGACGTATGGAGCGAAAGCACCGACGCCAACGGCCAGCCGGTAATGATCCGGAACACCCTCTACATCCCGGAGGGCAAAAAGCCCCTGATCTTCTCCTATGACGATGTGAACTACTATGACTATATGCTCAAGGACGGCTTTACCTACAAGCTGATCCTGGGAGAGGACGGTCTCATCTGGAGCTATGGGCTAGACCCTCAGGGCAACGAGGTCATCTCTCAGGATCTGGACGCCGTGACCATTCTGGACAAGTTTGTCCGGGAGCACCCCGACTTTTCCCCCTTCGGTGCCAAGGGCAGCCTCAGTCTCACCGGCTATCAGGGGATCTTAGGCTACCGCACCAACACGGACACCAAGGTCTGGAATGATGAATTGGAGGCCAACCGTCTGAAGGAATGTGAGGCAGTGAAGCCCATCATCGCGGAGCTGAAGCGCACCGGCTGGACCTTCGGCAGTCACACCTGGGGCCACATCAATCTCTCGTCCTCCTCTTTGGAGCGGGTGAAGGCGGACACCAAGCGCTGGATGGACGAGGTGGGCAGTCTGATCGGCCCCACCCCCATTCTCTATTATCCCCACGGTGCCCGGCCCGACGGGGATGATGTCCAGAGCACCGGCCCCATTTTCAAGTATTTGCAGGAGCAGGGCTTCCGGGTGTTCGCCTCCGTGGGCATCAGCTCCTACTCCAAAATCAAAACCGACATCTGCGCGGTGATCTGTGACCGGCTCCACCCGGATGGCACCACCCTCCGGGGCAGCGACAAGGTCATCGGCTGGTACAGCCAGTTCTACGATGCCAGAGACATCATTGACTTGGACGTGCGCCCCAACCGGGGCGTGAAGTGGACGCCGAAATCCGCGTCCTGACCGCGAAAAGGAGGCTTTATCCATGAGTCTTGACGAATTGAAGGCCGCAGCCGTGGCCATGCTGGACCGGGCCTATTGTCCCTACTCCCATTTCCCCGTGGGCGCCGCCGTGGAATGTGCCGACGGCACGGTTTTCACCGGCTGCAACATTGAAAACGCCGTTTACCCCGTAGGCACCTGCGCCGAGCGCACCGCCATGGGGAAGGCCATCAGCGAAGGCCACCGGGACTTCGTCCGCATCGTCATCGCCGGACGCAGCGAGGACTATTGCTACCCCTGCGGCATGTGCCGCCAGTTTATGAAGGAGTTCGCCCCGGAGATGCAGGTCATCTGCCTCAACGGCAAGGGAGAAGCCAAAGAGCTGACCCTCCGGGAGTTGCTGCCCTACGGCTTTGACAGTACTTTCCTTCCGGGTGAGCAGTAATTCTTCGTAAAAACAATTTTAAACGAGGACAATAAAAGCAGGGCGCTGTGCGATGCACAGCGCCCTGCTTTTTCTGAATTTTTCAAACCGTGAGCTGATCAGCCCTGATTGCCGAAGTAGTAGTTGAAGATATCCCACGGATTACTGTAATAGCCATTGCCGCCATTATAGGAGCCGTTGTTGGAATTGCTGTTATTGTTCTGGCTCTGCTGGGACTGGCTGTTGTTGTCCGTGGCCTGATCCGCAGGCACGGCGCCCCACGTCACGGAGACCTCCTGCTGCTTACCGTCACGGTAAATGGTGAACGTGGATTCGTCACCGGCGGAATACTTCTTCTTCAGGGCCACCAGCTCCTGATAGGAGTCCACATCCGTACCGTCGATCTTCATAATGACGTCGCCCATCTTCAACCCGGCCTTGTCAGCGGCGCTGCCCTCCTCCACGGAGTAGATGAACACGCCCTTGGTCACATCGTAGCGGTACTGAGCGGCCATCTGCTCATTCATGGTGCCAGGGGTGATGCCAAGATATGCCTTGTTGCTGACATAGCCGTTGGTCATGATATCCTGGATCATCGCCGCCACATCGTTGATGGGGATGGCAAAGCCCAGACCCTCCACGCTCTGGCTGGCGTAGCTGGAATACTTGGCGGACACGATACCCACCACTTCGCCGTACTCGTTGAACAGCGGGCCGCCGGAGTTGCCGGGGTTGATGGCGGCGGTGACCTGGATCATGTTGAAGGGGGTGCCGTCCACGTCAATGGCCCGGTTCACGGAGGAAGCGATACCCTCGCTCATGGAGAAGGTCAGCTCACCCAGCGGGTTGCCGATGGCCAGCACGTGATCGCCCACATTCAGGCTGTCGCTGTTGCCGAGAGTCACGTTGGGCAGATCGGTGGCCTCGATCTTGATGACGGCAATATCGTAGTCCTCGTCGCCGCCGATATACTGGGCGTCATAGCTGTCGCCATTATACAGCGTGACCTTCACGGTGTCCGCGTCGCCTACCACATGGTAGTTGGTGACGATGTAGCCGTCCGGCGTCAGGATGAAGCCGGAGCCGGCCCCGGCAGTCTGGGTGGTCTGGCCGAAGAAATTAGGGTCAGAGGTGGCTGTGATGTTGATGGACACCACGCTGTTGACATTGGCTGCGTACAGCTCCGCATCGGTCATGGGATTCTTGCCGTCCACGGTTTTCAGCTGGATCTCTGTGGGCTTGCGGTTGGAGACGTTCACCTCCGTGGTCTCGCTGTTAGAGCTGTTGCTTACCAGATAAGCGGTGCCGCCGCCTACCAGACCGCCCAGCAGAGCGCACACCAGCGCCAGAGACGCGATCTTCAGGCCCAGACGGTTCTTGCCGTTCTTGTGGGGCGTCTGCCCGCCCTGAGGCTGGGACTGATACACCGGCTGGGAGTTCTGAGTCTGCTGCTCCTGCTGCTGGCGGTAGCTGCCCAACTGCTCGTCCACGGTGGGCTGCTTGGCGTCATAGCGCTGGCCCGGCTCCGTGCCGTCCTTGCGATAGGTGTAGTGATACAGATTCTGTTCATCGTTATACATAAGTCAAACCTCCTTGAAAAGCGGGCGCTGATCTGCGTTCCGCCGGGAACTTCCTTAACTTTGATTGTAGTATAGGGCTGAAAGCTTAAAACTGTCTGAAAAAAATTTTAAGCAAATGTGAACCTTATACATTTTTCTTTTTCCGCCCCTGTGGTACAATACAGCTATCAAAACAGGAGGTGCCGCCATGCTGCGCATCGAAAATCTGAAACTTTCCCCCGGCGGCGGTCCTTCCGCCCTGCGCAATGCCATTCTTCACATTTTGCGGATCCCCGAAAAGGACCTGTTGGCGCTGCACATTCTCCGCCGCAGCATCGACGCCCGGGAGGGCGTCCGCATGGTCTACACCGTGGAGGTCGAGGCGGCGGACGAAGCTGCCGTGCTCCGCCGCTGCCGGGACAAGCACGTTTCCAAGGCGGCCCCCCGGCCTGTCTATCAGCTCCCGGAGCCTGTGACCCCGCCGGAAGTACCGCCGGTGGTGGTGGGCGCGGGGCCTGCGGGCCTGTTTGCCGCGCTGGTACTGGCACGGGCAGGCGCACGGCCCATTCTGTTGGAGCGGGGCCGCCGCGTGGAGGACCGCACTACCGATGTGGAGCGCTTCTGGTCCACCGGAGAGCTGGACCTCACCAGCAACGTTCAGTTCGGAGAGGGCGGCGCCGGGGCCTTTTCCGACGGCAAGCTGAACACCGGCACTAAGGACCTCCGGCACCGCTTTATTCTGGAGGAGCTGGTCCGCTGCGGTGCGCCGGAGGAGATCCTCTATGACGCCAAGCCCCATGTTGGTACCGACTATCTCCACATCGCCCTGAAAAACCTGCGGCGGGAGCTGCTGGACTTGGGTGCGGACATCCGGTTTGAAAGCCAGCTGACAGATTTAGACATCCGGGACGGTGCTTTGCGCGGTATCACCGTCACCGGCCCGGAGGGGACCTACACGCTGCCCTGCCGCCAGTTGATTCTCTGCCCCGGTCACTCCGCCCGGGACACCTTTGAGCTGCTCTACCGCCGGGGCGTCCCCATGGAGGCCAAGCCCTTCGCCGTGGGCGTCCGCATCGAGCAGCGGCAGTCCGATTGCGACGCCGCCCAATACAAACAGTACGCCGGACATCTCGGTTTGCCTGCCTCCACCTATAAGCTGAGCTGCCATCTTCCCAACGGACGGGGCGTGTTCTCCTTCTGCGTCTGCCCCGGCGGACAGGTGGTGGCCGCCGCGTCGGAGGAACACCGGGTGGTGACCAACGGCATGAGCGAATTTGCCCGTGACAAAGAGAACATCAACGGCGCGCTGCTGGTGAACGTCACCCCGGAGGATTTCGGCGGGGACAACCCCTTGGCGGGTATCGCCTTCCAGCGGGATTTGGAAGCCGCCGCTTATCAGGCAGGACAAGGGAATTACCTTGCCCCCGCCCAGCGGGTGGAGGACTTCCTTGTCAAGCGTCCCTCCACAGGGCCGGGCCGGGTCATTCCCAGTTACCGCCCCGGCGTTACATGGACGAACCTCTGGGACTGCCTGCCGGACTTCGTGGCGGCGTCCATCGCCGAGGCGCTGCCTATCCTGGGCCGGAAGCTGAAGGGCTATGACCAGAGCGACGCGGTGCTCACCGCCGTGGAGAGCCGCAGTTCTTCCCCGGTGCGTCTGCTGCGGAATAACGATCGCCAGTCCCCCATTCAGGGGCTTTACCCCTGCGGCGAGGGCGGCGGCTGGGCCGGGGGCATCCTCTCCGCCGCTGCGGACGGGATGCGCTGTGGAGAAGAGATCTGCAAGCTTCTGTAAAGTATAACTCTATAACAGGATCAGGAGGTCAGCCATGAACAATTTCACTTTTTACGCCCCGACCATGTTTGCCTTTGGCCAAGGGGAAGCCAGCCGCGTGGGTGCGCTGGTCCGTCAGTTCGGCGGCAGCAAGGTCCTTCTGGTGGCAGGCGGCGGTTCCGTAAAGAAAAATGGAGCCTATGACGCTGTTGCCGCCTCTCTGAAGGAGGCCGGACTTCCCTGGTGCGAGCTATGGGGTGTTCAGGCCAATCCCCGCAGCGGCAAGGTGTATGAAGGCATTGATCTTGCCCGGACAGAGGGGGTAGATTTCCTGCTGGCCATCGGCGGCGGCAGCGTCATCGACACCGCCAAGGCCATCGGCATGGGCGTCCCCTATGACGGCGATTTCTGGGATTTCTTCACCGGAAAAGCCAAAATTGAACATACGCTTCCGGTTGGCACGGTGCTGACCATCTCCGCCGCCGGCAGCGAAGGCTCCGACAGCTGCGTCATCACGCAGGAGGACGGCAATCTGAAATGGGGCTGCCCCAAAACGGACCTCATCCGGCCCAAATTCTCCGTGCTGGACCCCATCTACACCTATTCCCTGCCGGATTATCAGCTGGCCTGCGGTGCGGTGGATATGCTGGCCCACCTGTGCGAGCGCTATTTCACCAACACGCCGGACGTAGCCCTCACCGACCGGCTGTGCGAGGCCGTGATGAAAACCATTGTGGACGCCGCCCCCAAGGCGCTGGCGGATCACAGTGACTACGCCTCCCATGCGGACCTCATGTGGGCGGGAATGCTGGCCCACAACAATTCCTGCGGCATCGGCCGGGATCAGGACTGGGCCAGCCACCAGATTGAGCACGAGCTGTCTGCCTTCTATGACTGCGCCCACGGCGCGGGGCTTGCGGTGGTGATGCCCGCCTGGATGGAATATGTCTGCGGCCATGATGTCATGCGGTTCGCCCGGTTCGCCGTCAACGTATTCGGTTGTGAAATGGATTTCGCCCATCCGGAGCGCACGGCGCAAGCTGGCATCCGCCGTCTGCGGGACTTCTTCCGCACTTTGGGTATGCCCGCCACGCTGGAGGAAGTAGGCGGCAGGGCGGAGGATATTTCTGCCATGGTGGCCCATCGGTGTGAGAAGCCCAACGGCTTCCCCTTCGGCGGCTTTGTCAAAATTCAGGAGGCGGATATGGAAGCGATCCTCCGCCGCTGTGCCAATTGACTACGCCGCCGCCAATCTTACTTGGAACTACAAAACTCCCCCAAGGAACGATTCCTTGGGGGAGTTTTTCGACGGTTTATTACTTTGCGTATTCGACGCACTTCGTCTCGCGGATGAGATTGACCTTGATCTGGCCGGGATATTCCATCTCTTCCTCGATCTTCTTGGCCAGGTCGCGGGCCAGGATCACCATCTGATCCTCGTTGACCTGCTCGGGCTTCACCATGACACGGACCTCACGGCCGGCCTGAATGGCATATGCCTTCTCAACACCCTGGAAGGAGGTGGCGATGCTCTCAAGCTGCTCCAGCCGCTTGATGTAGTTCTCCAGATTCTCGCGCCGGGCGCCGGGACGGGCCGCGGAAATAGCGTCCGCCGCCTGCACCAGACAAGCCACGATGGTCCGGGGCTCCACATCGTTGTGGTGGGCCTCGATGGCGTGGATGATCTCTTCCTTCTCCTTGTACTTCCGGGCGAATTCCACGCCCAGCTGCACATGGGTGCCCTCCATCTCGTGATCGATGGACTTGCCCAGATCGTGAAGCAGGCCGGCCCGCTTGGCAGTCTGCACATCGGCACCCAGCTCGGCGGCCATCATGCCGGCAATGTGGGACACCTCGATGGAGTGCTGCAAAACGTTCTGGCCATAGCTGGTGCGGTAATGGAGACGGCCCAGCATCTTCACCAACTCGGGGTGGAGGTTGCGGATGCCGCACTCGAACATGGCGCGCTCGCCCTCGGCCTTGATGGTGGCCTCCACCTCACGGCGGGCCTTCTCCACCATTTCCTCGATATGGGTGGGATGGATACGGCCGTCAGCGATCAGCTTTTCCAGTGCCAGCCGGGCGATCTCCCGGCGGACCGGCTCGAAGCAGGAGACAGTGATGGCCTCCGGTGTATCGTCGATGATGAGATCCACACCGGTCAAAGTCTCGATGGTGCGGATGTTGCGGCCCTCGCGGCCGATGATGCGGCCTTTCATCTCGTCATTGGGCAGGGGAACCACACTGACGGTCAGCTCAGCCACGGAGTCCGCCGCGCAGCGCTGGATGGCCTGAGCCACCACTTCGCGGGCGCGGGTCTCGCATTCCTCTTTCATCCGGGACTCCACCTCTTTGATCTTGAGGGCAGTCTCGTGGGTCACTTCGCTCTCCACCTGCTGAATGAGGTATTCCTTGGCCTCGTCAGCGGTGAAGCCGGAGATCTTTTCCAGCATAGCCGTCTGGCTCTGCTTGATGGTGCGGATCTCCTCCTGTTCCTTCTCCATGGCCGCGTGCTTCTGGGCCAGAGATTCTTCCTTCTTCTCAATGGTCTCCAGCTTGCGGTCCAGATTTTCTTCCTTCTGCTGCAAACGGTTTTCCTGCCGCTGCAGATCGGCTCTGCGGGACTTTTCTTCCTTCTCGTAATCAGTACGGCTTTTCAGGATCTCTTCCTTGGCTTCCAGCAGCGCTTCCTTCTTTTTGCTCTCGGCGTTGCGGATCGCTTCGTTGACGATGCGCCGGCCTTCTTCTTCGGCGCTGGAGATCTCTTTTTCAGATACTTTTTTGCGATAAAGGAAGCCACCCGCAAAGCCGCCGGCTAAGGCAACAACGCCTATGATCACGGTCAGCATAAACTGTGACTCCTTTCTTTGACTTTGGCGAAAAATGCCATAAAATTCACCGTCCGTCCCACCAGTCAGCGGGCCGGTACGGTTCAGAACACAAACAGGCGGACACCCCTTTTGCCGCCTATAATGATCCCTATATAGTTTAATCAGAAGGCGTAGTTATGTCAAGTCATTTGCTGCAAATTTTGACCGGATCAGCTTTTCCCCCGCAGCCGGTCCGCTTTTCTCCCTATACGTCGATATAGGCTGCGGCGGCGTATCCCACCTGATCTCCGTATTGCACCACATACCATCCATTCCACTCGCCGTAAACCGTCACCTCCGCGCCGTTTGGCAGGTTGGCGATTACCGTACCGGCGGAGGACGGCGCGGCGCGGAGATTCAGTGTGCCGTAGCTCAGGCGGACCGTTCCCCGTTTCGGGTCCATAGGCGGGATGAAGGGCAGGCCGAAATACTCCGTCAGCGCCTTGACAAGCTGCCGGGCCACATCCTCCACATGGCTCTCCAGCCAGAGGGCGTCGGAATAGTTGTCATGGTAGCCGATCTCCACCAGCACCGCCGGGAACCGGGACCGGGACACCTCTCCCAGTGCGGTGGTAGGGCGGGTGGTGACCTTGTCGGGCAGCGGGTAGATCTCCCGCAGATTTTTGGCGATCAGCTCCGCTCCCCGCTGCCCACCGGCGCTGCCGGGATAGTAAAAGGCGATAATGCCCCGGGCGGAGGTCTGGGCGGAGCCGTTTCCGATGGCGTTGGAGTGCAGTGCCAGATAGAAGTCATAATAGCCGCTGTTGGCCTCCCGGATGGCGGCCCCCGCCGAGGTGTCCGGGTCATTGCGGCGGTAGCGGATGCCGTTGGACCGCAGATACGGCTCCATAGCGTCCACGATCCGGTTCATCCAGTATTCCTCGCTGCCGCTGCCGGTGACATAAGGGTTCCAGTCCTGAGTGGACGGACTTAAAAACACAATGGGCATCAGAGTTCCCTCCCATACAGATGATGAATGTGCAGAGATTTTTGTTATGGTGAAATTCTGTCTGTTTCATGGTATGGCGTTTTCCCCGGAATTGTGCTATACTGGCCCGGAAATCAAGCCTAAAAGGAGCACAGCTTATGAAAATGGAGCGGGGCTATCCCATTTATACCGTCACCCCCAAGGCGGAAAACGCCATCGTCAAGGGGCATCCCTGGGTGTATGACGCAGAGATCTTGAACATAGAAGGTGAAACGGCCAACGGCGGACTGGTGGATGTCATCAGCAAGAAGGGCCGCTATCTGGGCACAGGCTTTTTGTCCCAGCAGTCCAAGATCCGTGTGCGGCTCATCTCCCGGAACGCCAATGACCGCTTTGACGAAGCCTTCTGGCGGCGGAAACTGCAATGGGCGTGGGACTACCGGAAGTCCGTCATGGACCCGGCGGATCTGGACGCCTGCCGGGTGACCTTTGGCGAGGCGGACGCCTTCCCCGGCCTGACGGTGGATAAGTTCCATGATCTGCTCAGTGTACAGGTGCTGTCCGTTGGCATGGAGAATTTACAGGACCTTCTGCTCCCCGCTCTGGTGGACATTCTCCGGCAGGACGGCCAGCCCATCCGGGGCGTATTCCTGCGGAACGACGTGGCTCTCCGGGCAAAGGAAGGTCTTCCGCAGGGCAAGGGCTGGTATCCCCTCCCCGGCGAAACGCCCCCGGACAGTCCGGTGGTGGAAATTGTCGAAAATGGGGTCAAATATCTGGTAGACGTAGAAAACGGCCAGAAAACCGGCTTTTTCCTGGATCAGAAGTACAACCGGCGGGCGGTGGGCCGTCTGGCGGCGGGAAAAACCGTTCTGGACTGCTTCACCCACACCGGCTCCTTCGCCCTGAATGCCGCGCTGGGCGGCGCCAAGCACGTAACGGCGGTGGACGTGTCGGAATCCGCCGTGGAGATGGCCCGGGCCAACGCGGAGCGCAACGGCGTATTCGATATTATGGACTGCGTGGCGGCCAATGTGTTCGACCTGCTGCCCCAGCTGGAAAAGGAACCGATGAAGTATGACTTCATCATTCTGGACCCCCCGGCCTTCACGAAAAGCCGGAAAACCGTGGCCAATGCCATCACCGGCTACAAGGAGATCAACTACCGGGCCATGAAGCTGCTGCCCCGGGGCGGGTATCTGGCCACTTGCTCCTGCTCCCACTTCGCCACAGCGGAGAAATTCGAGGCTATGCTCCGCTCCGCCGCTCACGATGCCGGGGTACAGCTGCGGCAGATCGAATCCCGCCAGCAGAGCTGCGACCATCCCATCCTCTGGGGCGTGGACGAGACGGACTATTTGAAGTTTTATCTATTCCAGGTCGTATAAATTCTGTCGAATATTGCGAAAAGGACTCGGATACTGATGCATCCGAGTCCTTTTTCTCTGCCCCTAAAATAGCGCCCCGGTGCCAAAGGGCACCGGGGCGCTGCTTTTTCAATTGGTTTTTATTGGGCGCACAAACGGAGATCAGCCGTATCCGCAGGTCACCAGTTCCCAGGCGCCGCCGTCGCTGCGGCCCAGCCACCACTGCCAGCCCTCATACTCCGTATCGGCATCCCAGGCGTCCCGCTGCTCCACGGGGGAGTGAAAGCTGCTGGAAAACAGGATGCACTGAGTAAAAGGCTCAGTCTGCTCTTTCATTTCCAGCCCGTTGAGCCACTCAATGTTTTCGTCGCTGCAGGCCGCGTCGCCGCCGTAGGCCAGGCTGTGAAGTTCACAGCCTTCCCAGGTGGCAAACTCCGCTTCAATTACCTGGATGGCAGCGTCCATGTCCTCCTGGGTGTAGAGTTCGGAATTGCCGTAGTCAATTTCCACCTTGGGCGGCTCCTGGGTGTCCTGCTTGCCGCATCCGCCCAGAGTGCCTAAAATCATGATCGTCAGGGAAACAGCCAAAAGTTTTTTCATATCCATTCCTCCTGCATTCCTCAATCATTTACTTTTCAGGTGATTCTGTGGCCTGACGGCTGAGCCGTCAGGCCACAGGTTTTTTTACGCCTTGACCTCTACGATGCGGACCACGCCGTCATAAACATAGAGGTTCATGGTGCCGCCGTAGGCTTTGGCATCATCCAGCGTCATCCACTTGCCGGTATCATCGTTGTAGCACTGAACATTGGAGGGGACCTCGTAGGTCCGGCTGCCGAAGTTCACTGCCGTCTTGCCGATCCAGGCACTGGAAGAGACGTTGCTCAGCTTGCTCATGGTAGCAAAGCTGGTGAACATGAGGTTGCCATTCACGCTCTTTTTGATACTTGCAGCCACAAAAGCACCAGTGCTGACACTGTTACCGCTATAAACCGTATATTTTTCTGTATCACTGCAAACGATCGTGATCGTGCGGTCAGTCTCCTTGCCGGTTGTCGGATCATACTTGCTGTCCACAATTGCACGGCCATAGATTACATCCTCGGCAAGGCCGTTATTCAGCACGATCAAGTCCACCTGACCGGCCCAGTTGGTCCGGGCATAGGAGACGCGGCCGGAGTTGACGCCGGTCTGGCTCAGCTCGCTGAGGGCGATCTGTCTGCCGCCGTCAAAGAGCATAACGTTGTCCGCCAGCTTTCTGCCGCCCAGCGTACCTTCCTTGGGAAGCAGGTCACCGCCGACACCGCCGGAGATCTTGTTGAGCTTCAGGCCGCTCTTGTCGGCATACACCGACACTACCTGACCGGCGTATTCGCTCGCTTTGCCGATGTTCAGCAGCGCACCGCCGCAGACCAACTGCACATCACCCTTTTCGGACACCACCGCCATGGCATTGCCCCGGGCACCGGTGTTGTTGGCGTCCTCGGCACCGGCCACCTGACCGTCCGCCGTCAGCAGAAGGACGATCTGCTTGCCAGGCTTCAGCTTGGACAGGGAATCCGCCGCTGTGGGCAGAACATTCAGTTCCTTGCCGCCCAGCACTGTAATGGTAGCGGGATTGCTGGGAGAGGGCTTGCAGTCCTCGTAGTAGACGGACACCCGGGTATCGCTGACAATGATGGAATTGGTAGCGGAGGCGTAGGTCGCAACATCATACCGTTTGAGGTCTGCTACCGTGGCAGGAGAACCGTTCTTGTAAATGTTGTAGCTGGTGCTGCCCGCCAGAGAATCCAGTCCGGCAACAGAGCCGTTGGCACTGATGATGACCGCCGCATTGGAAACGCCATTGCTGCCGGTGATGGGCAGGAAGGTCAGGATCTCGCCGGCGCTGTTGAGGACCGCCTTGCCCTTGGAGCCGATGAGGCTGGTGGAGGCAACGGGATGCGCCATGGTATACGTCTTACCGCCGGCAGTCATCGTGCCCTTACCGCCGTCCACGGCGGTAAGGTAGACCTCCTCGCCCACTTTGTAGCTGAACAGCGCCTCGCCCTTGCCATGCTTGGCCTCAAAAAGGTTCAGGAACAGCTTGGCCGCCTGTGCGCGGGTCAGGCCCGCGTAGGCGGAGGTGATACCGGTGGACTTCAAAAGGCCGTTGGTCTGGGCCTCCGCCATGTAGCTCTGGGGCCACACGCCGCCCATGTCCTCGTCCTTGTAGCCCAGGCCCCGCATGAGGATCGTCACCGCCTGTCCGGCGGTCACGGTCTGGCCGGGCTTGAACTTACCGTCGGCAAAGCCGGAGATGATCCCCTTCCTCGCCGCCATATTGATGTAGGCGGACGCCCAGTGGGAGGGCTTCACGTCCGGGAAGATGGTAACGGTGGAATACCGTCCCAACTCGCCGCTGCCGTCCATGGCGTAAACTGCCATTTTGCAGAACTGCGCCCGGTTCAGAACGGTGTCCGGGCGGAAGGTACCGTCGCCGTAGCCGTCCAGCACACCCATGAGCCGCAGAGTTTCCACGGCGGTGGCGGTATAGCTGTCGCTGACGTCGGAAAATTTGGTGACAGCCGCCGCCCCGGCAGGCACCGTCAGCAGGGAGCCCAGCATGCTGATCGCCAGCAGCCAGGTCAAAATTCGTTTTTTCATAAGTCTCTCTCCTTTAATCCGCCCGCAGGGCTTCCACAGGCTGGAGTTTCGATGCTTTTGCCGCCGGGTAGCTGCCAAACAGCACACCCAGCGCCACGGAAAGGCCGAAGGCCGCCAGCGTCACCCATGTGGCGGGGAAAATGGTCATCTGGAACAAAATCTTGCCCAAAGCCAGACTGCCGATGGTGCCGAAGATAATGCCTACAATGCCGCCCATGCCGCAGAGCATACCGGATTCGATGAGGAACTGGGCCACGATGCTGCTGCGCTGTGCGCCAAGGCTCCGGCGGATACCGATCTCGCGGGTCCGCTCCGTCACCGTCACCAGCATGATGTTCATGATACCGATGCCGCCCACCAGCAGGGAGATGGCGGCGATGCCGCCCAGCACCAGAGAGATCATGGTCAGCTGCTGGTTCTGATAATCCTGCCAGTAGCCTTCCTTCTGCACCTGATAGCCACCCATACTCTGATCTACCACGCCGGAGAGGTACCCGCCGATCTCGGTGATGGCGGTTTTCATGCTGGCGTCATCCTTGGCCTTTACCAAAAATTCTGTGGGGGCCGTATCCCCCAGCAGCCGGGTAGCGGTGTAGGGAAGGATCATAAAGTTATCCGTCTGGTAAGCGGAAGGGGTATCTGGCTCCACGCGGGCGCCATACACGCCCACCACTTCAAAGTTGTTGCCGTTGACCTTCATGATCTGTCCCACAGGGTTGGCGCTGCCGAAAAAGACCCGCGCCGCCTGCGCGCCCAGCACGCAGATCTGATTGTATTTCTCGCAGTCCAGCCACGCAAGGTCTCTGCCCTTTGCGATTGCCAGATTGTTGCAGGCGCTGTACTGGTCGGAGCCGTAGTAGATCTGCGGGGGACCGCTGACCACGTTGTACTGCTGGTCATATTTCCACTCCATTGTGGAGCTGTTTTTCGTACCGTATACCACCGTAGCGTTGGATGAGCCCTTGGGGGTAATGCCAATAATGGACTCCTTCAGTCCGGAGCAAAAGCGGTACAATCCGGTAAAATAGTCCTTGCTGATAGGATTGCCGCCCTCATCATACATATAGGCATACACGCTCACTTCAATGCGGTTGGCGCCCATGGCGGCAAACTGCTCCATGGTTTTGGCCTTCATACCCTCCATGGTGGAGACGATGGTCATAACGGCGGCAATACCGATGAAAATAGAGAGAATGGTCAAGGCGCTGCGGCCTTTTTTCCCGCAGATGGACCGCCAGGCCATCTTAAATGCCTGCCCGATGTTCAATACCAATCCACCTCCTGTGGGTGATCCTCGATGATCTTTCCGTCCGCGATCCGCACAATGCGCCGGGCCGTGGCGGCGATCCCGTTGTCATGGGTGATGAGAATGACGGTGCTGCCCTCTTTATTCAGCTGCTGGAGAAAGCCCAGCACCTCATGACCCGTCCGGGAGTCCAGTGCGCCGGTAGGCTCATCCGCCATG
>ENA-ORTB01001287-ORTB01001287.1-human-gut-metagenome-genome-assembly--contig:-NODE-1287-length-28546-cov-27.702889_pt1 | contig 28546 bp, 23 predicted proteins | sample MGYA00241905_ERZ509174 | MGnify/ENA primary metagenome ERZ509174 (study PRJEB26280, sample SAMEA2338851) | human gut metagenome | biome: human gut; feature: human-associated habitat; material: faeces... | reverse complement strand
GAATGTGAGGGTAAGATGCGTGGCTGCCGATTCCATATATGCCAATAATGCCAACCGAAAGTTCTGTACAAAATATGGAATATCCACATCCTTTGTACGCAAGGGAAGGGCGGCCAGGGATGAATCCTTGAGAAAGGTTCTCAGAAGTGAACTCTCCAAGGAAAGGGCCACCCGGCTTGAAGGCAGCTTCGGCACTCAAAAGCAACATTACTCACTCTCAAGGATAAAGGCACGGAACAGGAAGACGGAAATCCTTTGGATTTTCTTTGGAATACATACGGCAAATGCCATACTGATGATAGATAAGGTCAGGAACAGAGCGGTGAAGGCAGCATGATATGATTTTACTGAAAAAAATCAGAAGAGGTCGTCAGACTTCTTCCGGAACGTCATGTCCTGCCGATAAGAGTATATGAGAAAATGCAGAAAAATGACAATAAAAATGGCATATGAGGTGATTATACTGGGTCATCTTCATATGCCATTGTATTTTTTAGGGACATTTACTGAATATCCCTTTTATAGAAAATGTCGGACTCTTTCAGCCAGCATTAATTCACTTATGATACACCACCGCCTTATTGCTTCTTTACAACAAATTCCAATTTTTGCAGTCCTTTCTTATGTATGTTTGCAAGAATGAGAGCGTAACGAACTTCTTCGCCCGATTTCATGGATTTAATCTGACTGAATTCTTCTTCTGGAATAACCTCCTTAAACAAGGGGCCATCTGATTCATTATATATCAAACGTAGTTTATCGGTAAAATGAGATACTACAAACGAATAATAAGCCTGATAAGATATCGATTGGAATTTAATCCAATTAGCATCGCCCTTATCAAGGACATTCTCCAGCCCAATGCGTGCCGACTTGTAGGATGGCAGTTTGCGTCCGTCTTCGTAGAAGATATCGCCATTTTCATTGACGGTATATTTTGCACTGATAGAATACTTGTTGAAAGGACACAAATCATTGTACTCTATATCGGCCTCAGAATTAATTTCCTTGTCATCTTTCGTTCCGGGTTCTGTAACGATTCGGTCTTGAAGGATACTTAACAGCGAATATGTACGGTTATAGCCATCTGCCGATGGATTAGCAAGGATAGTCCGCTTTACGGAGAGAAAATATTCGTGACCTTTCACGTATGTAAAGCCTTCGATACGGTTCATTTCCATAAGCGAATAATCTCCCGGATAGTCTTCCGACATTACGACCATACACTCTATAGGGTGCTCCATTTTACTATCAAACGGACCGTACATGATGCCCGGTTGCGGTAAAACTGACATTTTAATCTCATTAACCACATCTTTAGGGCTATCATCTTTACAGGCAGAGAGGCCAGTAATTAAAAGGAATAACAAAGAAAGTATCCCACAATAATATTTGATTTTCATAATTTATAGAATTAAAAAAATCCCCATACTTACTTCTGCATAAAATGAAGTATGGGGAAGTATATGTTTCAAAAGAAAGTCGCCTTAATATTATTCAGCGTCTTCTTCCGGCTTCATGTTAGTGTAAACTGTCTGTACATCGTCGAACTCTTCAAGACGTTCAATCATCTTGTCGATAGTTTCGCGCTGCTCTGCAGAAACCTCTTTCAAGTCGTTAGGAATGTAAGTAAAGTCACCACCTACATCTTCGAAACCACATTCTTCCAAGTGTTTCTGGATAGCTGCATAGCTCTTCGGGTCACCGTAGATAGTGATAGTTCCTTCTTCCGGATCTTCGTCGAATTCGTCTTCTACGTTGTAGTCAATCAAGTCGAGAATCAACTCTTCCATATCTACGCCGTCTTTCTTCTTGAAAGTAAATACGCACTTATGATCGAACAAGAAAGCCAAAGAACCAGTTGTTCCCAAGTTTCCGCCGAACTTATTGAATACCGAACGAACATCGGCTACAGTACGAGTTGTGTTGTCTGTAAGAGTATCAACAAAAACAGCTACTCCGTGAGGACCGTATCCTTCGTAAGTCATGCCCTTGTATTCGCTCTGGTCTTTACCCATCGCGTTCTTGATAGCACGGTCGATGTTGTCCTTCGGCATGTTTTCACGCTTACAAGTAGCGATAACCGAACGCAGTGTAGGGTTGTTTTCTGGTTCCGGACCGCCTGCCTTTACAGCAATAGCAATCTGCTTGCCCAGACGAGTAAATGTCTTGGCCATGTGGCCCCATCTTTTCAGCTTAGTAGCTTTTCTATATTCAAACGCTCTTCCCATTGGATTTATGTTTTTATATGTTTTTTATTTATGATTATTCATTATCTCAGTTTTGCGTCCAACTTGTTCTGCAAGTTGGTAATCAACTTCTGCATCAGCTTATCAATCTGCTTGTCGTTAAGCGTAGCGTTTTCATCCTGAAGCACGAAGCTTACAGCGTAGCTCTTCTTGCCTGCTTCAAGGTTCTTGCCTTCGTATACGTCAAACAGTTCCACGCTCTTCAGGAGCTTCTTGTCGGTTTCGTAAGCTATCTTTTCTATTTCAGCAAACTGCACCTTCTTGTCAATCAGCAACGCCAAGTCGCGCTTAACAGCCGGGAACTTAGAAATTTCGGTATAAGTTACCTTCTTACCCTTGATGGCTTTCATAAGTTCCTTCCAGTTGATGTCGGCATAATATACTTCGTTGTCGATATCGAATGCCTTCTGGAGTTTCTTACTAAGTACACCGAATGTAGCAACGAGCTTACCGCCACGAGTATGGATAGAGATAGCTACAGAATAGATATCATCTGACAAGTTGCCGAATACCATAGCACCCAAGTTTACGCCCAAACGACTGAAGATGTTCAGTACATACGCCTTAAGTTCGTAAACAGAAGAATTCATATCAGGATGCGCCCATGAGTTACTGATGTATTTACCTGTCAACCACAAGCCCAAGTGAAGCTCTTCTGAATAAGCTGCAAGCACTTTTTCAGGATTCTTCTTCTCAGCGTTGAAGTGGTAGCAGTTTCCGAATTCGAAGAAACGAAGGTCGGCATTCTTACGGTTTGCGTTGTGCTGGATGCATTCCAAACCACCGAACAACAGAGAAGCACGCATTACGTTCAGGTCGTTGCTCAACGGATTCATTACACGAACCAAGTTTTCAGGTTTGTAAGTTTCAAGACCATCGTAGTATGAAGCGGCAGTAAGAGAGTTGTTCAGGATTTCATTGAATCCGCAACCTACCAACTGTTCAGACACCAAGTTCTGAAGCTTAACAGACTTGTCTACTTCACCTTCTACGTTCAAACTCGATTTCAATGAAGTAGGGATTTCCACATTATTATATCCGTAGATACGAAGAATATCTTCTACCACATCGCACGGACGCTGTACGTCTACACGATATGCAGGGACAGACAATGACAAGCCTTCTGCTGTCTCTGCCACAATCTTCATTTCGAGCGATGTAACAATGCTCTTTATAGTTTCTGCAGGAATTACCTTTCCTACCAACGAGTTTACATATCCGTAAGACAACTCTACCGCGAAATCAGCAACAGGAGCAGGATAGTTATCCTTGATATCAGAAGCGATTTCACCGCCAGCCAATTCTTTTACCAAGATAGCCGCTTCTTTCAATGCGTAAATAGTACCGTTAGGATCGATACCACGTTCAAAGCGGAACGAAGAATCAGTGCTCAACCCATGACGGCGAGCTGTTTTACGTACCCATGTAGGATGGAAGTATGCGCTTTCCAAGAATACATCTTTAGTAGTTTCTGTAGTACCTGAATCCAAACCGCCAAATACACCTGCTATACACATAGGCTCTTCAGCGTTACAAATCATCAAGTCGCGTTCAGAAAGCTTACGTTCTACCTCGTCGAGAGTAACGAACTTAGTTCCTTCCTGACAAGTCTTCACTACTATCTTTCCGCCTTTTATCTTATCAGCATCGAAGCAATGCATAGGCTGTCCGTAAGCGTGAAGTATGTAGTTAGTGATGTCAACGATATTATTTACCGGACGAACGCCGATAAGACGAAGCTTATTCTGCAACCATTCGGGACTTTCTTTAACAGTAACGTTCTTGATAGCCACACCAGCATAACGAGGACACGCTTCGGTGTTTTCTACCACTACATCGATATCCATATCATGGTTGTCTACCTTAAACTCGCTTGTTTCAGGACGATGCAACGATGTTTGATAACCGTTTTGCACCAACCATGCATACAAGTCGCGAGCTACACCGTAGTGAGAGCAAGCGTCGGCACGGTTAGGAGTAATGTCCACTTCGAACACATAGTCGCTCTTAATGTTATAATAATCCTTGGCCAATGTGCCGGGGACTACATCCTGCGGAAGCACGATGATACCGTCGTGGCTAGTACCTACGCCGATTTCGTCTTCTGCACAAATCATTCCGTTAGACTCTACGCCACGCAGTTTCGACTTCTTGATTGTAAAGCTCTGGTCGCCATCATAAAGTTTAGTGCCAAGAGTAGCAACTATCACCTTCTGTCCGGCTGCCACATTAGCGGCTCCACAAACAATCTGCACGGGTTCGCCTTCGCCTAAATCTACTGTTGTAATATGCATGTGGTCAGAATTAGGGTGCGGTTCGCAAGTCAGCACTTCGCCAACTACCAATCCCTCAAGACCACCTTTTATAGACTGGACTTCTTCTACTCCGTCTGTTTCCAATCCGATGGAAGTAAGAGCTGCCGACACCTCTTCGGGTGTCAAATCGAAATCGACATACTCTTTCAACCAATTATAAGAGATATTCATGATATGTATAGTTTTTATTTATTTCAGTCGTTATACAATAGTCCATTGTACATCAAAATACGATGTGCAAAGTTATATAAATAATTTGGTTTGCACGATGCACGACGGATTTTTTCTACACATCGCATTATTTAATACCTTATTTATATGGGCGATACTCATCTCGATTCAAAGAATGGTGTTACAAAAAAAATAAATTTCTTATATTTGCAGATGGCACGGCATGCATGAGACAGCATACAACCGTGCATCATCATTAACAATCTAAATATCAACGAATGACACCACTTAGATTTATCCTGTTAGGAAGCGGACTGCTTACAGCGACTTCAGTAATATCAGCCTCAAAGAAAACCGACAAACCAAACATCATCTATATCATGTGCGATGATATGGGGTATGGCGACTTGGCATGCTACGGGCAGAAGTATATCTCTACCCCAAACATTGACCGTATGGCGACAGAGGGAATGCTCTTTACCCAAGCATACGCCGGAAGCCCCGTAAGCGCACCGTCGCGAACTTCGTTCATGACAGGACAACACAGCGGGCACTGCGAAGTAAGAGGCAACAAGGAGTACTGGAAGAACGTACCCATGGTAAAATATGGCATAAACGAAGATTTCTCGCGCGTGGGACAACATCCTTACGACCCAGAACATATCATCATCCCCGAAATAATGAAGGATAACGGCTATACCACAGGCATGTTCGGAAAATGGGCAGGCGGATATGAAGGGTCTGTATCTACCCCCGACAAGCGTGGCATCGATGAATTCTACGGGTACATATGTCAGTTCCAAGCGCATCTTTACTACCCCAACTTCTTAAACCGATACAGTCGTGCAGCAGGCGATACCGCCGTGACACGTGTCATCATGGAAGAGAATATCATTTATCCGATGTTCGGGAAAGACTATTTTAAGCGCACCCAGTATTCGGCAGACATGATTCATCAGGAAGCGATGAAGTGGCTCGATAAGCAAGACGGAAAGCAGCCTTTCTTCGGCATTCTTACATATACGCTGCCTCATGCCGAATTAGCTCAGCCCGAAGACTCTATCTTGATAAACTATCAGAAACAATTCTTTAACGACAAGACTTGGGGCGGACAGGAAGGCTCTCGATATAACCCGTCTGTACATACACACGCACAATTCGCCGGAATGATTACTCGCCTCGACGCATACGTTGGCGAAGTGCTGCAGAAACTTAAAGATAAGGGACTTGACGATAACACCATCGTTATATTTACAAGCGACAACGGCCCTCACGAAGAAGGAGGAGCCGACCCTACATTCTTCGGACGCGACGGCAAGTTGCGCGGACTGAAGCGTCAATGCTACGAAGGTGGAATACGTATCCCGTTCATAGTGCGCTGGCCGGGTAAGATACAAGCTGGAAGCGTAAACGACCATCAATTGGCATTCTACGACCTGATGCCTACTTTCTGCGACTTAATAGGCGTGAAGAATTACGTAAAGAAGTACACCAACAAGAAGAAAGCTACCGACTACTTCGACGGATTATCGTTCGCTCCTACCCTATTAGGCAACGGAGAGCAAAAGAAGCACGATTTCCTTTACTGGGAATTTGAAGAGACCGACCAAATAGGCGTTCGCATGGGCGACTGGAAAATGGTGGTTAAAAAAGGCACTCCTTATTTATATGACCTCGCCAACGACATCCACGAAGACCATGACATAGCCAGTCAGCACCCCGACTTGGTTAAACAGATGACTGACATTATCCGTCAGCAGCACACAGAAAACGAGAACTTCAAAATTACTCTGCCGAAAGAATAAACGACATAAAAAAATCGTCAGCGGTTTGCTGACGATTTTTTTATTCTAAAACGGAACTATCCCCGATGGGTCAGGCATCGGAATATCTCCAGCCGATAACGACGACAACGCCGAATCCGACGAAGCATTCGACGCGCCAGAATTCATCTTAGAGCGCATCACGCCCGGCTCCTCACCAGGCATCGGGATAATCATATCATCATCCGGATTCTGGAAACGCGCGAACTCAGAACGGAAGCGAAGCAATACATCGCCCACTGCACCGTTACGATGCTTGGCAATGATAATCTCTGCCATACCGTGAAGGTCATTACCCTTTTCATCCTGATAAATCTTATAATACTCCGGACGGTGGATAAAGCAAACCATATCGGCATCCTGCTCTATGGCACCCGATTCACGCAAGTCGCTCAACTGAGGTCGTTTTCCTTCGATACCTTCACGGCTCTCTACACCACGGTTCAACTGACTCAGCGCTATAATAGGAATGTTCAGCTCCTTGGCCAATCCTTTAAGCGAACGAGAAATGGTACTAACCTCTTCCTGACGGCTGCCAAACGACATACCGCTGGCGTTCATCAACTGCAAGTAGTCGATGATGATAACCTTAACACCATGCTCGCGCACCAAACGACGGGCCTTTGTACGTAGTTCGAATACCGACAATGAAGGCGTATCGTCTACATAAAGCGGAGCGTCGTATAACTCCTTTATCTTATAGTCGAGCTGTCCCCACTCATAAGGAGCCAACTGACCGCTCTTAATCTTCTCACCAGGAATCTCGCACACGTTGACAATCAAACGGTTCACCAACTGCACGTTGCTCATTTCAAGCGAGAACAAAGCTACCGGAATCTTATTGTTAACCGCCATATTCTTGGCCATAGAAAGCACGAATGCCGTTTTACCCATCGCCGGACGAGCCGCGATAATAATAAGGTCGGAGTTTTGCCATCCCGACGTCATCTTATCCAACTGATGGAAACCACTTTCCAATCCGCTCAAACCGTCGGTACGTGCCGCCGCTTTCTGAAGCATTTCATACGCCTCCTGAATAACCGGATTAATCTGCGTATAATCCTTCTTCATGTTCTGCTGCGAAATCTCGAACAACTTACCTTCGGCCTCCTGCATCAAGTCGTCTACATCCTGCGTTTCATCGAACGCCTTAGTCTGAATCATGCTGGTAAAGGTAATCAGCTCACGTGCCAGATACTTCTGCGCGATGATACGTGCGTGGTACTCTATATGCGCCGATGATGCCACCTTACCACTTATCATCGTAATATAATAAGGTCCGCCTACCTCGTCAAGATCACCACGAACGCGTAGCTGCTCTGCCACGGTAAGGATATCGATAGGCTTCTGCTGAATAGCCAAGTCGGTAATAGCCGCATAAATCAGCTGATTGCGACGCTCGTAAAACGATTCGGGTTTAAGAATCTCGCTGACCAACGAATAAGCGTCTTTCTCAATCATCAACGCTCCCAGCACAGCCTCCTCCAGTTCTGGTGCCTGAGGTTGCAAATGTCCGTATTCATCTACCGGTTTATCTTTCGCCTTTTTCGGCACCCGGGTTGTTCTTCTTATAGTTTCTGCCATTATATGATAGTCATTAAAGCCATTTGTGAAGTGCAAAGATAGGAAAATTCTCTCCCACTAACCGAGTATTTTAAAAACTTTGCCGTATATTTGGACAAACTTAAAAAGAACAAATACCATGATAACATTTCCTAACGCCAAAATTAACTTAGGCCTCAACATAGTAGAAAAGCGTCCCGACGGATATCATAACTTAGAGACCATATTCTATCCTATCATTCTGCAAGACGCTCTTGAAGTAAATAAGTCTACTCATGCCGATGAAAGAGTGCACCTCAGCGTGTCGGGCAACGGCATAGATGGCGATCCGAAAGATAATCTGGTAGTAAAAGCCTATAATCTGATAGCGGAAGACCATGACTTGCCGTCGGTGGATATTCATCTGTTCAAGCATATCCCAACAGGAGCGGGACTGGGAGGAGGCTCTTCTGACTGCGCTTTCATGATTAAGTTGCTCAATGAGAAGTTTGCTCTAAACATGAATGTAGAGCAGATGGAGAAATATGCCGCTAAATTAGGAGCCGACTGCGCTTTCTTCATTCAGAACCAGCCTGTATTCGCCACCGGAATAGGCAATATCTTCGAGCCAATAGAAATCTCGCTCAGCGGATATCACCTTGTATTGGTTAAGCCCGATATCTTTGTATCTACTAAGGAAGCCTACGCCAAGGTACGTCCGTCGCGTCCCGAAGTTTCACTGAAAGATATTATCCGTCAGCCGATAGAGACTTGGAAAGACACAATGAAAAACGACTTTGAAGACAGCGTGTTCTTCCAATACCCGGAAATAGCCGCTATTAAAGACGAGATGTACGACTTGGGAGCCGTTTATGCTGCTATGTCGGGATCGGGTTCTGCCGTATACGGACTGTTCAAGGAACCTATAGAAAACGTAGACGACCGCTTTGGAGGTTGCTTCTGCCGTCAGCGAGAAATGATTTGATTTTTATGGATTCATCACAAAACAAGTACTTACATTTATTCGATAACACAGCCGGTGGCATTCAGTTGCCATCGGCTTTTACTTATCCCTTTCATTACTTTCCCCATCCGCTTACGCAACTTGCCGCCAAGCAGGTGCAGGCGTATCTGCAAAGCCGAAGCGACTGGCATGAGGAGATAAGTAAAGGGAAGATGTTCGGTGTACTGATAGTGCGCACCGCTCTAAACGAAATTGGCTTCTTGGCAGCGTTCTCCGGAAATCTGGCAGGAAGCAATCATCATGATTACTTTGTGCCGCCCATCTACGATATGCTTCAGCCGGATGGTTTTTTCCGCATAGAAGAAGCCAATATTTCCGAGATTAACCGCCGCATAGCTCAAGCGGAGCACGACGAGGATTATCTTTCTGCCAAGCAGTCGTTAAGACAGACAGAAGAAGATGCCGCTCATCGACTGGCCGACTACAAGCAGATGATGAAAGAGTCGAAAGCCGCACGAGAGGGAAAAAGACGAAGCAGCACTTTCACTCCCGAAGAAGAGAAGGAGCTTATAAAAGAGAGTCAGTTTCAGAAAGCCGAATGCAAACGACTGGAGAAACAGCTGAAAGAAGAAGTTGGCAGATGCGCCGACACGCTGAAGCAGTGGACCGACAAGATTAGCGCATGGAAAGCAGAGCGCAAACAGCGGTCGGCTGCATTACAACAAAAGCTATTCGAGCAGTTCCGTATACTCAACGCCAAAGGCGAAGAGAAAGACATCTGTCAGATATTCGCTGAAACCACGCATACCATCCCTCCTGCCGGAACCGGCGAATGCGCATTGCCAAAGATGCTACAATATGCATATCAGCACGATATGCAACCGCTTGCGATGGGTGAATTCTGGCAAGGCATTTCTCCTAAAGACGAAATAAGACACGACGGATGTTTCTATCCTTCGTGCAAGAACAAGTGTGCGCCTATCTTGAGCCATGCGCTTATCGGACTCAACGTAGAGAAGAATCCGTTGCAAGACGACAAACATCGCGACAGTAAACTCGATATCATATATGAAGACGAGTGGATAGTAGCCGTAAATAAACCGGCAGGAATGCTTTCTGTTCCGGGAAAAGACGGACTGGCATCGGTACTTGAGCAACTGCAAGAGCTTTACCACGACTGCGACAGTCCACTACTTGTGCATCGTCTCGACATGGATACTTCAGGCATTTTATTGGCAGCCAAGACTAAGGAAGTACACCAACGCCTGCAAGAGCTATTCGCCACCCGCCAGATAAAGAAAAGATATACGGCACTACTCGACGGACATGTAGACGCTGACAGCGGAATGATACGCCTTCCTCTCTGCCTCAACCCCGACGACCGTCCTCGGCAGATGGTGAATCACGAGCTTGGCAAGCCAGCTGTAACCCGCTACCAAGTGATACACCGCACAGAGCAACGCACGTTGGTTTCATTCTTTCCTCTAACCGGAAGGACGCATCAACTGCGTGTGCACGCCGCACACCCGGATGGCTTGCACTGTCCCATAGTAGGAGATAACCTATACGGTAAGCCTGCCGACCGACTTTATCTGCACGCCGCACAGATAGAATTTGTCCATCCGGTTACTCAGGTTCTAACTAAAATAGTATGCGAAGCTGATTTTTAGAAATTCACAATGAAGTGACTCAATAAAAATTTTATTGTTCTATTCCGGTTGAATCTCGTTTGCCGAAGGAAGAGTTTTCCATCTGTCGCCGAATATATCGTAAGCATCGGTAACTACCACAAAGGCGTTCGGATCCGAATTCTTGATGGCCAGTTTAACGCCTGCCACCTCTTTATAACTCACCACAAGGAATATCATTTCCTTGTCGGCGCCAGTATAGAGGCCGCTACTCTTTATGCAAGTAGCTGTACGGTCGAGGTCGTCTAATATATATCGGTGCAACTCATGCATCTTCTTCTCACTGATTACGAATATCAGCTTATCATTCTTCTCACCGTTTATCACGTAAGCTATCATCCTCGAAATGATGAAGATGGCGATGAGCGAATAGAAAGACAGATGCCATGACGCCGGAGTAGTATCCGCTTCATTACCTATACCGAAACCGATAACCACCAGTCCGAAGCAAACCACTGCTCCGTCCACCATCAGGATGGCTCTCGAAAAACGGATGTGAGCGTATTTCTGCAACAACATACCCACGATGTCGCTTCCGCCGGTAGTAGCTTCGTTGCGTATCACAATACCCGTACCTATACCTATTAATACAGACCCCATCACACAGGCCAGCATCAAGTCGTTGCTCATATCGAACGTACCGCCCAACAGTCGCGCGGGATCTAGGGCTTCGAGCGAAGCCTCATCGGGATAGACTAGCGCTGAGAGAGTATTCATTATCAACGGGGTAATAAGAGCCGCGGCTATAGTACGCGCACCTAATTTCGCCCCCAAGAAGATTACCGAAATGATAAGTAGCGGAACATCGAACATATAACCGAATGTTCCTACCTGAATGGAGGGGAACAAGTTATGAAGCACAATGCTGGCTCCGTACGCCCCACCGGGAACGATGTTATACGGATTGATGAAGAACACGAATCCGGATGCCAAGATAACGCATCCTATCAAAATGTTAACCCATGATAATATTGTCTCTCTTTTCATGAAATGTGATTTTATGCAGCAAATATACAAAAATAATTCAACGAACCAAAAAATATCGGCTTAGACTTTACAAAAAAAAGAAACGAACACAGCCACCATTACCACAACGACAACTGCATCCGTTTTCTACATCTCCATCAAAACGTATAAAATCATAAATAGGGGGTAATAAAAAAAGGTAAACGCACTACCACTCCCTATACTTGCCGGTAATCTCTCAAAGCGGCAAGAAAACGAGACTAAAAAAATAATTATAATCTAATTACTTGTTAACTATGTATCTCTCCTCACAAATAATACTTAAATAATGCATCTTATATACTCTATCTTAATATCTTTGATCCTATTGAACCATCACATTATAGTTAGCGATGTGAAAATTTTAAAATAGCTTTCGCCATGCTTAACGCAACTCATTCTTTTAAAGATTCTCACCTTTTTGCTATGCCACAAATATAGAGAAACCCATCGCTTTAGCCTAATTATGCTACCCTCAAATATAGTCAAAACGCCATAAGCCAGCGTTTTTTATAGGTCAAAATAGGTCAAATTAAAATTGTTTGCGTATTTTTAGGGCGTAAAAACACATTTGCAACTATAACTATGCTGAGAAAAAAGAAAGACACACCGATAGTAGCGTGGCTGGCAGATAAGTTTCAAGTTTTCCGAGATAAAGAGCAAAACTTCATCAATAAGCAGCGACAGCTAATCATGATTGGTTACGCCATAACCATCATGCTGGGATTGATATTGAACATAATGGGCATTTCAGGCTCATTTCACCCCGTCTTTACTGCCACCAATTCTGTAGTGCTGGCTATATTCATCGTTTTATCCGTATGCTATGCTTTCGGAATAATCGGTCTTACAAAAACCATCGCCAGTATGGCTATCGCGCTACAGATAAGTATTTCTATTGATACGGTATACTGCGCACTCGACTCGTCACTACCCGATAGTCTGATGGTTATCTTGGTAAATATGATGATATTATCTACAAATATCATTATCACCCTTGCCACCTATCTCACGTACGTTACCCAATGGATGACAAGTATAGCAATTTCGGCATACGTAGCCAGCATGTTCATTACCCGTAACTCGGCATTGGCCGACTATTTCTTCATGCTACTGCTAATACTAGGCTTTATCAGCCTGCTAGCCCTAATGATTGTAAAGAACGCCAAGAGGCTGACAGAAGAAAATACCACGCTGAAAAATGATGAAGCCGAACTGCTACAGATACTACGCCTGAACAAGAATCAGGTGAAGGCATACATAGCACTGGCCAAACAAGAGCATTCTACCGAAAACATACCCCAACTACTCGATCTGCTTGGTGAGAAGTCGCAGAAGAACCTTATAAATAATGTAATAGAGTTTATGCGGATGAACGAGACAGAAAGCGAAAGACTAAAGCTACTCTTGCCTGAGCTTACGCCGTCGGAAATCAAAATATGTCAACTGATATTGCGCGACAAGAAATTGGGCGAAATATGCTCTATATTAAACAAATCGGAATCTAACATCAACACGCAGCGCGGAAATATACGAAAGAAGCTTGGACTTCAGCCTACCGACAATCTGCAGAAAGCTCTGGAGAAGCGGGTAATGTAGAAGTAGCAAACACGCAAAGAATACATTAAAGTCGTCTTACTTCGACCGAAGTAAGCATTCACTTCGAGTCGGTCAACGTGCTTACTTCGGTCGAAGTAAGCGTTCACATCGGTCGAAGTAAGACGACTTTTATAAGACTTCCAAACGACTTTATCATTATCCCCTTCCGAAAAAGAGTAAAAAAGCGTAACTTTGCAGGATTGTAAAACTAAAAATTGATTCATTATGAAGAAAATAGCAATACCGACAAACGACGGTAAACTCTGGGCACACTTCGGCAAAGCACCACAAGTAACATTCGTAACTATCGACAATAATAAAGTAATAGCGAAAGAAGTAAAAGACTCACCCGCTCACGGACATGGCGTAATGGCTGAGTTCTTGGCAGAAAACGGAGTGGAAGAAGTGGTATGCGGCGGACTTGGAGCTGGAGCCATTCAGACTCTGGGAGAAAAGAGCATCAGCATTCATGCGGGAGCACCAGCTATCGACATAGACGAACTGATGAAAACGTACCTTGACGGCACTATAGTATACGGTGACGGCAAATGTAATCACGATCATTGCAACGGTGAGCACCATCATCATGAGCACTCTATCCTGATAAAGAAAGGATAACCAAAAAACAAGCTTCTCCATAATTTTTCTTTTCAATAAGTCAGTAAGAACAGTGATAATTATAAAAAAGCACACTATTTTTGCATCCATAATAAATTATTGACTTATGAAGAAAATAAAGCTTGGACTACTACCAAAGATAATCATCGCCATCATCCTCGGCATCGGCGCCGGAACGATTTCGCCCGATATGCCGGTACGCGTGTTCGTGACTTTCAATTCGCTGTTCAGCGAGTTCCTCGGCTTCTTGATTCCGCTCATCATAGTGGGACTTGTAACTCCGGCCATTGCCGACATAGGCAAAGGAGCCGGAAAGCTGTTGGTAGTCACGACACTATTGGCGTACGGAGCAACTATCTTCTCCGGATTCCTGTCGTACGGCGTAAGTCAGACCATCTTCCCCTCACTGATATCGAGCAACGTACAGATAGAACAAATAAGCGAAGCACAAGGCATAAAGCCATTCTTTACGGTAAGCATACCGGCACCGCTAAATGTGATGACTTCGCTAGTCATGGCCTTTACGCTAGGACTGGGCATAGCCAACCTGAACACACAATCGCTGAAAGATATGTTCGGCGAGTTTCGTGACATCATCACCAAGACCATACAGGTTGTAGTATTACCGTTGCTGCCCATTTACATATTCGGCATATTCTTCAACATGACCCACTCTGGCGAGGTATTCAAAGTACTGACCATGTTCGTCAAGATTATCGGAGTTATATTCGTGATGCACATCTTCTTGCTCTTATTCCAATACGCCATAGCCGGAATATTCGCCCAAAAGAACCCGTTGCGTCTGCTTTCTCGCATGATGCCAGCCTATTTTACGGCATTGGGCACACAGTCGTCGGCTGCCACCATTCCAGTCACACTGCGCCAGACCATACTCAACGGTGTAAACAAAGACATTGCCGGATTCGTCATTCCGCTGTGCGCCACCATCCACCTGTCGGGCAGCACCATGAAGATAGTAGCCTGCGCCATCGCCCTGATGATGATGCAAGGCATAGGTTACGACTTTCAGAGCATAGCCGGTTTCATTTTCATGCTTGGCATAACAATGGTAGCGGCACCGGGCGTTCCGGGCGGAGCCATCATGGCGGCACTAGGAATACTGTCGTCGATGCTTGGTTTCGATGATAAATCGCTAGCGCTCATGATAGCACTCTACATAGCAATGGACAGTTTCGGCACAGCCTGCAACGTGACCGGCGACGGTGCTCTAGCACTGATTATAGATAAGTTTTTCGGTAAGAAAGAATAAGGCATTTTTTCATTTTTCGCTATTTTTTTCGCCATTTACAGAGATTTGCACTAACTTTGGCAAATTAAAGGGCTCTATTCGTGCGAGAGAGGTAACAAGCCACCGTGCGGATGGGCCTTCACAAACGAACAACTATCAAAAAACAGAATACACGCTATGAAATTTATTGTTTCAAGTACGGCTCTATTCAGCCGCCTGCAGGCCATCAGCCGCGTAATCAACTCGAAAAACTCTCTTCCTATCTTAGACTGCATCTTGTTCGAGCTACAAGACGGAACGCTGAAAATGACGGCGTCGGACAATGAAACTACTCTATCTACTTCGGTAGAGACTAACGAGTACGAAGGCGACGGACGCTTTGCCGTTTCTTCTAAGACTCTGCTCGAAGCATTGAAGGAAATATCAGAACAGCCGCTTAGCTTCCAGGTTAATGCCAGCAACTACGAAATAACCATCTGCTACCAGAACGGTAAGTATAACCTTATAGGACAGATGGCGGAAGAATATCCTAACGCACAGACCTTAGGTGTAAACGCAGTAGAGATGACTATGCCTTCGCAGGTATTGATGAACGGCATTAACCGATGCATCTTCGCTACTGCCGACGATGAGTTGCGCCCTGTAATGAATGGTATCTACTTCGACATTACCGATACAGACACTACATTGGTAGCTTCCGACGGACATAAGTTGGTTCGCAACAAGACTTTCATGGCTCACGGTTCTGAAAAGGCAGCGTTTATTTTGCCTAAGAAACCAGCCAACATTCTGCGTAACTTATTGGCGAAGGAGGAAGGCGACACACAAATAGCATTCGACGATAGAAACGCCATGATTACCATGGAGAATTATCAGATGATATGCCGCCTCATCGAAGGTCGTTATCCTAACTATAACTCGGTTATCCCGCAGAATAACCCGCATAAGGCTACTATCGACCGTGCCGGATTCATGAGTGCACTGCGCCGTGTATCTGTATTCTCATCACAGGCCAGCAGCCTTATCAAGTTGAGCCTCTCTGAAAACCAGATGAAGGTTTCGGCTCAGGATATCGACTTCTCTACTTCGGCAGAAGAAACAATAGTTTGCGAATACGAAGGAAATGATATGAGCATTGGCTTCAAATCGTCGTTCTTGATTGATATTCTGAATAACATCTCAGCACAAAACGTAATCATCGAGTTGGCCGACCCATCAAGAGCCGGAGTAATCGTTCCCGAAGAACAAGAGGAGAACGAAGACCTGCTTATGCTGCTCATGCCGATGATGCTGAACGATTAAACAAAACACATATCGCATAGATTATGAAACTGAATCTTAAAAACCCGATAGTCTTCTTCGACTTGGAGACTACCGGTACTAACATAACTTCAGACAGGATAGTAGAGATTTGCTATCTTAAAGTCTACCCTAACGGTAACGAGGAAAGCAAAACCATGCGCATCAATCCTGAAATGCATATCCCAGAGGCTTCTACCGCCATTCACGGCATTCACGATGAAGACGTGGCAGACTGCCCTACCTTTAAACAGATAGCAAAGGATGTGGCCAAGGATATTGAAGGTGCCGACCTTGCCGGATTCAACTCTAACCGCTTCGATGTTCCGGTGCTGGTAGAAGAGTTCTTGAGAGCAGGCATCGATATAGATCTTACCAAACGTAAGTTTGTAGACGTTCAGGTTATCTACCATAAGTTGGAACAGCGCACCCTCTCTGCCGCATATAAGTTCTACTGCGGAAAGAATCTGGAAGACGCACACACAGCCGAGGCGGATACACGCGCCACTTACGAGGTGCTGAAAGCGCAGCTCGACAAGTATCCAGAAACGCTTGAAAATGATATCGACTTCTTGTCGACTTATTCTACTTACAGCAAGAACGTAGACTTTGCCGGACGCATAGTTTATAATGACGATGGCGTAGAAGTGTTCAACTTCGGCAAGTACAAAGGAATTCCCGTGAAAGAAGTACTTGCACGCGACATGGGATATTATGGTTGGATAATGAACGGTGACTTCTCGCTGAACACCAAAAACGTACTCACCAAGATTAGACTGCGCGAAAGCGGATTGGTAAAATAAAAACAGCCTGCTTGTTTTTGATATGATGAAAGGAAAAAAAATCGTATTAGGCATAACGGGGAGCATAGCTGCTTATAAAGCGGCGGTGCTTACCCGTTTGCTCATAAAGAAAGGGGCAGAAGTGCAGATAGTAATCACTCCTGCCGGAAAAGAGTTTATCACCCCTATCACACTGTCGGCGCTGACCAGCAAACCGGTTATCAGCGAGTTCTTTTCGCAGCGCGACGGCACGTGGCACAGCCATGTAGACCTGGGTTTGTGGGCGGACGCAATGCTTATAGCTCCGGCTACGGCTTCTACCATAGGAAAGATGGCGCACGGCATTGCCGACAATATGCTCATAACGACTTATCTGTCTATGAAGGCTCCGGTATTTGTGGCGCCTGCCATGGACCTCGATATGTTTGCGCATCCGGCTACACAGCACAACCTCGACATTCTGCGCTCTTATGGTAATCACATCATAGAGCCTACTTCCGGAGAGTTGGCAAGCCATCTGGTAGGTAAAGGTCGTATGGAAGAACCCGAAAACATTGTGGCAGCACTGGAGGACTTCTTCCAAAAGAACAGTTCTATGGCAGGTAAGAAGATACTTATCACTGCCGGACCTACTTACGAAAAGATTGACCCGGTACGCTTCATAGGTAATTATTCATCCGGAAAGATGGGATATGCCTTGGCCGAAGAGTGCGCTGCACGCGGAGCTGAGGTTACATTGGTAAGCGGCCCCGTGAACTTGAGCGTGAATCATCCTAACATAAACCGCATTGACGTGGAGAGCGCAGAGCAGATGTACAACGCCTGCATGAGTCACTACCCTACTTCGGATGCGGGAATTCTGTGTGCTGCTGTTGCCGACTTTACACCGGAGTGCGTGGCAAACAAAAAAATCAAGCGCGAGAAAGACGACTTAACTCTGAATCTGAGACCTACTCACGACATCGCCGCCGCATTAGGTAAGATAAAGACCGACAGCCAGCGATTGGTAGGCTTCGCTCTCGAAACCAACGACGAGACAGCTCACGCACAAGATAAGCTGAAGCGTAAGAACTTCGATTTCATAGTGCTGAACTCGCTTAACGACAAAGGAGCAGGTTTCAGATGCGATACCAACAAAATCACTATAATAGATAGCGGCAAAGCCGAAGAATATCCGCTGAAAACCAAGAAAGAAGTAGCTGCGGATATCATCGACAAGCTCGACTCTATATTACATTAATCTAAAAGACTAACCACTTAAAACGGCAGCGCATAATGCTACAGTCCATCTATATACAGAACTATGCCTTGATAGACAAGCTCGAAATGAACTTCTATCCTGGCTTCTCCGTCATTACCGGAGAAACAGGAGCCGGAAAGTCCATCATCCTAGGGGCTATCGGACTCTTGCTCGGACAGCGTGCCGATGCCAAAGCCATAAAGAACGGAGCATCGAAAAGCATCGTCGAGGCACATTTCCGCATCACGGGGTACGGCATGAAGGATTTCTTCGAAGAGAATGATATCGAATTCGATGAAGACGAGTGTATGCTACGGCGCGAGGTGTCGGCCAACGGAAAAAGTCGTGCTTTCATAAATGATACGCCGGCTTCGCTCAGCCAGATGAAGTTATTGGGCGAGAAGTTGATTGACATACACAGTCAGCATCAGAACTTGTTGCTCAATAAAGAAGGATTCCAGCTGAACATTCTCGACATACTTGCACAAGACGAAGCGCAGCTATCCACTTACCGTAAGGCGTACAACGATTATCGTAAAACGGCCCAAGAGCTTGACGAGTTCAAATCGCTGGCAGAGAAAAGTCGCCAAGACGAAGACTACATCCGCTTCCAACTGGAGCAACTTGAAGAGGCTTCGCTAAAGAGCGGTGAGCAGCAGGAGTTGGAGAAAGAGCAAGACACGCTGAGTCATGCCGAAGATATAAAATCTGTTCTCTACAAAGCCGGAGCGTTAATCAACGGTGACGAAGGCGGAGCGTTATCACTCACCAAAGAGTGCATGCAGTCATTACAAGGCATAGCCGGAGTATTCGCACCAGCTGCCGAATGGGCTGAACGTATAAACAGCTACTACATAGAGCTGAAAGATATAGCGCACGATATTACTCGTGCCGAAGACGAAGTGGAGTTCAACCCTACCCGTCTGGATTTCGTGAACGAACGCCTCAACACCATATACAGCCTTACGCAGAAGCATAAGGTAGAGACTGTAGAAGAACTGATAGCTCTGGAAGAAGGCTACCGCAAGCAACTGGATGCCATCACTTCGTTCGACGGACGAATAGCAGAGCTGAGCCGAAAGAAAGACGAGGCATACGCCGAAGTATTGGCAAAGGCCGATGTACTGAGTCAGTTGCGTAAGCGTTCGGCACAGCACATAGAGCAGCAAATGAAATCATTGCTCGTACCGCTTGGTATGCCCAACGTGCGTTTCGAGGTAGAGCTGACACGCCGTTCAGAACCCGATGCCAAAGGTATGGACAGCGTAACGTTCCTCTTCTCTGCCAATAAGAACGGTACCCTGCAGAACGTGGCGTCTATCGCTTCGGGTGGTGAAATAGCACGCGTCATGCTGTCGCTTAAGGCCATGATAGCCGGAGCAGTAAAACTGCCTACCATCATCTTCGATGAAATAGACACCGGGGTATCTGGCTCTATAGCCGAAAAGATGGCATTCATAATGCAGGATATGGGCAAGCAGAACCGACAGGTGATAAGCATTACCCATCTTCCGCAGATAGCCGCACGGGGCACTACACATTATAAGGTGTATAAGGAAGATACCGATACGGGTACCAACAGTCACATTCGTCAGCTCTCGAATACTGAGCGGATAGACGAAATAGCGAACATGCTTAGCGGAGCCGTAATGACCGATGCCGCCAGAGACAACGCACGTGCGCTACTTAATATGAATAAAGAATAATAACACATACTTATAATTATATCTATGTTTGAAAAGAATGAAATGATATTCGGCGCAAGAGCCGTTATTGAAGCTATACAAGCGGGAAAAGAAATCGATAAGGTTCTTATCAAGAAAGACATTCAGAGCGACTTGTCGAAAGAATTGCTGGCAGCACTGAAAGATACATTCATCCCGGTGCAGCGTGTGCCGGTAGAACGCATCAACCGCATCACCAAGAAGAATCATCAGGGAGTCATTGCGTTTATCTCGCCTATCACTTACCAGCGTACAGAAGATATCGTGCCTTTCTTGTTCGAGCAGGGCAAGAATCCGTTGCTCATCATGCTCGACGGACTGACCGACGTAAGAAACTTCGGTGCCATTGCCCGTACTTGCGAGTGTGCCGGTGTAGATGCTATCATCATACCTAACAAGAACAGCGTAAGCGTAAACGCTGATGCTATCAAGACTTCGGCTGGAGCGCTGCACACATTGCCTGTATGCCGTGAAGCTAACCTCAGAAACACTATCAAATTCTTGAAAGATAGCGGATTCAAGATTATCGCCGCTACCGAAAAAGGCGACTATGACTATACCAAAGCCGATTACGAAGGTCCTACTTGTATCATCATGGGTGCCGAAGATACCGGAGTATCTTACGATAACCTTGCGCTTTGCGATGAATGGGTTAAAATTCCTATGCTTGGAACCATCGAGTCGCTCAACGTATCTGTAGCTGCCGGCGTACTGATTTATGAGGCCATCAAGCATAGAGGTTTCGGCGACGAGAAATAACAAGCGCATAATAAAACCGTTTACTGAAAACAAAAACACACATATACCGATGAAAAAGATATTTCTCTTGCTAGCGTGCGGATGGATGATGCAGTCTGCATGGGCACAAGATCTGCCTAAGTGGGCCGCCAAAGCCCGTAAGGCGGTGTTCTCCGTCATCACATACGATAAGGACAACAAGATTATGAATACCGGAAACGGTTTCTACATAGACGAAACTGGTACTGCCGTATCCGACTATACCTTATTTAAAGGTGCCGATCATGCGGTCATCGTAACCGTCGACGGCAAGGAGTTGCCCGTAAAATACATCATGGGAGCCAACGATATGTACGACGTTGTTAAGTTCAAGGCCGACTACGACAAGAAATCGGGTGCCCTGAAACCTGCAGCCAATGCTCCGGCGCAAGGCGAAACTGTATATCTGCTTCCATACGCTACACAGAAGGAACTGAAAGGCCAGAACGGTAAGGTGGAAAAGATAGACAGCATAGGCAAAGGATCGTTCTACTATACTCTCGATATGCAGACTACCGACAAAACTGTGAGCTGTCCGGTGATGAATGCCAACGGTGAGGTAGTGGCGCTTGTACAGAAGAACGCCGATCCTGAGAACAAGCAGAGCTATGCCATCGGTGTGGGATATGCTTCGTCGTTAGCCATAAACGCACTGTCGGCCAGCGACTATACGCTCAGCACTATAGGCATCCGCAAGGGATTGCCCGAAGACGAACAGCAAGCGTTGGTATATCTGTACGTGTCTTCATCGGCAGTGAGCACAGAGCAGTACCTGCAGATGCTCAACGAGTTCATCGCGCAATATCCGTCGAACACCGAAGGTTATATCCGCAGAGCGAACTGCTACCTGAGTTATGCCGACGATGAGCACTACGCACTGGCCGACCAAGACCTTAGCACCATGCAGAAAGTAGCGACCGACAAGGCCGAGGCTCATTACAACGTGGCTAAGCTGATTTACAACTATCAGCTCAACTTAGGCAATAAGAAGGTGTATAAGGATTGGACATTCGATAAGGCTTTGAAGGAAGTCAACGAGGCTCTTGCCACCTCTAAAGTAGCTTTATACTATCAGTTGCAAGGTGATATCTACTTCGCACAGCAGAAATATGCCGAGGCGTACACTTCATACGAAGAAGTAAACAAGAGCCCTATGGCATCGGCTGCATCGTTCTACTCTGCCGCTAAAGCTAAGGAGTTGACCGAAGGTGTCGATAAGAAAGAGGTAGTGGCTTTGCTTGATAGTGCAGTTGCTCGCTACAACAAGCCCTACGGACAAGACGTTGCGCCTTATTTATATGAGCGCGGTCGTGTAAAGAGCGATATGAAAGACGCTCGCGGTGCCGTAGCCGACTATAACGATTTCTACGATGCCATGATGGGACAGGTTTCTGCCGAGTTCTACATCATCCGTTCACAAGAAGAAGTACAGTGCCGCATGTATCAGCAGGCCATCAACGATGTGAATAAGGCGGTAGAGATAGACCCGCGCAACGTAGAGTATTGGGTAGAGAAAGGTGGCGTACACCTGCGTGTAAACCAACTGGATGATGCCGAGAAAGCATTGCGCCAAGCTGTTTCCATCGATCCTGAAAACGCCCCCGCCTACCGTATGTTAGGTTTCTGCATGATTCAGATGAAGAAGAAAAACGAAGGCGTTAAGCTACTCCAGAAAGCCAAAGACTTAGGCGACGAAGTAGCCGACGGACTAATTCAGAAATACGGTAAATAATTAGTCAACAATACAGAACGGGCTGAAGGTCCAAAAACTTTCAGTCCGTTTTTTTGTGTATTACAACAAACACATTATATAAATGAAAAAGAAAACGAGAAAGAAAAAAAGCGCATTGACAGGAACGTTAAAAGGATTCAGCGCATTAGTATCAATTGTAGCCGGAGCAATATACTTCTACATTAACCCTACAGCGCTTAATACAGCATTCGACAAGCTTAACGCCGGAGAACAACAGCAGACCGAAACACGCGTTGAAGCTCCAGCCAGCAAAGAAGAGATCAAGAAAACCGATATCAGCAGTAAGTTAGAGATACCGGTAGACCTGAAAGGCCGTAAGGAGATACGCATAAAGCGCATCGGATATACCGTTTCGTACAATAACGAATACAAGACCCCATACTGGGTGGCATGGGAACTGAAACGCAGCGAGACCAAGGGAGACGAAGAAAGAATGAGTAAGTTCATGCCCGACCCCGACCTACCAGAGCCGCGTGCCGATCATAACGACTATACCAACTCGGGCTACGACCGCGGACACATGGCTCCGGCTGCAGATATGAAATGGAGCAAACAAGCCATGGAAGAATCGTTCTACATGAGCAATATCTGCCCGCAGAACCAAAAGCTTAACCGTGACGACTGGGGAAGCTTAGAGGATGTTTGCCGCAAGTTGGCACGTAAGTACGGCACCGTATATATAGCCTGCGGACCCATATACGACAAGAAGCGCCCCAAGTGCATAGGCAAGCACAAAGTGGCAGTGCCCGACCGTTTCTTCAAGGTAGTACTTATCTACAACCGTAAGAACCCCATCGCCATGGGATTCTTGTTCGACAACAAGCCGCACCATCAGGCACTTAGCAAATACATGGTCAGCGTAGATCAGGTGGAAGAAATCACTGGATTAGATTTCTTCTCACGCCTGCCCGACAGTGTAGAAAACAAAATCGAGGCTATAGTACCCGAAATGCCTAATTACTAACCTTCACTATCCGAAGAACCTTCGGGAAACAAATACTGTCCTTTCATCATTGTCTGGCGTCCGTACTCTATGGCATGCTTAGGGCAATGATGATAGCACGACAGACACATGGCGCAGTTCTCGCCCCACACAGGCTTTGCATTAGGTTTCATCTGCACGTTATGCAACGGACACGCCTTTACACACCTTCCACACTTCACACAACTATCGGTTGCCTTAAATCGATGGGGCGACATAAGCAGATGCTTAAACAAAAAGCCTAATATATAAGTCTTGGTCCACGGTAAGGCACCTTCGTAGCAATCTTTACCACGCCAACGCCCGTTTATGCGACAGGCGATATCGGCTATACGTCCTCTTGCGGCAGATAACTTTCTTTGTGCCAACTCATCAGAGTCTACATCAAATCCAGGCAGACACACATACGTATTCGGCATAGTCAGCGAGAATGCCGCATCACGTTTCCACCTCCTTCGTGCCAACGCCTTACGCATCAATCGTGCAGTCTTACCTGCATCGTCACCGCAAGTGCACACAAAGTACACATACCTTGGCTGTGCCGACAATCTCAACTTTTCTATCAATCGCACTATTATAGCCGGAGGCGCCCATCCGTACACGGGAAACACAAACCCCAACGCCTCATCTTCGCCTAAGCAGAAAACTTCGCTTCGGCCCAAGGCTTCTGTAGCCGAAAATACACGGTCGTTACACATAGCAGCCAAGCTACGCGCCACCCATTCAGAATTACCTGTTCCTGAAAAATAAAATATCATTGTTCTATCATTATAGTAACCGCTATAAAGTTACGGAGATTTATTATACAACAAATAATTTCTTGCATAGAATTCACATATTCAATACCGACGGAAAACATACCACTTCAGACCAACCGTATAGTCTTTTTCTATCAGAAATAAACTTTAAATACAGATACGAAGTTGCCGGTAACGTTCTTGGCATGGTAACTTGCCGTGAAGACGAATTCCGCTTGAACAAACTTAAAGACGTTCACGCTGATCGTAAAAACCAGAACAAAGTTTTGATTCCGAAGGGTACACTTACTCACAGCGAAAACGAAAAAGGTGAAGCATTTACTTACACTACTACAGAAGACTTAGTTTTCGAAGAAGAAATGAAAGTGGAATCAGCATGGAATGGTGAAAATTCAATGTATAACATCTATCCTCCTGTACAGGTAGAAAAGAACCCTAACTTGGTTCGTAAATAAATAGGTATACATATATATAGTATTTAATATGGGTCTGCAGCGTCAGTTCTTGGCGTTGCGGATTTTCTCTACCGCTTGTTAAGTGGTAATTTTTACACACATGTTTTCGACGTGTAATTTGCAGCGAAAAAGAATGCGATAAGCAGATTAACTTATCGCATTCTTTTGATCAACTCATCGCAATGCTTCATTTGAGTCATCGCATTGTTTTTTTATGTGATTCAGAAGGAGCTGTAGAGAGGAGGAATGATTTTTCTTCTTTTCCCGGAAAGCCTACTTATTATCTATACTTATTAATGCTTTACCGAAAAAAGCTGATAGTTGCGATATTGTCTTGATAGTAAAATTATGCTGTCCGCTTAGCCATTTGGTTACTTCGCTTGGACGCTTGCCCAAAGCTTGTGCAAACTGCAGTTTTGACAAACCACGCTCTGTCATCAGTTCATAGATGCGGTTAGAGATGGCAAATTCCAAAGACACCTCTTGCTGTATTGCCGGAGAGGTGCTTGCCAACATTTCATCAAAAGAAGTCTTTATTGTTTTCATATATCAAAAGTGTTTTCTGTTTCTATTGTATTTTCCGATACCACAATAGATTCGTTTTTAACTCCCTCCGTTATGAGTTTGTCAATCTATAATAATGCGTAATCACAAGTACAACAAAATTATTTATCAATTCTTTGATTTAACTATAAATAATCATTTTTTCTTTTAGGGGAATAAATGAGACATTCGTATTATTATATAGATAATATATAAATTACCACTTTTTAAAGGAAGGTTATTTTAATCTTATTTGCAACACTGAGTAAAATAAATCTTCCTACAGCTAAAACAAAAACGCCATAGCGGTGTTACAATGTTTTTTTTATTTGTTTATCAAGTGTTGCAAAGTCAATATTTATGAAAAAACTTTTATTAGCATTGATTTACTTAGCTACTTTGGGCACGGCTCATGCTTCAGATTACACAAAAGGATTATCGATTTGGTTTGACAAACCTAATAATTTGGACAAGCGTGCCATATGGTTTGGCAGTCGTCCAGACTTGTGGGCAGGAGAAAAATATCCAGAGTTACCTGCGGGTGGAGTTACAAATCCTGATCAGAACTGGGAATCAACCTCTTTGCCTATCGGAAATGGCAGTATTGGCGCCAACATTATGGGATCAATAGAGGCCGAGCGGATTACTTTTAATGAAAAAACACTTTGGCGAGGCGGACCAAACACTTCACGTGGTGCTGCCGCCTATTGGAATATTAATAAAAAATCAGCCCATTACTTGGATTCTATCCGCCAAGCATTCATAAACGGAGACGAGCAAAAAGCTGATTATCTGACTCGTGAGCACTTTAACAGCACCGTTCCTTACGAAATGGAACGTGAATCACCTTCTCGTTTCGGTGCATTCTCTACTATGGGAGAATTCTATGTAGAAACAGGATTGAGTGTGATTGGCATGAAAAATTACAAACGCATCTTATCACTTGACAAAGGTATGGCAATCGTTCAATTTGAAAAGGACGGTGTTGCGTATGAACGCAATTATTTTGTTTCTTATCCACAAAATGTGATGGTAGTGCGTTTCAAAGCGAATCAGGCCGGAAAACAAAACCTGACATTCAGCTATATGCCCAACTCCATTTCTACAGGAAAAATAACATCTGAAGGAGCAGATGAATTATGTTACAAGGCTCATTTGAACAACAATCAAATGGAATATGTAATTCGTGTGAAGGCACAGCACAAAGGAGGATATCTAATCAACAAGAACGGCAAATTAACAATTGCAGATGCGGATGAAGTGGTTTTTCTGGTAACAGCCGACACCGATTATAAAATAAACTTCAATCCTGATTTTTCCGATTCCAAAACATATGTGGGAATTAATCCTTCAGAAACAACCAGAGCATGGATGGACAAGTCAGCCCAAATGGGATATGACGCTTTATATCAAGCTCACGAAGCAGATTATACCGCATTGTTCAATCGTGTACATTTAAAACTGAATCCCAATGCGCCTATGACATTGCAGCTACCGGCAGTCAGTGATCTCCCTACATATGAGCGTTTGGCACGTTATCGTAAAGGAATGCCCGACTATCAACTGGAAGAACTGTATTATCAATTCGGTCGTTACCTATTGATTTCAAGTTCACGTCCTGGAAATTTACCAGCGAACTTACAAGGTATGTGGCACAACAACGTAGATGGTCCTTGGAGAGTGGATTATCACAACAATATCAATGTACAGATGAACTACTGGCCCGCTTGTTCCACGAATTTAAGTGAATGTGTATTGCCTTTGATTGATTTTATCCGAACCCTTGTAAAACCAGGTGAAAAGACAGCGCAGGCTTACTTTGGCGCACGGGGATGGACAGCTTCCATATCAGCCAATATCTTCGGCTTCACTACACCTTTGGAAAGCAAAGACATGTCATGGAACTTCAACCCAATGGCAGGCCCATGGCTCGCTACTCATATATGGGATTACTATGATTACACTCGTGATATTGATTTCCTCAGAAGTACAGGTTACGAGTTAATTAAAAGCAGCGCCAATTTTGCAGTGGACTTCCTGTGGAAAAAAACAAACGGAACCTATACTGCCGCTCCATCCACATCACCGGAACATGGTCCCATTGATCAAGGCGCAACGTTTGTACATGCCGTAGTACGTGAAATTTTATTGAACGCCATTGATGCAAGTAAGGTATTGGGAGTGGATACTAAAGAACGTAAGCACTGGAATCATGTCTTGACACATTTGGCCCCATATCAGATTGGTCGCTACGGACAATTAATGGAATGGTCGAAAGATATTGATGACCCCAAAGATGAGCATCGACACGTGAATCACCTGTTCGGATTACACCCTGGACATACGCTATCTCCGGTTACCACCCCAAAACTGGCTGAAGCCTCAAAAGTGGTACTGAAACATCGTGGAGACGGCGCTACCGGATGGAGCATGGGTTGGAAACTGAATCAATGGGCCCGCTTACACGATGGAAACCACGCATACACCTTATATGGGAATTTATTGAAAAACGGGACATTGGACAACTTATGGGACACACACGCACCTTTCCAAATTGATGGGAACTTTGGTGGAACTGCGGGTATTACAGAAATGCTATTACAGAGTCACATGGGATTCATTCACCTCTTGCCTGCTCTTCCAGACGCATGGAATGAAGGAACTGTATCCGGTTTATGTGCAAAAGGAAATTTTGAATTATCATTCAATTGGGCGAACGGTAAGCTAGACTCTGTTACTGTTTTGTCCAAATCGGGCGGTAAATGCTCTTTAAGATACAAAGATTCAACATTAGATTTCTTGACTCGTAAGTGTAAATCATATAAGATACTTTTCAAAAAAGGAAAATTAATGCGCATATAGTTTGACATCAAAACAAAGTTCGGGAAATTTTTTCCACACAAATATAGGATCGTCAAATTTATTTTTAAGCTTTATTTTCAAATCACATTAATCGCATATATCATGAGAAAACAAATCAGAAATTTATTGGGTTGTTCACTCCTGACCG
>ENA-ORTB01001270-ORTB01001270.1-human-gut-metagenome-genome-assembly--contig:-NODE-1270-length-28950-cov-3.021699_pt1 | contig 28950 bp, 17 predicted proteins | sample MGYA00241905_ERZ509174 | MGnify/ENA primary metagenome ERZ509174 (study PRJEB26280, sample SAMEA2338851) | human gut metagenome | biome: human gut; feature: human-associated habitat; material: faeces... | reverse complement strand
AAGATATGGAGAAATCGACAGCAAGTATAACGGCATAATTCTTGCCGAATTGGATGATTGTATGTTGAGTATTTCCGCTAAAATACAAGAAAAATTTAATTCGCAACTTGATGAATACAAAACAGAGCTTGACGATAGACTCGATTCCGACGTTATAAATAATTCTGATAAAGAGGTATACAAGGCATACCAAAGCGAGATAGCTCGTCTTATCACGCCGATTGAAATCGAAAGAAAGAAACGACTTAGCTCAATTCGTGCCCAAATAGACAAAATTAGACGCTCAAAATTGTCTACTGCCGAAAAAGACAAACAGATCAATGCTTTACACGGTGATAAATCGGCATTAAACGACGAATACGATAAGCGCATAGAAACAGTGAAGGCACAGGTATCTTTGCGCGACTGTTATATTCGTCGCAATACGGCACTTATCGAGAAAAAGCAAAAAAGTTTGGCAATACGCTGTCAGGAAGAACTCGATAAACTTAAAAAGGAAAAGAAAAATCAATTAGAATTTCAATATGCAGAGAGTATCGATTCCGAGAAAACCGAAATAAAAAATGTTCTACTTCAAAAATCAAACGCAGATAAGGCTGATAAAATCGAGAACGAAACGATACGCCGGTATCAGATTTACTTCCGTCCGCAAGATATCACGGACAAGGTAAAAGAAATCGAAAAGCAAATAGAGGAAATTGAGCCGAAATATCTTACCTACGATAATCGTGCGGAAAAAGCAAAAATAGACAGGCAAGAAAAGGCGTTGACTTCTATTCTGGGCGGGTACGTTAAAAATCCGTTCTTGCCGACGTATCTTTTTTCGCCCGAAACGCTTGCGCAGTCTTCCGTAGAAGAGATCAAAGATCCCGAGTGGTGTCTTGAAAGTTTGAACGACCGTCAAAAACTCGCAGTAAAACGCGCGCTTCAAAGCGAAAGTATCTTCTTGTTGCAAGGTCCTCCGGGAACGGGAAAAACGCAGGTAATAGCCGAAATTACGGCGCAACTGACAAAACGCGGTAAGAAAGTTTTAATATCTTCCGAAACGCATAAGGCAATCGATAACGTATTTGACAGATTGCCTAAAATTCCCGAAATACGTCCGCTTCGTCTTATTCCGTCGCAAAACGGTAAAGAAACGAATTACAGTCCCGAAAGGCTTGTTGATAACTTCTACCTTAACATTTGCGGAAACCTTGAAAAACAAGTAGCAAGATACGACAATTACAAAGAAACGAGAGAAGAATTCGATTCGACGATGAAATCTCTTCGTCTCGATTACGATCGCCTTTTGAAATTGCAACGTGAGAATGCAGATGCGGAAAGAAAGCGGAACAATTTGCTTTCAGAAATAAACCGTTTAACCGGAGAAAACGAAGTTTTAAGAGAGAAACTTCTTGCCGCAAAAGAAAACACCGAAAAGTATACGAGAACGCTTAAATACGTTGAATCGTATCGTTTTTCGGGCGAAGGCGCAGATAGCAACGTCTTGGATAAATATGCGAAAGAAGTAGGTGATTTGTTAAATAGTTATGATTGTTTTGACAATGTAACACTTGATAAGGTTGCCGAGCTTGTTAATGCCGATATTCAGACAATAAACAAAGAATTAGAGCGTTTTTTGAGCGAAGACGCGATTGTGGAATTAAAAAATCGTCAGTGTGCTTTGCGCGGCGTTTTGAGCAGTTTGCGAGATCCCGATACGGATGAAGCGCCGAATGAAGGAGATTCTAATTACGAAGAGTATAAAAAGAATCAAAGCGAGTTGATTGCCGTAGGCAAAAAGATTAAAGAATACGAAAATAATTCGGAGTTCGACATTTCCGAAAGTGTGATTTACTCTCTCGTCCCCGGCATTACGGGAGCAAAAGAAATATTGAAGCAATTTCCTTCCGAGCTTGCGCAATTCAAGGCAAAACTTGCCGATATTGTAAACGCACAGAGAAATATAATCGAAGTAGCAATAGGTATAAGCGAGAACAACGAAAACGCTATATCCGATAAAATAAACGAACTAAAAATCCAAATAAGCAAGAAAAAACGTTTATATGAAGAACTCGGAGAAAATCCCGGAATTGAGGAATACGGCGAATTAAGTTCAGGACTAAAACAAAAGATTACGAGATTTTTCCGCGAATTCGCAATTGTCAGGGAATACGATTCGGACAATCTTGAAACGGCTTTCGATATAATCAATGAAGAGTGGAACAGGCTTGAAACCGAGTATAATGCTTCGTCTGCCGAAAACAAAATAAAAATTCCGATGTATAAGGATATCGTAAAATACTTGTCGCAGGAAGATATTTTAGAGGAAGACAGAGCCGCATATACGAGAGAACTTTACAATTCGGCAAACGTTTTCGGTATTACCTGTACAAGCCGCGACAGATTCACGCCATCGCAACTTTCCGAACTCGGTAAATACGGAATCGAATCGGTAGATATCAGAACGCAAGGCATAGACGTTGTAATCGTAGACGAAGTGTCGAAGTCGTCTTTTCTCGATTTGCTGATACCGATTTTATACGGCAAGACGGTTATTCTTGTCGGCGACCATCGTCAACTTCCGCCTATGTACGATTTGCGGCATATGCGGGGAGATGATTTCGACGGACTTGACGAAGAAAAAATCACAAAGGAAATCAACGACGGATATACAAAGTTATATGAAGAATGTTTCTTCAAAACGTTGTACGAGAAAATCCCGGGCGATTTCAGAGTAATGCTTAATAAGCAATATCGTTGTCACAGCCACATTATGGAAGTGTTTAATCATTTCTACGGCGGTAACGGTAAAGGGCTTGTTGTAGGTAAAAAACAACAAGACGACGAAAAAGAGCACAATCTTACCGTAAAAATCAACGGGAATACCGTCATCGATCCCAAACGACACATATATTTTGTGGATTGCGACCAAAAAGAATCGAGCGCATTCGAAGGCAGTACGTCCAAAATCAACGAGCAGGAAGCGCAGGTTGCAATAACGCTATTAAAAGAACTCGACAAAGCGGCGAAAGGACTGGTTTCCGAGCATAAAATTATCGTCGATCCGTCAAGGAAAATCGACGAAAGACCGAGCGCGGGTATTATTTGTACATACGGCGATCAGGCGGGACTAATAAAAAAGAAGCGCAAAGGCTATCAATTTTCGGGTTTTTCGGGTAAACCGGACGAAAAACTTGTTATCAGTACCGTTGACGATTTCCAAGGCGATGAAAGGGATATCATTATCGTTTCGATGGTAAGAAATCCGAGCGGCGCAAGGTACGATGCGGAATTTATTAAAAAATTCGAGCGTATCAACGTTGCCTTATCAAGAGCGAGAAAACTTCTGATTATCGTCGGCTCGAAAAAGTTTTTATCGGAAGCGGGCATAATCGACCTTCCCGATCTCGAAGGCGACCACAGTCGCGATAAAATCAACTTCCACGTATACAGAGAAATTATCGACACGATAAACTTCCGCGGAAGAATACTTGCGGCGAAAGATATTTTAGGAGAGTAATATGGAAGAGAAAAGTTTGTTGAAATTCACTACGGCAATTCCGTTTCCGCTACTCGTCTATAAAGTAAACGTGCGATATAACGAGGTGAGAAAGGCGTCAGGCGTTGCATATATTCTGCTCGATGTAATCGAAAAGACTGCGGGTTCGGAAGACAAAATATGCGACGTGCTTCTTAAATTCGGTATTCCGAGAGATTTGCACTATATTTTCGGGAAAGAAATTTCAAACCTTATCGGCACGGAAATACTCTCTTACGATTACGATCCGTCGCATTTTATGAATCCGAAATACTTCTCGGAAATCAGAATTAAAGATGTTTCTCTTACCGCAAAAGGCAGAAAAATGTTCCGCGAAGGCGCGATTCCGACAGGCGAAGAAAAGGTAAAGTCGAAGGACATTTTTTATAGCCCCGTAACGCGGAAATTCGACGTGAGTTATTCGCTTCCGTATACCTCTCTCGATTCGTCCGTTCTTTACGAAGATATCGAAAGGTTTTTAGGAAAAACGATAGACATAAGCGGGCTTAAAGATTATATCGAAGCGAGTCCGACAAAAGTCGGCTTGAAAGCCGAAGAACGCGTTGTCGAAGTTGAAATACCCGAGGTCGGGGAAGAAAAACAAGTCAGAAAAGAGGACGGAACGCAAGTTATAATAAACAAAAGCGGCGTGATGTTTTCGTTCGATACGTCGGACGAAACCACTTATTTCAACAAGTGGTATTCATCCGCATTTATGACGAAATGTTTGCTTGCCAAAGAAAAATATAAATTCGTAGACACGCTTAAAAATACGGTAAACGTGCCGACGGTTTTACTTTCCGAGCTTACCGATATTGTGGGTGCGTATATCCCGAACGATGTATTCAAGCAGGCGAAAAGACCTTGTAAAGTCTTTATCGACGGCGGCAGGCTTGCGACCGACAGGACGGATAACGTTTTAAGAACGGATAAAGATTTTTCGATAAAAATACTTGGCGAAATAGGCGGGAACGCCGAGTTTGCTTTGCTAGATACTTCTGCGCTTCACTACTATTCCGCAGTAAACGTAAAAATGCCTTGCAATCAGCTTGGCGATACGTTTGAAATGCAGCTACTCACCGAAAGCGTTTTAGATGAAACGCGTTATAAAGAAACGGTAGAAGAAATCTTTGAGTATTATGTACAAAAAGATTTTGCCGACGACGTTGCAAAAGTGGTTTTGTTTACTGTTGCCGCGTTGAAAGACTCTTCGTTTTTTGGTAAAACTATCAGGGCGCTGTTTGAAAATACAAAAACTGTTGATGAAAAGATAGAAGTTGTATTAAAACTGAATAACGCCTTTACTAAGAATGCCGAGTGGCAAAACTATTTTGTATCGACGGCAAAAGAATTGTTTGAAGAAAGCGCAAACGAAATAAAAATCGATAATGCAATTTATAAATCGTCTGTGTTGAATCCGCTCAGAAAAGCACTCGGGATGAACGACTTCGACTATGTTTCCGCCTTTGCAAAACAGATGAAAAAAACGGAAGACGACGATATTGTTTACGAAGCACTTTTAAGCGCAGGTTTTACTGTTGACGCCGTTTTAAGCGTTGTGAACGTGGTGGCGAATTTTGCCGAGAGAGTTGTAAATGACGAAGAAATTTACTCGGATTCCGATCTCGGCAACGTTTTTAACAACATTAAACGTAATCTGTGGAAACTTAACGATATGCTCGGGATAGAGAGCCTTTCGGAGTATACGCTTAAAGACGATTATAACGAAGACGAATTTTTCAATGCTTACGCCACGTTTAATTCGGAGTTGAAATCGGTGACAAAATACGAGAAATATGCGCCTAAATCCTATGCCGTAATCAGAAAGTTTATAGAGATTTACGAGCCGATTCACGATTTGTTGTCTATTGAGCGCAGCGCGTCTTCTCATCCCGAAAAAATTACGAAAAAATACGTTGACAAGCAGATTGCACGCGGCAAATATAAAGATGTAATTTGCGATTTATTCGTAAAACTGCAATACGATTTAAGAGATATGCTTAACACCGAACCTATGACGTCTGCACACGATTTACTCGTTATGGCAAAAGATAAAGGCATTCTCGACGGCAAGCAAGAATCCGCATTACATAAACTTCGTATGTGCAGAAACGGATTGCAACATCCGGAAAAGTCGCAAATACGTTTCGATAAAGAAACGATTGAAAATTGGCGCGATATAGTATTTTCAGTAAAGGGGGAGCGCAAATGAGCCATCAGGTACAAATAGACTACGAGGCGATAGCGATAAGATGCGAAAGCATTTGCGAAGTTGCCGAAAAGCAGATCGCCGAACTTGACGAAGAAATTGCGAAATTGGAGCGACAATCTTTATCCTTGTTAAGTGAAAGAGCCAAGTCTTTCGCAAAATCAATTAACAGAGAAAGAAACGAATTTCATCGGCGTATTGAAGAATTGTTGTCAAAAGCAAAAGAAGTAGCGAAAAAAGGTGTTGTAAGCGGTGATAGCGACAGATTAAGACTAAATTCTGCTGATAACGTGGATAAAGCGGCGCAAGAATTACAAAATCAAGTAAACGAGTTGGCTGCTAAACGATTAGTCGAAATGCGCACGCTTTATCAAAGTTTGCTTGAAAGCAGTATCGAAGAAAATCAAAAAAGATTGAGGGATAAAGCAAACGGAGTCGTTACAATCCCCGTCGAGATCCAAAAACTTCTCAATTCCATTCAGGACGAAACGGAAAGGCAGTTTACTTACCTTGCATATTTGAAAAACGATACGCTTTCGGGCGATGATCTAATCAGAGCGGGCAGAGAACTCAAAAACGAAACTTATGAATCGCGTATCGAAAAAGAGCGAGAAAAAATTCGCCGCGAACTCGAAGCCGCACGAGTTGAAAAGACTATCATCGATAAGGTCGTAACCGAGAACAAAACGCTTTCCGAAATAAGATCGGCGGCAACGGAAGAAATCGTAGGCGAAAAAATTCGTCAGAAGTCGCTGAAAATAATGTCGGCGATAACCGCCCGCGGATTTATCGTAGATAAAAAGAATATAAAAATCAAACGCGACACAAACGAAGTAATTTTGGTCGGACTGAAAGCAAGCGGCGAAAAAGCGGAATTCCGCGTGTTTCTGGACGGTAAATTTATTTACGACTTCCGTGGATACGAAGGACAGGCATGCCAAAAGGATATACAGCCTTTTCTGAACGATTTAGAAGAAATTTACGGTTTACACGTTACCAAAACGCAGGAAATTTGGAGCAATCCCGATAAAATATCGTCTATGAAGTACAAAACGGTAAAAACGAACACAAATAAGAGGTGAAAATAATGGCATTACAAACAACGTTTAACAGGTTAAAACGCGAAGTCGGTATCAAAAGATGCGTGATACTCGACGGCAACGTCGGCGACGTGTATCTTAACGACAAAAAGCAAATCGTCGATCTGAAACAATACCTTACGGATATGCTCAAAGGAATGGAATACGACGACGTTTTGTATTGGGATCGTATCGACGGCATAGACGGAGACGTTTCAAGACTTTCCGTGATCGATGAAGTTGAGGTGGAAGGAGACGCTTATTCTTTTGACGATGACGAAGAAAATCAACCGCAAGCGGAAGAAAAAACGGGAAGCGGTCAGTTCAAAGAACCCGCCGAGATTTTCAATATCGTATTCAAAAACTTGAAGAAGCCGAACAGAAAAACTGCTTTCGTGCTGAATTGGGCGGATTATCTCTTTTCAAGCGGCGGACAATTACCGCCCGACGAGAGAGAACTTATCACAATGCTCGGAAAAGCGATAAAGGATAAAAAAACAGAATATTTGTCTGCGGAAGTAAACGAAAGCACGGTTATTCTCATCACGGGCAAACTTGCAATGTTCCCGATTTCCTTCTATCAGGGCAACCCGGAAGTCGCTTGTCTTACTCTTTCAAAACCCGACAGAGAAGAACGCGCTAAAATGATGGAAAAAATCGAGAGCGGATTCGACGTAAAACTTAAACCCGGCGAAACGCTTCTGACTTCGGATAAATTTAACGAATACGTCGATATGCTCGACGATTTTACCAACCGTGAAATCGTTCAGATGGCGCGCCTTTCGAGAAAAGAAGGCAAAATGCCGTTCGAGCAGTTGTACTTGCTGTTTAAGTACGGCGAAAAAGACAATCCTTGGGAAAAACTCGACTATAAGTCGGTTAAAAACATCAAAAAGATTTTAAGCGAACGTGTAGTCGGTCAGGAAGAAGCTATCGAAAAGATTGAAAAAGTCGTTGTTAAGGCTTATATGGGACTTACGGGAATACATAAATCGTCTTCTCGTTCTGCTCCGAAAGGAGTGCTGTTCTTTGTCGGACCTACGGGCGTAGGTAAAACCGAACTTTCAAAGGCGCTTGCAAAATTCCTTTTCGGCGACGAACAGGCTTGTATCCGCTTCGATATGTCGGAATATGCGCAGGAAAACAGTGATCAGAAACTTATCGGCGCGCCTCCGGGATACGTCGGTTATGAAGAAGGCGGGCAACTTACTAACGCCGTAAAAGAAAAACCGTTCAGCATAATTTTGTTTGACGAAATTGAAAAAGCGGCAAAACCGAATCCGAGGATTTTGGATATTTTCCTGCAAATTCTCGAAGACGGCAGGCTTACCGATAGCAAAGGCGAAACGGTTTATTTCAGCGAAAGCGTAATTATATTCACGTCAAATCTCGGAGCATCCGAAGTGTCTTCGAACGGTTCAAACGAAGAAGTGGCGGATGAGTTTATAAAAATCGTTAAAAACTATTTCGATAACGAAATCAAACGTCCCGAAATTCTCGGTCGTATCGGTTACAGCAATATCGTTCCGTTTAACTTCATCAAAGACAGAGAGTTCAGTGTAAAAATCGCGAAATCGAAACTTCGTCCCGTTCAAAAAGCGATATCCGAAAAGTATCGTATCGACCTTGAATTTGAAGACGAACTTAAATTTATAGATTACGTTCTCGGCGGAGCGGACAGCAGTAAAGGCGGTCGCGATATTCTTAATGCCATCAACGATAAATTGCTGGACGAGCTTGCTATGTTTATGTTTGAAAACAAAGAAGAATTGCCGTCGATGAAAGGCTCGAAAATCGTAGTAAAAACGACGAAAAACGGGCTTGAATTTGATTTTGACAATGATTAAGTATAACGTTGCGAGTATAAACCGTTGTACGGAAACAGAAGGTCCGCATAAAAGATTATGTATATGGTTTCAGGGTTGCGATATTCGTTGCAACGAGTGTTGTAATCCTGATTACCAGCCGTTTATTGCGCGCCATATTATGTCGCTCGACGACATTATTTCGGTAATTAAAAAGTCGATTGACGACTTTGGCATCGAAGGTGTAACGTATTCCGGCGGAGAACCTACTTGCCAACAAAACCTTCCGCTTTTAACCGACGAAATAAAGAAACTCGGACTCGGAATTATATCGTTTACGGGCAGAAAATACGAAGAGGTTTCAGACTTCCTTGCCGGCATAGACCTTGTGCTTGACGGCGAATACGTTTTGGAAGAAAAAGAAACAAAACGGCGGTTGCTCGGCTCTGAAAATCAACGCATTTTGTGTTTAACGGATAGATACAAAAACGATATTTCTTGGTTTGATATAGATAAAAACGGTAAATCCGTGGAAGTGAATTTGTCTGACAGAATTGTATTCAATGGAGATAAAATCTGATATACATATGAAAAGAGGAAAAAATGAGATACTTATGCTTTGATATAGAGTGTTGCGATGGACAGCATATTTGTGAGTTCGGGTATGTGCTTATCGATGAGAACTTTAGCGTTTTAGAAAGAGATTGCATTACGATAAATCCCGAACACAAATTCAAACTAACAGGCAGAGAACACGAAAGCGACATTACTCTTGCTTTCCCGGAGGAAATATATTTTAATAGTCCGACGTTTGATTACTATTATGACAGGATAAAAAATCTTTTAACCCTGAAAAATTGTCAAATTATCGGGTTTTCTTTGATAAACGACGCGGGATTTTTGACAACCGCTTACGAGATATACAATAAAGAGCCGATTCCGTTTACTTATATCGATTTTCAAAAACTATATCAAGGCTATGTTAAGTCGAAAAATCGTGTTTCGGTTGAAAGCATAGTAAAGGAATTAGAAATTACCGACGTACAATTACATAAAAGCGATGATGATTCGTGGGCTGTAGTAAGAGCGTTACAGGTGATTTCCAAAAAAGAACGCCTATCGCTTTCCGAAACGATTTCGATGCTCAAAAAACGGAATAATAATTATCAAGCCGAAAAAGCCAAAGAGCATAATCTTTCGTTGTTGGAAAAGATAAATAGTGGAAATGAAAAAGCCCAGCGTGAATTCTTGAAAATTTTTATTAAAAAAATGAAGCTTTCGGAAAACCCAAAGGATGATGTGTTTTTCGGGAAAAGCGTTTGTATCAGTTCTGTTTTTCAGCACGAATGTTTTAACGAGTTTTTGGCTTTGATTGAACGGATTTATTTTTATGGGGCAACTTATACGGGAAAAGCAAGCGTGTGTGATATTTTTATCGACTACGGTAACGATGATAAAAAAGAGATTCGTTATAGCAGTGCAAAACAGGTAACCGAAGAAGGGCATTCTATTCTTTTTATGCCGCTCGAGGAAGCGTTGACTGCATTAAAATTGAATAAAGACGATTTGTCGAAAACAGATTATATAAATCAAACCGCCTGTCGTGGAAAGAAAAGGCGTTCGTATATTGATAAAACGAATATCCAGACTACAATAGGAGATATAATGAAAGCCAAAGGGATTAAGCTTTGAAGCGGAGAAGGGCGAATGGAAAAGGCGGTAATTTATCAAAAAATGCGCGAACTTGAAGTTAAAATACATTATCATTTTAACGATATCGCGTGGCTTTCAAAGGCGATGAGATCGGAAAAAATAGAAGTTATCGGAGAAGGAAAGAATCATAGCGAATACACCAACGACGGGCTTGCAACAATCGGTGATACTGTATTGAAATCCGTTATTGCCGATTATCTCTATCGGAAAGGCATAACTACAAAAGGTGAGATTACTCAGATAAAAAGTAAACTTGAAAACAATGAAGTTATGCATAATATTATGTTGAAATGCGGTTTAATCGGATACGCATACAACGCAAAACACTTCCAAGCGGATTCGGATGTCCCTGATCATGAAAAAGTTGTGAACAAAGGACACGATCCTTATATCGAAGCGATTGTCGGGGCGGTGTTTTATGACTCAAATTACGACACGACAAAGCGTTGGATATTAAAATGGCTTTTGCCGCTTTTGATTAGTGAATCGGAATGCGGCATTAACTAAAATTACTTATTATAAAAACATATAAAATTGTTTATGGTCGATGGCAACAGTCATCGGCTTTTTTATGTCCTTTTTGAGGAGGTATAAGATTTTCAATATTGCTAAAGAAAAAATATAAAAATTTTCGTGAAATACCCCAACAAACGGCTTGCAAATGTCCATATATGATAGAGAGATAATTTGTCTTTCGTGGACTCGTAAGAACAAAAACAGAGAGTAAAACAAAATGAAGGAGACAGAAAAATGAAGTCGGATACAAGTTGAAAATGTTTTTTCAAGAGTGTTTTTTAATGCATAACGTAGAGAAAAACTTTGAGGAAAATGCGGAGCAAAACAGACAGCCATTGAGCAAAGTGTAGCCCACTATACTTTGCTTCGCAAAATAGTGGGCTCTGCGAGGCTGTGAATCCACTAATAAAACAGTCGGCAGAGGAAATTCTACACACTTTGCTCAACGATAATAAAAACAAATTTCAGGAGGAAAATCATCATTTCATATTTAGTGTGCCATATGGAGAAATACCATAAGCAAGACGTAGCCCCTATCGAAAAGGAAAACGAACGGGACGAGAATTACGAAGCGGCAAATCCGCAGATAGACAGCGAGCGAACAAGAAACAATTATCGCTTTACGCCATATTTCGGAAAGACTTACACGGAGTTTATAAACGGCAGAATCAAAGAGATGGGCTTATCCCCGCGCAAGGACGCGGTCGTTATGAATTCGTTTGTGTTAGGCTCGGATAAAACTTTTTTCGACGGTTTAGCCAAGGTTGAACAGTATAACTTTTTCTCGGACTGCTACAAATTCTTTGCGGAGCGTTACGGCGAAGAAAACATAATCGCGGCGATAGTGCATAACGACGAAACAACGCCGCATATGCACTTAAACCTGATGCCCGTAACAAAAGACGAACGGCTTTGCAGTAAACAACTTTTCGATAAACCGCAACTACAACAATTGCAAACGGATTTTTACGAAGCAGTCGGACAACGTTGGGGCTTACAGCGCGGAAAAGAAGGCAGTCAGAAAAAACACCTTTCCACCGCAGAATTTAAGGCAAAAAAGATAATCGATCAAGCAGAAGCCATACGGGAAGAAAATCAAGTTTACGCAGACGCTTTGACCGAGGCAAAGAGCGGAAATATTCCGAGAAAACGCGGAATGTTACAAGAACAAGTAATCGCTTTAACGGCAGACAACAGCGACCTTTCAAATCGGCTTACAAAGGCTATGGACGAAACGCTTGAATACGTCCGAAAAGCAGAAACTTTGCAAAAGGAAAAAGATAACAATTTGCATTATACAAAAGTCGGCAAAGAACTTGCAAGGACGAATCCGACCGAATATCGACGTATAGTCCACGGAAAGCCGAAAACAATCGGTAGCTTTTTCGATTCCGTTCTTTCTCTATTTACTTCCGACGTCGTTCGGCAAGTCCCGCGCTTACAACAAATAGAAGCGGAAATCGAAGAAGAACGCAAAAAGCAAGAAAAACAAGACATAAACACTAATCATAAGTAAAATTTAAGGCGGATTTTACTCTCTGTTCACATAAAAGAGCTTGACTCTGAACGCGGAAAACAGTAAAATATAATCGTCGTATTGATACGATGATATATTTACGGGGGGTTCAGGAATGAAACCGAGAAGCGAAAGAGATAAAAGATACGAAGAAAAGCATAAAAACGAGAGAAAAGCCAAGAACGTGGTATGGGGAACGAGTATACCGAGAGAAACGGCGGAAGAAATAGACGCATTTTTGAAGAAACACGGGTATACGAAAGTTAAACTCATAGAAGAAGGATATAAGTCGCTGTTGGAGCAGGCGGGAGAGATAAATACCGACCTTGCGAAGATAACGGACGGCTTAAAGGAAGAGAAAAACAACAATAAAACGTAACAAAAACTAAAATATCTAACAGGAGGATTTTTGTGTTTATGGAGAGAGAACATAGTATCCATCCGGAGAGAGAACATAGTATCCGCACAATAAAGTTAAGGAGAATTGCAAAATAGAGAGTTAAATAATGTAACGGATAAAAATAAGGTAAGGGCAAGAAAAAAAGAAACGTTGTATATCGTAAGCACGGAATCGATGCAAGAGGCGCGAGAATCTGCATACGAAATATTGGAACGTTTGGTAATGAGAAAATTTACAAGTCTGACGGAAGAACGGCTTGGAGATGGTAAGTTACGAACTTGCTGTTTGGAATCTGACGGAGGTAAACAGATATGTTAGAATTACAAACGGCAAATAAGAATAAAAGAACAAAAAACGGAGGAGGTGACGGAATAACTGCGCTTTATTGCAGGCTCAGCGTAGACGATAACGGTACCGAGGGCGAAAGCAACAGTATCAAAAATCAGAGAGATATTCTCGGGCGGTATGCGAAACAACACGGGTATCGGAACGTCGAATATTATATCGACGACGGTTACAGCGGAACGAATTTCAATCGTCCGGATTTTCAGAGAATGATGTCCGACGTAGACGAAGGAAAAGTGAAAACGATTATCGTAAAGGATATGTCAAGGCTCGGAAGAGATTATCTGAAAGTCGGCTATCTTACGGAATTTACGTTTGCCGAAAAAGACATTCATTTTATTGCGATAAACGATAACGTGGACAGCGAAAACGGCTCGGATAACGAATTGATACCGTTCAAAAACGTTTTCAACGAATGGCTTGCGAGAGATACGAGCAAAAAAATACGCGCGGTGATAAGGAATAAAGGCGAATCGGGAAAACCGCTGACGAACACGCCGCCGCTCGGATATATGAAAGATCCGAACGACAAAAATAAGTGGTTGATAGACGAAAGGTGCGCGCCGACAATTCGGGAGATATTCAGACTATGCGTCAACGGATATAACGCGCTTGCGATAGCGAAAATACTGACCGAAAAGGGTTACGACACCCCAAAGGCGTTTTATCTGAAACAGGGAAGAAATATGTACCGGAACGATACCACCGGTCCGTATTTATGGCACAGAAGCACGGTCTATAAAATCTTGCGTAATCCGAATTATATCGGACATCTCGTAAATTTCAAAACGACGAGAAAATCGTATAAAAACAAACGGTTTGTCTATCGCGATCCGTCGGAATGGAAGATAATTGAAAATCACCACGAAGCGATTGTAGATAAGGAAACGTTTGATCTGGCGCAGAAGTTGACGCAGGTAAAAAGGGTTGTAAAAAATCACTTTGACGATATCAATATTTTCGCCGGGCTGTTGTATTGCGCCGATTGCGGATTTCCTATCACTTTAAGACGTGTTGCAAAAAACAGGAGCTATGATTTTTACGTTTGCTCAAAATACAACAGACGGACGAAGATTCAGTGTACGGCGCATTCGATTCTGAAGAGGGTGCTGAACGAATTGGTTCTGGAAGATATCCGACGGGTGATGAAAGAGGTAAAAACGCACGAATCGGAGTTTATCGAAAAGTATCGTAAATGTTCGGTAAAAGAAATGCGAGGTGTGCGACTCTCGGCGCAAACGAAAATTGTAAAAGCGGAAAATCGTATAAAAACGCTTGACGATATCATTGCAAACCTGTATGAAGACAACGTAACCGGCAAAATTTCAGACGAACGCTTTGATTCGCTGGCTAAAAAATACGAGGCGGAACAAACGGCGTTAAAGAGCGAAATCGTTGAGTTGAAAAAGGCTTTAGATCTTGTAAACGACGAAGAGAGCAATATTCGGGAGTTCCTGAAGGTTGTCAACAGTTATACGGAAATCGAGGAACTTACTCCCGAAATATTGAATAATTTCATCGACAGGATTTATATAGGCGAGAAGTATGCCGACGGAAGCGCACACAAACAGGAAATCAGAATTATTTATAAATTTATCGGTGCGGAAAGCACGCACGGGTATAAAGTAAAAGGCGGACGTGTAGCCGAAATCTTTTAACGGCTGCATATTCTCCCTGTCGTTTACTCATCCGAACATGAAGCGCAATTGGCTGCGCTGGAAAATCAGATAAAGTGGTATGACGATATAGCGGCGAAAAATCCGAATTGGTATATTTTAAAAAAGTATATCGACGAAGGCATTACGGGCACGCAGGCGAAGAAAAGACCTGCGTTTCTGCAGATGGTGCAGGATGCGAAACAAAAGAAATTCGACCTGATCGTAACGCGCGAAGTATGCCGCTTTGCAAGAAATACGGTTGATACGCTCGTCGTTACGCGTGAGTTGAAAAACTACGGCGTGGAAGTGTATTTTGTGGAAGATAATATCCGGACGATGGACGGAGACGGCGAACTGCGGCTTACGATTATGGCAACGCTTGCGCAGGAAGAGAGCCGTAAAATTTCCGAACGAGTCCGCGCGGGGCAGAAAATAAGCCGCGACAAAGGTGTATTGTTCGGAAACGGAAATATTCTCGGATATGACCGCGATAAAGCGAAAGGGACTTATGTCATCAATCCCGAACAGGCGGAAACGGTGCGTATGATTTACAATATGTATTCCGCGGGCAAGGGGATGTCGCAGATACGCAACGAACTGATACGCCTGAAACGCAAGGACAGTTCCGGGTTGGTGCGCTGGGAAAACTGCAAGATAGCGCGTATATTGCATAATTCGACCTATAAGGGGTATCCCGCATATCTGAAATCGCGCAGAAACAATTTTCTCGACCAGAAAATCATAAGAAACCGCGACGAAGATACATATCTGTATGTGAAAGGCGATTTCGAGCCGATTATAAGCGAGGAACAGTGGGACAGATGCCGTCAGATACGGGAACAGCGCGTCCGTCGCAATAAAATTCTTACGGAAAACGGGGAAAAGAGTCATCTGACAGGCGTTCATACAAGCGACGACGTCTGGACGAAAAAACTCCGCTGCCGTTGCGGTTATCGTATGCGCAGAAACAAGTGGAGGAAGAACAGAAACGGCGAGTTGATTTACGGATATAAGTGCTATAATCAGTTGAATAACGGCACAAAAACCACAAGACAACAGGCGGGCGTGGACGATGTCGGGTTCTGCGACCTGAAAGAAATCTGCGATTGGAAACTTGAAATGATGGCAAGGCGCATTTTTTCGGGCTTATGGGGAAACAAGAAAGATATTCTGAACAAAGTGTCGTCGTTATATCAGGTAGGCGTGTTTATGGAATATCGCGAAGCCGAAACGGTGAAAGATCGGGTAACGGAACAGCTTGCCAAACTGGACGAAAAACTGAAAAAACTTACCCGTATGCGGCTGGAAGACGAAATAACGCGGGAATCGTATTTCGAGTTCAAAAGCGAGATAGAGAAAGAAAAACTCGATTTACTGAGCAAACGGCGGGTGCTGGATGCGGGAATGGTTCCGAACGGAAATCCGGAAGATCCGGCGAAAAGGGTGGAAGATTTTCTGCTGGCGAAAATGGATTTTACCGACCATCGTATCGACAGAGACGTAATCGGTCAGTTCGTCGGCACGATTGTTCCCGTTACGGAAACGTGTTTCAACTGGTATATGAATTTCGACCTTGCAGACAAATCCGACGATATGAAAAAGCTCGTGTGGGAGTTTACGATAGATTATAAAGAAGCAAAATCTTACCGGAAAGAGCGGGACGGAATGCTCAGGCAAAATCAATGGCACGACCTGACGGTAAGGGTGTTTATGTAACTTTACCGGCAGACAGAAAAACGCCGTCCTTTGCTTTTGCGGAGGGCGGCGTTTTTTAATGCTTTCAGATTGAAAAACAGATTTCGGGTTTACGATATTCCGATTTTATTCTTTTTTCAAAGAAACGAATATCTGATTTTATTCCTTTTTTCTGAAAAACAATATCCGATTTTATTCCTTTTCTATTGACAAATACAAAAAAACCGAGTATAATATCGGTAATAAAACCTGATTCCGGAGAAACGTTATGTTAAAAAGAAAAGCATATCAGAAACTTGTCGAGTGGAAAAATACGCATCGGAATAACTGCTTGATGGTGAAAGGGGCAAGACAGGTCGGGAAAACTTATCTTGTCCGCGAGTTCGGGAAAAAAGAGTATAAAAGTTTTGTCGAAATCAATTTTATCAAAAATCAGGAATTAAAACAGATTTTTGCGGGAACTCTGGACGCCGAATCCGTTTATAAAAGAATGACGGCTATGATAAACGGCGTAAATCTTGTCAAAGGCGATACGCTGATATTTTTAGACGAAATTCAGGCATGCGGAAGCGCGCGTACCGCGTTGAAATTTCTTGCGGAGGACGGGAGATTCGACGTTATCACTTCCGGAAGCCTTTTAGGATTGACATACGGGGAAGACGCCGACGAAAATACGGAAGAACCCGAATCTGTTCCTACCGGATACGAAACGTTTCTTACGATGTATTCGCTTGATTTCGAGGAATTTCTTTGGGCGGAAGGGTACGAAAGCGGAATTTCTTATCTGAAAGAACTTTTTGATAAAAAAGAAAAAGTTCCTTTCGCGCTAAATGAAAAATACGAAACGCTGTTCCGTGAGTATATGGTGGTGGGCGGTATGCCCGAAGTTGTTGCCGATTATGCCATAAATCACGATTTTACGAAGGTTGCCGCTTTGCAAGAAAAAATTCTCGAAAACTACCGTTTCGATATTTCAAAACATGCAAAGGGCGCGGAGAAAATAAAGGTACGCAAATGTTACGACGCTATTCCGAAGCAACTCGCAAAGGAGATCACGAAATTTCAGTATTCCACCGTGGAAAAAGGGCAGACAAGCAAAAAATACGGCGGAAGCGTTCAATGGCTGAAAGACTCGAATATCGTTAATCCGTGTTACAATATTCACGAGCCGTATCTGCCGTTGATGGCAAACGCCGATGAAGATCAGTTCAAATTGTATATCAACGATACGGGCTTGCTGTGCGCTATGTACGGTTTTGAAACCAAAAGAGCGATTCTTGAAAACACGATAAAAGGGAACGCCAAAGGCGGTATTTACGAAAATATTATCGCCGAAACGTTGGTGAAAAACGGCTATGCGCTTTATTATTACAAGCCGGACGATTCCAACGAACTGGAATTTCTGATAGAAAAAAACGGAGAAGTGGTCCCAGTGGAAGTGAAAGCGGGAAATACCGCAACAAAATCGCTGAACAGATTTATAGAAGCATATAAACCGTCGGCGGCATATAAAATCGTTGACGGAAACGTCGGTACGAGCGACGTAAAACTTACGATTCCGCATTATATGGCGATGTTTTTATAAAGCACGTTATATTTCACTCAATCGTGATTGGTGAAAAATTCAGAAAAATACGGAAAAACGGCGCAAAAAAACGCAAAAAAAATATTGCGTACAGTCGGGCGATAACATATATCCCGAAGACGGGCGATTTTCGATTGCAGACAGTAATGTTACCTATCGGTCGCTTTTGAAAGCTTTTGCGCAGGCGAACATCCGTAATCCGAGGGCGACCAAATAAGTCCGAAAGCGGCTAAAAAGCACTATATTTTACAATAAAACTTTACAAATTGAACATTTTTCCGTATATATCGGCGACGATGGCGCGAGGCATGCACAAAGAAAACTCCCGGAATTTAACGATCTCCGACGGGGCGGCGGAAATTTTTACTGTGGGCGGAACGATAGGCAATGCGCCCGAAATTTAAAAAAAATTATACAAAAACCGTGAAAATTATGTGAAAAAAGTATTACGCATGGTTATTTACCTTGAAATATCTTTCAGGTAATAGTATAATAAATATAATGCTGAAATATCCGCTGCGGCGGACGGACGAATCGAACGCGGTTGTTTGCCTGTAAATCGGCGAACAATCGTTTTTTTTCGTACGCGGGCGCGCGTCGGGATAAACGCGTTCAAAAATATATGCCGGCGCCCGCAGACGAACGCGTGCTTGTTGTACGCGGGCGCGCGTCGGAAAAAACGCGTTCAAAAATATATGCCGGCGCCCGCAGACGAACGCATGCTTGTTGTACGCCGGAGGATCCGCCGTGCGGGTATTTTGCGGCATACTGCAAGCGGCATACTGCAAAAAGTAGCAGAACGGATCATCGTAGTCCTGCGGAGTTTGTTTTGACGCGCGGGAGAACACGCGGGGAGGAAGTCGTGAAGAAAGAATGCGTTCTTACCATGGCGGAAGCCGAAGAAGAGATGCGTTGTTACCGCAAGGTATTCAACGTGGTGCGGATTCTGCATAAAGACGAAATCGGTGGGATATGTACGCGGGAAGATACGGAAAAACTCAACTGCCCGTGCTATTCGTTCTGGGGCACGCAGCGTCCGTGCGATAACTGCATTTCGGCCCGCGCGTATCAGAGCAAAAAAGACGAGGTAAAGCTGGAATTTTCGAAGGACGGCGTATATCAGGCAATCGCACGATATGCGGAAATCGACGGCGTTCCCTGCGTAATGGAATTGCTGCGCGAATTCGATTCGGAAGCGTTTTTGGATCTTTCGGGCGAAGAAAAGCTTCTCTCCCGCCTCAACGGGTACTACGAAAAGACGTATACCGACGTGCTGACGGGGGTATACAACCGCCGCTTTTACGAAGAAAAACTGAAAAATTCCGTGTTTACGGCGGCGGGCGTCGCGATGATCGATCTGGATGATTTCAAGATGTACAACGACGTATACGGGCACATTGCGGGCGACGCCGTTCTCTCTTCGTTCGCGGCGGCGTTGAAAAAGGATATACGCACGTCCGATAAACTGGTGCGTTACGGCGGCGATGAATTTCTGCTGATTATGCCGGGCTTGCAGAGCGATCACTTCGATTCTGTGCTCAATCATATTCTGCAACGGGTAAGCAACATCGTGATGCGGGGGTATGCGGAAATCAATTTAACTTCCAGCATCGGCGCCACCATATGCGCCAACGAAACGGTGGAGAACGCGGTAAACCGCGCGGACAGGCTGCTGTATCGCGCGAAAACCAAAAAGAACGCGATCGTTACCGATAACGGCGCGGAAATCTCGGAAGAGCAGAACAAGGCAAGCGTCCTGATTGCGGCCGATTCGGAAGCCGACCGCTCCGTACTTTTTTCCATATTAGGCAACGAATACAACGTGTTGGAAGCGGACGACGGCAAAGCCTGCGTCGAAGCGCTGGCGGAATACGGCTCGGGCATAGCGCTTGTGCTTCTCGATATCATGATGCCGGATGCCGACGGTTTTACGGTGCTGAAATATATGGCGGATAACCATTATATCGAAGACATCCCCGTCATCGCCGTTACGGACGACGAATCTCCCGGCGCCCTCCGCCGCGCATACGAAATGGGCGTATCCGATTTCATCGCTCGCCCGTTCGACGCCAAAGTGGTATACCGTCGGGTTTCCAACACGATCAACCTGCACGAAAAGCAGCGACGACTGATTTCCGCCGTTTTGGACGAAATGCTCGAAAAGGAAAAGAACAGTCATATCCTCGTGGACATTTTAAGTCAGGTAACCGAATTTCGTTCGGGGATGGGGCGCGAACATATCACCAACATCAATATCATCACCGAGCTGCTGCTTGCGAAGCTGATGGAAAAAACCGATCGTTACGCTCTGACGAAAAAGGACGTGTATCTAATAGCCACGGCTTCCGCGCTGCACGATATAGGCAAGGTGGAAATCAACCGCGATATTTTAAACAAACCCGGCAAACTTACCCCCGAAGAATTCGAAGAAGTGAAAAAACACACCGTTCTCGGCGCGGAAATCGTAATGAATATTCACGAATATCATAACGAACCGCTGGTGAAATACGCGTATCAGATTTGTTTGTATCACCACGAAAAGTACGACGGCAAGGGCTACCCGAAAGGCTTGAAAGGGGAGGAAATACCCATCGCGGCGCAGGTTGTTTCGCTGGCGGACGTATACGACGCCCTCACGGCGAAGCGCGTTTACAAAGCCGCGTATTCTTCCGACGAAGCGTTGAAAATGATTCTGAACGGCGAGTGCGGCAAATTCAATCCGCTGCTTCTGGAATGTCTGCTGGATATCAAAGATTTGCTGGTGAAAGACGCAAACGGAGAAATCAGATAACCGCGTACTGCGGCTGAAAAAACGAAAAAGCAAAAAAATTGATACATACATCGCGCCGTTTCGATTGCAATATTTCGGGCGCGGTGCTATAATAACGATACTTATATCATCCGGGCGGACGGAACTTTCTCTCGCCGGAACGGTATTTTTTTCGGGGGGGGGGGTGCTTTTTCCTCTTCTATCCGAATTTATTCTGTTTTATTTTTCTATGTCGAGGAACGCGGAATATGAAAGAATCCCGAATCAAAAAATTAAAAATAGCGGTTTGGCTGCCTCTGCTGGCGTTGATCATCGGAGCGATTTTCGTTGCGGATCTGGTGCGGGACGTGCGCGTTGAAAACGAAAAGCATACGGAGAAGCTGGAGCGTATGAACGCCGAAACCTGTTCCGAGCGCATGCACGGCGAACTGAACAATGGCGTTTTTTTGACAACGGCGCTGGAACAGTTTATTATCAGCGAAAACGGCAACGTAAACTACTTCGAAAAAATCGCCGAAAATCTGATGAGGGATAGTCAGTCGGAATATTCCGGCAATTCGTTCATCCGGTGCTTGCAGCTGGCGCCGGGCGGTGTGGTAAACCGCATTTATCCTCTGGAAGGCAACGAAGCGGGCATGATCGATTTAATCAACGATAAAGACCGCGGCTTTATCTGCCGCTATGCGCGCGATAACGATAAACTGATTATACAGGGACCGTATAATCTCGCGCAGGGCGGGAAGGGCGTCGCCATCAGAAAACCCGTATATCTTACTACGGGCGACGAAGCGCCTTCGGCGGAGAATTTCTGGGGGTTCGCCATCGCGATTATCCGCGTACCGGAAATTTTTGAAAATTCCGTTGTTACGCTGGAAACTTTCGGGTATCATTACGAGCTGATTTGCGAATCGGTGATCGACGGCTACGAAGCTCGCGCAACGGTGTACGCTTCGGAAACGGCGCCCGTTTCGCCGCAGACGGCTTCTTTCATCCTCGGCGGAAATAAATGGACGCTGGGCGTGTCGCTCGTCGATGGGCGATATGTGGTCGGCAACGAGCTGCGGGTTGCGTTGGTGGGCGGCATTCTTGTACTGTTTACGGCGGCGCTTCTGTATCTTGTTCTGCAGCTGGCGCAGAAAACGTACAGATATAAAAATCTTGCCGGCACCGACGTGCTTACGGGGCTTTTAAACCGTGCGGGCTACGAAACGGCGCTTACGAAATATCTGCGCGAATTTCCGGGAGAACCGTGCGTGGAAGCGGTGCTGGACGTAGACGATTTTAAAATCGTGAACGATTTGTACGGGCACGGCATCGGCGACGGCGCGCTGAAACATCTTGCCGGCGAGCTTGTAACCGCGTTTCCCGAAAATTCGATTATCTGCAGGCACGGCGGCGACGAATTCAGCGTTGTGTTAAAAGGGCGCACGGGCGCGGAAGCCGAGGAGGAATTGCGGCGTTTCACGCAGGCAAAGCGGTCGTTTACGCACGGCGGAAAGAAATATAATTATACCGTTTCCATGGGCTATGCCGAATACCCGTTGCAGGCGAAAAACGCTTCGGAGCTGGCAAGCAAAAGCGACGTGGCGCTGTACGAGGCGAAGCTGCGCGGCAAGCACAGCTGTTTCTCCTATAACGAATCGCTTCATTCGGAAACGCGTTCCAAACTGGGCTTCGCTCTGCACGAGGTATCGGCAAATCTGCCCGGCGCGTTTCTCATTTACAAGGCGGATAAAAACGACGATACGATGCTGTACGCCAACAACGAGATGGTGCGGTTGGCGGGGTGCGATACGCAGGAAGAAGTCATGAATTTCTGCGGCGGGCGTTTTAAAAACCTTATCCGCGCGGACGAACGCGAACGCGTGGAGGCAAGCATCTGGGAACAGATCGATTCGCAAAGAGACTTCTGCAACGATTACGTGCAGTTCCATTTCGCAACGAAAGACGGCGCGTACAGGCAGGTGTTCGATCACGGCAGAATCGTAAACAGCGTGAATTACGGCAGAGTGTTCTATGTGCTGATTACCGACGCGGAATTTTTCAGAAGCCACTATATCGAAGAAGATAAGTAAACGGATTTCGGCAAAAGCGGCTTTTTTGCCGCTTCGTCGGCGCTGCGGGGCGTTAATTTCTCGTCGGTGCGGCGAGAGTTCGGCGGCAAAAACGAAAGTATGAAAATTTTCAAGTTCAACTTCACAAAACGTTGAAAAAATCGATCAAAACCGTTGACAAAAACAAACGGATTTGTTACAATAGCCTTAGTCGGACGGAAACTACTTCGTTTCCGTTTTGCCCGTGCGTTATTAAGCGCCGAGGCGAAATATCAAAGACGGAGAAACAGAAATATGATAGTTTACAACGCGGCGCTCAAAGCCTTCCTGCTCGGCGGTAAAAATTATTCGTACGCCATGTACGTAAATAAAATCGGCATGCTGCAAAACCTGCACTTCGGCGCGAAAATCAAGGAAAGCGATCTGGATTATCTCACGAAAACCGTCGGCGCGAACGGCGTTCCCGGCGAAAACGAAATCAACAAAGATTTAAGTTACAATTCGCTGCCTGCCGAATGCGGCTTTTTCGGGCACGGCGATTTCCGCGAACCCACCGTGCTGTATACGCGGAAGGACGGCGCTTCGATGTCCCGCCTTAAATACGCGTCGCACAAAATCGTAAAAGGCGCGCACGAACTTAAAAACATGCCGCACGCCCGCGGCACTAACGCGAAAACGGGCGGCGCGGACGGCGCGGAAACGCTGGAAATCACGCTGAAAGACGATTCCGCCGCGGTGGAAGTGGTATTGTACTACACGGTGTACGCCGATGCCGACGTCATCGTGAGAAATCTCGAAATAAGAAATATCGGCGAAGAATCGCTGGATATCGGGCGCGCGTATTCGTTCTGCCTCGATTTGCCGCGGCTGGAAGGCGAAAATTATTCTTCGCTTCGCCTCGGCGGCAACTGGGCGCAGGAACGCATCCCCGAAGTGGCGCCCATCGCGCACGGCATCACGAAGCTTTCCACGATCCGCGGCGCTTCCTCGCACGTAACCAACCCGTTCATGGGTATTTTAAAGGGCGAATGCAGTGAAACTTCCGGCGAATGTTACGGCGTGCAGCTGATTTACAGCGGCTCGTTTTCCATTACCGCCGAACGCACGAACTACGTGCCGCTGCGTATTCAGGGCGGCGTGTCCGATTTTAATTTCTCGTGGAAACTTTCCGCGGGCGAATCGTTCGAAACGCCGCAGGCGGCGCTTTCTTACAGCGGCGAGGGCTTGGGCGGCATGTCCCGCGCGCACGCCGATTTTCTGCGCATGTACGTCATCAATCCCGCGTTCGTCTACGCGAAGCGCCCCGTGCTCATCAACAACTGGGAAGCCACGTATTTCGATTTCGATAACGAAAAGCTGTTCCCGATCATCGACGAAGCGGCGAATCTCGGGCTGGATATGTTCGTGCTGGACGACGGCTGGTTCGGCGCGCGCAATTTCGACGATAAGGGACTGGGCGACTGGTTCGTCAACGAAAAGAAGCTGAAAGGCGGCTTGGATACCATTATCAATCACTGCAAAGAAAAGGGCTTGAAGTTCGGGCTGTGGTTCGAACCGGAAATGGTGAACGAAAACAGCGACTTGTTCCGTGCGCATCCCGAATACGCGGCAATCAAACCGGGCGAAACGCCCACCCGTTCGAGAAATCAGCTCACGCTTGATTTTTCGAAGAAAGAAGTGGTGGACTGCGTTTATTCCATGATTTCCGCGCTGCTTGAAAAGCACGATATTTCCTATATCAAGTGGGATATGAACAGAAGCTTTTCCGAATATTTCTCGCAGTGGCTTCCCGCCGATCGGCAGGGCGAATATTCGCACCGCTATATCTTAGGCGTGTACGACCTCGCAACGCGGCTTACCGCGGCTTTCCCCGACGTAATGATAGAGGGCTGCGCGGGCGGCGGCGGCAGATTTGACGCCGGCATGCTGTATTATTGCCCGCAAATCTGGACGAGCGACGATACCGACGGCTTCGAACGCGCGAAAATTCAATGGGGTACTTCCATGTGCTTCCCTCTTTCGGCGATGAGCTGCCACGTATCCGTATGCCCCAACCATCAGACGGGCAGAATCACGCCGTTCAATACGCGCGGCGTCATCGCTTCTCTCGGCGCTACGGGGTACGAACTCAACCTTTCTGCGATGAGCGAAGAGGAAAAGAAACAGGCGAAAGCGCAGGTGGAAAACTACGCGAAAATACAGGACCTTGTGCTTGAAGGAGATCTGTATCGCCTTTCCAGTCCGTTTACAAGCAATTACTTCTGCGAAATGCTCGTAGCGAAAGATAAATCGCGCGCCTACGTGGCGATGGAAAGAATCAAGGCTTCGCCAAACGAAATCGCGGCGCCCGTATTCCTCACCGGGCTGGATAAGGAAAAGACGTATTTCATCGAAGAGCTGGGCGTTACGGCAAGCGGCGGCGTGCTTGCTTCCCGCGGCGTGCTCCTGCCCCGCGGCGGCGATTACGAAGCCTGGGTATGGCATATTACCGAAGTGAAATAAAAACGGATATAAACGGCGGTTTGCTTCGCGGCAAGCCGCTTTTTTTGCGCATAAAAGGCTATAAATAGCCGCTTCGCTTGACAAAGCGGCAAAAATCGCATATAATAAAAGCAGGAGAAAGAAAAATTATGTATAAAACAAGCGAACTGTTCGATTTAACGAAAAGCGCCGCGGGCGGATATTTAGCAAAATTCGAATACCCGTGGCAGGCGCTGGCGGGGCTGAAAGAGGAAATCCTGCGGATAGGAGGCGAGCTGGATAAAAACGAATACGCCGAAGTTTCGGCGGGGGTATGGGTGCACAAAAGCGCGAAAATCGCGCCCACGGCGTATCTCGGCGCGCCGTGTATCGTGGGCGAAAATTCCGAAGTCAGGCATTGCGCGTTCATCCGCGGCGCCGCGCTGGTGGGGGCCCACTGCGTGGTGGGCAATTCCGCGGAGCTGAAAAACGCGGTGCTGTTCGACGGCGCGCAGGTACCGCATTTCAACTACGTGGGCGATTCCGTGCTGGGGTACAAATCTCATCTCGGCGCGGGCGCGGTTACCTCCAACGTCAAGTCCGATAAAACGCCCGTGGCGATGAAACGCGGAGAGGAAACAATGCAGACGGGCTTGAAAAAAGCGGGCGCGTTCGTGGGCGATTTCGCGGAAATCGGCTGCAACGCCGTACTCAATCCGGGCACGATTATCGGCAGAAACGCCACGGTGTACCCGCTTTCGCGCGTGCGCGGCACGGTGGAAGAAAACAGCATTTTCAAAGCCGAAGGCAATATCGTAAAAAAGCGCCGGGCGGGGGTATAAACCGCTGAAAAAAAGGGAACGATTTGTTTTATCCGATAAAAAATCGGCCCGCGGGGGCGGGAAAGGAGAAACAAACATGAACCCTTTTAACGAAAAACCGATGAAGCTTGAAGACCAGCTGCAGGACTGGAAGCGCCTTTATCCCAAAGCCTACGATAAAAACGAAATTTCGCCATATTCGAAAACGCGCGTGATTCTGATGAACGGCACCGAATTCGAAGCGAACTGGTTTTCGCATCAGTTCGCGCGGCATACGGATAACGACGAACTTAGGCGCGATCTGGCGCTTTGCCGCGAGGCGGAAAAGCAGCAGCAATTAAAACTTTCGCTTCTCAAACCGAAAAACGAAAGCGTGCTCGAACACACCATCGGCTACGAACAGCTGGCGGTGGATTTAACGGCGGAACTTGCGGCGCGCGCGGAGGACTGCAACGTAAAAAAAGCGCTCGATTTCGCGCTGCTCGAAGATTTCGATCATCTCTACCGCTATGCCGATCTGCTGGAAATGGAACAGAAAATCCACGCGGAAAATCTGGTGGGCAAGTACACGGAAATCATGCCGGGGCGCCCCACGGTATCGCACCACCGCTACCCGAAAGACAACGTTCGCACGCCGATTAACGTAAAAACCGCCGAGCCGTTCACGGTGCTTTCGGCGATGATCATCACCGCCGCCGAACAGCAGACGATGAATTATTATATGAATGTGGCGACTTTCGCGAAAACCGAGCTTGCGCGCCGTTTGTATCAGGAAATCGCGCTGGTGGAAGAGGAACACGTTACGCAGTACGAATCGCTGAACGATCCGAATGCCACGTGGCTTGAAATGCTTCTGTGCCACGAATACGCCGAGTGTTACCTCTATTATTCGTGCTATATGACGGAATCCGACGCGTATCTTAAAAAACTCTGGGAAGAATATTTCGGATTCGAAATCGCGCATCTGCATAAGGCGGCGGAGTTGCTGCGCAAGTACGAGCATAAGGATTGGCAGCAGGTTCTGAAAAGCGGCGAATTTCCCCAGCCGCTGTCCTTGCACGAAAATATCGATTACGTGCGCGGAATCCTTTCGTCCACGGCGCAGTACACTTCCGTGCGGAACGATTATAAAAACGTGGACGAGCTGGATAAAAACGCCGATTTCTTCCGCTTCCAGCGCCTTACCAACAAAAACGTCGAAAACGCGCCCTCGCACAAAGTCATCGAAAAGCACGTTTCTCTCTACGGCGCCGATTATCGCTTTCAGAAGAAAGCTTCGCCCGTGCCCGCGCTGCGCAGCCGCAAAAAGGACGATCTCACCGTCGGGCGCGTTGCCGGGGCGGCGGAATCGGTCGGTTTTTCCTGCAACGTACGGGGCGGCGGCGCGACAAAATCCCGCCCGGCGCGTTCTTCTGCAAAAAGCAAAAAATAATTTTACCGAAAATTTTCGTTTTTTCTCTTCGTTTCGCTTGACAAATTTTAAATTTTGAATTAGAATAATTCTAAGAGAAACTCGATAAACGGAAAGCGTTTCTCAAAGAGAAAAAATTACAAGCGAGGATAAGAAAAAATGGAACAGAAATTTTATATTTGCAAACATTGCGGAAACATCGTGGCGTTCGTAAAAGAAAGCGGCGTGCCCGTAAATTGCTGCGGCGAAAAAATGCAGCGGCTGGAAGCGGGCGTAACCGACGCGGCGAAAGAAAAGCACGTACCCGTAGTGCATAAAAACGGCAATCTCGTAACCGTTTCCGTGGGCAGCGTAACGCACCCGATGGAAGAAAAGCACTATATCGAATGGATTTCGCTGCAGACGAAGCAGGGCAACCAGCGCAAGTGTCTTGCGCCCGGCGAAAAGCCCGAAGTAACGTTCGCGCTTGCCGAAGGCGACGAGGCGGAAGCGGCATACGCATACTGCAACCTTCACGGCTTGTGGGAGAACTGAAACGGAGGGCGGCGGAAATGTTTATCGCGGACGGAATCGAATACGTGGGCGTGAACGATCATCGGGTGGATTTATTCGAAGGACAGTACAAAGTGCCGCACGGCATGAGTTATAATTCCTACGTCGTCAAAGACGAAAAAATCGCCGTGATGGATACGGTGGACGCGCATTTCGCGGGCGAATGGCTGGAAAATCTGCAACGCGTTCTGGGCGGCAGAAAGCCCGATTATCTCGTCGTGCAGCACATGGAGCCCGATCACTCCGCAAACGTCGCCGTGTTCATGGAAACTTATCCAAACGCGCAAATCGTCGCTTCGGCGAAGGCGTTTGCCATGATGGGGCAGTTTTTCGGCACGCAGTACGAAGATCGCCGGCTGGTTGTGGGCGAGGGCGATACGCTTGCGCTCGGCGCGCGCACGCTGCATTTCGTCGCCGCGCCCATGGTGCACTGGCCGGAAGTCATCGTAACGTACGAAGATAAAGATAAAATCCTGTTTTCCGCCGACGGTTTCGGCAAGTTCGGCGCGCTCGATTCCGACGAAGCATGGGCGGACGAAGCGCGTCGCTATTACATAGGCATCGTCGGCAAATACGGCGCGCAGGTGCAGGCGCTTTTAAAAAAGGCAGCCGCGCTCGATATCCGCACGATCTGCCCGCTGCACGGTCCCGTCCTTACGGGAAACCTCGGCTACTATCTCGGCCTTTACGATACGTGGTCGTCGTACGCGGCGGAAACGGAAGGCGTTCTCGTGGCGTATGCATCCGTGTACGGCAACACGAAAAAGGCGGCGGAAACGCTTGCGGAAAAACTGTGCGGACTGGGTTGTCCCGCGGTGAAACTCGTCGATCTCGCGCG
>ENA-ORTB01001257-ORTB01001257.1-human-gut-metagenome-genome-assembly--contig:-NODE-1257-length-29317-cov-3.398811_pt1 | contig 29317 bp, 18 predicted proteins | sample MGYA00241905_ERZ509174 | MGnify/ENA primary metagenome ERZ509174 (study PRJEB26280, sample SAMEA2338851) | human gut metagenome | biome: human gut; feature: human-associated habitat; material: faeces... | reverse complement strand
GCGAAACTGATGTGTCCGTCCGCATCACTGCTGTCTGCCGGGATGCTGTCGTCTGTGTTTCCGCTTCCGTCTGCATCTGCTCCGGTCTCTGTGCTGTCTGCGACATCTGTAGTATTATCAGAACCTGTATCTGCATCGGTCTCTGTACCTTCTGTCACATCCTCACCATCCGCCTGGTCTGACTCGTTGTTGTTTCTGTTGTTCCTGTTGTGTTTGTTGTTTTTGTTTCCGCCGGACGCATTGTTTCCATCCGCTGCGGCGATATCTGTGGCATTGGTCTTGCCATCTGTGACTCCGGTATTGGTTCCGTTCGTATTTCCATTGCTGTTTCCACCGTTATTACCGGAATTATTACCGCCATTATTGCTGCCGTTATTACCGCCGCTGCCGTTATTGTTACCGCCGTTGCCTCCAGGTCTGTTGCCATCACTGCCGGAGCTGCCGTTGTTTCCACTGTTGGAGCCGCCGCCATTTCCGCCGGTGCCCGGGTTCTTGCCGTTTCCTCCATCGCCTCCGTTTCCACCGTTTCCGCTGTTGGATTCACCGCCGTTTCCGCCATTTCCTCCGGTTCCGTTGTTGGAGTCTCCACCATTTCCGCCGTTACCGCCGTTTCCGCTGTTGGATTCACCGCCGGTTCCACCGTTGCCGCCGGTTCCGTTGTTGGAGTCACCGCCATTTCCGCCGTTTCCTCCGGTTCCGCTGTTGGATTCTCCACCGTTTCCGCCGGAGCCACCATTGCCGTTGTTGGAGTCTCCGCCGTTTCCTCCGGTTCCTCCGGTGTTGTTACCACCGTTGCCTCCGGTTTCGCCTGAGCTTCCTCCATTACCTCCGGATCCGCCGTTGCCCTTGTCTGAGTCTCCGCCATTTCCGCCGTTGCCGCCACTGTTCGTGCCGCCGTTGTTATTGCTTTCTCCTGTGGAGCCGCTGCCGCCGTTTCCTCCGTTTCCACCGTTTCCGTTGTCAGATTTACCGCCGTCTCCGCCATTTCCACCGGATGTTGTTCCACCGTTATTATCGGTCTTTCCCGGCTGCGTGGTCTCGGTTCCTGTACCGCCGTTTCCACCGTTTCCGCCCGGGTTCGTGTTATCTCCTGTTGCGTTTCCGCCGTTTCCTGCATCACCGCCTTTGACAGTTCCGCCAGGATTGATGGTGATGGTCTTATCGCCTGCGCTGATTCCGGTTCCACCGTTTCCACCATTGCCAGGGATACCGGCTGCGGAATCTCCACCTTTACCGCCGTTTCCACCGGTTACCGTTCCACTGACTGTCGGAGTGAGCTTGCCGTTACCATCGATACCGGCTCCGCCATTTCCTCCATCTTTGCCTTCTGTGCCGTTTGCACCATTACCACCGGTCACGTTTGCATCGCTTCCGATGATAATTCCGGCATCTGCTGTATCACCACTGGCTCCGATACCGGCTGCTCCATCCGGATGTTTAGCAGAACCGTCCCCGCCTTTGATCGTACCGTTTACGATCTCAAGATTCGTTCCCGGATGTTCGTTGCTGTTAGCATCCTTGACAAATTCCAGTCCCGGTTTTGCCTCATTATTATCATCTGCCTTGTCACCTGTGATGGTCTTATCATTTAAGTCGATCTTGACCTCACCCCATGTGTCAGGGATCTCAACTGTGTGGTCGATGTCTTTCTTCACGATGACTTTGTAGTTGCCGTCATCATCCACTACAACCTGTACATTGGAGTTTTCTGCTTTCTCTGTTCTGTCCGTAGCATTATTGCCTGTTGTGTCCCCGGCACCTCTGTCCTCGAACTGCTTTGCGATATCCTTTGCATCCACGAGGGCTGTTTTGCCGTTTACAGAACCATATTTCTTATGACTGATCTGATATTGTGTTGCTTTCTTCAGACCTGTGATGGTTGCTTTTCCATCCCCATCCGTAAGTATGGTTGATACATTACTTGTCGGGGTTCCCTGGGCATCCAGCTCCTGATACTTATAAGTCTCATTTGCTCTTCCCTTGAAAGTCAGCGTATATGCTGTCTTTCCCGTAATGGTCGGATTATCATCCGTCACTTCCACTTTTACGCCTGTCGTCAATCCTGATGCTGCAATCATAAAGGTCAAAGCATCCACATATGTTCCCTTAGTCTTTTTCTTTAATTCCTCTAATTTTGTTTGTTCCACAGTCACCCTATTACTGATATCTGAACCGGAATGATCATAAGCAGTCACATTTGCGAGTGTCGCTGCCTCTGTGTCCGTAAGCTTTCTGACATCGTTCACATGAATGACAAAATCATCTGCTGCAATAACGCTTCCATCTACCCCCTTGATCACGTTCATCCGGTATACCGGGATTAAGGTCACGACATCCGCAGTCTGTGCAGTCATCACAGTTGTTTCATTATAGATCTTTGTGCTGTCTGTTTTATCAACCCATACAAAGAGGCTCTCATTCTCAGCCTTTAATTTATCCGCTTCTTCCTGCATTTTGGTAAAGCTTGCTGCCGGAATCGTATCTCCATCAATCACTGTAATATGCTCTGTCTTATTTAAGATATTGCCCTTTTGATCTTGAAAAACGATCTCATGCAGTTTTTCAAAGTCCACCGTAACATTCCATGCCTGATAAACTTTTGCGAATGTATGGGAATAGGTCTTCGTTGTACCATCCCATGTGATTTCCCCACTCTTGATTGCCGCATCAATATCAATTGCCACATTATTAACCGTAATGCTCTTTAATCCGTAACCATCCTCTGGCTTAATATTGACCTTCAATGCTCCATTATTCTTCACAATCGTCTGGTATGTACTGTTTCCTTTATCATTCCACACCACACCATCATTTCCAGTCACAAGTGTTCCATGTGTCACTTTTACATCTACGGTCTGTCCCTCTTCAAATGTAATATTTAATGCCTGTGGTTTGCCTACCGCCCGTGTTGTGTAAGTATAGCTTGGTCCATTTCCTGTGAAAGCCTGATTGGATACAATGGTATCATCACTGCCATCCACGTTGCTCCAATATGCCTGTTTATAAGTAGTGGCTGTTCCTGTTGTATCTTTTAACTCCAGCTCTACTGTTCCATTGTTTTTCACAATGACATGCTGGAACTGGTCCGCACCTGATTCTTTTGTTACAAGCCCTGTATCTTTCACTTTTGCCGTACCACCTGTCACATGAACATGTACGATATGGGACGGTGTGAATACAGCTTGCAGTGTCACATCTGAAGTTGTCGGTGTGTACTTTAATTCATAACTCTTTTCTTTCCAGTTAAACGTTTTTGCTCCTGCAAATAAATCTGTATTGTTTGTTGTATCCTGCAATGCTGTCAGGATAGAGAAACTTTCTCCCTTCTCCCCGGTAAGATCTGAATAATAAGGATTTGAAAAATCATTTGGCGTAAATATAAGGGTGAGTTCCTCATTGCGGTTTACATTGATGCTGCCATCCTGCTCCAGTTTGTATTCATTACCAGATGCATCTACCGCCTTGAAGCTTCCCTTTGCATTTGCTGTTACAAGACCTGTTACTTTCAAGGTTGTCATCTGCCGTTTTGCCGCAGCATTCACTGTAATGTCTCCACTGACCTTTGGAATCGTAACTGTAATGCTTCCATCTGCCGGATCTACACTGCACACATCTGCAAATGTCAAATTCTTAACAGTCCCTGTATCGCTTTCCTTCATAGTAACGATAAAGTTGTCCTGATCCAGATCATAATCTGCTTTTGGACTGATTTTTACTGTATAAGTTTTTAAATAACCAACATCAGTCTGCTCCTGACCAATTGTAATCTCAGCATTGCTTCCTATGGTTACGGTTGCTTTAAATGTTCCAAGATAAAACTTCTGACTGTTTTCCGCTGCAACATATTCAATACCATCTACTGTGACTTTCTCTCCCGCAACAGCTATTACGATATAATCCCTGTCCGGATATTTTGTGTCGACTGCATTTCTCTGACCTACCATGACGCCACCTGCTGGTGCAGTATCCACCTCATGTCCAAATACCTTCGCCTTTGTTCCCGAAGGAAGTTTTACCTCCGCTTTTTTATCTGATGTTCTGCGCTCTACTGTCACTTTATCGGCGGCTGAACCATTTCCTTTTATCTCTACCGTATTTTCTTCGCCGCCATCCAGCTTAATTACTGCACTCTTGTCTGCCGTAACTTCTGCCTTTGTCACTCTTTCATTCCGGTACATGGCATCCGGGATGTAGACCATCGCCATCTGCCCTGCAGGATTTTTGTAAGTGTAGCTTACGTTTCCAATCTGAACGGTGCCGTCATTTTCTCCCCTGATGTAGGGGTGGTCGCCCTGATTGTCTACATTTACAGTGGACTTGCTGTCAGGTCCTGTTATCTGATACTGCTTTCCGTCCACCGGGTCTGCCACGGTAACGGGTGCTTTGGGAGAAAGCTCCAAAATGCCGTCCTTTACGGTAATGCTGCCGTCTGCGGCAATGTCAAGGACAGTATCTGCTGTGGCTGTATAAGTCTTTCTGTCCAGTGCTTCAATGGTAACACCCTTCTTTAAGGTCTTGTCGGTGCAGGCTTCTACAGTTGCTTTTTCAATTTTCACTGTCTTTCCGGCTTCTGCAACCTCCAGCGCTTTCGCAATGGGCGCATACTTTACACCGTCAATGGTAGCTTCTACATCTCTGGGTGCGACATTTATCGGTGCCATTGCACCCTGCTTCGTTGCATCTCTGTTACCCGGGTCTTTCTTTCCGGCTTCCTCGTACCCGCCGAATTCCACAAACAGACCATTGGTATGAAGCAAAGTAATATCGGCTCTATAATTTCCTTCCCAGATATCATTAAATCCTTTATTTGCTTCCTCTGTAATATACATCATACAGGCTTCCCAATCCTGTACATCTGGCTGAATCGTGATTTTATATTTTCTGGAATGTTCAGTTGGTCCATCCGTATGATTATTGGGTTCAGTATTACTATTACCATAAAGCAGGTTTGTGCCATCCGTGATTGCCTTTCCTGTTGCTGGTCCACAGTTCCATTTCATATAATATCTGGAATTTTGGCCTTGGGCACTGCCAGAATAAGTCAAAGTATTTATTCCTATACTATCTGCATCATTAATATCATCACCATTTTTGAGTTTCAACATACTTGCTCCCAACCATACAGGAGAAGAGTTTCGGAGTCCCAGCAAAAAGTCCATTTCATCCTGTCCTTCGTCTGAAGTCATCAAGTATCCTTTTCTGCCTGCTATCTTGAAACTCTTTGCCACGTTATATGCCTCAGACCAGGTTCCAGTATAGGGAATATACATATAAAAATGTCCATTCGTCCACTGCGTTACTTTAACATTTGATTCATCAATTCCCCATGTAGCAAAATCTAACTCAGAATCATTTCCATCTATTGTGATATTGACATTCAGATTACTTACATAGTTAAATGTCATCTTACGGATTTTTTCCTGAATTTCTTCCTGTGTCTTTGCTGTTGCAAATATCCAGGTGGCAGATTTTTTATTAATATCTGTAAACCTTGCATCTGTAATATCCGCATCAGAAAGCACCCCGTCTGATACTGTTACTGTCATCAGGGAAATATCTTCTCCCTGTGTATCAACAGTTGCATAGGAATAATTAAACTTTGTATGGGAATCATCCGTCCAGATAGGATTTCCAAGTTCAATCGTATAATTGCCCTGTACCGCATAGGTTGCAGCACCATACATACTTGTATCAGGTATAACTACACTTACCGTTCTGCTGAACGCTGCCACAACTGCTCCCGCATTTCCACCGGATACACTGCCCACAGTTGTCCCTGATGTGGATGCTGTTACGCTTCCCCCGGCATCTTCCTGTGTGGATGCTGTTGTATTTGCTTCAGTATCCTGAGATGCTTCCGAAGCATTTCCTTCAGAGCCGTTTTCTGACATTGCAGGACCGGTTCTCTGCTTTGTTGTCAATTCATAGCTGACCTCATAATCCCCGGGTACATAGATATCAAATCCACCCAGATCTGTGATGGATAAATCATACAAATCACTGTCGTAGATGATTCCGTCAGTCAAATCGTAATCCTCATCCCCAAGAAAAACTGTCAGATCCGATGCTTCATACAAAGCGTTTTCTTCGCCAGCTTCCTTCACGGTAACTGTTCTCTGAAATGTGATGACCTGGTTATCCTGTGTGTCATCCTGTCCATTTCCCTGTGTCTCTTGTGTTGCCACAGGTGTAAGGGAATAGGTCACTTCGTAGGAGCCGATCTTGTTAATATCGAAGCCTCCAAGATCCCCTACTGTTAACGTATATTTTACATCATCATAGAGGATCTCATCTGTCAGGTCATAGCCTTCCTCCCCCTGTACCAGCACCAGTTCCCGTGCTTCATACATAGGTACTTCGTCCTCAGAAGCCGCTACTACATGAACCGTTCTTGTAAAGGTGATGACCTGCTTTTCCTGCGTATCAACGGTGTTGGTGGCATCCCCTTCCGGTGTCTGATCCGTATCTTCCACCGTTGCCATGGCATCTGTCGTTTCTATCGTTTCTGTGCCTGACACTGTCTCGGTGCTTTCTATGTTTTCTATGCTTTCTACACTGTCTGTGTTCTCCACACTTTCAGTTACATTTACACTGCTTTCCTTTTCCGTCAGTGCGTATGAGATCTCATAATCTCCTGCCACATTGATGTCAAAGTTTCCTGTGTCAGTGACGGACAGGGTATATTTTTCACTGTCATACGCGATCCCTTCCGTCAGGTCATAGTCTGTCACGCCCTGTGTGAGCGTCAGTTCCGGTGCATCATAAGCTTTGCTCTGCTCTTTTGCACCTACGCCGTGGATCGATCCGATGAGCAGTGCGGCTGCCATCACAAATGTCAATGCACGGTTTACTTTCGTCCTTCTCATAGGTTTCCTCCTTAATTTTTATTACATAAAGAAAGCTCCACAACATAATGTAGATTATGTTGTGTGGAGGAATGGCTCTTTTGCCCGGTTACACCGGGATTTTGAACAGATTTATAAAATTTCTGGTTTTTAGCAGTTGTCTACGAATGTAGTATAGTTGAAACAACATGATTTTCAGCTGTGAAACCGTGAAATACTGAAAAATCAGGTGTTTACAGAAGTCTGGTCTTATTTTTGTGCAAAAATGGCAACAAATTCCTAGAGAAGTACTATGAAATTAGTGCTTCTTTTACAAAAGGGGGATTTTTTTGTCGAATTTTAGCATCAGACTATTGACGTTTCTCGGATTTTTTGATAAAAAAATAGTACTTGGAAGATATTGGTAATGATTATCATACTTTCATCCGAATGCATTCACAACATAATCTACATTATGTTGTGTCTTTTTATTTCTGTCGTTCAGACGACCAGATCCAGACGCTCCAATTTTTTGACATGGTCTTCCTCTGTGGTCGCTAAGTAGATCCTTGTGGTATTGATGCTGCTGTGTCCAAGGATATCCGCAAGCTGGCTGATGTTTTTATGTATGCTGTAGTAGACGCGTGCAAAGAAATGGCGGAGGTTATGCGGAAATGCTTTCTCCAGTGCAACGCCTGCTTTTTCGGCGTTTTTTTTCATTTCCGTCCAGATGTTGCTGCGGTCTACCGGGTTTCCGTTTTTTGTGATGAAGACTGCGCCGCTTCTGATGCCTTTCTTTTTGCAGTAGTCGAGCAGTTTCATTTTCAGTTTGTGTACGAGATAGATCTCGCGGTGTTTTCCTTTGCAGGATATGCTGATCTTTCCGGTGCCCACTGCCTCCACCGTGACCGATGCAAGTTCACTGATGCGCATGCCGGTGCTGCCGATGATCTCGATGATCATGGCAAGGCGGAGGTTGCCATTCTCTTTTGCAGTTGCGATGAGTTTTTCGTATTCGGCGCGCATCATCTCTTTTTCCTGCGCATAGATGTGGTTTGGCTGGGTCTTGAAGATCGTGACGAAACAGTCGTGCCAGCCTGTGTATCCGAAGAAGCCGTTTAGGGCGATGAGCATGCTGTTGGCGCTGGACGGCATGTATTTGGCTTCGAGATGTTTTTTGTAGCGGATCACGCATTCTTTGGTGATGTCTTTCTGTTCCTGTGTCTGCAGCCAGGCGGTGAAGGTGCGGATGTCGCGGATGTATTTGTCGATGGTATTCTGGGATTTTTCCTGTGTATAAATATGATCTTGATAGGATTGTATGGTATTTTTGTCGATTGTCCTCATGTTGTTTCCTCTCATGCTGTTCTGATTTTCTGCCCGCGGATCTCCGGGGAAACCTGGGGTAGTTACAGTATACTGGGTGATTTTGATGAGGACAACCGGGATGGGGGAATTGGCAGAAATTGGCAGGAGGAGCTCATCAGAATCCAAAACACTTCTCTCTAAGCTTCTTATTTGCCAGCACACTCAAAAATCGTTTGACAGTTATCCTGCCTTCATTGCAGATAACATTTTTAGAAGCCGTACTCCATGATTCTACTGACTGAATAATTTTACCTGTCTCCCAGTTTTCATCAAGTATTTTCTCAAATAACTTTATCGCCGCAAAATAATGAATATCTTTATTGTTTTGCGCAAACTCATAAAACATATTTTGAAATGCATATATGTCTCTATACTCATGATTTGCCCTATCCAATAATTCCAACAAACTTTTCAACATATCGTAATCTTCTATTTCGTCCCGGTTTATTTCCGTCTCAAATTTCTTCAATTCTACGGACCACCTGGTCAATGTCTCGACCATCCGTATTGATAACTGTACGGTATCTGTTCCATCCCACCAGTACATTAAATCATCATCGGAAAGATAATAGTCAGGTTTATCCTTAAGTTCCGCCGGTGTATTATAAAATGTAAAGCAACCATTATTTTTCAAAAAATCTTTTGTTTTCAACTTTCCAATCTGTGTGTTTCTTATTTCTTCTCTCTTTTTTACGACCGACTCACCAACATAGTTTTTAGTAATTTCATCCACATAAAACTCTCCATGCACTTCATGCCATTCTGTCCAGAAATCAAAGCCTTGTATCTCTGCAAAAAGGTACACAAATACTCTGGCTGGTATTCTCAGTGTCATTTCCGCCAGTCCGCCATATTTTTGACAGGCAATCCCCTGTCTCTCATCATACGGAAGCTTCAACAATTCATATAAACGCTTTTTTCTGTCAAACCAATATGTTTCAGAGAATTTCTGTAATTCTTTTTTTACACACATTATCTCATACGGATATGATCCGCTGCTGGCTTCATTCATCCCCATATCCCCTGTTCCATATACAATATAATAGATATCTGCCAGATCTCTGCCTCCCATTCCACCTCTTAATTCTTCTGGAATAATACCAAACACCGTTTTCGGATATGCCCTGTCATAATGATCCTGTTCTATTTCCGTAAAGTAATAACTCTCATAATACTTCCAGAGATTAAATCGTTTTTCGGCAGTAAAATCTTTGTCAAGAACATGATTGATCCATGCTATGCAGCGTACCGGATCTATAAAATCCCCATTCCTGTCAACATACCCATAATCCATTCCATATAATTCATATAAGAGATAAGCTGCACACATGACTCTGTTAAATTCGTTGTTTCCTATTTTGCCACTTCTCAGGACTTGCGTCCTGGAATTGAATAACACACTTTCCCATAAGTCATCCTCAAAGTAATTAAAAGAAAAGTATGCTTTCCCTTCCTCATCGCACTCAACCGGACGGATCAGATGAATTTCCTTCCCATACATGTGTACATTTTCAAACTGCATCATTCCGCCCCTCTGAAGAATTTTTATCATATTCTCATTAAATTCGTCTTTGAATTCGTCCGGAATTGTCATGTTTCCATTATAATCACAAAAAGTCCCCATATTATCCTCCATTAAAATCCCATAAATTCTTTTCTGTACTTCTTATTTCCAAGCAGACTCATATACGCGGAATAGCTGCTTTCTTTTTCCTCCGGATCTATCTCATACAAAATCCATTCCAACACCTGTGTTTTCGTAAATTCTCCAAACATCTCCATATCTTCCTCAAGTAGTTTCTGTAACAGATAAACCGCTTTTTTATAAGATGATACTTCTTTATTTCCGATGAACTCATCTACCATATCCTTATTCACATATCTGCATTCCCACTCCAAAGACATGATTGCTATCGCTTTCGCCAGCGCAGCTTCCATATCAAAAGACTTCACATCATCATCTTTCAAACTTTTATACCTGTCACTCCATTCGGATATTTCCTCTTTTCTTTGGTCTGAAAGCAATATGGTTTCAGAATCCCAAAATCCCAGAAGTTCATCTTCATCATCACGAAGAATGCATTTATAAAGCAAATGCCTGTCTACCGGTATTCCTTTTATTTTTCCAATATTGTCTCTGTTTTTAAAGGTTAAAACCTTTCCTGTTAAGCTTTCTACCAGATCAACGTACCCCAGGATGTTAAATAGATTACCTTTATGCATCAGGTAACACGGACTGTCCGAATAGGACTCTAATATTATCATTATCATGTTCATGACCAGACCAAATTCATTTTCTCCGCGATCTTCCGTTACCAATTCACAAGTATGACAATTATAATAGTTTCCTCTTCTTATCCTTTTTTCAAATACAGAATAATCGAAATAAATGATTCCATTTTCATCCGGATATGTCTGTTCAACTGCATCGAACTCCCGACCATTGATCATTACAGTCGTGGTCTTTCTGATTCCTGTCTTATACAGTATCTGTATGATAAACTCATTCATCTCCTGTTTCATGTTCTCATTGGCAATTTCAAACCTGCCTTCCAATGTGTAATCATTATCCACCATGTTGATTTTCTCCTTTGATATAGCATTTATTCATTGTCCCATTCCAAATAATCCCTTATATTACTTTCAGAATCTGCAAGCATTGAAAACAGATACTCCCCCATTCGCAAATCTAAACTAACTGCATCATTTACCAGCTGTTTCTGCCCTGACTTCTTAAACGGAAAAAACTCCGCTACTCCAGCCTTTCTATTTATCCCGACATAAATTCCAGAAGGATCAAGACAGCTGACAAAGTACGGTGAATGACTTGTAATGATAACTTTACAACCAGCTGACAGCTCACGAATCATCCTGATATACGCCCCGAACAAGCCAGAATATACAGAGTTGTCCGGCTCCTCGATCGCTATCAATGAAATATTACTGACACTGGCTGTAATAATTTTGGTCAATATCATAAAAACCCGCCTTGCACCATCTGATATCGTAGAAAAGTTTACCGGATTCACCAGCCCCTTTCTCTTAACAAATAATGCATAGACAGCAATCGTAAATTGAAACGGTGCATTCTCCCGAAGCTGGTGATCTTCTTCTACATTTAACTGAAAATCTTTTACAATAATCTCCTCAAATTCAGGAAATAACTGAATATAAGCCTCTTTTAATAATGCAAATTTATCTGGATACTGGCTTTTCAGCCTATATATAACTTGTGGCAGATTATCCTCATTTATCGACGCATTGTCGAAACCTTTCTGAATAACAGAATCTGACTGGCAGAAGTTCTTAGTCTCCAGATTGTTTCCCATATTTATTTTTATTCCATTAAGCTTTGTAATAATCAAGGCATAATATAATTCATCATAGGCTCTTAACTTGTTCACAACTAATTCTGTCTCCCCAACCTTAATTATTGATGAACATCTTCCCGTCTCCGAACTCCTATAGAATGCTGTATGAGCAGTTCTATTGATTAGCTGGGCATACTTTTGTCCTTTTTCATTAAGTTTTACTTTCAAAAATTCTGAAATTATTTCTGGCTCTTTGCCATCGGTATCTTTCCATTCAAATTCATAGCCATACTGCACCAAGTATTCCCTGCCATTAATATCTGCTGCTGCTTCCATCTCATATTTATAATTTCTTCCAATCAAATTACAATTACCGGGAATCAGTTGGGAATTGGACATCATATCCTTTTTATCTTCTATCGATGCTTTTATAAAACTCAATCCAAAATCAATACCTGAAAGTACATTTGATTTTCCAAAATCATTTAATGCAACAAGTGTTGTAATATTATTAAAAGATATTCTTACATTTGCTAAGTTCTTAAATCCATCTATGAATACAGCTTGAATCTTCATATCGACGCAGCCTTTCTTTATTATCTCACTCATATAGTATCGTTTATTTTATGATAATGCAATGTTTTTTTGCTTTTCATTAATTTTATATGTATTGTATTTATATTTTTTATTTATATACGTAATTTATTTTTGCATTTTTATTGCAGTGGTCAATGTGTTGCAAGTAGTGGTGGAATGGTTTTTATGATGTGGAAAGAGCCAGCTCCTGATGGGCTGGCTCTGTGATGGGTGGGTTTGTTTTAGGTGGTTTGGATCTGGGTTGTTTTGGTCTGGGGTTATCTGGATTCGGACTGGAGTTCGGCGATGGCGGTGTTGTATTATATAGTCATTGACACGTCAAACAAAACTCAACAAATTCCTCCATATTTGTCTCTTTAACTTTTGCTAAATCACTACAAAATTTTTCTAATTCTACTGTTTCACGAGTAATATATTTCTGCTCAGTTGGAAATATTTTAATATACTCTTTTTTACGTTCAATTCCTTTTTTCTCAAACTTTATTTTTGCTTTTACTAGTACGGATTCTAAATCGGGTGAATCATATATTGGAACTATATATTCATATGCCCAATGATTTTTAAACATTTCTTTTGTTATAAATTGCGTTTTTTGTGTCTCAGTACAATCATCTGTATCCATAATAATAAAAATTTTAAAAGAAGAATCAATCTGTGTTTTCTTTCCCTTTTTCACAAGTTTCACGTCATCATACTTTTTTATAAAACTGTCATATTTTCCAAAAACAGTATTATTTAATATGTTTTTCAGACCTGTAATTTGAATAGATTTTTCTCCCTTCTTATCACTTACAATTTCCATTTTTATTCTTAAATTTGTTTTAATGTATTCACAAATTTGTTTCTCTGATTTTCCATGAACGATTACTACAGATTTCAGATAACATGGTTCATATTTTCCCATAATAATCCTCCTAATCCATAATATCTCTCAACTCTTCAAAATCAATATCCATGCAAATTGGAACTCCTCCATACATGCCTTTCAAATAACGAGTACGATAATTTAAATTAGGATGTGTCCTATCTTCATAATCTACAATAGGCAATAATTTTTTGTTTGCATTTTTATCTACTATAAACGTATAAATATAATTTGGGTCAATCTCTGAATCTAATAACATTGTATTATGTGTTGTTATTATTAACTGACCATTAATGTTTTCAACCACATTGCATAAGATATTATTAATTAATACGTCATGAATTCCTGTATCAATTTCATCTATTATAACCGTCTGTCCATCCATACACATTAACAAATAAGGTATAATATCTAATAAATGCAGCGTACCAGTTGATTCATATTCTGAGTCAACATCAATTATTGTATTATACACTAATTTTTTAAATACTAAATTGTATTTAATTTTATCCTCATAGTAATCTTTTTTATAATAAACTTGTTTTATATCAGTATAAGCTGTTGTAAAAAACTCATTCACCAGTTTTTCTGCTTTGTTTAACTCCTCCTCGTTTTCAATATTTACTTCTCCCTCGTCCAATCTTCCTAAAATTTCATGTCTCAATCCTATTTTTCCACGTTCTCCTCTATTTCCAGTTTTAACCTTAATAGACATAGTCATAAATTCTGCTATAACTTCATACAAACGTTGATGTATACGATCCTCTATATAATTATTAGCCTTGTCTTCTTTTTCAAAAACCAATATTGACAGCAATGTATGCTTTCCCCAATATTTATTGAGTAAATCTTTAAATTCTTTTACATATTCATTGTCAGTAAAAATTTTTTCATTAATTTTAAAATTATTTTCAGTCAAATCATACAATAGTGTTCTATTTTTATTTAAAACATATTCTAGTTTTTCATGAACAAGTTTTGTATTATCGTATTCAATTATATATTTTCCCTTGTGGTCAAAAATTACAAATTGAAATTCAAGAAGCATATTTCCCTTCGAATTAATTGTTTTATAATTTTTGATAATTGATTCTGTCTCATGTAAATTTTTTTTCAAAAAATCCAAAAAACCTTCATCTATTTCGGCATCATTTTTATCATCCAACAATTGTTGCAATGTATTTCTTATAGACATTGTCTTAAGAGACTCACATAATGCATAAAATATTGATGCGACATTAGATTTTCCCACTCCATTTTCACCATAAATAATCGCCAATGGTTTGGCTTTATCTTTTTTATATGTCAAATCAAAATCCAAATTTACAAGAGACCTATAGTTTTCTACATGTATTTTTGTAAACATTTCTTTCTCCTTTTTTTCTTTTTATGTTATAATATATAACAGTTTTTATTAAAATATGCAATAGTTTTTATTAAAAACAACAATTTTCCACTGTGATTACCTTCTAAAGCTAACATTGACGAAAATGCTTTTTTCCGATAAGATGTTTACATATAACTTATTACAATTTTCCCGAAAGGATTCAAAATATGAAAAAAATAAAACAAATTTTAGCAATCATCGGCGTGATCATTCTGGCTGGACTTTATATTTCTACTATCGTCTGTGCAGTTTCTGCCAGCGAAAATTTTATGAACATGCTCATGACATCCATTTATGCTTCTGTGATCATCCCTGTTTTAATCTGGGCATACAGTTTTATTTACAAACTGATCAAAAAAGATTCCGAAGAAAAAAATACTGCAGAGCATTAAAAAATCAGCACCTGAACAAAATTTTCTGTCAGGTGCTGATCCTGCTTTTATCTTATTTATTCTTCTGTGTTCTCAGATACAGTTTCTGTGTTCTCAACTGTCTCCGTGCTTTCTGTATCCTCTGTGACTGTCAGCTCCTCAATCGTTTTTGAAAAAGCATCCGCAAGAGACGTTTCTGTCAGATAAATGCTTCCTCCATCAGCTGAAATAATATAGTATGCATTCAAAGTATCATTTTTATTTCCTACAAAAAGAGAAACAGACCCTTCACTTGTTGTGTAGGATATCAGATCTTCCGGCTGGTCAAATCCAAACTCTTTCAGATCTGTATAATCACTGATCTCTTCTATTGCTGTCAGCGATGACAGTGTTGAAAGCATGCTGTCGATTGCTTCTTCATCTATATCCAGTGATGTGTCTCCGTCATAGGTCCATGTATCCCCATCCTTTGTAAAAGTATACGTCACATGGTCAACCTCATAAGAAAATGCTGTGATCGTGTCAACGTCCACTTTGGAAATATAAATGGTAGAAGCCTCTTCTTCCGCTGTTTTCTCTTCCTCTTTATTTTTGTTATACCATTTCATTCCGAAGGTGGCAGCGATAAGCACAGCCAGCACGATCAGAATTACAATAAACTGAATTTTCTGTTTTTTCATATTCTATCTGTCTCCAATCTTGATTTTCTATCATCTATTGTTTTATTTTTTTCTTCTTGATGCCCATATCACAATTCCAAGAATCATCATAATGACCGGAAGCACGATCATCAGACCAAGCCCATACAGGATCCCTGCCGCTGCATCCACCGTGATGGCGCTGAGCGTGTAATCTTTTGTCGGGATCACACTTGTTGCAAGATCAGAATCGCCAACCATCTGGGCAATGATATCTGTAAACATTGCGCTGTTATTTCCGGAAACGATCTGGTCTGCACTGTCTGCAAACATTTCCACAGATCCGGCGACCACTACTTTTGCGACTGTATCTTCATCGATTGTTTTTTCCATGGCAACCGCAACCGCAAATGGTCCTGCAGCATCTCCCTCCTCCAGCTCTGATGTTGTTGCATTTACTGCATCTGTCTTGGATACTGCTTTATCTGTCGTCTCCAATAATGCTGTATAAGTTGTATCATCTGTATCTTCCCCATAGGTGATTGCCTCGCTGTATGGAGCGAAGATATATGAACCGCTGACGGAACTTGTATATGCACTTGAATTTACGTCAGGAAGCAGGTAATACGGTGTATTGCTGTAATAATAGGATTTATCATTTTCCATGACAATGCCGGAAACACGCTCCATTCCGCAGGCTGACAGGATCGACTCGAAGTTTTCCAAACCCTGTGCCTGGAAATTGCAGGTGATCAGCACTTTTCCACCCTGATTGATATAATCGATCACTTTGTTGGCATCATCCTCCGAAAAATCAGTGGTCGGTCCATTGATAATAAGTGCTGCTGCATCTTCCGGAACCGCATCCTCTTTTAATAATGCAAGGTCAGATAAAGTGATATTTGCTTTTTCAATTGCCTCTGTAAATCCACCGGATAAAGCTGTTTCCCCATGTCCGGATACCTGATAAATCACCGGAAGTTCTGTAGAATCCATGGTCACATACTGGATTGCACTTGTAAGCTGTCCCTCTGCATCATATCCATCAATGCTTCTGGAATAACTGGTGTAATCATAACTATAGGTATACACATCATTGTAATCAATGACTCTGGATCTTGCGCTGCTCACAACGATCATGCTGTTGGAAGTCACAGAACTGTCTGTATACTGTGCTGCAAAAGTCGGGTTTGCAGCCGGATTGATATAGGAAACTTTGATGTGATCCGACAGGGATTCATATCTCTGTAATGTCTCATCCAGCTTTGTATCTTTTGATGCATCGGACACCAGCACATAAATTGTCACGTCCTCGTCGAGACCTTTCAGATAATCCTTCGTATCGTCTGTGATGGAGTAAATTTTTGTTGAAGTGACATCAATGGATGTCCATGTTGCCGGAAGTTCTGCCACGAACAGGTTCACAACAACGGTCACTGCCACCATTGCAATGATCATTCCCGTTGAAAAAACACCTGTCGATATTTTTTTGGAACTGATGCTCCAGCGGCGTTTCTGAACGGACTGCCCTGTCAGGAACAAAAGTAATGCAATGATCGTTACGTAATAGACAATTCCCGCCACATCCAGTGTCCCATTCATAAAGTTATCAAGCGGCGTGTAAAGATCGTAGCAGCCTAAAATTTTTGTCAGAAGATTTCCGCTCTCTGAGATCAGATTACAAATGCTTCCCATCATATAGCCGGCAAATAATGCAACAAATGTCAAAACTGCGGAAATCACCTGGCTTTCGGTCAATGAGGAAATAAACATACCAACGGCAATGCAGGCGCAGCCATACAGCCAGAATCCAAGCACTGCTGCATAGGATTCCCCTAATGGGATCGTTCCGTAGGACATTAACAGCAATGGTGTGATCGCAATGATCACCATATCTATGGTAAATACAAAAGCCATTGCGAGATATTTTCCCAATACTACTTTTCCCACAGATACCGGTGCAGTCAGGATCAACTGGTCTGTTCTGCTGTGGCGTTCCTCCGCAAAACTGCGCATAGTCAGCACCGGTACCGCGATCAGCATGATAAATGCGATCGCCGACAGTGAGTAAGAAATATAAGGATAGCCTGCGCGCAGATTGTAAACATAAAAATATAGTCCATAGAGTACAAGAACTGCTGCAATAAACAACCATCCTGTCACCGTCTGAAAGTAAGCTTTTACTTCTCTTTTTAATATCGCAAACATTATTCCCCGTCCTCCTTACTCTCTTTTCCAAAATGAGACTTTACAAAATGGAGTTTTTTCTCCGGCAGAACTTCCTTCTGTGTCCCCTCTTTTTCCGTGAGTTCAAGGAACACATCCTCAAGAGATTTTGAAACGGGATTCATCTGCAGAATGACAAATCCATGGTTGACGCAGGAATCAAACACCCGTTCCCTGATATCCATTCCCGGTTTTGCGATCAGATTCAGATGTGCACACGCTTCGTCCTTCTGCTCTAATGGAATGCATTTTTCAACTTCTGCGATCCCGGTGAATGTCTCCTGCACTGCCGCATTGTCTCCTTTGATCAGAAGTTCGATCTCCTGCGCCCCGGACATCTGTTTCATCAGATTCTCCGTGGAATCGCCTGCCACTAATTTTCCTTTGGAAATAATGAAAATGTGATCACACACTGCAGATATTTCAGACAAAATATGTGAACTTAAAATAACCGTATGATTTTTGCCAAGTTCTTTGATGAGGTCACGGATCTCGATAATCTGTTTTGGATCAAGTCCGACCGTCGGTTCGTCCAAAATGATGATCTCCGGATACCCCAGCACTGCCTGTGCAAATCCGACTCTCTGCCTGTAGCCTTTTGACAGGTTACGGATCAGTCTTGACTGTTGTGCGGTGATTCCGGTCGTCTCCATCGCCTCCTCCACATATTTATTTCTCAGACTTTTTTCGAGTTTCTTTAACTCTGCCACAAAGTTCAGATACTCCCTGACTGTCATATCCACATAAAGAGGCGGGATCTCCGGCAGATATCCCACACATTTTTTTGCCTCTTCCGGCTGTGCAAAAATATCAAATCCGTTGATTTTTACCTCTCCGCTGGTTGCACCTAAATACCCTGTGATAATGTTCATCGTGGTGGATTTTCCGGCGCCGTTTGGTCCTAAAAATCCATAAATTTTTCCTGGTTCCACAGTCAATGTCAGATCATTCACTGCAATATGGTCGCCATATTTTTTTACCAGATGGCTGATCTCGATCACAATCTTTTCCTCCTTACTTCCGGCTCGCATGAAAATCGCGAAATCCGTCTGTTTTCACGAATTTCGCAACTGTCGGTTTTCGATAGTATTATCTTATCGAAAAAATGTGTTTTCTTTTGGAAAAAAATGTGATAACTTTGTGAAACGACGATTTTTTCTCTTCTTAAATACCTGTTATTTAGACATATATATTGTATTTCTTCAGATCCTCTTTCACCTGCCCGATCGTCTCAAAGCAGATTCCGTGGATTCCGGCTTTTTCGGCTCCCTCGATATTTTCCATCCGGTCATCGATAAATACACACTCATCCGCTGTGAGCTGATATTTTTTTAATAATGTCTCATAGATTTCCACATCCGGTTTGACCTGTCTCACACTATAAGAAAAGATATCGCCGTCTGTCAACAGTAAGAAATCCAGCGCATTGTCCTTCGTTCTCTGATAAGTCCAATCTCCATAGTTAGAAAGAATATACACATGCAAGCCTTCTTTTTTCATATTGGAAATCCATTCTTTCGTGTAGGAAAACTGTGTGATTGCCAGTTCCAGATGATTCCAGAACAGATCGATCTCTTTTTTATATTCCGGTGCCTTCTCATAAAAAGCAGAAAGGATCTGTTCATCTGACCACACGCCACGGTCTGTCTCAAGCCAGACCGGAGTATTTACCGTAGCATCCGCAACCGCTCTCACTGTCTTATCATCAAATCCAAGTTTTTTCATTGCGTCTTCCGGCTCCCACGCCACAAGCACTTTTCCGACATCTAAAATAATATTTTTTATCATACAATCCTCCATGTTTTGTCACAAAAGGCAGGGTGCCACTGCACGCCTGCCTCAGTCTCTTTATTTATTGCGGTAAATGATATCTTCTCTGCCTGGTCCGTTAGAAACCATTGTGATCGGGTATCCGATCTGTCCTTCAATGAACTCAATGTAATTTCTGCAGTTTTCCGGAAGATCCTCGTATTTCTTAATTCCACGGATATCACATTTCCATCCCGGAAGTTTTTTGAATACTGGTTTTGCTTTCTCTAATTTTGCAGTTACAGGGAAGTCTGTGGTTACTTCTCCGTCGATATCGTATCCAACACATACCGGGATCTCATCTAAGTATCCTAATACGTCAAGTACGGTAAGCGCTACATCCGTTGTTCCCTGCAGACGGCATCCATACTTACTTGCAACACAGTCATACCATCCCATTCTTCTTGGACGTCCGGTTGTTGCTCCGAATTCACCGCCGTCTCCGCCGCGTCTTCTCAGTTCGTCTGCCTCGTCTCCAAAGATCTCGCTAACGAATGCTCCTGCTCCTACTGCGGAAGAGTATGCTTTACTTACTGTTACAATCTTCTTGATCTCATATGGTGGGATGCCTGCTCCGATCGCACCGTATGCTGCTAAAGTAGAGGAAGATGTTACCATTGGATAAATTCCGTGATCCGGATCTTTTAAAGTACCAAGCTGGCCTTCCAATAAGATCTTTTTGCCTTCCTTAATCGCTTTGTCTAAGAATAAAGAAACATCTCCGACATATGGAGCGACCATGTCTCTGTACTCATGCAAAGTAGCTAATAACTCTTCTTCTTTTAATAATGGTTTGTGATACATATGCTCAAGCATAATGTTCTTTGTCTCGCAGGTACGTTTTACTTTTGCCTGCAATAATTCCTCGTCGAATAACTCACTTACCTGGAAACCGATCTTTGCATATTTGTCTGAATAAAATGGTGCGATACCGGACTTGGTAGAACCGAAAGAATTCTTTCCAAGACGCTCCTCTTCATACTGATCGAAAAGAACGTGGTAAGGCATAACCATCTGTGCTCTATCTGAAATCATGATTTTTGGTGCAGGCACATTGCGGTCTGTGATTGATTTGATCTCACTCATTACTTTCGGGATATCCAGTGCAACACCATTTCCGATAATGTTGGTGATATGGCTGTGGAATACACCGGATGGCAATGTATGTAATGCAAATTTACCATAGTTGTTTACGATGGTGTGACCTGCATTTGCTCCACCCTGAAAACGGATAACGATGTCCGCTTCATCTGCAAGCATATCTGTGATTTTTCCTTTTCCCTCGTCGCCCCAGTTAGCGCCTACTACTGCTGTAACCATTTGATTTTCCTCCTGCATAAAAAAAAGTGACGGTCTGTAAAAACCATCACACTTTCCTGTTTTTACTTTATGATTATACACGAATATATGTCATAAGTAAAATTAATATTCATTATATTTGATATAATTGTTTATTATATCATGAAGCAAAGCTTCATGATCGACATTCGCCGTTCGCCGAATGCATAAATGCATTCTTCTCACTTGCGCTCATTATATTATAATATTCCATATGCTATCAGACACGATTGGTTTCAGAAACATGGAAATCAAAAGCGTAACTGCCAGAATCAGGACAGGTTCATATCGTACCAAAATTCCTTTCGAATCCACTGATTTTAAAGAGAACGGAAAAGAAAATCTTCTGCTTATTTCATATCCCAGCACAGTTCCTGCCGTATTGGTGATCAGATCATCAATATCCGTAAGCCTGAATGTAAATATCTGTAATAGTTCAATCCCCAGTGATACCGCGAGTCCCATGAAAAACATAGTTTTGAAAGACCGGAAATTCTTCCAGACCGCAGGTACAAAAAATCCCATCGGTATAAATAAAATGATATTCAAAATCGTATTTTTCATATATGCAAACGGACTATTTACAATGTCTGCAAACGGTATCAGATTCAGACCAAAATCCATCTGAAATATCCCAACGGTAGGAACACCCACAACTGAAAACAAAGCAATCGCATAAAATGCAAATATCAGTTTTACACAAAATGATTTAAATTCCCATTTCCTGTAGATTGTACACTGCAAAATAGCCAAAGCAGGAATCACAAAAATAGCAGCTGAGACACAATCTATCCCGATTGATAATAAACGCATCATTAACGTTTCCCCCCTAAATATCCTGATCCTGCATATAAATTTATCATATTCCTGCCCGTAATCCCATTGATATTCTATTAAGATTGATGAAGAATTGATGAACTTTTTCTGACATTTTTTCACTACGGAACAAGCAGAAAATCATATAATTTTTCTGCCGCTGCCGACATCGGCGCACGCTCGTTTGAGACAATGCAAAACTCGCGTTCCGGTATCGCCCTGTCAAATTTCAATACGAATAATTCCCCATTTTCAATGTATTTTTCTGCGAAATCCGACACGACACTGGCAACACCGAGGTTGCGCACTGCAAACTGGATGAGCATATCGCTCGTCGCAAGTTCAAATTCCGGCCGGACAAATGTGCCGCGTTCTGCCAGATAATCTTCCACATATTTTCTTGTGGAAGTACTGCCCTCTAAGCACATGACCGGAAGATTTTCAAGCTCTTTATAGCTTAATTTTCCGCCTTTTAAATACTCAAACTTTTTTCCCGCCACAAAGACATCCTGAATTTTGCGGACAGGTGTCATTTTAAAATCATATTTATTGTTCACCGGGGTACTGATAATTCCAAAATCAATTTTTCCGTCCTGCAAATGTTTCAACGTCTCCGGTGTCGGGGCATTCGTCACAGTCACTTTGATCTGCGGAAATGCATCATGGAACGCTTCTAAATAAGGAAGCAGATAAAACTGCAACGTCATGTCACTGGCACCCACACAGATTTCTCCGGCATCTAAGTTTAACATCTCCGAGAGTTTTTTCTCCCCGGTGAGGATTGTCTCATATCCTTTTCTCACATATTCTGCAAGCAGTCCGCCTTCTTTTGTCAAGCGCACGCCTTTGGATGTCCGCACAAAGAGAGCACAGGAAAGATCACTTTCTAAATGCTTGACTGCCTGGCTGACTGCCGGCTGTGAGATGGAAAGTGCCTCTGCTGCGAGGGAGATACTGTTGTATTTGGATACATAATAAAAAATTTTGTAGTATTCGAGGTTTGTCTGCATTATTTTACTCCGTGATTTTACTGTGACTTGCAAATAATTGCTTTCTTATTATAACAGTTTCCCACGAAAAAATCTTTTCTTTTGCGAAAACAAAAAATTTATATTTTTTCGCAAAAATAAACATTGTCTTTTTGCGGTCCATGCCTTATACTAAGTTGCTGAAACGTAAAGAATATGCGTGTTGAGGCTAAAAAACACGGACAGATTTTTAACTATTTTATAAATCAAGGAGTACAGATTATGACAAAAGACATGACAATGGGAAGCCCGCTCAGAATGATCTTACTTTTTTCCGTTCCGGTTTTACTGGGAAATATTTTTCAGCAGTTTTATAACATGGTGGATACGATCATTGTCGGGCAGTATCTTGGTGAGGATGCTCTGGCTGCGGTAGGCTCTACCGGATGTCTGATGTTCCTTGTATTAGGATTTGCAAATGGTATTGCGCAGGGATTTGGCGTTATGGTCTCCCACGCCTTCGGTGCAAAAGATTTCAAGCTGTTAAAGCATTATGTCGCACTCTCCCTGATACTGACTGCCATTGTATCGTTACTTCTGACTATCCCTACGGTGGCAGCTTCCAGACAGTTTCTTATTTTAATGAAAACACCGGACAATATCTTAGGACTCGCAGACTCTTATATTAAAGTCATTTTCGCAGGTATCCTGCTCACGATGTCCTACAACGTTGCCGCCGGTATTTTAAGAGGGATCGGCGACAGCAAAACACCGCTGTATTTCCTGATTCTCTCTTCCTTTTTAAATATTGTGCTCGACCTGTTTTTGATCGTCGTCGTAAAACTTGGAACCGCAGGTGCTGCCTATGCAACGATCATTGCGCAGGGTGTCTCCGCACTGCTTTGCTTTATTTATATGTTCCGCAAATTCGACATTTTAAAAACCAGCCGGGAAGATTACTACCTCGACGGATACGGTGTGTTCAATATGCTTTCCATCGGTATTCCGATGGCGCTCAACTATTCCATCACCGCTATCGGAACCATGATCCTGCAGGGCGCAGTCAATATTTTCGGTTCCAGTGTTGTGGCTGCCTTCACTGCCGCCTCCAAAGTGGAAAACCTCTCCACCCAGACCATGCCGACACTCGGCACTGCGATTGCCACCTACTGCGGTCAGAACCTCGGCGCAGGAAAATACAAACGTATCTACGAGGGAATGCGCAAAGGATTTTTCATCTGCATTTTTATCTCGCTTGCCGCCTCTGCCATCTGCGTATTCGGCGGACGGTTTATCGTGAGCTGGTTTGTGAGCAATCCTTCTGAAGAAATTTTTGACTATGCCATGCAGTATCTGAACACCATCAGTTTCTTCATGCTGCCGCTCGCATGGATTTTCCTTTACCGGAACGCCCTGCAGGGCTTAAACCGCGGACTTGTTCCAATGTTAAGCGGTGTTGTGGAAATGGTGTGCCGTATTATCGTGATCGCCGTCACCTTAAATCCGTTCGGTTACTGGGCGGTCCGTCTGGCAAGCCCGATCACATGGCTGATCACCGGAATCCTTCTGATCGTGACGTATTTTATCTGGGAAAAACAGAGCCGGAAAAAACATGCCGGTTCATCAGACTAAAATTTTAGTTTTCCACCCCACTTCTGAACAGTCTCCACAAGCTGTATCAGATACCGGAACACCGGCTCCGTGATGACTGCGAACACGATCATGAGCATTGCACATTTTCCTGTGACCGCCGTGATCGCAAACAGTTCACTGAAAAACAGCATACAAAATAACCAGCCGATGACCATCGCTGCGATCAGGATCGCATGCGGTGTTGTCATCGGTTTTGCTATATGATAAAGGATCATGAAGCCGACAACTGCGATCAGGATCGTGCACGACGTGGAAACGCACTCTTTTTCCACTCCGAACTCCCTGCAAAAAATCACCAGACCGCTCACCACGATAAAATCTGTAATCCCAGCCGGAAGCGCCTGGATCAGGACATTGGTAAGAAAATGCCCATGGATCTGATTCCGGTTCTGCTCCAGCGCCAGAAAAAATGACGGAATCCCGATCGTAAAAACACTGATGAGCGACACCTGCGATGGCTCCAGCGGATAATCGATCAGAAACAGCATGGAAAATACGGCTAAGAGCATGGAGAAAATGTTCTTGACCAGATAAAGGCTGGCAGTGCGCCCGATGTTGTTCACCACCCGCCGCCCTTCCATGACAACCGCCGGCATTTTATTGAAATCGTTATCGAGCAGCACAAGCTGTGCCACATGCGAAGCCGCCTCACTGCCTGATGCCATCGCAATACTGCAGTCTGCATCTTTTAACGCAAGAATATCGTTCACGCCGTCTCCGGTCATTGCCACGGTCTTTCCCTGCTCTTTTAATGCCTGCACCAGAAGACGTTTCTGCTCCGGTGTCACCCTGCCGAACACCGTGTATTTTTTTGCTGCCTTCCGCACTGCATCCGCTGTTTTCAACGTTGCTGCGTCCACCTGTTTTTCCGCATGGCGGATTCCCGCTTTCTTTGCGATCTCCGACACCGTGACCGGATTGTCCCCGGAGATCACTTTCACTTCCACTCCCCGCTTGGAAAAGTAACGGAACGTATCCATTGCCCCCTCCCGGATCGCATTGTTGAGCAGGATAAATGCAATGGGACTTGCATTTTCTGTCAGTTCTTTTCCATCCAGATTCCCCTCATACTCTGCAAATACAAGCACTCGATATCCCTTTTCCAGAAATGCTTCGATCGTTCCATGAACAGCCGTATAATCCTGCCGCAGTACAAATTCCGGTGCGCCAACCACATAAGCTTTTCCTGCCAGAACCACTCCGCTGTATTTTGTGGCAGACGAAAACGGGACGATTTTTTCTGCACTGTTTTCCATCGGCTCCGTAAAATACTGCTGCAATGCCTCCATCGTTGCATTGTCGCACGGCAGGGCACGCACACAGTCAGAGAGCAGCTTTGCAATTTTATTTTTGTCTTCCGATTGCTGGTCTGCTTCCTGTTCTTTCGCTGCCAGGCTTTGGTCTTTTGCAAGGATAAACTGTGCCACTTCCATTTCCGGCACGGTAATGGTTCCGGTCTTATCCACGCACAGTACATTTACCCGCGCCAGTGTCTCGATACATTTCATGTCATGGATCAGTACCTTTTGTTTTCCAAGCCTCATCACCGACACCACCATCGCCACACTTGCAAGAAGGTACAGGCCTTCCGGGATCATTCCGAGAATAGCCGCCACCATGCCCGTCACACTATCTTTCATCGTTGCCCCGGAAAAAAAGTATTGCTGTAAAAACAGGATCGCCCCGATCGGCAAAATGATCACGCCCACGGTCTGCACAAGGCGGTTCAACGCCCGGATCATCTCCGACTGCTCGCCCTCTTTTGTCTGCGTTGCCTGTAACATCAGTCCTGAAATATAAGAATCTTTTCCCACTTTTTCGAGTTTTGCCAGGCACTCTCCCGATATCACAAAACTCCCCGAGAAAAGCGGATCTCCCTCTTTTTTTATAATCTCATCGGCCTCCCCTGTGATCAAAGACTCATTGACCGTGATATTGCCGGATAACACCAGTGCGTCCGCCGGGATCTGTCCACCCGCCGAAAGCGTTATCACATCATCCTGCACCAGTTCATCCGCCAAAACCTCCTGATCACTTCCGTTGCGCCGGACTGTGATTTTCGGCGTGTTTAATATCGTAAGATCATCCAGGATTTTTTTGGAACGCAGCTCCTGGATGATTCCGATCAACATATTTGCAATAATTATAGGTAAAAAAGTAAGATCCCGAAAGGACCCCACCACGATCAGAAGAATCGTAATGATCAAAAAAATAAGATTATAATAAGTTACAACATTTGAGCGGATGATCTGTGCCACTGTCTTTGTGGAAGAATCTACGCTTTCATTCGACAACCCTGCCTTTTTCCGAAATTCCACTTCAGCAGTGGACAGTCCACTCATATTCTGGCACATTCTGCATCTCTCCATCTCACTTTATGATGCTTTAGTATGCCCTGTTTTTTATTAAACTATTTGAACAATCGCTAATTGTTCTTTATTTTGCTTTTAATGCCCAGACAGCTTTGATCTGGCTTCTGATTTTTCCATAGTCCCATTTCTGACCACTGCGGTATAAAGAAAACGGATCGTTAATGGAAAATCCTTCATCATCATAATCATAGAGCAGGATAAAATGTCCCCCTGTAGTGAAATCTCCCTGCCGCACGGAGCAGATCACGATGTCTCCCTGATCTAAGTGCTGTTTGATCTCAATCTGGCTGATATTGATCTGCTCGGAGCGGACACCATAAGCTGCCGCCCCTTCTGTCATAAGCGACCACATCGTTCCTGTGCCGGACATATAGTAACCTTCCTGCATGGCAAATTTTGCGATTGCAGCCGGAGTTGCCTCCTCGTTTCCAGTCAGCGCAACTACTGCCATCGCCAGTGTTGTCGGACCGCATCCGCTGATCGCGACATTGCTGTCATCCCCATATGCAAGGCAGCCCCAGCGTTTATCCCACTGTAAAAAGAGCGGATATTCTTCCTGTAACTCTTTCTCTGTCAGTTCTGCTTTATCATAATCCCTTGTGTTCCCTTTATAATCAGCTACAAATGCGATCATTTCCGGATTATTTGCCAGATTGATCAGTAATTTTTCCGGATATTTCTCTGCATTTTCCACGATCTGTGCGTAGCGTTCATCTGACGCTTCCATCTGTTCTAACTGTCTGATTGCCTGATTCAAGGAATAATCTACCGGTTTTGATAACACAACCTGTGGAATCTCCGCGAACGGATCATTCGTTTCTTCGCTGTCTGCCGTTTCTTCGCTGTCTGCCGGTTCTTCGACAGTTTCCGTAGCAGACTGTTCCACTTTTTCCGTTCCATCTGCTGTTGTTCCATTATCTACGTCATTTGTAATTTGATTTTCTTTTTTCTCTTCATCGGAGTTATCCTGCGCTGATGCCAGCACTTCTTCTGTTTTTCCAAGTTTGATCTCAGGAAAATATCTTCCACAGACACATCCCAGTAAAAAAGATGTCAAAAGCATTACACTCAAAACGATTTTTCTTTTCCGTACAAGCTTTTTCTGTCTCAGTCTTCTTTCGTCTAATTCTGTCTGATTCTGTATCTGGCGCTGATTCTGCTCCTTCATCTATCGGTAACCTCTCTCGTATTTCTTTCCTGCGTAGCGTGTTCTATTATATACATAAACCCTGTAATTTGGCTACCCTCTTCATAAAAAATTAATAAAACTTTGGGGTTTCTTTGGAATACTTACAGAAAAAAACAGGTGCCAAATGTATGACCCATTCAGCACCTGCCCTGTCCTGTCTGTTTTTATTTGTTGCTGAGATATTCGTGAATACCCTTAGCTGCTGCTTTACCGGCACCCATCGCAAGGATAACAGTTGCTGCACCTGTCACAGCGTCACCACCGGCATAAACACCTTCTTTGGAAGTTGCACCGGTCTCTTCTTCCGCAATAATGCATTTTCTGCGGTTGATATCAAGACCTTTTGTAGTGGATGAGATCAGAGGGTTTGGAGAAGTACCAAGTGACATGATCACGGTATCTGCCTCGATCTCATATTCAGAGCCCGGAATCTCAACCGGACTTCTTCTTCCGGAAGCATCCGGTTCGCCAAGTTCCATTTTGATCACTTTTGCACCCTTTACACAACCGTTTTCATCCACTAATAATTCGGTTGGATTCTGGAGAAGATCAAAGATGATACCCTCCTCTTTTGCGTGGTGTACTTCCTCTTTACGTGCCGGAAGTTCTTCCTCACCACGACGATATACGATATGTACCTCTGCGCCAAGTCTTCTTGCTGTTCTTGCAGCGTCCATTGCCACGTTACCACCGCCGACTACAATAACTTTCTTACCAGCTTTGATCGGTGTATCGTAATTGTCTAAGAACGCTTTCATAAGGTTATTTCTTGTTAAGAACTCATTGGCTGAGAATACACCCATTGCCTGCTCACCAGGAATACCCATAAATCTTGGAAGTCCTGCACCGGAACCAATGAAAACTGCCTCAAAGCCCTCGTTGTCCATCAACTCATCAATTGTAACGGATTTACCGATGACAACGTTGGTCTCAATCTTAACCCCTAATGCTTTCACGTTTTCCACTTCAGCGGCAACAACCTTCTGCTTTGTATAATTCTGTTTTACAAGTTCTTCTTCAACCTTGCCGACGATATAATCAAAAGCTTTTTTAAATTCCAACTTAATCTTCCTCTCGGATTAGTCTGTCAGAATTCATTATACAATCAAATAACAGATTTGTCAAAGGTTTTGACTTGCAAGACGCACATTATTGTGTTATTATTTAAGCTGTATATTAATGTAAAAGAAGGTTTTATTATGTCTTGTCAAGATGCTATCGGAGTTTTTGACTCTGGATTAGGCGGACTCAGCGCTGTAAAAGAGTTTTTGCATGTGCTGCCAAACGAGAAAATAATATACTTTGGAGATACGGGAAGAGTACCCTACGGCAACAGAAGCCGTGAAACAATTTCAAAGTATGCCCTTCAGGACGCAAATTTTCTGTTGAAACACAATGTTAAAACAGTTGTTGCAGCCTGCGGTACGGTAAGTTCGGTTGCAGGCGATATGCTTGAAGAAAAGCTTTCCGTTCCGTACACGGGTGTTGTAAACCCGACCGCATTCATTGCCGACCGAAAAACAAAGAACGGTAAAATCGGAATTATCGGCACTGCCGCAACTATTTCGAGCCACAGCTACAAGCT
>ENA-ORTB01001252-ORTB01001252.1-human-gut-metagenome-genome-assembly--contig:-NODE-1252-length-29411-cov-28.713449_pt1 | contig 29411 bp, 27 predicted proteins | sample MGYA00241905_ERZ509174 | MGnify/ENA primary metagenome ERZ509174 (study PRJEB26280, sample SAMEA2338851) | human gut metagenome | biome: human gut; feature: human-associated habitat; material: faeces... | reverse complement strand
CTTTTCTGCTTGAGCCAACAGTCAGATAAAAGACGGTCGCTTTTCTCAGCAACGTTTTCTCTTCATCGCTCACGAATAGCTGATGCTTCACCATGTTATAGACATCATAAATGTCACGTGCAGCACTTCTACCTATCAAGGCGTTTATCTTGGTGGCAAACAATTCGACAGGTGAAAGAGAACGTACCTTCACATCGCTCAGAAACGGAATGGACACATGAGTCTCTATGGCAGGCAGGATATGACAACGGTCGGAATAGTTGATTTCTATCTTGATGCCATCGTTGTTGCCTGCGGCATTGGTATAATGAAACACCCATGAGTCAAGCGTATGCGGTGTCTTGGAGCCTGGCGCAAGATGATAACCTTCCGACTCCATATAGCGTAGAATCTCGTTATTCACTTCTTGGCGAATGGAGAGCATGGATTCTCGGTCGCAATCCACCGTAAAGTCAAGGTCTATATCTACCGAGAGTCTTGGCAGTTGGAAAACGGTGAGATTGATGGCTGTGCCACCTTTCAGCACAAGAAATTTAGACAGCAAAGGACTGTCATGGAAATAGTTGAGTATCTCCACCAGTCGCATCACCTTTTCGAGGTTGTCGCGAATAAAGCCTTGCTCCTTGGCGATGATGTCAAGAGCTTGTTTGTTATATGAGTTCATATTCTTCCTTTGATGTTAGTTCTTGCGGCACATACATGCGCCATTTATTTACAAATGTATCCGACTCTTCGTTGTTAGTCAACCACTTGACGCTTTTGGTTCCCTTGGCTCTGCACAGCTCCAAGAGGGATTCTGAGATGTTGGCTTGTTCCTTGATTCGCTCCAACAGATAGCCTGTCTTCTGGTACAGGAATGCCTTGTCGTACCTTGCGAGATAATCGATGAGCCTTTCCTCATTGAGCAAGACGATACCCTCCATGCAATGCAGCAATTCTTCAATACCACCAGCTCGGTCGATACGGTCAAAGCAATCCAACAACGTACTCTCCACATCCGTTACTCGCACATAAGGGTTTCCCTTGGGTGTCATCATACCAATGATTTCCTTTGTTTGTCGGCAATAGGTATAATCCACATCGTCGAAAGAAAAGGAATTGAAGCGAGTCATGCTTTTCACAAAAACCTCATTGAAGGGTTGATGAGCCAATCCATGAAATTCCAATGCTGTGTGATAACTGATGCAAGCTGTATGTGACAAGTGGCTTCCTATCTCATACTTGTCGCAAACAGGTAAGCCAGATGCAATATCCTTCATGCAATAGGTATTGCGCCGTATAGCCACAATCCACCCTTGTTGCTTGTACCGAGCGAGCAACGCCTCCACCGCCTTCACCTTGTCTTTCAGAGCCTCAGAAAGTTCATCCAAAGTGAATATCCGCAGCTTGTATAATATACTCAATAGTTCTGTCATTGTTTCTAATTTTGCGCAAAAATATAAAATCTAATTTATTTATGAGAAAAATCAGAAACTTTTTATGCTTTTTTATATGTTCTTTCCATCTTAATTGTCCGACTACGGAGGAACAAATCACCGACAGGCAAGTTCTTTTGGGAGTAACCCAAAAGGTTTCGAGTAACTCGAAACATACCTTGCTGTGTCTTTGTGGACACAATGTTTTAAGAATAAAACCTAATACCATTGAAAACACTGCGGTGGTTCGCCCAAGTGGCTGGAGGCGCAAAGCCTCCAAGGAACGACTCGTTTTTCGCTATGTCCAAAGGATGAAACAAATAAATCCCGAAGAATGGGGGACATAGAATACCATTCCTCGGGATGAACAAAAATGTATTCCTGCATGTCATACGTTTTATATGTCATACGATAAACATGTAAAACGTATGACATCAATGTATATATGCTTACACTATTCTTTGCATGGATACTTCTTTATCAAATTACAAGCACATTTCTATACGACAGTGAATCAGTGCGTCAATAAGTCAATACGACAGGAGATAATTGAAGCGTCAAAGAAGCGACCATACTTAGTTAAAGGTATTTGTTCCTCCATAGAGTTGCAGTATAATGGCTGTTTTCTCTTTTGCTCCGTATAGCCTCTTGAAGATGGCATCACGAAGTTGCGCAGCACCATTAGAGACAAGACGGAAGCAAATGGCAACAATCATAGGGAATCCATACATTGTTTGCCAAATGTCTTTGGAGGTTTCCTGTCTTTGTTGGACTTCCGACATAGACAACATACCTTCTTTATATATAGCTCGTATCACAGAGTTGAGTTTCGGGGCGGTAATATGAAGCACATCCACCAACTCTCCCTCACTCATCCACAAGTTCTCAAAGTTGGACGGAATGGATAACATTCCATTTCCGTCCACGGTGATTACAGTCCTTTTCATGCCATTCCTCCCATAACAGGCAATTGCCCCTTGATTCGACTTTCAAAAACTGCTATGTCATGGTCAAGTTTGTTGCTTGTCACTTTGGCGTATATCTGTGTCGTGGTGATGTTCGTGTGACCGAGAATCTTGCTCACACTCTCTATCGGCATACCATACTCCAAGGCTAAAACAGCCCAACTATGACGGGAGACATGGAACGAAACCCGCTTCTTGATGCCACACATTACCGCTACTTTTTTGATGCGCTTGTTGATGCTGTCAAGGTTGCCAATGTTGAACAAGTGATTGCCGTTTCTGAAAGATTTGTATCTCTCAACTATCTGCATAGGAATATCCAACAGCTTGATTTGGAACGGTACGCCTGTCTTCTGACGCTTGGACACTATCCAAGGAGCACCGTTTACCATGGTGATGTTATCTTCCGTCAAGTTCTTGATGTCGATGAAAGCTATACCTGTCCAACTGCCAAAGATAAAAAGGTCTCTCGCAAATGCCATGTTGGGGTCTTCCAACTTTATCTCAGTCATGGCGGTAAGCTCGTCCAAGGTCAAGAACTCACGTTCCTTATGGTCTGGATCAACGTGGTACATGGCAAACGGATTTCTCGGTATCTTGCCGTTGTAGTGTGCCGCCGTAACGATATGTTTCAGAGGTATGGAGTAAATCCAAATGGAGGACTGCGCAAGCCCTACCACATTTTTCAAGTAAAAATCCGTATCCCTGCACTAAAAGGTACAATGGGAGGCCATAATTATTATATGTTATCAATAGAGCCTGCTAAATTACTAAAGATTGGCTTTGTTTTGCATAGAACAAAAGTCAATACTCAAATAACGATGCCTACTTATCAGCGATTACTTGTTCCATCTAGATTAAAGGGTATTGGAGAATTTATTGATAAAGGAGGATATTTTCCTAATACTATTATTGTCAATTTTGATGACTCCAATAAAAAGAATAGAATTCAATTTGAACAGGCAGCAGGCGGCTCTGACGACACAAAAACCAAGTTAGGATATCTAACTATTCCTAATGCATATTGCATAGCATATATCATTGATGGTCAGCATAGAGTATATGGCTATGCAGGATCAAAATATAAAGATACAAATACGATTCCTGTTGTTGCGTTTGATGGATTACCATCAGAGGAACAACTTAGGATTTTCATGGATATTAACGAACACCAAAAGGCTGTAAATCCTGGTTTACGCTTGGATTTGACAGAGGATTTAAATTGGGATTCTCCACGCTTAGATTCTCGATTAAAAGCATTACGCTCATCAATTATAAAGCAACTTGGTAGTGGTAATAACAGTGTTCTATCTCGAAAAATATCTATTGGCGAAGATTCAGCAAAACTAGCATTCAAACCATTTGACACAGCATTATCACAATCATCATTACTGCCAAAAGCAACATCAAAGGAGTTTACTAAACATACTGATGTATGCCTATATAACACTAATTGTGTTGACGCAAGTAAAGCAATGAATGATTCTCAAAGGCGTGTATCAAACTTAATAAAAGATTGCTATGCATATGTATATCACAAAATGAGCAATGAGCATAAAGATGAATACGAACAATTCATAGAATGCAATCGTGGAACATATGCTTTCATATCATTAATTGCGTCATTAAATGAGAATCTTATTTCAAACAACGTCTTATCACAAACATCTAGCACCAAAGAACAGGTAGATAAAATGTCTACATATTTCGATGTTTTAATAGATTACTTGTGCGACATGCCTACTGAAGATAAAAGCCTAATATTATTATCAAAAGGTGCTGGAGCTGACACTTGTTGGTTTAGGAAGTATCAAAATGCAATACACAGAAAAATTTCGTCTTACAATCCTGAAGGACTAAATGCTTGGCTGGAGACGCAAAATAAAGATCTACAAGAAGAAGGGAAAAAGTTTGGCAGACAAATTGAAAAAGATATAAAGACTCGTATTCTTAGTAAACTAGAAGATCTCTACGGTGATACTTGGGAAAATAAAGTTAAGAAGATTAAGGGAAAATGCTTCCAACGCATGGACGACAATGATGATTCAGAAATGCAGGATTGGACAGACTTCATGACCTTGCAAGATTATAAAGAAATTATAGATACCAATTGGAATGTACGTAAAGAAGATGACAATTCATTTAAAACATTTGAAGATGAATTTTCTATAAAAGTTTCAGAATCGTTTAGGACAAAGACTGAAAAACTAAAATGGATTAATGATCTGATTTCATTTAGTAAAGCATGGACAACAACAAAAGGGAGAGCTTTATCTCAAGCAGAAGTAAATGAAATACAATCAATTTCACAAAACTTATCGCCTAATGAAGATTTCCAATGATTAATTACAACGAATTCTATCAGAAAGACATCACTTTGCGTGATTATCAACAGTTTGCTAAAGAAAAAATCTTTAGCAATTGGAATGTAATCGACAATATTTTATACCAAATGCCTACAGGCACAGGAAAAACACGATTATTCACGTCTATTATACGTGATATAAGTGTTTGTGGATTAAGACATAATATTAAATATCGCATTTTAATAGTTGCCCATCGAAGTGAACTGATAGAACAAAGTTCCCGTAGCCTTGACAAATATCACATTATACATGGTGTTTTAGCTGGCACAATGAAAGATAAAAGAGATTTAACACAACCAATACAAGTAGCATCTATTCAAACGATTACACATCCTTCTAATAGGTGTTTGATTAAAGATCTTCAATTCGATTTCATAATAATAGATGAAGCTCATCATGCTATTGCCAATTCTTATCAAAGACTTTGGGAATACTGTCCAAATTCAAAAAAATTAGGCGTAACGGCAACACCATGGAGAATGAATAATTGTGGGTTTGCTAATATCTTTGATTTATTTATACCATCAATGTCGATTAAAGAATTCACCCAAAAAGGATGGTTAGCTCCATACAAATATTATTCAATACCTAACAATTCTGAAATTATCAAATCAATTGAATCAATAAAGGATTTTGACATAGATGGGGATTACAAAATTAGTGCATTAACAGAAGTCGTAGATACATTACAAATTAGAGCTCAGTTATACAATAGCTATGAAAAATATGTTTCTAGGAAAAAAGGTATAATCTACAGTTTATCTCGTGAACATAGTGAGCACATCTGTACTCAATATCGCAATTGTGGCGTATCTATAGAAACTATTGATAGTAAAACACCTATAAAAGCACGTGAAAGTATTATAAAAGCTTTCAAAGACGGAAGAATAGACGTTATTGTCAATGTTGATATTTTCTCAGAAGGTTTTGATTGTCCCGACATTGAATTTATTCAATTAGCAAGACCTACAAAATCATTAGTTAAATATATTCAGCAAGTCGGTCGTGGGCTAAGAAAAAATGGGAATAAACAATGTATTATATTAGATAATGTAGGCATGTATACCCGTTTTGGACTACCTGATGAAGATAGAGATTGGGAAGCTTATTTTTATGGTAAAACTATTGAAGAACTAAATAAAAAAGGAACACATAATTCAAGTGGAATAACAAGAGAATTTCAAGAAGAAAAGATCAGTGAAGGAAATGAAACTATGGTACTAATACAAGACGTTGCAAAACAAATGACGATCGTAACAGATTCTCCTTCAAAAGAAATTCAAGACAATGAAACTGAACAAAATTTAAGATGCTTTTCAATCACCAGCAAAAACTTTAATTCAGGCAAATATCTAATAGAAGAGAATGAGTTAGGCTTTTATATTATAAATGTACGTACTAAAAAGAGATTGTTCCTAACAAAAACAAAGACTTTCCATGGAGGTATCATTGTTATCAACAAAGAAAAAAACAGAAATTATTTTACTATAATTAAAGCATTATCATCAGACACTTTGCAAACTGCATCAAGTAGAATCATAGGCACCATTGTTAAAGAAGGGTTAATTATGAAATTCACCTCATTTGACAAGTCTGTCATAGATTTAAATGTTACGGTATAAAGCAAATATGAAGACTGTAAAACAAGAAGCCAGACCTACTAACCAGAAGCGACCAGATGCAAGCAATTTTGGAATTTATATGAAATAATCCCATAATCACTAGAGCTAAAATATCAGAAAAAACAAGACTTCATAACAGCAGTGTAAAATGTAGAAGATGTTAGTTAATGATAATGTTAATACAACGTATCGGTCGGCATAATGGAAACAATTGGCATATTCCCAAGAATAATATTAGCAAATGATACTCTATATTATTAGATTATAGTACATTGATAAATGCCATCACTATGTATGTCATACTATATTACCAAACAAACCAAAGCCAATTCTCCTACCAACAATCCTTCATCAAAAAAACATTCAGACGCAACCCTGCTCAGAAGGCTTCTGAGGCCGATTTCTATCGATTTTGAGAATGAGGAAAAACATTGAGATGGTTCAAACAAAACATTGCGATGATTAGAACCAAAGATTACGATGGCTCAAACCAACCATCGCAATCTTTGGTTTGCGATTCGCATTCTTTTTCGAGCAATTTTAGTGTGCGTAATTTTTATCGTTCATTATAGAAGACGGACTTTTATCGCATCACTCCACTTATTCAACGAAGGGCGCAAAGCCTACAGTTGCACACCAATGAAATTCGTTATTTCGGCAAGAATCATTAACTTTGCCATTAGTTTCAATTGAAAAGTCAATCTCTTAACAACATGATAGTTTGCATTGCCGAAAAGCCCAGTGTGGCAAGAGACATAGCCGAGGTGCTAGGTGCACGTACAAAAAAAGACGGATATATAGAAGGAAACGGGTACCAAGTTACTTGGACGTTCGGCCATCTGTGTACACTGAAAGAACCGCACGAGTATACTCCGGCATGGAAGGTTTGGAGCTTGGGAAGTCTTCCCATGATTCCGCCACGGTTTGGTATTAAACTGATTAACGACTCTGGCATAGAGCGGCAGTTTCATATCATAGAGGGACTTATGCAAAAAGCTGACGGCATAATAAACTGTGGTGATGCCGGCCAGGAGGGTGAGCTTATACAGCGATGGGTGATGCAGAAGGCAGGAGCGCACTGCCCAGTGAAACGTCTGTGGATTTCATCGCTTACAGAAGAGGCTATACGCGAAGGGTTTGCCAAACTGAAGGACCAATCTGAATTTCAACCGCTGTATGAGGCGGGACTGAGTCGTGCCATCGGCGACTGGGTGCTGGGCATGAACGCTACACGCCTGTATACTTTAAAGTACGGACAGAACAAACAGGTGCTTTCTATCGGAAGGGTGCAGACTCCTACGTTGGCACTCATCGTAAAGCGACAACTGGAGATAGAGAACTTTAAGCCGGAGCCGTATTGGGAACTGAAAACTGTATATCGTGAAACTACATTCAGCTCTACGAAAGGTAAGTTTACAAGCAAGGAAGAGGGAGAAAAATTCCTAGAAACAGTGCGAAACGCTCCGTTCACCGTGACTGATGTATCGGCAAAGAAAGGTACTGAGGCTCCTCCCCGACTGTTCGACTTGACTTCACTACAGGTGGAGTGCAACAAAAAGTTCGGCTTCTCTGCCGACATGACACTGCAACTTATACAGTCGCTCTACGAAAAGAAAGTGGCTACCTATCCGCGTGTAGACACCACATTCTTGAGCGATGATATCTACCCCAAGTGTCCGGGCATATTGGCGGGACTGAAGAGTTACGAAGCGTACACCGCGCCTCTGTATGGAAAGAAATTAATAAAATCGAAGAAGGTATTCGATAACTCTAAGGTTACAGACCACCACGCCATCATCCCTACCGGAGTACAGCCGCAGGGACTGAGCGACATGGAGCAAAAGGTGTTCGACTTGATAGCCCGACGGTTCATAGCCGTTTTCTATCCCGACTGTAAATTCTCTACTACCACCGTATTAGGCGAAGTGGAGAAAGTAGAGTTCAAGGTAACCGGAAAGCAGATTCTAGACCCGGGATGGAGGGTGATATTCGGAAAAGACCAACAAGAAGAAACTAAGGATGGCGACGAAGAACGAGTTCTCCCTGTATTCAACATAGGAGAAAGTGGTCCGCACGTGCCCGACCTGAACGAGAAATGGACTCAGCCGCCTAAGCCTTACACCGAAGCTACTTTGCTGCGTGCCATGGAAACGGCAGGTAAGTTGGTTGATAATGACGAGCTACGCGATGCACTGAAAGAGAACGGTATAGGACGTCCGTCTACCCGAGCCGCCATAATAGAGACCCTGTTCAAGCGTCACTACATACGTAAGGAAAGAAAGAACCTGATAGCCACGCCTACCGGAGTTGAACTGATACAGCTGATACGCGAAGACTTGTTGAAATCGGCAGAGCTGACGGGTATCTGGGAAAAGAAGTTGCGCGAGATAGAACGCCGTAGTTACGATGCCGCCACTTTCTTAAACGAACTGAAGCAGATGGTGGCAGAAATTGTGAACAGTGTACTATCCGACAATACAAACCGACGTGTAACCATTATGCCCGAAGAGACTCCTGCCAAAGCGATAGAAAAAGCGGCGGCACGAAAGAAAGCCGCCAAGAAGAAGACTGCGACTACACCACAAGGAGATGCCATTATAGGTACACCTTGTCCGCTGTGTGGTAAAGGTACTATTATAAAAGGCAAGACCGCCTACGGATGCTCGGAGTGGAAAAACGGCTGCACATACCGCAAGCCGTTTTAACACAAACGGTTAATTATTCGCTATCGCTCGTAGGGAATACGGTAACTACCTCGTCGGGCAGATAGCCGCTGCGGATGCGCCATTCTTGCGGATACAGATTGTTGGCACGGTTTCCTATGTTCTTTACGAAACCCAACGGAATGCCTGCGTATTTCACCAACACATATCCGCGTGGGGCGGATGCATCGAGCACCACGGCTTCTTTACGCAAATATGATATCGCCTGAGAATAGTCGAGTTCTACCGATGGGAACACATCGTTTCTCACCATCGACATGGCCAGCGAGTGCTGCGGAACGAAGTCTTTTCCTTTGAGTTCTGCCAATGTTATGCCGGCATGAAGTATGTGAAGATACGAAGAAAGGCTGTCGAACACGGCACTCCAGCGCGAAGACATAGCAGTTACCTTTTCTCCTGATACCGCAAAATTATAATCGTCAGGATTATCAATCCATTGCTTCAGCTCCTTGGGGACAGTGAGCAATGTGTTTCCGCCTTTTCCGCCCTTAGCTTTCTTGTCTTTTTTCTTCTTCGCTTCGGGCATTCGCTCTATCTCTCCTTCATGCTTGCGGAGCACCGCCAAGAAGAGACCTTCGCCTACAGTACGATGAGGCAAGAAACGGTATACCGGGAAATCGCCTCCTACCAAGTTGCCCGTAATGTTCCATTCTGGCAATGTATCGACCGGAAGTATCTCGGCTCCAAGTTCATTGGCTATCCATGTCACATTGTCTTCGTTCTCCTCGCGGTTGAACGTACAAGTGCTATATATCAAGAGTCCACCCGGTTTCAGGCAGTCCCAAATATCTGTCAATATGCGACGCTGACGCTGCCAACATAAATCGACGTTCTCTAAGCTCCACTCTTCTATAGCAGTGGCGTCCTTGCGAAACATTCCTTCGCCAGAGCAAGGCACATCGGTAAGAATAACATCGAACAGATGACGCAACGGAGAAAAATCGGCTGGGTCGTTACTTGTCACCACCACATCGGGGTGTCCCCACTTTATCAGATTCTCAGCCAATATCTGAGAGCGGTTACGCATCACCTCGTTGGCTACCAACAAACTGCCTTCGGGTAATACAGAACGAGCCAAAGTAGACTTACCGCCGGGAGCGGCACAGAGGTCGAGCATAACCGACGGAGCGTGTACGTATTGGCGCAACGCCTGCTCTACGAACATAGAAGAAGCTTCCTGCACATAATAGCATCCGGCATGAAACAGAGGGTCGAACGTAAAAGTGGGGCGCGAAGCCAGATAACGTCCGGCACGACTCCACTGTACGTTGGTACTGCCGGGCACTTCATGAGGATATTTTTCAACATTCACACGGATACTTACCGGTATATCGTGCTGCAAGGCATCAGAAAACAACTGATAATCGGTTTCGCCCAACAAGGCACTAGTACGTTTTTCAAAATCGGAAGGAAGATTCATCATTCGCTCTTTAGTGGTTTTACTTTGACTATATAGATGCAAATTTAGAGGTTTATCTTAAGAATTTAGCTACCTTTGTCACAGAAAAAGCTGATTAATCAGCTAAAAGCCGACAGAAAGACTAACAAATCTTTCGCTATAGTAAATAAATAACAGGCCTCAATACACAATGAAACAATATCTTGACTTATTACATCGCATACGTACCGAGGGTGTACGTAAAGACGACCGTACCGGAACGGGCACCATCAGCGTATTCGGACACCAAATGCGTTTCAATCTGGAAGACGGTTTCCCGTTGGTAACCACGAAAAAACTTCACCTGAAATCAATTATCTACGAATTGTTATGGTTTCTGCAAGGTGATACCAACGTGAAGTATCTGCAAGACCACGGGGTAAGAATTTGGAACGAATGGGCAGATGCCAACGGCGACTTGGGTCATATTTACGGTTATCAATGGCGTTCATGGCCCGATTATAACGGAGGTTTCATTGACCAGATTAGCGAGGCGGTAGAGACTATAAAGCATAATCCCGACTCACGCAGAATCATAGTAAGCGCATGGAATGTGGCAGACCTCAACAATATGAATCTTCCGCCGTGTCATGCGTTCTTCCAGTTCTACGTTGCCAACGGACGACTGAGCCTACAGTTGTACCAACGCAGTGCCGACAGCTTCTTGGGCGTGCCGTTCAACATAGCATCGTATGCCCTGCTGCTGCAAATGATGGCACAGGTAACCGGACTGAAGGCTGGCGACTTTGTACACACACTGGGTGATACACATATCTACCTTAACCATCTGGAACAAGTAGACCTACAGCTTACGCGCGAACCTCGCCCATTGCCGCAGATGCGTCTTAACCCTGACGTGAAGAATATCTTCGACTTTAAATTCGAAGACTTCGAACTAGTGAACTATGACCCGTGGCCTCACATTGCAGGAGCCGTATCAGTATAACAACAAAAAAGCATACGTATGATTTCTATTATAGTATCCGTAAACAAGAATCTTGCCATCGGCTTTGAGAACAAATTGCTGTATTGGTTGCCCAACGACCTGAAACGCTTTAAGGCACTAACTACCGGACATACCATAATAATGGGACGCAAAACATTCGATTCTCTCCCTAAAGGGGCACTCCCCAACCGGAGAAACATCGTACTGAGTCGTTCGGAACAGCAGTTTGCCGGAGCGGAATGCTATCATTCTTTAGAAGACGCTCTGAACCAATGCCAAGCAGATGAGGACATATACATTATAGGAGGAGCAAGCCTTTATAAAGAGGCTCTGCCCATAGCCGACCGCTTGTGCATCACTGAAATAGACGATGACAAGGCGCAAGCCGACACATTCTTCCCTGCCATCGACCTGAATGTATGGCAAGAAAAAAGTAGAGAATGCCATTCTACAGACGAAAAGCACCTCTACTCTTATAGCTTTGTAGACTACGTTCGCAAATAATACACCGCAGATTACTCTTCGGTAACTTCTGCTTCGTCATCATCCGCCAGGTTCCGTATCGGAATCTGACGCTTGATGGCTTCGCGGAAAGATATGATGGTTTCTGAACGCGACAATCCCAACGGCTGCAACTTATCGTGAATGATATTCAGCAAGTGATGGTTGTTCTTAGCGTATATCTTTATAAACATATCATACTGTCCGGTAGTGAAATGACACTCCACTACTTCAGGAATAAGCTTCAAAGCCTCCGTTACATTATCGAACTGTTCCGGGTCTTTCAAGTAAAGTCCAATGTAAGCACACGTTTCATATCCAATCTTCTCCGGATCGATAACGAACTCCGAACCTTTCAGTATGCCTAAATTGGTGAGTTTCTGAATACGCTGATGAATAGCCGCTCCTGAAACATTACACGCTCTTGCAACTTCAAGAAACGGGATACGAGCATTATCCGCTATCAAACGCAAAATCTGTTCGTCTAACTTATCAATTTGATGATGTCCCATTGATTATCTTATTTATTACCGAGCAAAGATAAAATAATTCTTTTATAATTTAATAAGGATTATAAGTTTTATATGCGGTTTGGCTTTAATTCGATAGATAATCCTATCTTTGCAATTACAAACTCTGAATTATGAAAAAACAATTATTTACACTTGCTTTATTGGCAACATGCGGTGTAATACCCGCTAATTCACAGAATTTTGAAGACTTTTTCGAGAATAAGACTCTGCGTCTTGACTATCTTTTTAACGGTAATGCCAATTCACAAAACATCAGTCTCGATGAATTGGTGTCTTATCCTGAATGGGCTGGCAGACGCCACTCGCTGGGTAAGCTTCCGGTGGAAGGAAACGGACAGATAACCGTAAAGGATAAAAAAACGGGGACAATTATATATCGTACTTCTTTTTCAAGCCTGTTCCAGGAATGGGTGACCGAAGAAGAGGCAAAACACGTAACCCGCGGATTCGAAAACTCGTACTTAATACCTTTCCCTAAAGAAGATGCAATAGTTACTATAGAACTTAAAGATAAGTATCATAAAACATCGGCAAGCCTAACGCATGAGGTAAGTCCTAAAGACATTCTGATTCATCAGCGTGGAACAAAAGACATTACTCCGCATAAGTATCTGCTGAAAAGCGGTTCGTCAGATAAATGTATCGACGTGGCCATCATGGCAGAGGGTTATACAGAAGCCGAAATGGACTTGTTTTACAAAGATGCTCAGGCTACTTGCGATGCATTGTTCTCGCACGAACCGTTCAAACGACTGAAAGATAGATTCAACATAGTGGCAGTAGCTTGTCCGTCGAAAGACAGTGGCGTAAGCATTCCTCGCAATAATGAATGGAAAACTACAGCTGTCAGCTCTCATTTCGACACCTTCTACTCTGACCGTTATCTCACTACACGCAGCGTAAAGGCTATACATAATTGGCTGGCTGGCATTCCGTACGAACATATCATCATACTCGCCAACACAGATACATACGGTGGTGGAGGTATATACAACTCGTATACGCTAACTACAGCTCATCATACTATGTTCAAGCCTGTAGTGGTACATGAATTCGGTCATAGCTTTGGCGGATTAGCCGACGAATATGCTTACGATGAGGCTCCAAGCTCGCAATATCCATATAGCATAGAGCCGTGGGAACAGAATATCACTACCTTAGTTCATTTTGAAGATAAGTGGAAAGATATGGTACAAAAGGGAACTCCTATTCCTACAAAGCCGGAAACAGACCCAAAGAAGATATACAATAAAGTTGGAGCGTATGAAGGTGGAGGATATACGCTGAAAGGTATCTATCGCCCTACTACCGACTGCAGAATGAAAACAAACGACGGTCCGCAGTTCTGCCCAGTATGCCAAAGAGCTTTAGAAAGAATGATCTATTTCTATACCGAATAAAAAAACTGTGATATGATTACATTTAACCCTATTACTACAAGTCATCCGCATTATGCGTTCGTTGAAAACCTGCTACACTCAGCTTTTCCACAAGAGGAGCGAAGAGAAAACGAGTTTCAACGCAAAAACACGGATAACAACCCAAAATTTGAATGCCTTTGCATCACAGATCAAGAGACAGACTCTGTAATCGGACTAATAACCGTATGGTCGTTAAACGGATTCAGATATATAGAACATCTTGCTACATCTCCGCAAATACGAAATAAGGGATATGGCCTTAAAATAATGAACAAGCTGAAAGAAACATATCCCGGAATAATAATACTTGAAGTGGAAAGACCGGAAGACGAAATGAGTACTCGCCGCATAGGTTTCTACAAACGCTGCGGATTCGAACTTTGCAACTTGAATTACATGCAGCCACCATATAGAAAAGAAGACGGTGAATTGCCATTGCTATTGATGTATGCTGGCATAGACAACATAGACAATGAATTCGAAAACATAAAGAATGAGATTCATCGTGAAGTATATGGAGTAAACTGCTAAAAGCAAGTCTAATACCGCAACGATCATAGTCCTAAAATAAAATCAAGCCGAACACACTTTGCAAAATAAGTCGTTCGGCTTGATTGTTTTATACCATACAATTATAGTTTCTTCTAAAGTCTAGCCAAAAGAGCAAAAACTTTACGACTTGTATACAAAAACAAAAAAGGCTGTATCACAAGGAAATCCTTTAATACAGCCTTTTTCTATCTATACACTATCTTACTTACGCTGAGAAGCAGAATAGTTAATTTTCAAAGCATATGCTTTACGAAGAGCCTGTTTTACTTCAGTTACGATACCCATCTTAGTCTTTGAATCGACTTTCAATGAAACTGTCATAAACGGTTTATCCGATTCTTTCATGTTTTCACGTTCCTGATAAATGTAATCCTGAACCTCTGAAGATTCAGCAAATTTATCATTCAACTGAATTCGGTCTGACGTACCCATCTTCTTTTGGAATTCAGGCATCGGCTTACCTACATAGATGAAAGATACCAAAGATTTCTTTTCAAGCTTTTCCAATTCAGTACCTGCTGGAACTTTAAACTGTACCTTCAAAGTAACCTCACGCATTGTTGTTACAATCATGAAGAAGAACAACATGGTGAAGATAAGGTCAGGCAAAGAAGAGGTGTTCAATTCAGGCATCTCACGCTTTCCTGTCTTGCTAAATTTTCCCATTATTATTTTCCTCCATATTTTTTAGGTTCAGCTTCAGAAATCTTCTGTGGATAGTAATCACTGATAGCTTCTTTCTGTTCTTCTGTACATTCAGCAAGTGGTTTACCAAACTGAGCCTTAGCCAATTCGTCACGCAACTCATTATAAGCTGCTACCAACTCGTTCTGAACTTGGAAATAAGCGTCATAGCTTGTACCAACGTCATTCTGTACAGAAATAACATGCTTTTCAGTAATCATCACGTTTCCAAAGAAAGGAAGTGTCTTAGCATGCTTTTCAGGCATATTAGGATCATCCTTCGGATTGGCGATGAATTCTTTAGCTTTTTCTCTTAATTGCTTAATATCAGACCATTCTCCACCAATCATCAATTGATCGTCCTTGTTCAGACGGATCTGGAGAACATTTCTTTCCTTTACAATAATATCGTCTTTCTGCTTTTCGTTTTCTGGCGGAGGCGGAAGTCGTCTTGCCAAACCACGGTCAGTATCCATTGATGTTGTAATAAGGAAGAAAATAAGCAACATAAAAGCAATATCGGCCGTTGAACTGGCATTAATGCCTGGCACTTTTCTTTTTCTCTTACCCATTTTACTTACTTTTTAATTTTAAATCAATGCGATATTATTTCAAGCTTTTAAAGATACCTGACAAGTTAAGTAATACACCAATTGCTGCAACAGCGAACAATATATAAGTTGAATACAAGAACATGTCTGTTACCTTCAACATAGTAGCATCGCTAAAAGAAGTTCCGTCACCCAATACCACTGCATCTGATGCACCAGCGTTGTAAGTAACAATAAGCAGAACAACCAACAAGATTACTCCCAAGAAAGATTTAATAGCTGCCTTAGGATTATCTCTCAATGCTGCACCGAACTGAATCAAAGCACCAATCAATGTTGAGATAACAGTAACGGCAAACAGTCCGTACATCAGGAATATCAATGCCGGTGTATTGGCTGGTTCTACCAAGCCTGCGGCATTTGTCTGATTGTATCCTACTCCGAAGAATAATGCCAGCACAACTAAAATAAGAGCGATGCAGACATAAAATACGTAGTACGATACTTTATATGATAATTTAGTCATCGTTCAAATTATTATTTTTTGTATTTCAAGTTGTATTTCATAATTATATCAAGCAATGTGATAGAAGAGTCTTCCATCTGGCTTGTGATAGCTTCAATCTTTGCAAGGATATAGTTATAGAATACCTGAAGAATCAACGCTACGATCAAACCGAAGATAGTAGTAATCAAGGCAACCTTCATACCACCTGCAACGACTGTCGGAGAAATATCACCTGCACGCTGGATGTTATCGAACGCCATAACCATACCGATTACAGTACCCAAGAATCCCAAAGACGGAGCCATAGCGATGAACAATGTGATCCAAGAGCATCCTTTTTCAAGGTAACCAGCCTGAACACCACCGTAAGATACTACAGAACGTTCTACAACGTCTACACCATCTTCGATTCTCATCAAACCTTGGTAGCAGATAGAAGCGATAGGACCGCGAGTGTTACGGCAGATATCCTTAGCACCTTCTACATCACCCTTAGCCAAAGCAGCTTCAAGTTTACCCATCAATTTCTTAGCGTTAATTTCAGCCAAGCTCAAGTAAATGATACGTTCAATACAGAAAGCAAGACCCAAAACCAATGCAATAGCAACCAAAGACATAAAGCCTGCATCACCTTCGATAAACTTTGTCTTCAATTCTTTATGCATACTAGTTTCTTCTACTACTGCAGGAGCTTCAGCTTCGTCTGTAGCAGGTGCAACTTGTTCTGACTGTTCGGGAGCTGCTGTTGCAGTAGAATCCTGAGCCATAGCTGCTTGAGTCATTCCGAATGAGAGGACACCCATTACGGCAAGAATCGCAAATAACTTTTTCATTGTGTGTCTAAATTTTTAAGATTAATTAATTGATAATTTAAATTTAATAGTTTGCGGAGAAAACGGGATTCGAACCCGTGATACGCTTTAGGCGTATACACGCTTTCCAGGCGTGCCTCTTCAACCACTCGAGCACCTCTCCTCACGTCCGCTAAAAGCACTCACAAACCCTTCGAAAGGGTCTATCAGTCTTTTCAGCTACAAATGTATTCTTTTTTTTCGTCTTACATAACATTCGCCGCATAAAAGTTGAGCAATATCTCAAAAATTAATATTCTTTAAAAACTGTTTCATACATTTTAGAAGACTTTCAACGCGTTCTCTGTTGTAATTCTAGCTATTTCCGCTAACGGAAGACCGTAAATATCAGATAATTTCTCGGCCACCTTAACAACGAAAGCACTTTCATTGCGTTTTCCACGGTATGGAACAGGAGCTAAATACGGAGAGTCTGTTTCTAACACTATACGCTGCAACGGTATTTCTTTTAACGCTTCGGGCAACGTGCTTTTCTTAAACGTCACCACTCCGTTTATGCCAAGCATAAAATCTGGATATTCTAGCAGCGAAGCAGCATCTTCTGATGTTCCAGTAAAACTATGGAATATGCCACGTAACTTACAATGGCGGTATTTAGACAACACTTCGAGCAATTCAGGATAAGCTTCGCGACAATGGAATACCAACGGCATGTTTCGCTCTATCGCCCACTGAATCTGAATATCGAGCACCTTCATCTGTTCATTACGATAAGTGGTATCCCAATACAAGTCCATCCCTATCTCACCTATGCCGTAGAACTTCTGCTCAGAGCGAAGCCATCTTTCGATAACCGCCAGACGTTTCTCCCAATCAGCATCTACCGAAGTAGGGTGAAGTCCTATCAGCGGGAAGCATCCTTCATGGGGATTACAGAGATTGACCAATGCATCTACCGTCAAGTCATCGACGTTCGGCATGAACATACGTGTCACCCCCGCTTCTTTGGCACGAATTATCGCCAACTCACGGTCGTCGTCGAACTCTTCAGCAAACAGATGAGTATGTGTATCTATGAATGTCGCCATAACTGCAATTACAAATTACGCTCCATCAAACTAAGCAAATAGTTTTTCAGATTAGCTTTTCTTTCTTCGCTTACAGAAACCTGATCCAGACATGCCATCGCTTCATCGTAGTATCGATTGATTTCCGCGCGGCACACATTATCTATTCCCACCTTATTATATATATAGGTCACAGCACTTATCTTTTCGGCAGGAACATAATCTTCACGCTTAATCCACGAAAGCAATTCTTTTCTTGTTTCCGCATCAGCCATATTCTGCGCAGACAGAAGCATAAACGTTTTCTTGTTACAAAGAATATCACCGCCGATGTTCTTACCGAACACCTTAGGATCGCCATACACGTCGAGGAAGTCATCTTGCAGCTGGAATGCCAATCCGGCTTTTACTCCTACCTGATACAGCGCAAGCGCATCTTGCTCTGAAGCACCGCCCAAGATAGCTCCTATCTGAAGAGCGCCACCCAAAAGAACAGATGTTTTTAGACGAATCATTTCCATATATTCGCTTATCGCCACATCGTCGCGAGTTTCGAACTCCATATCCCATTGCTGTCCTTCACAGATTTCGAGCGCCGTACGCCCGAACACTTCCATCACATCGTGTACGCATTGAGCCGGACAACCGTTCATCATGAACTGACAAGAAAGAATCAGCATAGCGTCGCCCGACAGAATAGCGGTATTAGGATTCCATTTCTTATGAACAGTAGGAACACCACGACGCATATCAGCCTCATCCATCAAGTCATCGTGAAGCAACGTAAAGTTATGATAGGTCTCTATACCCGCTGCCTGCGAATAGATAGTCTCAACATCTTCCTTATATAAATTATACGCCAAAAGCATCAATACCGGACGAAGGCGCTTACCTCCCATATCAAGTACGTACTCTATCGGATCATACAAACCTTCCGGAGCACGTTTATATCCTAACGATTTAATATACTGATGAATTTGCTGATGTAAAGCCTTATGGTCAAACTGTTTCATAATAATAGAAAATATAATAACAGATAAAAATTAAGCACGGATTAGCAGCCAAAGCCCTAATCCGTGCCTATTTAAATATTGTCGACAAAATCGATTACTGCAATCTAAATGTTACAGGCACTGTATATTTTACACGTACAGCCTTACCGCGCTGCTTACCTGGTTTCCACTTAGGCATTGCCTTGATGACACGGAGTGCCTCCTTATCCAAGTAAGGGTCAACGCTACGTACAACAACCGGATCAACGATTGTTCCGTCTTTGTTAACGACGAACTGAACGATTACACGTCCCTGTACACCATTTTCCTGTGCGATAGTAGGATATTTGATGTTCTTAGCCAAGAACTTCATACATTCTGCCATACCACCCGGGAATTCAGGCATCTCTTCTACAACCTGGAAGATCTGCTGTTCTTCCACCTCTTCTTCCTCAACTACTGCAGGCACGTACTTAATTTCTACAGCTTCACCTTTATCTTCGTTAGACTGGATAGTAGTTTCTTCTACGTTTGCATCGTTATCTGCAATCTGCAAAACTTCTTCCACTTTCGGAGCCTCGGGAGGAGGAGGAGCTTGTTTTGGTTCTTCTTGTTCCGTGATAGGAACCATTTCTTCTTCGAAAGCAACCTCTTGGATACCGCTATCGGCAGTGATCACAACGTCACGTTTTGTCCATTCAAACGCAACGAACATTGCTGCCAATATCAGCACAAGACCGATAAGAACACCAGTGGTCTTCTTGCCTTCCAAATCGGCTTTGGGCGATTTTTTAATTTCCATAAAATAACTTTTAATGGGTTAATAATTCTCTGTCGTGCAAATATAGCGCAAATCTTTTAATGCACAACACTTCACGCAAAAAAAAAGATTTTTTCATTCAATTTCAGCACTTCATACTAAACCAAGATAACTTATAAAACGTATCTCTACAATACTAACTAGTACATCGTAACATTTTTAAAAGTATACAAGACTTTAGTATTTTAACAAAAAGAATTATCTTTGAGCTCATAAATAATTAACAAATTAGAATACAGACGTATATGAAAAAGATAGTCATCGCAATAGACGGCTTTTCCTCGTGCGGAAAAAGCACAATGGCGAAAGATTTGGCACGAGAAATAGGTTACATTTATATAGATAGTGGAGCTATGTATCGTGCTGTAGCGCTTTACTGCATTCAGCATGACTTGTTCTTCCCCGACGGAAACGTAAAGGCTGAAGAGTTGGAACAACAGCTTAATAATATACATATATCATTTCAGCTCGATGCAGAGACAGGAAAACCGTGCACTTGTCTTAACGGAACAGACATCGAAGACCGCATACGCACTCTCGAAGTATCATCACATGTTAGTCAGGTGGCCGCTTTGGGCTTTGTACGCCATGCATTGGTAAAACAGCAACAAGACATGGGCAAGGAAAAGGGCATCGTGATGGACGGACGCGACATAGGTACCGCAGTTTTCCCCGACGCTGAACTGAAGATATTCGTAACGGCATCGGCCGAGATACGCGCCCAGCGTCGTTACGACGAACTAAAAGCCAAAGGACAAGAAGAACCATACGAAGAAATTCTGAAGAACGTAGAAGAACGCGACCGTATCGACCAGAGCCGTGCAGTAAGTCCGCTGCGTAAAGCCGACGACGCTCTGCTTCTCGACAACAGTCACATGAGCATAGCCGAACAGAAAGAATGGCTTATGAACCAATATAAAAGAGCTATCAATGCGTAAACTGAAAGTTGAAATAGACGAAGGTTCTGGGTTTTGCTTCGGAGTAACAACGGCCATCCGTAAAGCCGAAGAAGAATTACAGAAAGGAGATACACTATACTGTGTAGGAGACATAGTGCACAACGGAAGAGAATGTGAACGCCTGAAAGGGCTGGGACTGATAACCATCGGTCATGAAGAATTGAAGACACTTCAAAACGCCCGCGTATTACTGCGTGCACACGGAGAGCCGCCAGAGACTTACGAAACCGCCGAAAGAAATCACATAGAAATCATAGATGCCACCTGCCCTGTAGTACTGCGTCTACAGAAACGTATCAAACAGGAATACGACAATCAAGACGGTAATCGTAGAAAACAAATCGTAATATTCGGAAAGAACGGTCACGCCGAAGTGCTCGGCTTAGTAGGACAGACTCACGGAGAAGCCATCGTGATAGAGAATTTAGAGGAAGCGCGTAAGCTGGACTTCACGCAAGACATCCGCCTCTATTCACAGACCACCAAGTCGCTCGATGAATTCCGCGAGATAGTGGCCTACATTAGTCAGCACATTTCGCCGCAAGCCACCTTTTTATATTATGATACCATATGCCGACAAGTGGCCAACCGTATGCCTGACATCAGAAAGTTCGCCGCATCGCACGATTTGGTATTCTTTGTATGTGGACATAAAAGCTCTAACGGTAAAATACTATTCCACGAGTGCCTGTCTGTAAATCCAAATTCCTACAGAATAGACCGTCCGGAAGCCATCGACCTATCGCTGCTTACCGACAACGTAACCTCTGTAGGCATTTGCGGAGCCACCTCTACCCCAAAGTGGCTGATGGAGGCTTGCCGAGACGCCATTCTAAAAGATTGTTGAAATTCGTAAAAATCACGTCTTCTATTGGTTGACACTATGATTTTTTAATACTTTTGCATAAAAGAACAATACTAAATATCATTTATGGGAACAATTAAATGCATCGGTATACTTACTTCAGGAGGTGATGCTCCAGGTATGAATGCTGCCATCCGCGCCGTAACACGTTCTGCAATCTACAACGGCTTGCAGGTCAAAGGTATCTATCATGGCTATAAAGGGTTGATAACAGGCGAAATTCATGAATTCAAAAGCCAAAACGTAAGTAATATCATCCAGCAAGGAGGTACAATCCTCAAAACCGCACGCTGTCAGGAGTTCAAGACCCCCGAAGGAAGACAGTTAGCATACGAAAATATGCAGAAAGAAGGTATCGACGCTCTTGTCGTTATCGGCGGAGACGGTTCGCTGAGTGGAGCAAGAATTCTTGCACAAGAATTTGACATTCCCTGTATCGGACTTCCTGGTACTATCGACAACGACTTGTACGGCACCGACACTACCATCGGTTATGACACAGCGCTTAACACTATCCTTGACGCTGTCGATAAAATCCGTGACACTGCCACTTCGCACGAACGCTTATTCTTTGTGGAAGTTATGGGACGCGACGCCGGATTCCTCGCACTGAACGGAGCTATCGCTGCAGGAGCAGAAGCTGCTATTATTCCTGAATTCAATACCGAAGTAGACCAGTTGGAAGAATTCATCAAAAATGGTTTCCGTAAGTCGAAGAGCAGTTCTATAGTATTGGTTGCCGAAAGTGAAATTACAGGTGGAGCGATGCACTATGCAGAGCGTGTAAAGAACGAATATCCGCAGTACGACGTACGTGTCACTATCTTAGGTCACTTGCAGAGAGGCGGTAGCCCTACAGCACACGATAGAATTATCGCCAGCCGAATGGGCGTAGCCAGCATTCAGGCTCTGATGGAAGGACAACGCAACGTTATGATCGGTATCGAAAACGATGAAATCGTATATGTACCTTTCAACAAAGCTATCAAGAACGACAAGCCTATCAACCGCGAACTGGTAAACGTATTGCATGAATTGTCTATCTAACGAATAACATTCCCTATAGGAATAATCATAAAAAAAGAATCCGTCTGCAGCTTAGTTGCTATAGACGGATTCTTTTTATTTATATGCTATTCTGAATCAATGAACCAACATATCAGCTGAAATCGGAGTGAATTCATCAGCATTTACGTTACGATATCTAACGACTCCATCGCTCCAGTTTGAAGGCCATCCACCTACGATGTGTCCTAAGAACACAACCTTCAACTGATGCAAACCTTTCTGAAGAGCAACACCTCTGTCGCGACGAGAGAAGCGTTTAACTTCGCCGCCGTTATCTATAACCAACTTGCCATCCACCCAAACATTTTCATATTCAGAAGAAAGCACGTAAACACCGTCTTCGGGAACATTGAAATAACCTTCGGCTACTGATGCATACTGCGGAATGCCACGCATAGAATCAGAAGTTTTACGGTAAGATTTCAGTTCTTTCAAATCCTTGATTACCTTAGTTTCGATAGGTTCTTTACCTGCAGCGTCGAAAGCCTTCATATCAAGATACATACCGTCTGTCACCTTCATAACAAGTCCCGGTTCTGTCTTTTCAACAGTAGCGGCAGGAGCCAACTCTTGTTTTTCTACAGTGATAGTACGCACCTTACTCATCTTGCCCGAAGGAAGAACAGAAGCGATCTTCAATACACCGCTGTCGTCAAAGTTAATAGGAGCAGTATATTCTGTAGATTTTGCAGTAGGCTCGTTACCGTCTGTAGTATACACCATCTTGCACGGACGTGTAGTGGTGAATTCCAACGAAGCTTTATCAGTGAAAGCTACATAGTCATAAGAACCCTTGGGCTGCTGAGGCAATGGAATATGGTATTTCACATCATGCTCATCCAAACGAACGTATGCATTATTGATACGGCGTTCAAAATCCTTATAATCTTTACGGTCCAAGTTAGTCCATGCGATTTCAGCCAATGCTATACCACGCGGGAATGTCATAGTTGAGCGGATATCTTCTGTGTAAAGATACTCAGACCAAATATTAGCCTGCACACCCTTAACATACTTTTCTTTACCTTGTACTACCAAAGTATCGGGCACCGGATTATAGCTATAAGTCTTTTCCAATGTAGCATAACCACCGATAGCTACAGGCTCAATCTTGTAATCACCCTGATAATGATCAAGGTACATACCACCAGAACCCGGAGTCATAATAACATCATGTCCTGCCGATGCTGCAGCGATACCACCGTCTTCACCACGCCATGACATAATAGTTGCGGTAGGATCTACACCACCTTCAAGAATTTCGTCCCATCCGATGATCTTTTTTCCCTTAGTAGCAAGATACTTCTCTATTCTACGTACTACGTAGCTCTGCAATCTTTCTTCGGGAGAATGTTTTTTATCACCACGCAATCCTTCTTGAGTTATACGCTTCTGACACAATGGGCACTGTTTCCAGCTAGCCTTAGGACATTCGTCGCCACCGATATGGAAATATTCGCTTGGGAACAAAGCCACCAATTCGTCTATAACATCTTCCAAGAATTTAAATACCTCTTCTTTACCCGGGCACATCACGATATCCTCAACACCCCAAATGACACGCGGAGTAATAGCTTCACCTTTACAAGAAAGTTCTGGATAAGCCGCGATAGCTGCCAATTCGTGACCAGGAATTTCCAATTCAGGAACTACGGTAATGAAACGGTCGGCTGCATACTTCACGATATCTTTCACTTCTTCCTGAGTGTAGAAACCTCCGTATTCAGTACCTTCGCCATCGATACGCTTAGAACCAACTTCTGTCAGCTTAGGATATTTCTTGATTTCGATACGCCATCCCTGGTCTTCTGTAAGATGCCAATGCAAGGTGTTTATCTTAAACATAGCCATCACATCAATCTGTTTCTTTATAGCCTCTACTGGCATGAAATGACGACATGGGTCAATCATCAATCCACGGTAATGGAATCTTGGTTCATCTTTTACAGATACCGCAGCGGCAGTCCAGCTGATGCCTTTCACTTTCTCAGGGCTTTCAATTTCGGCAGGCAACAATTGCAAGAAAGTCTGCATACCGTAGAACAATCCTTGTGGAGTCTTGGCCGAAACATTTACGCCATCGGCAGCTACATTCAGTTCGTAAGCCTCATAGTTACCTTCTTTCGATGCGTCAATTGTAAGGTTGATAGTACCCTTATCGGCTACAGTGAACTTGTATCCTGTAGAACGCATCATTTTATCGGCAAAGAACTCGGCTACGGTCTTCGCTTCCGGAGTAGAAGCTCCGATTACCATGCCATCGGCAAGTTTAAACTGTCCGTCCTGCTGAACTAAAGTCTGAGGCATCGGGATGATGTTGATGCCTTCGTTGTAGGGCTTAACAGCCGACGACCCATCGCCACAACTAGTAAAGGCCATGAGCGCAGCTCCTACAAAAAGAGAAGAGATTAAATTCTTCATGCTAAAAACATTTTTCTTATAGTTAATATTAGGTTTAATTCTTACTTGCGAAAAGGAGGTTTAACCACTTTAGCTTTCAACTTACGTCCTCTATTATCCAAATAGATTTCCGTCTCGGGCTTAGCGAATTCTATTTTCACGTATCCCATTCCGATTCCGATTTTACGAACAGGCGACATTGTACCCGAGGTAACATGTCCTATTACTTGTCCTTCAGCATCGGTCAAATTATATCCGTGACGAGGAATACCTCTGTCTATCATTTCAAAGCCTACCAATTTACGAGAAACACCGTCTTTCTTCTGCTGCTCAAGCATGGCACGGTTGGTGAAGTTCTTTCCGTCAACAAACTTGGTAATCCATCCCAAACCAGCTTCGATAGGCGAAGTTGTATCGTCTATATCATTACCGTACAGGCAGAATCCCATTTCAAGACGCAGAGTGTCGCGTGCACCAAGTCCTACCGGCTTGATATCAAATTCAGCGCCTGCTTCGAATACGGCATCCCATATCTTCATGGCGTCTTTCGGATCGAAATACAATTCAAAACCTCCAGCTCCGGTATATCCGGTATTAGAAATAATAACATCTGGCACGCCGGCAAACTCGCCAACGCAGAAATTATAATAAGGTATATCAGACAAATTAACAGAGGTAAGCTTCTGCAATGTTGCTACAGCCTTAGGTCCCTGCACTGCCAACTGTCCAATATTATCAGATGCATTTGTCAATTCAGCGCCCGCTTCATTGTGCGACACACACCAATTCCAGTCTTTATCAATATTGGCTGCATTCACTACCAACAAATACTTTTCCGGATTAAAGCAATACACCAACAAGTCGTCTACTATACCACCAGTTTCATTAGGGAAGCAAGTGTACTGCACCTTACCCTCGGTAAGAACAGACGCATTGTTCGATGTAACCTGCTGAATGAAAGCAAGCGCATTGGGACCTTCTACCCAAAACTCACCCATGTGAGACACGTCGAACACACCCACCCCATCACAAACTATAAAGTGTTCATTGATTATACCTGTAGGATATTCAATAGGCATATTATATCCTGCAAACTCATGCATCTTTGCCCCTAAAGCAATGTGCTTCTCTGTAAAAGGAGTCGTTTTCATAATTAGGTCTAAAATCTTTAAGGTTATTTATTATAAAAAGCAAAAGCACCGAATACCGGATTCTAATTATCCGGCATTCGGCACTTATATATATTTATCAATATCTTTTAGCGGTAAGCTCTGCTATCTTAGCCACCACGTTCATTGCCTTATGGATAGACTGGATAGGCACAAACTCATAGCGTCCGTGGAAATTCAATCCTCCTGCAAAGATGTTAGGACAAGGTAATCCCTTAAACGACAGTTGCGCTCCGTCTGTTCCGCCGCGTATAGCCTTTACCTTAGGCTCTACTCCAGCTTCTTTCATTGCCGCAAAAGCGATGTCTATTATGTGCATCAACGGCTCTACCTGCTGACGCATATTATAATATTGGTCCTTCAGACATACCGTAACAGTATCTGCGCCATAACGTTCGTTCATCTTTTCGGCACAAGCTGTGATAAATTTCTTGCGCTGTTCAAATTTAGCACGGTCGTGGTCGCGAATAATATAAGAAATGTCTGTACCTTCAATATCTCCCTGAATGCCTATCAAGTGATAAAAACCTTCATATCCTTCGGTAGCGGCCGGAACCTCGTTAGCCGGAAGCATTGAGATAAACTCGTTGGCCAGAAGCATAGAGTTAATCATCTTATTCTTGGCATATCCCGGATGAACGTTGCGTCCTTTAATATGTACCTTAGCCGATGCAGCATTGAAGTTTTCGAATTCCAATTCGCCAACTTCACCACCGTCCATGGTATACGCCCACTTACAGCCAAACTTCTCAACATCGAACTTATGCGCACCCAATCCGATTTCCTCATCGGGGTTAAAGCCGATTCTGATTTTTCCGTGCTCAATTTCGGGATGTTCTTTCAGATAAGCCATCGCGCCTACTATCTCGGCAATACCGGCTTTATCATCTGCGCCAAGCAGTGTATGTCCATCGGTAACAATCAAATCCTCGCCTACATGGTCAAGCAATTCCGGAAACTGCTCCGGCGAAAGAATAATGTTATCTTCTGCACATAAAACAATGGGCTTTCCGTCGTAATTTTCTACGATGCGAGGCTTTACATTTGTTCCGCTCATATCTGGACTTGTATCCATATGGGCTATAAAGCCGATGGTAGGTATCTCACGATTCACATTAGCCGGAAGAGTGGCAAACAGATAGCCATTCTCGTCAAGCGAAATCTCTTCCAAGCCTAAAGCTTCGAGTTCCGACTTTAAATACTCTGCAAAAACCATCTGTTTCGCAGTACTTGGAGTAACCCCTGTCGATTCATCCGACTGAGTATCGAAGGTGACGTACTTCAAAAAACGTTCTATAACTGTCATAGTATTATAACTCATATTTATTAGCTGATTTCTACAGCATACTCATTAAACTTTGTAAAATTAGGAAATTACTTCATAACAGCCAAAAGCATTATATTTTTTTATCAATACGTATTACTTAAGCCGTAAAACCATGGCCTTATACCATAAAGTCTTATAAAAAAACGCTTCGTTATCGTTTCAAAAACCGTAACTTTGCCACACTGAAACATTCATATCAAATTGATGAAAAAATACATATTATTCTTTATCGCCCTATCAGTCACTTTCACCACAGTAGCTAAAGAAGAATCTTTAGCAAAAACTGATTCCACTACTACAACCATACTGACAAAAAAAGAGTTGCACCGTCAGCGTGTAGCGCAGCGCAACTTCCATTATAACATTTTAGGAGGACCAAGTTACACACCCGACTTTGGTTTTCTTATTGGCGGTAGTGCATTGATGACTTTCCGCATGAATCCACAAGACACCACGATGCGACGTTCGGTCATCCCCATGGCGTTGGCATTCATGTTCGAAGGCGGAGGACTGAATCTTATGGTAAAGCCACAATTATTCTTTAAGGACGATAAGTTCCGCATCTTCGGCGTACTGAATTATAAGAATACTAGAGAGAATTTCTACGGTATAGGCTATAACACAAATAAGAACTATGAGAGAAGCGACTCTACCAGCCAATATAGATATAGCGGATTCCAAGTAAATCCGTGGTTTCTGTTCCGCATGGGAAAGAGCGATATATTCTTTGGCCCGCAGATAGACATCTCGTACGACAAACTCAGTGAACCCGCCAAGCACTTGCCTCAACAAGCAGATTATGCGGCCGCAGGGGGCGATGAAAACGGATATAAGAATTTCAGCTCTGGTATCGGATTCTTGCTTTCTTACGACACACGTGATATTCCAGCCAACCCTTACCGTGGCACATACGTAGACTTGAGGGGTATAATGTATCAAAAATGGTTAGGCAGCGACCAGAATTTCTATCGTTTGGAGCTTGACTACCGCCAATATAAATCGGTAGGACAGCGTAAAGTATTGGCATGGACACTGCAAACGAAAAATAGTTTTGGCCGACATATCCCTCTTACCAAATACGCATTGAGCGGAACCCCGTTCGACTTGCGCGGATATTACATGGGGCAGTATCGCGATAAAAGCTCACATGTAGCCTTGGTAGAATACCGACAGATGTTTAATACCGACCGCAGCACATGGCTAAAACGCATCACCAGTCACTTGGGATATGTGGCTTGGGGAGGCGTAGGCTTCATGGGTCCTACCCCCGGAAAAATAGAAGGCGTATTACCTAACGCCGGATTAGGCTTGCGCATAGAAGTACAGCCTCGCATGAACGTACGATTCGACTACGGACGTAACTTCGTGAACAAACAGAACCTGTTCTACTTTAATATGACAGAAGCTTTCTGATATATAGAGAAAACAAAAAAATCCGCAACACTTGTTTTACCAAGCACTGCGGATTCTTTTATTTATGGCAACCGCTATGGCTGCTCATCTTCTTTTCATAAGTCTACTTCTGTTCTTTCTTCTTTGCGAGGACCGGTACACGCTCGTAATTCAAGCCAGTCAATAAATCGGCCATGTCTATTCCTGGGTGGAAGTTGAAACGAGCACGTTTTATATTGGCTCTGGTAAACTCTTTTTCTGTCTTTGCGCCCACACTTCGCAAGCCAATTCTAAAACTGCCCAAGTCGCCCAATC
>ENA-ORTB01001241-ORTB01001241.1-human-gut-metagenome-genome-assembly--contig:-NODE-1241-length-29691-cov-3.562255_pt1 | contig 29691 bp, 20 predicted proteins | sample MGYA00241905_ERZ509174 | MGnify/ENA primary metagenome ERZ509174 (study PRJEB26280, sample SAMEA2338851) | human gut metagenome | biome: human gut; feature: human-associated habitat; material: faeces... | reverse complement strand
AGGCTGAAACAGAAAATTGGGAATGATGGCATCGCTTGAGGACTGTAATCGATGGAGAATTTTGGAATTGATCATTATGCCGTTACCCTCATTAAGTTCAAAGTGAACCGTACCAATATCAAAAACCACATTTCCGCTTTCGATATATATAAATTCCAGCTCACTGTGCCAGTGCCAGTCGATGCACTTAAAATCAAACAGAGCTATATTTTCATAATAGTAGCGAAAAGGATACTCGGCGCTTCCATGATGGACGGTTTCCATTAAGTTGGCATCCGTTGTTGTTTTGGTGAATTGATTTTGAAAACTCATGGCTATTAATACCTCATATAATTGAACAATGCGATATATTACAATAAAATATGAAAAGGGGAATTTAAGAAAAAAAATAATCAATTTTTATTTGAATATAATGCGAAGACAAATAACTACATACGAAAAAAATTTTAGTTCGTCGCTAATTTTCAATTGACTTTTATATTTTTTTGAGTATAATATTATACGTTCCTTAATAGGAATGTATTTTTTTGACAGTGAGTTAGCATAGGCTAACTAAAATAAAATGCCGTGTATCCCGATCTGGAAGGCGCGATAAATTCCGGTGGCGTATGCTTCGGAAGTGAGAGTGGATACAGAAACGAGAGATGAACGTGCGGAAAATTTAATTCGGGCATGAAAGGAGTACGTCATGAGCAAAGAATATAAGCATTGGAATACGGAAAAGAAACTGATTCCCGTGATGATACGAACGTATTGTCGCGGTAATCACAAAACGGAAAGGAAAGCGGAGGGCGTAAAAGGAAAGGAACTTTGTTCAAAATGCAAAGAACTGGCTGAATACGCAGCGTTCAGATTGGAAAAATGTCCGTTCAAGAGAAACAAGGGATTCTGCTCTTATTGCAAAATTCATTGCTACAAACCGGAATATCGTGCGGAGATGAAAGAAGTGATGAAATATTCCGGTCCGAAAATGCTTTTTTCGCATCCGATATTCGCGATGTCGCACGTAACGGCAATGATAAAATACAAAAAGCAGTTAAAAAAACAGGCAAAGAGGCAGTCGGACAAAAACGCGGGAGCGGAAAAGGTTCGGTCTGCGCAGACAAACGATCAAAAGAAGGACAAGGAGTAAGCAAATGATAGATAAAGAACTATTCAGACTGATCGGCGGCAATAAAAAATACATATTTATCGCCGTAGCGTTACAGGTACTCGGGCTCATCGCAAACGTTTCGATCACGGCAAGCGTATGTTATGCCGTGTATCTGTTATCGAAAAACGCGGAAGCGGTGCTATTTATTTATCCGCTGATCGGCGCGGTACTCGGAATCGCCGTAAGGTATACGTGTTCGCGCATTACGGGCGATATAAAAGATAAGTTGGGCAGAGGCGTGAAAAGGGACCTTCGGGAAAAAGTATATAATAAAATATTACGGCTCGGCGTAAAAACCACCGACGGAATGAGCATGGCGGGGCTGACGCAGATATCCCTCGAAGGCGTGGAACAACTGGATATTTATTTTTCGAGTTATCTTCCGCAATTCTTCTTTGCCATGATTGCTCCCGTGGCGCTGTTTTTAATCTGCGTGTGGATCGACTGGAGAACGGCGCTTGTGCTTATCTGCTGTGTGCCGCTTATTCCCGTATCAATTGTTGCGGTGAGTAAATACGCGAAAAAAGTGTTCGCCAAATATTGGGGAAAATACACTTCGATGGGCGATAAGTTCCTCGACAGCGTGCAAGGCTTGAAAGAACTTAAAATTTTTCAGGCGGACGCCGCTCAACACGTTAAGATAAACGAAAGCGCGGAAGAATTTCGCGTAATCACGATGAAAGTTCTGGTAATGCAACTGGTAAGTATTACGATTATGGACCTGGTGGCGTACGGAGGCGCGGGGATCGGTATCGGTCTGGCGATTTGCGGCGCGGCGTTTTGGGGACTGAACCCGATAGCGGCGTTGTTCCTTTGCCTTGTATCGGTGGAATTTTTCCTGCCTCTCCGCGCGTTCGGATCGGCATTCCACGTGGCGATGAACGGTGTAAGCGCGGGCAAAAAGATCATCTCTCTTTTAAATACGCCCGATCCCGAATGGGGAACGGAAATGCTTGACGGCAACAAAGATATCAGGCTGGAAAACGTTACGTTCTCTTACGACGGAAAGCGAGAAGTGCTTAAAAACGTGAATATGACGTTCCCCGAAAAAGGAATGACGGCGATCGTGGGCGAAAGCGGTTGCGGCAAATCCACGGTGGTGAATATGCTGATCGGGGCGTTCCGCCCGCAGAAAGGAGAGGTGACCGTCGGCGGAAGAGCGCTTGAAAAACTTTCCCGCGAAAATTGGTACTCGCATCTTTCGGCGGTGAGTTACAACACGTATATCTTTAACGAAAGCGTAAGAGATAATTTCAAGATGGCGAAAGAAAACGTTTCGGACGAAGAAATTTTCGCCGCGCTCGAAAAGGTGAATCTGAAAGAGTTTATCGAAGAAAACGGCGGACTGGATAAAGTGATCACCGAGGACGCCAACAATATTTCCGGCGGACAGAAACAACGCCTTGCGCTTGCGATCGCGCTTGTATCGGATAAAGATATTTACGTTTTCGACGAAGCGACGAGCAATATCGATATCGACAGCGAATCGATCATTATGAACAATATCAAAACGCTTTCCGGAAACAGGAGCGTTATCGTGATTTCGCATCGCCTTGCGAACGTTGTTCCGGCAGATAATATCTATTATATGGAAGACGGCGAAATCAAAGAAAGCGGTGCGCACGACGAACTGATGGCGGCGAATAAGGGCTATGCCCGTCTGTATAATACGCAGAAGACGCTGGAACAGGGCTACACGGAGGCGATAGCATGAGTACGCAGGAAAAGAAAAAAGAAAAGAAATATATAAGAAGAAGCGGCGCTAAAATAATGGCGAGCCTTGTGGTGCTTCTCGGCAGTTTGTCTTACATCATGATATTGGCGGTGATAAACGGCAGCCTTGGCTTTATCTCGGCGATGGGCGTAACGGTGTTCGGCGCGATGGGCGTTGCAAAGGCGCTCGGCGAGCAGATCGCGCTTTCCTACGGCTGGATCATCGGTCTTACGGTGGGGTGCGGGCTGATCCGCGGGCTGTTAAGATATATAGAGCAATACAGCAATCACTACATTGCGTTCAGATTGCTTGCGGCGTTCAGGGATAAAATCTTCGGCGCGCTTCGCGTGCTTTGCCCCGCAAAACTGGAAAGCAAGCAGAAAGGAAGCATCATCGCCATGATCACTTCCGATATCGAAACGCTTGAAGTTTTCTACGCGCATACAATTTCGCCCATCTGCATTGCCGTGCTTGTATCTACGACGGTGTTCCTGTTTGTAGGATTTGTTTCGAGTTGGTATCTCGCGCTTGTTGCGCTCGCGGGTTTCCTGTTTATCGGTATCGTCGTTCCGCTTATCTCTTCGGGCAGACTCAAAGAAAGCGGCGTGAAATACCGCGCGGAATTTTCTTCGTTTTCCGCATACTTCCTCGACAGCATCAAAGGGATCAAGGATATCGTGCTGAATAATGCGGGAGAAGAAAGAGAAGAAGAAGTGAATAAGCGCTCCGACGTGCTTTTAAAAGAAACAAAAAAGATGAAGCACAACATTACCCGCGCGGGGGCGGCGATCGAACTTACGGTGTCGGCGTTTATTCTTGCGGCGCTTGCCGTGGGAATCGTGCTGGTGAGAAACGATATGCTTTCCTTAGGCAGAATGATTATCGGTATGGTGACGGTGTTCTCTTCGTTCGGCCCCGTGATCGCGGTGGGAGGACTTCCCGGAAATCTTACGCAGACCTTTGCGAGCGGCGACAGAGTGCTGAATCTTCTTGCGGAAAAGCCTGCGGTGGAAGAAGTGAAAAACGGCAAGAATTTCGATTACGAAAATCTTAACGTAGAAGATTTGTCTTTCAGTTACGACGGGCAGACGGAAGTGCTGAACGATGTGAAAATGCATGCGGAAAAAGGCGAAATCATCGGTATCGTGGGCGAAAGCGGCTGCGGCAAATCCACTTTTTTGAAACTTCTGATGAGATTCTGGGAGAGAAGCGGCGGCGAGATCGATTACGACGATATCGACATCGATAAAATCAATACGGATTCGCTGCTTAAAAACGTAACCATGGTGTCGCAGACGACGTATTTATTTGAAGAGACGATAGAGGACAATCTTCGTATCGCGAAGCCCGACGCAACGCCGGAAGAAATCGAAAACGCCTGCAAAATGGCTGCCGTACATGATTTCATTATGACTTTGCCCGACGGTTACAAAACGCAGGTGACGGCGCTCGGCGATAATCTTTCCGCGGGCGAAAAGCAACGTATAGGTCTGGCGCGCGCGTTCCTCAGAGGCAGCGAACTGATTCTTCTCGACGAGCCTACAAGCAACGTAGACAGCATTAACGAAGGCATCATATTGAAAGCGTTGAAAGAACAAAAGAACAAAAAGAGCATTATTCTCGTTTCGCACAGAGAATCTACAATGGCGATTGCCGACAGGATTTACAAAGTGAAAGAAGGCAGAATGACGGAGGCTGTGTAATTTAATGGACGAACAAAAGAGAAACAATGATATAGAGGAAGCGGCTTCCGCACTGATCAAAAATGCGGAAGCGGATTCCGTAAGCCTCGGCGAAAAGCGGGAGCAAAAGAACGGGAACGGCGGAAATGCCGGAAAAGCACCTGAAAAAGCGCCCGGAAAAGAAGGAAAATTTTTTAAAAAATATAAAATAAAAGATATTGTGTTTCTGGCAATTATGACGGCGTGTACGCTGACGACAGGCGCGGTGATGCCGTTTGTGATTCAATTGCAGATTTTCGGGATCGTGCAACTGTGCCTCGGCCTTCAGTTTTCGATTTTTCCCGTGATCGGCATGATGAAAGTGAGAAAACCGGGCGCGCTGTTTTTGCAGTCGGTGTTTATGGCGGTATTTCTCGGGATGATGAATCCGCCGATGGTGATGATCGCGCTTTGCGGATTGGTTGCCGAGGCGGTGGCGATGCTGATTTTTCACGGCTATAAAAGCGACTGGGCATGCGTTGTTGCGGGTACGCTTTATTTGCCCATGACGCTTCCGTTTCTGTACGTTTACTACAAGTTTTTCCACACCGTAACGGATACCGGAGAAAACGCGCTGGCGGCTTTCCTTATGGGTGCGAATCCGTGGGTGGTGACGGGAATTTCCTGCGCGGTGGTAGCGATATGCTTCATCGGCTCGGTGATCGGCATGGTCGTTTCCCGCGAACTTAAAAAAGCCGGGGTTCTGAAAAAATGAGATTCATGTCTTTCAAAAAAAAGATATATCCCGTATTCGTTTTTATAACAAGCGTCTTTTTCGTTCTCTTCGGGCTCGTTATGGCGAGAAATAAAAACTGCACATGGTTTCTTTTGGGCGCGTATATCTGGCTGTTCCTTTTCGGCGGTAAAAAAGGTTGTCTGCACATAATTTTTCCGTTTATCGTAACGGGCGGAATATTCGGCTGTATCGCGTATTTCGCTTACGGGCGGGATTTCGCTGCGGCTCTCGCGATGGTCAACAGACTCGGAGCAGTGTTTTTGGCGATTGCGCTCGGCATGAGTATTCAGCCGATCGATATGACGAGAAATTTATCCGCGCTGAAAGCGCCGAGAGGGTTAACGCTCGGCATGCTTATCGCCACTTCGTTTCCGCCCGTGCTGCGTGCCGAAAAACAAAGAGTGCGCGAAGCGATGAAAACTCGCGGCGCGGGAAGCGTGTTCAACCCGAAGATTTTTTACAGGGCTTTTCTGGTGCCGCTTGTAATGCGGCTTGTGAACATTTCGGATACATTGTCGCTTTCCGTGGAAACGCGCGGATTTTCGCTGGAAAAAACGCCGTATACGGTGTATAAAAAAGAGACCGTATGCATATCGGACGTGCTGTTTATTTTAGGAATAGCCGCGGGCGCGGTTTGTACGGTGGTGTTATGAACGCGATAGAACTTAAAAACGTTAATTTTTCCTACGACGGAAAAACGCAGATTCTCGGAAACGTAAATCTCACGCTTTCTTACGGCGAAGTGAATCTTATTGCCGGGCATTCGGGCGAAGGGAAAAGCACGCTTCTGTACATTATAAGCGGCATTATTCCGAATATCACGGACGGAAAACTTGCGGGAGAAGTGCTGATAAACGGCGAAAATATTCAAGGAAAACGACTCGGGGAAATATGCCGCAAAGTGGGCGTCGTTCTTCAGAATGCCGACGAGCAGATTATTCAGAAAACGGTAGAGGACGAGATCGCTTTCGGCTGCGAAAACCTGGCGTTTTCCCCTGAAAAAATCAGCAGGCAGATAGATACGGTCTGCCGCCTTATGAACCTCGATAAGTCATTGCAAAGCCGTAAACTTTCGGGCGGGCAGAAGCAAAGACTGATCACCGCTTCTACGCTTGCGATGGGGCAGAAAATCGTGATTCTGGACGAGCCGCTCGCGAATCTCGACACGGCGGGCGCGGAAATGCTGATGTCTACGCTGAAATCGCTTGCGAAAGCGGGCTACTGTATCGTAGTGATCGAACATCGCCTCGACGTGGTGCTTCCGTTCGTGGATAAAGTTTTTCACGTCGGCGGGAAACGGGTGCGCGAGATAAAAGACAAAGAAAGTTATCTTAAAGAGCAATCCGTGAAAATATCCGATTCCTGCGCCGTATTCTGCGGCGGACAGCCCGTATTTTCTCTTTCCGACGTAGCGTTTTCCGTGAAGGACCGCGTTATCCTGAACGGCGTCGCTTTCGATATTTTAAAAGGCTCGAGAACGGTGCTGTTCGGCGAAAACGGATGCGGAAAAACCACTTTGCTTCGGCTGATTTCCCGATTGGAAAAGCCGACTCGCGGCGTGATTTTGCAGAATATAAGCGGAAAATTCGGGCAAAAGAGCAAACAAAGCAAAAAATGGTATAAAAAAGTGGGCGTGGTGTATCAGAACCCGGATTATCAGTTGTTTATGCCCACGGTGGAAAAAGAGATTAAATTCGGCGCAAAATCGGATGAGTACGCCGACGAAATCGCCGAAAAATTCGCCGTAAAGCACTTGTACGTCCGTCATCCGCAATCGCTTTCCGAAGGGCAGAAACGCAGGGTTTCCATTGCCGCCGTCGTTGCCACCGCGCCCGAAGTGCTGATTCTGGACGAACCGACGGTGGGGCAGGACTACAAAGGCTTGTGCGAAATGACGGAAGTACTCAATCGGATTCATGAAGAAACGAAAAATACCATGATCACCGTTACGCACGATAAACGTTGCGCCGCCGCGTTATGCGACAGGGCCGTGTGGATAAAAGACGGAAAAGTCCGTAAAACGGGAGGCAAAGAACTTGCGGAGGAGTTTTTCAAAGATCCGACGGGCAACGCAAAAAATTAGCCTCGGATAACTTTTGAAAAGTCCGTATCGATTTATTGACATCGATTGCGGATTGTGCTATAATCTTTTGCGTAAAAAATCGAAAGAACAGTAGGGCAAACGGTATATGCCGTTTGTAGCATTTTTCGGAATGCTACAAAAAACAGATTATCGGAAAACAACCGGTCGGGAGGCCGGTTATTAAAAGGGAATCAGTTAGCGTTTGCTAACTACTGTAATTTTATGACACGTGGTTAGCGGAAACTAACTATCGAAAACATTGTGGCAAGGAGATTCAAATTGCTGTTACGTCTGAAAAACATAGGAAAAATATACGACAGCAACGATATTCTTACGATCGGTATCAGAGGCGTTAATCTCGATTTCGATTATAACGAGTTCGTGACGATAGAAGGAGAGAGCGGAAGCGGTAAGTCCACTCTTTTAAACGTTATCGCGGCGAACGACAGTTATGAAGAGGGCGAGTTGTACTTCAACGGCGCGGAAACTTCGCACTATTCGGAAACGGATTGGGAAAAGTACCGCGAGAAGAATATTGCGATGATTTTCCAGGATTTCAATATCATCGAAAACCTCACCGTACTCGAAAACGTGGAACTTGCGTTGTTACGCGTAGAAGATAAAATCGAGCGGCGGAAAACGGCGGAAGATCTGATAGCGAAAGTGGGGCTTACGGCGCAGAAGAATCGCAAAGGCAGCAAACTTTCGGGCGGCGAAAAACAGCGTACCGTAATTGCGAGAGCGCTGGCGAAAGACAGCCCCGTTATCCTTGCGGACGAGCCTACGGGAAATCTCGACGTCAAGGCGAGCAAGGAAGTGGCTGCTCTTTTAAAGGCGGTATCCAAAGATAAACTGGTGATCGTGGTGACGCACAATCCCGAATTTTTCGTGAAATACGCCACAAGAAGAGTTACGATTTTCGACGGATCGGTGAAAGAAGATCAGGTAATCAGAAAGCCTCTGCCGAAAACAAGCGCGGATAAAGAAGAAATAAAAGCGGGAAAGTGGCAGAATTTCAAAAATACGATGCACATCGGCACGCTGAATTATAAAAGTCGGCCGAAGTTTACGGCGATGATGAGTTTTGCGCTGTTTGTGTGCGCCATAACGCTGTTCCTCGTGATTTCCGTGTTCGGTAATTCGCTGATCCGCCCTATGCAGGTGCCGCTCGACGGTACGGGCGTAACGGGAAAGGTGATTCTTTCCAATCGTTCCAATTCGATTACGCAATCCGATCTGGACGAGGTGGCGGGGCAGACAAAAGCGGGGTATTTTCTGCTCGACAGAAACCTTTCCGAATTTTCCGTAGATTTTCCTAAGCGCGGGGGATTAAGCAGTTCGTATACGCTCACCTGCCTTTACGATCCGTATAAATATTGCCCCGAAGCGGGCAACGCCGTGCTGATTATGTCAAAATCCGAGGACGGCGACGCGGAAACGATTAAAAACATGATCGTAAATGCCGAAATAGGCATTAAAAATATCACGCTGAAAACCACGGTGGATTTAACAGAACCGAAACTGTATCTGGGGTACGACGATTTGAACGCCTACGGCAAGAAAATGCAGGCGGTGAATTCCGTGATGAAACTCGGCAATAACGAAACGACGGTGTTTACGTTCAGAGCGGGCGAAGAACTGGCGGCGGGCGAAATCAATCTCGTCAATTCAAATTTCTACGCGGCGGACGGTAAACAGGCGGTGTTCAACGCGAAAACCGATAAATCTTACGTAGTGGTCAGTTCCGATAAAAAGAAAGAGGACGTCAGCGGACTGATCGTTGAGATGAACGCGGAAGATTATGCGGCGATGTTCGCGGGGGAAGAAACGTCGGTGCAGAGCGCGCTGTATTACGCGAGCGACGGCGACGCGAAAGCAGCCGTTAAAAATCTGCCGGGCGGATATATGGGAATGCTTTCCGATTCAGACGTGTACGTGCAGAACGCAGGCGACGTATTTACGAACAATATATTGTGGTATCTTGCTCTGATTGCCGCAAGTTTGTTGTTCGCAATGCTGATTTCCGTAATCTTTATGCGTTCCGTAAAAATCTTTCAGGCGGATTTCGCCGTGTACAGAACGCTCGGAATTTCAAGAAAAATTTCTTCGCGGTCGTTGTACGTGCAGATGGCGCTCATATTTCTGCCTACACTTGTCCTTCTGCCCGCTGTCAGCCTGATTGCCACGCTTATGCCGTTCAGTTCGTTGCCGTTTATTTCTGCGGGAAATTATTTCTTTGTGGAATTCATGCTGCTGCTTATCGTGGAATGTGTGGCGTTCGGCTTCAACAGAAACATCAACGGACAATCTATCCGTAAATCTTTAAGAAGGGGGTCTAAATAATGATTCGCGTGGAAAATATCAAAAAGACGTTCAACCCCCATTCTTCGGCGAGAAATCAGGTGCTGAAAGGCGTTTCGTTCGATTTGCCCGATAAAGGGCTGGTGGCGATATTCGGGAAATCGGGCAGCGGCAAAACAACGCTTCTCAATATTTTGGGCGGGCTGGAAAAAGCCGACAGCGGTAAAATCACCATAGACGGCGAAGCGATGAGCGGAAACGTGGATCGTATCCGCAACCAGAAGATAGGCTTTATCTTCCAGAATTATTATCTCGAACGCGGCTATACGATCGCCGAAATCATGCGCAACGCGATGCTGCTTGCGGGCTTTAAAGACGAACAGGAAATCGAACGCCGCAGCGAAGAAGTGCTGAAACTTGTGGATATGGAGCGCTTCAAAAACAAGCAGGGCGACGCGCTTTCGGGCGGACAGAAGCAAAGAGTCGCAATCGCCCGCGCGCTGATCAAAGGCGCCGACGTGATTCTTGCGGACGAACCCACGGGAAATCTCGACGCGCAGAATACCTATAAAGTAATGGATATTCTGAAAGAAATATCCAAAACAAAACTCGTTGTTCTGGTGACGCACGAAGTGACGCTGATCAAAAAATACGCCGACAGCCATATCAAACTGGTGGACGGAAAACTTGTGGACGACGCGGAAATCGACGAGGCGGAACTTGCCGAAATCACCTACGGAAACGTGAAAGCAGAGCCCGTAAACGCCGCAGATCTTACCGATTTTCATAAGAGTACGGCAAAGAAAAACGGCAAACTGTTTACATTGAAAAACGTTCTTCGTTCGCTGCGCGCGGATAAAGATAAATCGGGCTCGGGCGGAAACATATTCAAGCAGATTTTCATATTCGCGATGTCGGTAGCCGTTTGTTTCTTCTCGTTTTTCGCGTTCGAGGCGTTATCGGTAAAAGCGGATAACAAACCGCTCGACGATAACAGCGTGTACGTGAGCATGAATAACTATCCCGAGGTGAGAAAACTCAATCCGTCGCTCTACGAAACGATCGACTTTTTCGAGATGGATTACGCGGAGGGGAGTTTTTCTTACAACAATCTGCAATCTCTTTCGGGAATCACCGCAAGTTATGCGCCGAAAGCGCTGAAAAAAGATGATACCGCGGAGAGTATGAAACTGGAATTCGGCGAAATGCCGGGAAGCAAACAGGTGCTGATTACCCGCGCGCTTGCCGAAACGCTGAAAAACAAACTGCGTATTGAGGAACTGGAAAACGACAGATCGCTTTCGCTGATTCTCTTTGAAAAGGATTATGCGGTGAGCGGAATCGCGGAGGGGGAAAACCCTTACGTGTATTTCAACCGCGCAGACTATGTAAACTTTTTAAGCGTATATCAGGAAATTCGTTTTACGGATAACACGAATCTTTTCTTCAAATCGGATTTCATCGATTCGGAAACGTATAAAACGATTAACAGTTATTCCGCGGAAATATGCGTGTATACGGGCGAAACGCTGGATTTAAACGACAATCAGTGTGTTGTGGAAATCAATCGTAACGCCGTTTACAAAATGATGAGCGACACGGCGCAGGCCGATTACCGCATGGAAATCGCGAACGCCACGTTGCTGAAATCTCCCGAATTTATTTCGCTTACCGATAGTTACCCGATGTATATCCGTAAATTTCAACTTACGCGTACGGTGATGACGACGGATATCCGCATTTACGTGACGGAATCCGCGCTCGATAATATTTTCGTGTACATATCGCCCAATCTCGACGCGCTGGGCAGCGGATCGAATTATTATTTCGATATTTCCACGGGCGGCGGGAATCAACTTTCTTCTCTGGAACAGCGCCTTACCGACAGAGGCGTGGTGAAAGCGGATCTTTCCGCTTTGCAACAGGCGGAAAACAAAGAAGAACTGGATACCGCGCTGAAAAGCCTGTACGTGTTTATCGCCGTGGCCGTGCTGATGTATCTGATCTATTTCTTTATCGAAAAATCGGGCAGCGTTAAAAACAGTAAAGAATACGGCGTTTACCGCGCGATCGGCGTAAACAAGGGCAATCTTCTGTTTAAAGAAACGATGGCGGCGGTGTTCGGAAACCTCGTGACGTATCTGATAGGTTTTGTGATCGTAACGGCGTTGTTCTGCGCGAGATATGCGGTGATGAACGTGGCGTTCGGTGCGTTTATCGGGCTTGCGGCGGCGGCGTTCGCGGCGAGCGAGCTGATCATGGCGGGTATTTCGTTGATCCCGTATCTGTTCGTACTTACGCAGAGCCCTTCGGAGATTCTTTCTCGCTATGATATTTAACGATAATTATCCGGGAAACCGGTGGTTATACAATAAAAATTTTTTACAAGGAGCAAAATTATGACAGCAGTAAGAAAGAAGTTGGTTGCCATACTTCTTTGTATGGTGACGTTACTTGCAGGAATCGCTCTGCTTACGTCGTGTGAAAAAAACGACAAAGCGGACGATCTCAAAGTTACTTTCATGGTGGAAGACGACGAATCTTCCGAATGGAAGCAGACCGCGGAGTATACCGCAGAAAACGGAGAGATGGAACTTCCCACGGTTTCCAGGCGGTATTACACCTTTGCGAACTGGTATGAAAACAAAGAATTTTCCGGCGCGCCCTTCACTGGAAAAAACGTTACGAAGAGCCTCACCGTTTACGCGCGGTTTATTCCCGTGGAAGTGAACGTGCACATCAACGGCGTAGATCAGGGCACGCAGAATCTCATCGACGTGGTGAAAGGAACGTACAATCCGGGCGAAGGACTGGAATTCGACGGCTGGTACACCAACGCGAATTACACCACGAAATGGGATAACAAAGCGGAAACCAACGATCTTTATGCAAAGAGCGTTGCGCGCATTACGTTCAACGACGGCTATCAGGACGTATACACCACTACGGTGAACCCGGGCGCGGTGTATGAAAGCCCCGTTACGCACGAAGCGAAAACGGAAGACGGCGCCGCTTCCACCGTGGAAAAGGCATTGATTTGGAAAAACTATATGTCCGCATACGATATTTCTTACGTAAACGCGGACGGAACCGCTTTCGATTTCGGCGCGCCGATCGAAAAGAGCACCGTTATCACAGTGAAATGGCGTTCGCCTTTCCTCAAATATCAATTGAACGAACTGACGGGAAATCTTTGCGTTACCATGTACGGCAACGACGCGCTTTACGACGATACCGAAAACGTTGCCAAAGCGGGCGACGTTCCCGTGATGTCCGTGCTCGGGAAAATCACGTTCGATAAAGACGGCGACGGCGTGGCTGAAACCTATACGGTGGAAGCGGTGCGCCTCGAAAGCGAGATTTTAAACAGCGCGGCGATCAAAAAGATGATTATCGGCGAGGGGATCGTATCCGTACAGAGCCTCATTGCCACTTCGGCTTCTTCCGTGGAAGAAATCGCGCTTCCTTCTTCTTTGAAAGTGATTCAGAATTGCTTCAACAATCTCAACAAATTGAAGAGCGTTACGATTCCCGAAGGCGTGGAAGTGATTATCGGATCTTTCTGGGCGAATACCTACGCATCCCACAACGGCTACGGGCAATACAACAAAGGCGAAGAATATCCTTTCGACATCGCTATCCCGGACAGCGTAAAAAATCTTTCCATGGTGCCGAACAATCTTACGTTCAGCCACAGCAAGGCAAACGCCGGAGCGGGCGATTTCTACAAAGAAGGCAACTATATTTATAAAATAGACGATAAAGACGGACATCGCGGCGATCTGATTCTTGTATCCGACGTAACGAACGATTCTTCGATCGTTGTTCCCGAAGGCGTGAACGGGATTCAGGCGGGTACGTATTTCAATCGCTCGCTTGAATATCTCACCCTGCCTTCCACGTTCTCTTATATAAACTACAACGAAGATATTTCCTCGTATCTTGCGGCGGCGTTCCAGTATTCGAGCAAATCTTTCCTGTTCAACGCGCAGTATGCCAACGATTTAAAGGATAATATCGCGCCTACGGGCTATGCGATTTTCAGCGGTATGGAAAGCATCACGCTTCTCAATTTCAGACAGGCGGAATATCCCGAATCTCTTCCCGCTTCCGCGTTCATCGGAGATCCCACTGGTTGGGCTATCCTTTCCGAAACGATGTACGAATTCTGCGATGCGACCAGCATTAAAGATAAAGTGGTGTATTCCGGGGATAGCGCGACGCCCGTCGTCACCGTGAATTACGAAAATACGCTTACGGGCGAAACCTATCAGGCGACGATCGGTAAAACAAAAGGACAAAATCTCACGGCGGAAGAACTTCTTGCCGCGATCGACGAAAAACACGGCACCGCGCTGAAAAACGCTTATGCGGAAAAGAAACTTACGCTTGTTTCCGTGAAAAACTTCGGGCGGGATTACGATCTTTCGGCTACCCTCGAAACAAACGTATATCTCGACGGAGCCTTCAATTATTCCGTAGACTGCGGATACGTCGCAACGGATAACGGCGACGGCACGGCTACGATCACGGGCTACAACGAGGGAACCGCTTATGTGGCGGGCGACGGATTGAAAATGGCGGTGATTCCCGAAAACGTAACCGTAAACGGAAAGAGCCTTAAAGCCACGAAAATCGCCGCGAACGCGTTTGCGAATCAGGCGGATCTCGGCTACGTATTGCTTTCCTCCGCGATGAAAGAAATCGGCGAAAAGGCGTTCTACAACTGCGCGGCTCTGAAAGTGGCGGATCTTTCCGCCTGCAAATTGGAAAAGATCGGCGCGAGCGCGTTTGAAGGGACCGCCGTTTCCACCGTTACTCTTGCGCTTTCCGAATTGAAAGAAGTGGGAGCGTACGCTTTCAAAACGCAGACGATGATGTATTTCACCGTTGCGGCGGGCGAAGAAAACAGAGCGATGATCGCCAAAGAAGATCTGAAAGAAGGAGAATTCTTCTTTGTATACGGAAATATCGTTGAATCCATGACGAAGCAGTATTCCGCGCCGATCGGCATTTATCGTTACGTTTCAAAATCGACGGCGGGGGAAGGCGATTCCGCTTACACCGTATGGGACGTGCAGTTTGTATCTTCGGCGGGCGGATATAATGCGAATCAGAACTCCTGTTCGATTTATCTCGGAGATATTTCCGATAAGGCAAATATCGTTCGTTATGAAGTGATGGAAGGCGCGTGCTATTATTTCAGCGGAGAAACCAATCTTTACATTCAGAGCGTTTCAAAAATTCACGCGAATGCGTTTACGGCTTGCGAAGAGGAAAGGCTTTCTTCTATCAAATATTCTCCCGTTTACATGGGAAGTGCGATCAGCAAAAGACAAAAACTCAGCGCGCTGGTGAACGACGAAAATTGCGCTTCCGTATTCGAGGAAGGCTGGTATGCCGGATATACCGACGACGGGCTCGGCAGCATGAGAATGAGTGCGCTGTAAATCCGGAAAAATAAGTTCATAAAAAAAGCGGGAGCAGCCGTTTTCAAAAGCGACTGCTTTCCGCCGATAATACAAAGATGTATGCTATCAGGAGGTGTTACCTTTGAAAAAGAAAGTTATTGTGCGTCTGACGGCGGGGTTGGCGGCATTGTTTTGTGTGTTCGGCGCGGCAGGGTGTGCCGCGGCGGTTATTCCGTCCGATCCGAAAGACGCCATCATCGACAAATACGGTAACACGCAATTTAAAATCACGTTCGACTCGAAAGATCTTGCTTCGCCGCTTTCCGATATGTATTATTCGGCGAACAGCATGCCCGTGCTTCCAACGCCCGAAAAGGTGGGGTACGTTTTTGCGGGGTGGTATTTCGACTCCGCTTTAACGAAAGTGTGCGACGTGGAAAACGGCGATCTGTACTGGCAGATGAAGAACGTCACTTTATACCCGAAATGGGAAAAGGAAGCGATCGTAAACAACGGTACGTATGAAATCGATTACGATGCGCATATCGTGGAAGACAGCGTTGTGAAAGGCATACTTGCCGATAAATACGGCTGGTATAATCTTGCCGAAGACATTATCGCGAATGAAACGTATATCGAAAAGAACGATCAGGGAACGTATTTGCGCATTCAGTACGACAGCCACGAACGCGGACCGATTTTTGCCGAAGGCGGCGGCGGGGAATTCGAGGTGCAGACGTACACCGTCACCGATCCCGGAAACAGGATCAGCGAAAGCCTCAGTATTCTCGATCGCACCAGCGTGATTCAAACGATTTATTACGATATTTCGGGGCTGGATCTCGCCGACGAAATCACGCTGAACGTTGCCTATTACAATTGGGGCGCAAAACTTTCGGGAAACGAAACGAGGGAGCAGTGCTCCGTTTCGTATAAGGTGAGTTTCAGAATTACCCGTTTTATAGGTTTTTCCAAATCGTTCGTGAATACGGAAGGAAAACTGGATAACGGCGTGTATCTCGTGCCCACGCATTATACGGGGCTGAATAAAAATCCGGGTATGCTGGATTATTTCCATCCCGTATACGCGTATCTTGTGGCTGAAAACGGGCATTATACGCTTGTGAAGCCTTTAAGCGCGTACAATTCGGATATTCCGGGCAATCTTTCGGGCGACGATTTCTTCAATCGCACAACGGGCTATTGCCGCGATTTCGCTTATTTCCTCACGGATCAGAAAAACGTCGTGGATATTGCGGACGACGATCCGAATTACAATAGTTATTATCGGCCCGCGATGCTGAACGCAAAAACATGGGGCTCGCTCACCTACGAATTTCATGCGGATACGGGCGCGTATTATTACACGTTCGATCTCGGCGATTCGCTTACGAACGACATAATTTTATACGGCGGTTCGACGGGCGCGATGGAGCAGATGTTCAGTTTCCCGTTCTCTTACCGAAGACTTACGATTTCGTACGACAGCATGGTGCGGATTACGGACTGGAATTATACGCCCGTTTCGGGGGATAGTTTCACTTATAAAAAGCCTGCCGCGATTTATGCGGGATCGGTGGCAGAAGACTTTGCCGATAACAACGCGGCGTTCGATTTATTGAAAAATTACAGCCTTTCCGTGCGGATGATCAATATGTTTTTCGCTTCTACCGACGGCGGAAACACCGGAGATAAAAATTTCGACTGCAAAATGACCATCGCGCCCACGGCGCAGACGGCGGCGGGAAATCTTTCGGAAATGCGTTACGCGTTTTCGTATTTCGATTTAATCTACGACGTTTACGGGTACGATCCGAAAACGGACGGGGAACTTTATTCCGCGGCAACGAATTTCTTAACGCTGATTGACGTTTCGGCAACGAATTTTACGATTGAAAAAACGGATATAGGAAAGACGGTGAGAATCGGCGAAACGGTGGATCTGATTTCTCTGTATACCGAAAAGGCGTACCCTTCCGTAAAGGCGGCGGATCTCTCGTGGCAGGCATATTCGCTTGATAAAAACGGAAACGCGGATTTCTCAAAACCCGTTACGCTTGCCCGTACGTTTACGATGACGGAAAGCGGCACGGCGATTCTTTTCGCCGAAAAGGCGAACGATAAAACGCGCACCTGCCTTATCACCCTGATGCCCGAAGAAGAGCCGCGGTATAAAATTTTGTCCGACGCCTGGACGTACAACGAAGCGGAGGGCGTATACGCGACGAACGCGCGGTACAAAATCGGGAATTACGTGCCCGTACCCGAAATCACGTGGGAATGGCTCGGCGTGAAATATTCGTCGCATAATCTGAAAAAGAATGACGACGACGAGCCGAGAACGGACTTTTTGCGCGTGGCGGTGTACGGATATACCGACGGGATTTACGTGCATACGTACGATCAATTTTCCGACGGATACTCACAGACAAACGTATTTCAGATGTCCGTGCCGAAAATGCGCGTGGAATTCCGCCTGGCGAACAGATTCGGCGAGTTCCGTTCGGTGTGGCTGGAATACAGAGCGGAAGCGGTGGGCGATTACGCGTTTATTTCTGACGGCGAAACGGTGAGCGGCGGCGATCTGAAATACGAAAAGCAGGAGGACGGATCGGAGATCCGCGCGAAAGTTTCCTATCGGGAATTGCAATCGGCCGTTATAAGCGGCGAAGAACAATTTATGGCTTTGCCCTCCGCCTACTCGTTGCGCGTTACCGACAGCGACATTACGAATAAATACGAATTGCCGCTTGTTTCCTGCAACGTATATCTTAAAAATTCCACGGTGACGGCGATCAGCCTTACGCAAGCGTGGGATCTCGTGAAAGACGAGCGTTATGCGATCGTGCAACTTACTTATGCCGACGATTACGGCGACACCGTTACGTTGAAAGCGATGTGTAATTTTACGATCGACGGAAGACCTCTTTCCGATTATACTTTTGTGAGCGGAGACGCCGCGCTCTTTACGGGCGAAACGCTGACAATGGAAAAGCCGAAGATCGCTTCGGGCGATTATCTGCCGCTGAATCGGCCGTATTTGCATATCTACAAACAGTCCGGCGTGAATTTCGTGCGGGTGGAAGACAGCGATTTATCCGATAATTCCGGTACGTACGGCGCGGAATTCACTTTCCTCAGAGAAGGCACGTATCTGCTCGTCTGGGATTTCTGGTTCGGGCTGGATTTCGACGGCAACGCTATTTTCGATTGCTATTACAATCCGCCCGTGGAAACCGCTAACGGTACCTATCCGATCGAAGCGACTTTTGCGCAGAAAGTGGTGGTGTACGACAGAAATTGCGATATCACCGTCACCTATGTTACCGATACGGAGCACCCGTTCGATTCCTCGAAAGTCGATTACACGGAACGGGACGGATATCAGTATTACACTGCGACGGTGAGCATGGCAAAGGCGAACGCCTCGCCCGATTACAATATGTTCGCGGCAAGCGCCGATCGGCTGTGGGGATGGAGTTCTTCGTGGAGCGGAGACGATCGTTTATTCACGGCGGGATCCGCTATCGGGCGGCTCGGCATTACGCTGAAAACCGTGAACCCCGTAATTTACGCACTGTGGGATAAGGGTATCAAGGTGAGCGCGACGATCGAGGTGGACGGAAAAGAAATGCCGCTCGGCGAAATGACCTACTATCGCCCCGTCACAGGCGGAATTTATACGATGAGTTTATTTGATTTCCGCCAATGGTACGAATTCAATACGTATAAGGATTACGAAGCGGCGGAATGGCATGCGAGCAAGGCGATTTTTCAGGATTCCGTCGCCGCGGGATTCGTTTACAAAGACGTGCTTGTTGTGGGAACGACGGACAAGGCGTTTACAAACGGCTACCGTGTGACGGAAGGATTTACCTTGAAACTGATTCTGAAACGAAAACTGAACGTTTCGTATCAGGCGATCGACGAAAACGGCAATAAACTGACATTCCGCAGTCAGCCCGGCGCAGACGGTAAATGTCTCGAAGGATATACGCTTGCGGACAAGATCACCGAATCGAAACTGAATATGCTGAAAAACGTACAGTGCACTGATTCCTCGAAAGTATTCAGATACTGGGCGGTGATGGCGGACGGCGTTCTGATGCGGATCGACCCCGAAAGCACGCTTTTGGAACAGAGATTTTCGGGCAAAAACGAGCAGACGGGAAAATATAACGGATCCGTTGTGTTATACGCCGTATTCGGGGCGAAGGAGAACGCATAATGAACAAACTGAAAAGACTGTTATCGATAGCGTTAGGCGCCGTATTAAGCGTTTTCGGGGCGTTGCTTTTCACTGCGGCGAATGTAACGGCGCATGCGGAGTCCCCGATCGACGGAGCGGACGGAAAGTACGAAATGAGTTACGATTTCGGCGGACAATCGGGGATCGGAAAGCAGATGCTTGAAAAATACTTCGATAAAACCGCCGTGGTGGAAAAAATAAACGACAGATATTATTTTTCGTTTACCCAACTCTCCTCTTCGATGGAAAATCTGTCGCTGAATCTCGAAAGCGGCAAGCAAATCGGCTATCGCGTAACGGAAGATAACGGAAACAGAAAGACGTATTCTTACACGTTATCGGAAGAAAATCTGCAAAAAGAACTGCCGTTTTCCGTCTTTGTATCCGTACGGGGCGAAACGTTTCCCTTCACCATCACGCTGAATCTTTCTTCGGCGAGAAGGGTGGGAGAAGCGGAAGATACCTCTGCGGAACGCCCCGCGGAGTTCGTTCCCGTAATCGTTACGAGTTCGGGCAGCGAATACGAAGCGACGAAAGGGCAGACTTTCGTGATTCGCGAAGCGGCGGCAAGCCTCGGTGCCGAGTTCCATACTGATCTATCGCGCGAAACTCTTGACGTAGAGGTGAAGGCGTTTTATATCCGCGGTGAAGAAAAAACCGAAGTGGCTTTGGACGGGAATAAACTTGTGCTTGACAACGCGGGTGAATATCACGTTATATATCGTGCGGAATCTACGCGGTATACAACGTCTTTCGGCAACCCTACTTATGCGGAAAAGGACGTGAAGATCATTTCCTGTATCGGCGGCGGAGACAGTCTTGCGAAGTTGTACGATACGAACGGCGCGTTGCCTGAAGGCACGATGCTGCTGGCTTCCAGAATAGAATCGGACAGCACCGTTTACAAGGCGGCTGCCGAAAAAATGGCGACGATCGCAGACAGATTTCAGGTGTTCGGCGTGGAACTTGTGACGGCGGACGGAAGCGAAGCGAAAGCGAACGGAAGCGTAACGATAGGCATTAAAGCGGATTTTACTTATAACAGAAATCAGGTGGCGGCGTACCTTCTTGACGAAGACGGAGGGCTGACGAAACTGAACGTATCGAACGGCGGTAGTTACGTAAACGTGGAAACGGATAAAAGCGGAACGATTATTCTGTGTATTCCGGGCGTGGCGTTTCATATGCCGATTTGGGGATATATTCTGATTCTTGTCGGCTGCCTGATCGTGGCGGCGGGCGTTACCGTAGCCGTTGTGTTTGCGGTGAAACGCAGAAAAAAGAAGAGCGGAGGCGCGGAACTTTGAAATTCGCGATCGGATCGCGGGTATACGGAAAAAACAGTCCTTTCTTAGCGGAATGCGACTGTTTTTTTGATCGCTTGCGTAAAAAAGAAGCCGAGTATGAGATCATCGCGCGAAAAAGAGAGGGTAAATTCAGCGAAATCGGGCGATTAAAATACGAAATTCCGCGATTTTTTTAATGACGGGCGAAACGTGCGGAAATCGCAGTTGCGCATTGAAAAAAAGTGTGCTATAGTTTGTTGCGAGTTGCCGCCTATTGCCGAGTCAGCACGGGTAGCGAAGATCAGCTTGAAAGTTACAAAGCGCAGGTGGCGTATTATACCGACGCAATAGCAAAAAATCCCCGGTGGAGATTCGTTGACATTTACGCAGACGAAGGCATTACGGGTGTAATGGCTAAAAAACGAACAAATTTTATGCGTATGATGCGCGATTGCGAAAAAGGAAAAATCGACCTTATCCTTACAAAGTCCGTTGCTCGTTTTGCGAGAAATACCGTTGACAGTTTGAATTATGTAAGACGACTGAAAGCAAAAGGAATAGGCGTATATTTTGAAGAACAAGCCCTTGATTCTCTTAAAACCGAAAACGAAATGGCGTTAGGTTTATATAGTGTCCTTGCCCAAGCGGAAAGCGAGAATATCAGCGCAAACGTGCGGTGGGGTATTCGTCAACGTACTGCCGCCGTTTTCGGCGATTCTCCTGCTTGTAAAAGAGATTGCACGTAGTTTATTACCAAAAAAGTCAGTCTAAATTGTTGAGATTTTTGGTATAATTCAGCGGAGAACAGCCTACGCGCTTTTTGAATAAATGCGTAAAATAATTGTAATCGTCATAACCTACTTGAGCGGCAATTTTGCTCATAGGCATTTCTTTTTCTATAATCAGTGATTTAGCCGCTTCGATTCTCAGCATAATCAGATAGTCCATTACGCTTTGCCCCGTTTCTTTTTTGAACGTTCGCGACAGATGCGGCGCGGAATAGGATACGTTCTCGCATATCATCGGCACGGTCAGCCGATTTTTGTAATTGTTCTGAATATATGAAAGCGTATCCTGCGTCAGTTTGCTGAATTTCGAAATTTCCGTGTTCTTTTGCAGAGAAAGAATGATTGCTTTCAGAATGTTTTTAATAATATTTTTTTGCAGAGTATCAAGCGCTCCGCCTACGGTATCGCACGCAGAAATGAGCGCGATGATTTTTTTATCTACCGCGTTTTTTAAATACATCGGAAAAGGAATTGTTTTGTCATAAAGGAAATTGAAACTTATATAGTTAGATGGCGCGTTGCCTTTCTCTCTGTAACGTATCGTGTTCGGCGGAAGAAAAAGAACCTGATTTTTCGTTACGGCGTACTTTTTTCCGTTTAAAGTGTAATTTAACGTTCCGTCGAGCACAATCGTAAGATCGTAAAACGGAATGCGTGATTTTGTGAGGGTATAACAAGCAAGATTTTTATTATGGCGAAAATAATATAAACTTAATTTCATCGGTCGCTACCTTCAAAATGATAGAATAAAACACAAATTAGCGAATATTTAATTGAATATGCCATTTACAAAACAGATTTTTTATAGTATAATAGATTCGTGCTGAAAAGTCAAGCATAATTTTAAACACTTTAAACACGGAGAAAAATAAAAAATGGAAGTAGGGGTAAATTTATTTTCGCTCAGAACAATGCTACAAACCGAGCGGGAAATTTATGATACGTTCACTGCATTGAAAAAAGCGGGCGCGGCATACGTGCAATATTCGGGCGGGCTTTACAACGTAACCGTACTGAAAAAAGCCGCCGAAATTTTGCCCGTCGTTTTAACGCACGTGCCTTACGAGCGTATTGTAAACGATACAGAGACTTTAATGGAAGAACATGCGATATTCGGTTGCAAAAATATCGGTTTGGGTTGCTATCCCGCAGAGGGGTTGTTCGATAAAAACAAGTGTTTTGAAATTATAGAGGCTTTGGAAAAAGCGGCGATCAAAGCGGAAAAAAGCGGCTTTAAACTGTATTTACACCACCATTCCACCGAATTTTACCGTTTATTCGAAAATAAAACGGTGTTGGACGTGATTTTGGAACGCGCGCCGCATCTGCAAATCACGGCGGATACATATTGGTTGCAACACGGCGGCGTGTGCATTACCGATTACCTGAAAGACAGGCTTTTCGGAAAAGTGGGTTGTATTCACCTGAAAGATTATGCGATTACGGGAGTCAACCGCGAAGATTTAAAGCCGACGTACGAGCGTGTGGGCTACGGAAACATCGATTTTCATAAAGTGGTGAAAACGGCGAAAGAGTGCGGTGCGAAATACTTTTTAATCGAGCAGGACGATGCCTGCGAAAAGCCGGAGCCGCTTCGTTTGATTATGGATTCGATTGATTATTGCAGGAAGGAGTTATAATGAAAACGGTCAGATACGGCATTATCGGACTTGGCAATCAAGGCAGTACGTACATAAAAGAATTTTTTAATCACGGGAAGGTTGAAAACGCGGAAATCACCGCGCTTTGCGATATCAATCCCGATAAAATCGCGCTTGCGAAAGAATATACGCAGGGGCGGAAAATCGCGTTTTTTACCGATTATAAAGCGATGCTGAATAGCGGTCTGATTGACGCGGCTATGGTGGAAACGCCGCACTATTATCACCCCGAAATGGCGCAGGAGTGTTTGAAACGCGGCATTCACGTGCTTGTGGAAAAGCCCGCGGGCGTGTATGCGAAGCAGGTGAAAGAAATGAACGAAACCGCCGCAAAGTCGGGCGCGATTTTCGGAATGATGTTTAATCAGCGCACGAATTGCGTGTACCGAAAAATGCGCGAAATAATCGCAAACGGCGAAATCGGCGAATTGCAACGCGTGGTGTGGGTGATCACAAACTGGTATCGTTCGCAGTCGTATTACGATTCGAGCAACTGGCGCGCCACGTGGAACGGCGAGGGCGGCGGCGTACTCATCAATCAATGTCCGCACCAACTTGATTTGTTGCAATGGGTAGTGGGGAAAATGCCCGTATCGGTGAACGGCTTTTGCGAATACGGAAAATGGCACGATATTGAAGTAGAAGACGAAGTAACGGCGTATTTTCGCTATAAAAACGGCGCGACGGGCGTATTTATTACCACAACGGGCGAAGCGCCCGGCGGCAACCGTCTGGAAATTGCGGGAACGAAAGGCAAATTGCTTTGCGAGAACGACAAAATAGAATTTTATCGTTTATCGGAAGACGTAAACGAATTTTCTAAGCATAACGAAGTGCTTTTCGCCCAACCGAAAGAAGAAAAAATCGCCGTGGAAACGGACGGAAAAAATCCGCAACATCTTGGTATCATCAATAATTTCACGCAGGCGATTCTGGGCAAAGAAAAGCTGTTTGTAAGCGGTGCGGACGGTATAAGCAGCGTAGAATTGATGAACGCAATCGAATATTCGGGCTGGCGCGGCGGCGCGGAAACGCAGATTCCCGTAGACGAAAACGAGTATCTGAACGCGTTGAATAAAAAGCGCGAAAGCTCGCGCAGGAAAAACGTGGCGGAAAAGATTGCCGATACCACGGGCACATACTAAGGGGATTTTATAAAAATGATCAGGTTATGCGCGTTTTCCGATGAGGCGAGCGATTCGCTCGAAGGGCAGATTGCCGCGTTGCTTCGGAATAACATAAAACTTACCGAATTGCGTTCCGTCGGCGGCGTGAACGTGAAAGATTTTACAAACGAACAGGCGGAAGCGTATGCGAAACAACTTGCCGAAAGCGGCATACGGGTGTGGGCAATCGGTTCGCCGCTCGGCAAAACGGATATATCGAAAGATTTTGCGGAATACGAAAAAACGGTGCGCCGCGTATGCGAAATTGCGAATATATTCGGGTGCGATAAGATACGAGTTTTCAGTTTTTATAACGCTTATTGTCAGAGCGAAAAAGTGTTTGAAAATCTTTGTCGTATGGTGAAAATTGCGGACGGGTACGGTATAACGCTGTATCACGAGAATGAAAAAGGCATTTACGGCGATACCGCTGAAAGAGTAGCGGCGATTAAAAAGAACGTAAGCGGACTGAAATTCGTGTTTGATCCCGCGAATTATGTGCAGGTAGGCGAAGACGTAGCCGTCGCGCTGGATAAATCGGGTGCGGATGCGGCGTATTTTCATATCAAAGACGCGATAAAAACCACGGGCGAGATTGTACCCGCGGGCGAGGGAAACGGCGAAATCGAAAAACTGATTACGCTTGCTACGGGCGATAAAGTGTTTACGATTGAGCCGCATTTGTCGCTTTTCAAGGCGTATGCGGCAATCGACGATACCGAGTTGAAGAATAAATATCATTTTAACACGAACGATGAAGCGTTTGATTTCGCGGTGAACGCGCTGAAAAGTTTATTAAAAAAACAAGGCTACGAAGAAACGACAGAAGGTTTTATTAAACGATAAATGAAAGATCTTTAAGGGTATGGAAAGCTCGCCCGGGCTTGAAAAAATCGCCAAAAAGATAATAACGGCAACAACGGCGGCGGGATCCGGACTCCGCCCGTAAAACAATAGAACGTACGGTAAAATGGAAAAACAAATGAAAGCGGCGGTGATCGGTATCGGCGTAATCGGCAAAGTGCATCTCGAAGTACTTGCGGAGCTGAATATACGCGTTACGGCGGTGTGCGATACCGATGAAAACAAAATCAAAAATTTGCAGGGCGTAAAAAAATACGCCGATTATAAAAAAATGATCGACGAGGGCGATTTCGACGTAGTGCATATCTGCACGCCGCACTATCTTCACGCCGAGATGATTGTTTATGTGTTGAAAAAGAACAAAAACGTGCTTTGCGAAAAGCCGCTTTGCATATCGCACAAAGAGATTTCCGAAATTCTCGAAGCCGAAAAAAATTCGCGCGGGATTCTGGGCGTGTGTCTGCAAAACCGCTACAATTTATCGAGTATCGCCGTTAAAGAGTATTTAAAAGACAAAAAAGTGCTTTCGGCGCACGGCAGCGTATCGTGGAAGCGCGACGAGGCGTATTATAAAAGCGGCGCGTGGCGGGGCAAAAAGCGCACCGAGGGCGGCGGCGTGCTGATCAATCAGGCGTTGCACACGCTGGACTTAGTGCAATGGTTTTGCGGCTTCCCGAGTGAAGTGTACGCAAATTGCGAAAATTATCTGCATAAGCGCGCGATCGAAGTGGAAGATACGGTTACGGCGGTATTCAAAGGTGAAGCGAATTTTGATTTTTTCGCCACTTCGTGCGCCGCAAGCGATTTGCCCGTTACGGTGGAATTAAAAACGGAAAACGGCGCGGTGTTGCTCCTGCCCGATTGCGCCGTAGCGAACGGAAAAATGCTTGCGATCGATGAAAGCCGCACTTATTTCGGAAAATGCGATTACGGGCGCGGACATAATTCGTTGATTGCAGATTTTTACAGCTGTGTTTCGCGCGGCGAGAAATTTTGGATTAACGGCGAAGAAGGCGCGAAAGTGGTGAAACTGATTCTGGCGGTATACGAAAGCAACGGCAAAGAAGTGAAAATCGGCGAGGCATAATATGAAATTAACGTTTCGGTGGTACGGGGAAAAAGATTGTATACCCCTTGAATATATCAAACAAATACAGGGCATGAGCGGGGTGGTAACGGCGGTGTACGACGTCCCCGTGGGCGAAGTGTGGAGTGTTTCCGCGTTGCAACGCTTAAAAACGCTGGCAAACGGCGCGGGGCTTGAAATGGAAGTCATCGAGAGTATTCCCGTACACGAAGATATCAAGCTCGGCAAGCCCACGCGGGATAAACTCATCGCAAACTACGCGCAAAATATTATCAATTGCGGCAAAGTCGGCGTGAAATGCGTATGCTATAATTTCATGCCGGTGTTTGATTGGTTCCGCACGAATTTGTACTATAAGCACTCGGACGGCAGTACTTCTCTTTCGTACAGCGAAGAAGATTTCAAAAAGTTGGATAAGCACAATCTGCGGCTTCCGGGGTGGGACGAGAGTTACACGTCCGAGCAGCTCAACGGCTTATTGAAAGAGTATGAAGGCATAACGCACGAAAAACTGTTTGAAAACCTCGTGTATTTCTTAAAAGGCATCATGCCCGCGTGCAACGAAGCGGGCGTAAATATGGCAATCCACCCGGACGATCCGCCTTGGGATATATTCGGGTTGCCGCGCATTGTAGGCAAGGAGTCGGACTACGACAGATTGTTTGCCGCCGTACCCGATCCGCACAACGGAATAACGTTCTGCACGGGCAGTCTCGGGGCAGGGCGGTTCAACGATTTGCCGAAGATGGCGGCGAAGTACGCGAAGCGGATTTATTTCGCGCATTTGCGGCAGTTGAAGTTCGTAAACGAAACGGATTTTTACGAAAACGGGCATCAGACGTCGGAAGGGAACGTAGATATCTACGCCATAGTGAAAGAGCTCGTAGAAAACGGGTTCGACGGCTATCTTCGCCCGGACCACGGCAGAAACATCTGGGGCGAGGACGCGAAACCGGGGTACGGCTTGTACGATCGTGCGCTGGGGGCGGCGTACTTACAGGGTATCTTTGAAGCAATAGAAAAGTCCGTTAAACATTCATCGTGAAATACTTTGTCGCGCTTACGGATTCGCGCGGTTGCGTACGCCTATGTACGCGCCCTTGCGACTTCCGCGCGCTTCGCGTCTTTCACGCGACTGTTTAACGGGGAAAAAATAACAACAAAGAAAAAGGAAACAACAATGTACAAAGTACCGTTTAAAGTAGATTTAAGCAAAAAAGTGATAGCCATTACGGGCGCGGGCGGAATCATCTGCGGCGAATTCGCGAGAGCGTTGTCGGCGTGCGGAGCGAAAGTCGCGCTGCTCGATATCAATTACGAGGCGGCGAAAAAGGTAGCGGACGAAATCGGCGAAAACGCGTTCGCGGTGAAATGCAACTGTCTGGATAAAGAGGATATCAAAGCGGCGAAAGCGGCGGTAAACGAAAAATTCGGTGCGGTGAATTATCTGATCAACGGCGCAGGCGGGAACAATCCGAAAGCGACGTGCGACAACGAGTATATGTTTCCCGAAACGACGGGAATCAAAGACTTTTTCGCGCTTGACGAAAGCGGCTTGAAATTCGTATTCGATTTGAATATCACAAGCGCGTTTTTGGTAACGCAGGTATTCGCGGCGGATATGGTAAAGACGGGCGGAAATATCGTCAATATATCGAGCATGAACGCATACAGACCGTTGACGAAGATACCCGCGTACTCGGCGGCGAAAGCGGGCGTAAGTAACTTTACGGAGTGGCTTGCGGTGCATTTCGCGCCGTGTGGTATCCGATGCAACGCAATCGCCCCGGGATTTTTCGTAACGAATCAGAATCGCGGGTTACTGTTTAATCAGGACGGCACGCCGACGGCGCGGACGGGCAAGATATTAGCGGCAACGCCGATGAAGAAATTCGGCGAAATTTCCGATTTAATCGGGTGCTTACTTTGGCTTTCGGACGATAAGGCAAGCGGATTCGTAACGGGAACGGTGATTCCGGTAGACGGCGGATTTTCGGCGTACAGCGGAGTGTAAACGATGAAAGCGTATTACGGTGAAGAATTGTTGCTTGAAAACGAAGCGGCGAAGAAAATTTACGAAGAAATCAAGGATTTGCCGATTATCGATTATCATTGTCATTTAGATGAAAAGGCGATAAAAACGGACAAGAAATTCGAAAATATCGGCGAGTTGTGGCTTTCGGGCGATCATTATAAATGGCGCGCGATGCGGCTTTGCGGCGTGGACGAAAAGTATATCACGGGCGGGGCGGACTATAAAGAAAAATTTTTAAAATTCGCCGAAATACTGCCGTTATTGTGCGGCAACCCCGTGTATATGTGGTGTCAGATGGAATTGAGCCGCATATTCGGGATCAACAAGCCGCTGAATAAAGACACGGCGGAAGAGATATGGGAAGAAGCGAACGAAACCTTAAAAACGCTTTCGGTGCAAGGACTTTTGAAGAAGTTTAAGGTAGAATATATCGCCACCACGGACGATCCGTATTCGCCGCTGGAAAATCACGGAGATATCGGCGGGGTAAAAGTGCGCCCCACGTTTCGCGCGGATCAGCGGTTTAAAGAGAACGCGGCGAAAAGCGAGCTTGAAAAACGGCTGGATTATTTTGTGGAAAAGGGTTGTAAAATCGCGGACTACGGCTTTGATTTCGTAAGCGAAAACGACGAAAATTTAATTTGGCTGATAGAAAACTGCTATAAGCGGAAAATGATTTTGCAACTGCATTTCGGCACGTTCCGCAACGTGAACGCGAAAATGTACGAAATGTGCGGGAAGGACAGCGGTTTTGATATTATGCGCGGGACAATCGATACGGACGCGCTTGTAAAAATTTTCGATAGAGAAAATATGCGCCTCGGCGGGCTGCCGAAAATCGTTGTCTACCCCTTGAACGATTACGATTTACGCGCTTTGGGTGCGCTTACGGGCGCGTTTCCGCAAGTGAAGCTCGGCGCGGCGTGGTGGTTCAACGATACGGTGAACGGAATAAAGCGACAACTGGAAACGGCGGCGGAATATTCCGCGCTCGGTACGCAGTACGGCATGCTTACGGACAGCAGATCGTTTTCTTCGTACGTGCGGTTTGATTTTTACAGAAGAATCCTTTCTTCATTTATCGGCGAGCGGGTGGAAAACGGCGAATACGACGAAGCCGCGGCAATCGCGCTCGCGCGAAAAATCGCCTATGAGAATATCAAAGCGGCTTTGTTGTAGTAAATATTAAAAAAAAGCCGTAATCGGTTTTATAAATATAAAAAATGAACAGGGAGAACGAATCAATAAAAAAATAGGATTGTTTTTTTGCAGTATATTGGTTGCTTTAATGTGGAAGGAAATGTGCGCAATACGATTGATATCAAGGGCTATCTTTGCGATTCGGAAATTTCGGAAATACGCTGCAATGAAAAAGACGGTGTGCCCGTGCTCACGCATTTTGAAGGTCAGCTTGAAAACGTGAGTATTCATTAATT
>ENA-ORTB01001240-ORTB01001240.1-human-gut-metagenome-genome-assembly--contig:-NODE-1240-length-29695-cov-4.923887_pt1 | contig 29695 bp, 29 predicted proteins | sample MGYA00241905_ERZ509174 | MGnify/ENA primary metagenome ERZ509174 (study PRJEB26280, sample SAMEA2338851) | human gut metagenome | biome: human gut; feature: human-associated habitat; material: faeces... | reverse complement strand
AAACTATTGAATTTTCAAGGTACAAGCCCACTTTTGTAAGTGGGAAGTTTAAGTTGTATAATAGGAACGTACCGAAGTTTAGGAACGTACCGAAGTTTTTGAGGAGGAAATATCATGGTAGGAATTGTTTTAGCTAGCCATGGCGGTTTCGCGGACGGTATTGCCGAATCCGCGCAAATGCTCTTTGGCCCACAAGACAATTTTGCCCATGTCATTCTGAAGCCTTCTGAAGGCCCAGAAGATATTAAGGGTAAGATGAATGAAGCGATTGCTTCTTTTGCAGACCAGGAAGAAGTTTTGTTCCTGGTTGACCTGTGGGGTGGCACGCCTTTCAACCAGGCAAACGGTTTGCTCGACGGTCACGACAAGTGGGCAATCGTTTCCGGTTTGAACTTGCCAATGGTAGTTGAAGCCTTGACCCAAAGAATGATCAATGACAAGGCTACCGCGCAAGACATCGCGACTGCGATCATTAAGCCAGCTAAGGATGGTATCAAGACCAAGCCTGAAAGCTTAATGCCTGCAGAGGAAAAGGCAGCTGCACCTGCAGCCGCAGCTGGCGCTCCTAAGGAAGCAATCCCAGAAGGGACTGTTTTGGGCGACGGTCACATTAAGATCGTTGGTGCCAGAATTGACTCACGTTTGTTGCACGGTCAAGTTGCAACTGGTTGGATTCCATCACTTCACCCAGACCGGGTTATCGTGGTTTCTGACAAGATTGCCAAGGACGACCTGCGCAAGAGCATGATCCGTGAAGCTGCTCCAGCTGGTACGGTAGCACACACCGTTCCATTGGAGAAGATGAAGGAAATCTATGAAGACCCGCGTTTTGGTACTACGCACGCCTTCTTGTTGTTTGAAAACCCAGAAGATGCTTTGCAAACGATCAAGAACGGCGTAGACATCAAGACTTTGAACGTCGGCTCCATGTCATACAGCAAGGGCAAGGTTAACGCCAACAACGTTCTGTCCATGGATCAGACTGACGTCGACACTTTCCGTGAACTAGAAAAGATGGGCATCAAGTTCGACGTCCGCAAGGTTCCTTCTGACAACCCAGAAAACATGGATTCAATTCTGAAGAAGGCACAAAGCCTGCTCGATGAACAAAGTAGTAGTGAGAAAAGGAGTTAAAAATGGACTTAAATGCTATTCAAGTCATCTTGGTGATTGTGGTAGCTTTCCTGGCCGGGATGGAAGGTGTCCTGGATGAATGGGAATTTCACCAACCATTGGTTGCATGTACTTTAATCGGTTTAGTTACTGGCAATCTTACCTTGGGTATTATGCTCGGTGGTTCTTTGCAAATGATCGCTTTAGGTTGGGCCAACATCGGTGCCGCTATCGCACCTGACACCGCTTTGGCCGCTGTTGCCTCAGCCATCATTTTGATCAAGGGTGGTCAAGGTACCAAGGGTATCGGGACTGCCACTGGTTTGGCCATCACTTTGGCCGTTGCCGGTCTGTTCTTGACCATGTTGGTCCGGACTATTTCAACTGCCATCGTTCACATCATGGACAAGTACGCCGAAGAAGGTAACTGGCGCATGATCAGCGTATGGCAATGGATCGCTGTCTGCTTGCAGGGTCTGCGTATTGCTATCCCAGCCGGCTTGTTGCTTGCTATTCCAACTGAAACTGTTAGAAGCGCACTGGCTGCTATGCCAGCCTGGCTGTCAGCTGGTATGACCATCGGTGGTGGTATGGTTGTTGCCGTAGGTTACGCTATGGTTATCAACATGATGGCCAGCCGTGAAGTATGGCCATTCTTGGCCATTGGTTTCGCTTTGGCCGGCGATAAGGACTTGACTTTGATCGCCTTGGGTGCGATTGGTTTATCTATGGCCTTGATGTACCTCGCTTTGGAAGAAAAGGTAAGCAAGGGCTCTGGCGATGTTGCTGCATCTGGTACTGGTGACCCGCTGGGCGACATCATTGATGACTATTAGAAATCAAGCCAGAAAGGAGAAATAAATCATGACTGAAAAGAAAGTAACTTTATCAAAGCGTGATCGTTGGTACGTTATGTGGCACTCACAACTTCTGCAAGGTTCATGGAACTACGAAAGAATGCAGAACGGTGGTTGGGCCTACAGTATGATCCCAGCTTTAAGAAAGCTGTACCCAAACAAGGAAGACATGGCTGCTGCTTTGCAACGTCACCTGGTCTTCTTTAACACTCAACCTTACGTGGCTTCACCAATCATTGGTGTTACCCTGGCTTTGGAAGAAGACAAGGCTAATGGCGTTGAAGTTGACGACGAAGCTATCCAAGGTGTTAAGGTTGGTATGATGGGGCCTTTGGCCGGTGTCGGTGACCCAGTCTTCTGGTACACTGTTCGTCCAATCCTCGGTGCCCTTGGTGCCTCAATGGCCATCAACGGTAACATCCTCGGGCCAATCCTCTTCTTCATTCTTTGGAACCTGATCCGTATCGCCTTCTTGTGGTACACTCAAGAATTGGGTTACAAGGCTGGTGCCGCTATCAGCTCCGACCTTTCAAGTGGTTTGCTGAAGAAGGTTACCCGTGGGGCTGCAATGATGGGTATGTTCGTCCTGGGTGCCTTGATCGAACGTTGGGTAAGAATCACCTTCACTCTGAAGGTTTCAGAAGTGCCAATCCAAAAGGGTGGTTACATCGACTGGAACAAGCTGCCAAGCGGTGCTGCTGGTATCAAGGAAGCCTTGACCCAACAAGCTGCTGGTCTGTCCTTGACTAATACCAAGGTTACTACTCTGCAAGACAACTTGAACATGCTGGTTCCAGGTTTGGCAGGTCTGCTGCTTACCTTCCTTTGCATGTGGCTCTTGAAGAAGAAAGTTTCTCCAATCGTTATCATCTTGGGGATCTTCGTTGTTGGTATCCTCTTCCACGTATGGGGCTTGATGTAAGATTAACAAATGGCTCAATCAATGAATAAGACCGTTGATCTGGCTGTATCCGGAACTTGGCTCCGGGCCATGTCTACCTATGGCAAAGTCATGATCGGCGATGAAGCTTTTGAATTCTATAACGAGAAGAATGTTGAAGACTATATCCAGATTCCTTGGGATCAGATAACTTATGTAGTCGCGGACGTTCACTTCAAAGGGAAGTACATTCCCCGCTTTGAGATCCGGACTAAGAAGGATGGGAAGTTCATCTTTATTACCAAGGATCCGAAGAAGACTCTGCGGGCGATCCGTAAGTATGTCCCGGCCGACCACATGCGGCAGGCTTTGGGAGTTTGGGATACGATCAAGCTCTTCTTTACTCGCAAAAAGAAATAGAATGGAAATAAGCCCGGACCAAGTCCGGGCTTATTTTTGTGCGGTAATGTAAAAAATCTCCGTGTTATACTGAAAAGAGAGCTTTGCCAATGGAGGATCGACATGAAAGCAAAGCAGGCGTATAAGCTGGTGGACCAGCTCTGAGATATTTGAGTGCTTGAGGTCGCATACGATTGGCGAAGCCTACGCGGACAAAATGCTCCTGTTGCTGTTAATGCTGGTCAGCCAGTATGAGACACACATTTTTTTGGATCATGATCTGGCTAAAGAAACTTATCCTGACTTGCTTGACCGGGATTTGACCGAGCTGCCTGTGGCTGATCTGCTGGAGATCAGCAAGAAGTTGATTGTGACAGACCATTACCTCGGGGTAAATGTCCTTTTTAGGGACAAGAAGCACTATTCCTTGCTCCGGATCGAAAGCGGCATTGATGCTGATCTGTATAAGCTTTCTAAGAAGGCGGAGAAGCTGGTTAATAAGCTGCTTAAGCGTAACGGCCTCTTCTTGGTGAAATACTAAAGTACATAAAAAAGCTGACCTTACGGTCAGCTTTTGTTGTATCTCATTAATTATTTTGCTGCTTCTTTTTTCTTATTGAAGGCCTTGCTGAAACCATAGAGGACAGCGAAGGTAATCAAAGCCATGATCATTGGGACCCGGTAGCTCTCAAGGAAGAGGAGCAGGATAACCATGGCACCGAAGAAGGCCAAGAGCAGGTAGTCAAGATATGGGTAAGCTGGCAGTTGGAATTCATGTAGCTGGTCCTTTGGCGTAACCTGCCGGTAGCGCAGGTGGGTCAAGGTCATGATGATCCAGATCAAAAGGAACATGCTGGTTGCCATTGATGAGATGAAGCTGAAGGCTTCGTCCCCCATAATCATGGTGATCAAAGGCGCGCAGATAATGAGTAAGGCTGAGAAGACCAGGCCTCTCATTGGCAATTGCCGGTGGTTGAGCTGGCCGAAGAACTTGCTCCACTTGCTTTCCCCGCCTAAAGTAACGGAGAAGAGCAGGCGGCCGGCACTGTAGATGAAGCTGTTGGTTGCTGAAATAGCTGCCGTGATGACCACGAAGTTGATCAAGTTGCCGGCACCCTTAAAGCCTGCCCCCATCAAAGCTTGGACGAATGGTGAGCTGAAAGTTGAAACCTTGTTCCATGGCAGGATCACTAAAATCCCGATAATCGCTAAAACGTAGAAGAGGATGATTCGCAGTGGCAATTCATTGATCGCGCTCCGGATAGTCTTGTGCGGATCCTTAGCTTCAGCGGCTGTCAGCCCGATCAGTTCCACCCCGATGAAGGAGAAGATAACCATCTGGAAGCCTTGCAAGAAGCCGCCTGCCCCGTTGTTGAAAAAGCCGTCAGTGTACAGGTTGCTGAAGCTGACCTGGCCGTACTTGGTTGAACCGGAGCTCAGCAGCATGAAGGCCGCGAAGATAACGAAGCCGACGATCATCAAAATCTTGATGATAGCGAAGGCAAACTCCAGATTCCCGAAGAAGCGGGCAGAGATCAAGTTGATCAAGAGCAGGACCGCGACTGAGAGCACCCCGGGTAGCCAGGTCGGCAGGTTGGGCAGCCAGGACTTGAAGTAGATGCCTAAGGCCGTCGTTTCCGCCATGGCCAGGATCAGCCAGCTGAGCCAGTAAAGATAGCCAGTCACCTTGCCGATGTCTTTGCCGAGATGTTTTTCAATAAACTCGATATAGGTGTGCTTCTTTAAGTCAGATAAGATCAGTTCACCTAGGGCCCGCATCAAGATAAAGAGGAAGAGGCCGACGATGATGTAGATCAAGATGACTGCCGGCCCTGCCTTCTGGATGCTGTTGCCGACCCCAAGAAAGAGGCCGGTCCCGATCGTCCCGCCTAGGGCAATCAGCTGAATGTGGGCATTGGTTAGTGTCCGTTTGTATGTACTTTGTGTTTTCTTTTCTTCCATAAGACCTCCATTGAGTTACATGAAATATTTTAACACAAGCTAGCAGAAAGTGAAATTAATTTAAGAAAATAGTCTATAAGGCAAAGGAATCTTAAGAAATAGGGTACGTTGTCATTTTGCAAAAATGATTGGGATTATCTACGATTAGGATAAAGAAGGAAAAATAAGCGATTAAAGTTAGGAGGAAGGCAAATGTACGGCTTGATCAATCAACCAGCGGTCTTCATGACGGAAGACGACCTCAAATCCAGAAGCGATGAACTTTTATACGGCTGGGCTGTCAAGGCAACCGGGGAAAAGGAAGACTTTTGGTACGTAACCAGTCATTACGGCTATAAGGGCTACGTGCCAAAGGCCGCGGTAACTCCAGTTAGCCTGGAAGAAATCAAGGCGCGGGAGGTCAAACTCATCCGGCGGCCAGTCATTGACGTCCTGGCTGAGCCCAAGGTTTCAGCCGACATTCTGTTGACGGTTTATAAGGGCAGCCTGCTTAACGTGACGGATGAGCTTGTGGACGGCTATTACAAGGTTAAGCTCTTGTACGGACGAAGCGGCTGGATTTCCAAGACGGCCTTGGCAAAGCGGCTGGATGAAGATGACTTCTTGTGGTCAGCAGATCTGGAATACTTTTTGCTCCAAGCCAAGCCGGATGAAGAAAGCTTCAGAAAGCAGGTAACGGAGACCGCCAAGGAGTACTTGGGCTACCAGTACCGGTGGGCGGGCAAGAGCCCCTTGGGGATCGACTGCTCGGGCCTGGTCTTCATGAGCTATATGCTAAACGGGGTCCTGCTCTGGCGGGACGCGGAAATCAAAGAAGCCTGGCCGGTGCACGAGATTGAGTTTGAAGACCTACGGCCAGGGGACTTGATTTATTTCCCAGGACATATTGCCATGTACCTGGGCCACGGCAAGTACATCAACTCAACTGGCTATAAGGAGCACTTCGGGGTAGCCATCAGCAGCCTCCGTAAGGAAGACCCTGACTACCGGGCCGACCTCTTCCAGATGATCGAGAAGTGCGGCTCCCTGTTTTAAGAGGAATGAAGCATATAGTAAAAAGCCTTTCTGCCATGAAAGGCTTTTTATGTGCACATATAGTCATGCCTTTAGCAAAAGCAATGAAATGGATTTGCAGATCAGCAATTTTTCAGACAAGAAAGTATTTTTTAGCTAAAATATAAAGGAAATAGAAAAATCGGGAGAAATGTTAAGCATGAACAAATTCTTAGATAAAGCCAAATCGTTAGGGAGCTTTCTTGTCATTTTTTTGATTTTGGAATACCTGTTTTCGAAGTTAGCGTTAAACATCTATTTGTCAAATCTGCTGGCCGGAATTGCCAGCTCAATAATTTTCGATTGGATTGCACCAAAATTGGGGATTGAAAAGCATCATGCTGATCAAGTAAAGGAAAGATAAGATTAGGTAGTAGCGGTAGATAATCGAGGATCCGTTTAATATTTTTGTGTATTTGTGTGGAGAGTAAGAATAGTTATGGGATGCAGTACAAAGGTGGGTGAACTGCTGAAAAGGATAAGATCGGATTTGGGCTTATCTCAAAAGCAAATGGCTGGTATGACCATGTCTGTAACGCAGTATTCCAGAATTGAGAGTGGAGATCAGAGAATACTAGCTGACGACCTGTTCGAAATCCTTACTGCGCAGCAGGTAAGTGCCCGCTGTTTTGTGGATGCAATGACCAATTTTGACTTTGAAAGAGCAGCAGATTTCACTGACGTCTTGCTGTGTCAGTTGAATAAAGGCGAGAGTGACAACGCACACGGAATCAAGCGATTGATTTACTTGTGTGGATACGGGGCAGTATTAGAAGAATACGAATTATAGGCAAAAAAATAGTGGACCTTCCATCTGAGGAAGTTCCACTATTTTTCTTTGTCTTACTTGCTAAAGCCGTTAGGATGCTTTTGGTGCCAGTTCCAAGCGCTAGCGATGATGTCGTCGACATTTTCGTACTTCGGACTCCAGCCCAGCACCTTCCGGGCCTTGCTTGAGTCAGCAACGAGTGAGTCCGGGTCACCGCCGCGGCGTGGCCCGATAGTATAAGGAATGTCAACGCCGGTAACCTTGATGGCGGCCTTCAGGATTTCCAAGTTGGAGAAGCCGGTGGCCGTACCCAGGTTGAAGACGTCGCTTTGGTTAGTTTCCATCAAGTGCTTCAAAGCCAGGACGTGGGCGTCGATCAAGTCAACCACGTGCACGTAGTCGCGGACGTTAGTACCATCCTTGGTGTTGTAGTCGTCGCCAAAAATAGTAAAGTCACCGCCGCCAGCCAGGGCAGCCTTCATGATGTTAGGAATCAAGTGGGTTTCTGGGTGGTGGTCTTCACCAATTGACCCATCCAGGGAAGCACCCGCCACGTTGAAGTAGCGCAGGGCGATAGACTTGATCCCGTTAGCCTTGTCAGCCCAGTGCATGATCTTTTCCATCATCATCTTGGTTTCCCCGTAAGGGTTGATTGGGTTGAGCGGAGTTTCTTCAGTGATTGGCAGCTTTTCAGGGATGCCGTAAGTCGCAGCGCTGGATGAGAAGACCAGGTACTTAACCCCGGTTTCTTCCATGGCTTCCAGCAGGCTGATCATGCCGGATACGTTGTTCTTGTAGTACTTCAGCGGCTTCTTGACTGATTCGCCGACCAAAGAGTAAGCAGCAAAGTGCATCACAGCTTCGATCTTTTCCTTCTTCAAGACGTCAGCTACCGCATCCTTGTCCAAAAGGTCAACTTGGTAAAACTTGGCCTTTGGGTCAATAGCTTCCTTGTGACCAGTGAACAGTGAGTCCAAAACGACTACGTCATTGCCATCGGCAACCAGCCGTCTTACAGCGTGGGAGCCGATGTAGCCGGCACCACCTACAACTAAAATTTTCATGTTTACTCCTTTTTTATACTTTTTTGCAAAACCTAACTGATACCTAGTATAACAGAAAATGCTTTCCCCGGCTGAAGCAATTACAGGGCAATTGCCTTGTTGGCCTTAGCCAAAAGACTGGCTGGAATCGCCTGGTGGAGGTGCCAGACAAAGGAAACCGGCCTCTCGCCTGCACTTGAAACATAATCCGCGTTGCCTAAGAAAGTGTAAGCTGCTGTATAATTTCCCTGCTTTTTGAACTCTCTGACAAAAAGAGAAATCAGATTGCCGGTCTCGCCCTGGTGGATATAGCGCTGGATTTTGGGACTGGCTGGCCGGTCCTGGCTCTGGCTCTGCCAGTGGAAAAGCTGGGCATTGATGGCATAGTCCTCATACATGGTTGACGGGGAGAAGTCTTTTTCACTCTTGTTCAGATTAATAAGGAAGATATCCGTCTTTTTATCAGCGAAGTACTTGACCCCCTCCCGGAATTCCGGGGACTGGTCCTGGTTGAAGTAGTCAAAGGCCGCCATGATCTGGTTGACATTGTAGTGGCAGTGGACTTCCAAGGGACAGGTGAAGGGGTATTCGTTAGCTTCCGGCAATACGGTCAACTGGCTCAGCCGGTAGCGGAGGACTTCCATTAATTCCTCTTTGACGAAGTCTTCCTTTAAAAAGTCCTTGATCCCTTCATGCAGGTCCTTAAAGCCCAGTTGGGCCGGCTTTTTCTTGTAGAAACTGTAGTAGAGCATCCCCAGCATCAAGCGTTCAGTCTCATTACTTGCCTTTTTTGGCATCTTCAAGTAAGCCAGCCAGTAGTCCAGGAGCCTTTTGGAATCGATGTGGAAAAAGCTGCTGAACTTCTGGTAGACCTGGTTTTCCACATCCCGGTCGTCAGTAATCAGTCCGGCCCACTTCTTCAAGCGGAAAAGTGAACGCGACCCGCTGGCGTGGTAGAAGTCATAAAGACTCATGTCATAGGCCTTGAGGAAGTTGGCCAAGTTTAATTCCAGGCCCGTGTCTTCGCTAAAAGTCTTCACGCGCTGGGTCAAGCCCTTTTTGTTAGCCGTGTTCTGGCCAAGGTTGGCCAGGATGTACTTTTTGGCAACGGGCTCAAGCTCCAGATAGCAGGCTGCCGGCAGGTGCGGGAAGCCATCTCTGATTTCATATGGCAGGGCATGGCCTGGTCCGGTCAGGGCCTTGAACTTGGCCTCGTAGTTATAGTGGCGATTGGCCTGGCCGATGAAGTCCAGGACTGTCAAGCAATCCTTGCCCGGGCTGAGGCGGAGGCCCCGGCCCAGTTGCTGGAGGAAGATGGTCGGGCTCTGGGTTGGCCGCAGGAAAAGGATGGTGTTGACGGCTGGGATGTCGACACCTTCGTTATATAGGTCAACGACAAAAATAAACTTAAGCTTGCCGGAGGTCAAATCTTCTTTAGCCTGCTGGCGGTCAGCCTGGGCAGTCTGGCCAGACAAAGCAGCGGAAGGGATGCCGGCCTGGTTGAAGGCAGCGGCCATGAACTCGGCGTGCTTGACGCTGACGCAGAAGCCTAAGCCCTTGATGTCTTCCAAATTGTTGCTGTACTTGTCCAGGCTGCGCAAAATCAACTTGGCCCGGGAGTCGTTAGCCGTATAGACATTTTCCAGCTCACTGACCTCGTATTGGCCCCGGCTCCACTTCATGCCGGAGTAGTCAACATTGTCGGTGACCCCGAAATACTGGAAGGGGCAGAGGAGCTGGCGGTCGATAGCCTCGCCTAACAGCATTTCGGCGGCAATATTGCCGTCAAAGTACTGCAAGATATCCTGTCCGTCCATCCTGTCGGGGGTCGCGGTCAGGCCCAGAAGGATCTTGGGCTTGAAGTGGCTGAGCAGCTTTTGGTAGGACTTGGCCGCGGCGTGGTGGAATTCGTCGATGATGATGAAGTCGTAGTAGTCGCTGGGCAAGAGATCAGCAATTTTTTCTGAGTTAAAGGACTGGATGGAGACGAAAAGCTGGCTGACATCATCAGTCTTGTATTGGCCGACCAGCAAGTGGCCGAAGTTGAAGTCGTTGAGGACTTCGCGGAACTTCTGCAGGCTCTGCTCCAGGATTTCCTGCCGGTGAGCGACGAAGAGGAGGCGGGCATGGGGATGCTCTGCCAAGTAGCGCTTGAAGTCAAAGGCGGCAATGACGGTTTTCCCCACCCCGGTGGCGGCGACGAGGAGATTTTTATAATGGCTGTAAACTTCCCGCTCAGCCTGCAGCCGGTCCAGGATCTCCTGCTGGTAGTTGTAGGGGCGGATGCTGGTTTCTAAGTGGAAAGTATTTGCCTTATGCCGGTTCAGTTCTGTCTGCAGTTTCTTCCGGCAGTCTTCTTGATCCGGGTCAAAAGTTTCAAAAGAAGGGTCGTTCCAGTAGCTTTCAAAGGAAACGGCAAATTTATTGACGATGTCAAAAGACTCCTGCTCAGTAACCTTGACATTCCATTCCAGGCCCGTGGTCAAGGCAGCGCTGGAGAGGTTGGAGGAACCGATGTAGGCAGTGGAGAAGCCAGTCTCTCTTTTAAAAAGATAGGATTTGGCATGCAGGCGGGCGTGGTCGGTCTCGTAGTTGATCTTGACTGTAGTGTTGGGCAGTTGGCTCAAGGTCAGGATAGCCTTGTAGTCAGTTGCCTGGGTATAGGTTGTCGCGATCACCCGCAGCTGGTGGCCGGCTTTTTGGCAAAAAGCTTCCAAATCTCCTAAAAGGGGGCGGATGGCCGACCACTTAATAAAGGAAACGAGCAAGTCGACCTGGTCAGAAGAGGCAATTTCCTTCTTGATTTCGCTGAGCATGCTGGGCTCATTTTTACTGCCGGTAAAAAGGGCATTCTCAACTATGGAAGTCTGGGGCCGGATAGGGGTAATCTTCTGGGACTGGGTTAGCTTGTGGTAGATGGAGGTCAGGACTTCGCCTTGTTCCAGGATCTGCAGGTCCTCGTAGTCGGCTTCGCCGGTATGCAGGGCGACCTGGTCGACGATGGAGTTGGCCAGGCGGATCTGGGCGACGAGGGCGGCCTTGTCTTCACCGGACTTGAAGCTGTCGCGGAGGTAGTGCAGGCCCGACCGGATGACCTGGGAGAGGTAGATGGTCAAGAGCTGGCGGGAGTCATCAGCGTTTAGCTGTTCCAGTTTATAATCCCTGGTTTTTGGGTTAATTTTTTCCAGCTGGTCCAGGATTTCTTGGTTAAGGATTTGTTCATAAATACCGTCTTTCAGCATGCTTTTCCTGCTTTCTGAAGTGTTTTGCCTTAATTGTATCAGGTTCGGGGAAATTTGCTAAATCATGGCTTTTTATTACTATTCTCACAAAAAGACTATAATATGCTTATAGCAGGATTTTTTACTAAGGGGGAAAATGATGAAGAATTACATGCAACATCTTAAAGAGCGGGCCATTAGCGCTTATCCGCCTAAGACCAGCCGACGGTGGAGTATCTGTATTGCAGCCGCGGTCATCATTGGCCTGCTGCTGAGCCATTTTGGCCAGGCCAAGTTTGGGGCTTCGCTTGCTGATTTCGCCCTGCTTTGCGGGATTGACTTGTTAGGAGTGACTTTTGTCAAGCACGGGGTCAATATTTTTCTGGCCTACTTACTGGCGGCAGCCTTGTGTTTTGCAGTTTCTGTCTTATTGACTTTTTACATCATGTCATCAAACAATTTATAAGAAAGCAAAAGGAGCTGACTTCTAGTTAAGAAGCAGCTCCTTTCTTATTTAGTCGAATTGATCCAGTGAAAACCAGCCCCGATGAGCCAGATGGCGCCTCCTAAAATAAAGAGGACCCAGCTGGTGGACCAGCGGCCGGTCGCGATGCTGGCCAGCAGGTAGACAGCGATGACGATAGTCCAGTAGATGCTGTTGATCCTGCCCAAGCACTTAGTGTTCGGCCGGTCCATCTCTTCGCCTGGTTCGATGGTCTGCCCTTCTTGCTTGTCGTCTTTCAGCAGGTAGTCAGCTGACACGTCGTATAAAACCGCCAGTTTGGCGATGTATGATATGTCGGGCACGCTGTCGCCGTTTTACCAGCTGGCCACCTTGGCTTGTGTGGTCATTAATTTTTCCGCTAATTCTTTTTGGCTTAAGCCATGCTTCTTGCGCAGGTCGCGCAGCTTGCTTGGAAGCATCATGTTTTTCCCCCTCATCAATCTCTCTTCGATAATATTATAGCCTTTAGCCAGCTTAAAAGCTCGCGGGGAAAGAAAAAGTTCCCGCGTCAGCAGGAACTTGAAAAGTCATTAATCTAATTCGTCAGCCAGGTCGGTCAGCTTGGCAAATTCGCGCTTAATCAGGAAGGAGACGCAGAGGCCCAGGCCGGCCAGGATGATGAAGGCGGCCAAGGTCACGTAGTAGCTCTTCAAAACTTCGTGGGTGAAGGAGAGCAGGAGCGGGCCAACCATGCCGGCTGCCGCCCAGGCAGTCAAGATGGAGCCGTGGATGGCGCCGAGTTCTTTAGTGCCAAAGACGTCGCCCAGGTAAGCCGGAATAACTGAGAAGCCGGCCCCGTAGCAGGACATCGAAAGGCTGAGGGCTGCAGCGAAGATGAATGGTGAGTGGGTGAAGATCAAGATCACGAACATGGCCATGTCAACGACAAAGATCAAGCTGTAGGTCAAAGGCCGGCCAATGTAGTCGGACAAGGTTGCCCAAACCAGCCGGCCAAAGCCGTTGAAGAGGCCAATGATGCCGACCATGACAGCGGCAGTAGCCGCGCTCATCCCAGTCAGTTCCTGGGCCATTGGTGAAGCAGCGGAGACCAGGGAGATCCCGCAGGTGATGCTGATAAATAACATGAACCAGAGCAGATAGAAGGTCTTGGTCTTCAGTGCTTGGTTGGCCGTCATTTGCAGGCCGCCAGTCAAGGAAACAGCTTTCTTGTCTTCACTCTTGAAGTTGGCCAGGTCTTCAGCAGTTGGCCGCTTAATAAACTGGGCAGATACGATCATGATCAAGAAGTAGCCGGCACCCAAGATGTAGAAGGTATTGGACAAGCCAACGCTTGACATCAGGAATTGGGCGATCGGGCTGGTTAAAAGAGCGGCAAATCCGAAGCCCATGATGGCCAGGCCAGTAGCCAAACCCCGTCTATCCGGGAACCACTTGATGATGGTTGAGATCGGGGTGACGTAGCCGGCACCCAGGCCCAGACCAGCGATGACGCCGTATGAAGCGTACAAGAGCCAGAGCTGCTGGCTTTGAACAGCCAGGCCAGTCAAGGCGATCCCGATCCCGTAAAGGATGGCGGAAACAGTCCCGGTCAAGGTCGGGCCGAATTTTTCAACCAGGCGGCCCATGAAAGCCGCGGACATCCCCAGGAATAAGATGGCCAAACTAAATGCAAATGCAACTGATGATTCGCTCCAGCCGGTCTGTGCCACGATTGGCTTAGTGTAGACGCTCCAAGCGTATACTGATCCAATCATCAGATGCAGCATGATCCCCGCCAAAGCAACAATGTAACGATTAGTCTTCATTGTCCAGATATTCTCCTTATAAATCTTTGGACTTTGTAACAATACACGAACAATAGTAACAATACACGAACAATATTCTTAAATAGGGTCAATATCATTCGATATATTAAGGATACCATGTAAGCAATGTAAGGGCAAGGTAAAATTTTCAAGATCTTGAGTTGGAACCGCTAACCATACTACTAGATCTAGGATTATTTTTTGCAAAAGAGTTACCGGTAACATGACCGGGGAAAAAAGTGAAAGCGCTTAGGAAAACGACTAAGGTAGAAGGGTGAGAAAAAACGGCCACAGGTCAAGGAGGAAAAAATGGCTAGCGATACCAAGATTGACTTGCGCAAGCAAATGATTTACAGCATTTTTGTCAGAAACTACTCGCCAGAGGGCAACTTCGAAGGGGTCCAGAAGGATTTGGACCGGATCAAGGACTTGGGAACGGACATCATCTGGCTTTTGCCGATCCAGCCGTCAGGCAAGGAGAAGCGGAAGGGAGCCTGGGTTCACACTACGCAATTTCCGACTATCGGGCTATCAACCCGGAATACGGGACTATGGAGGACTTCAAGCGCCTGTGCGATGACGTTTACGCCAAGGGGATGAAGATCATCATCGACTGCGTCTACAACCACACTTCCCCAGACTCAGTCCTGGCTAAGGAGCACCCGGACTGGTTCTACCACAAGAAGGACGGCAGCTTTGGCAACAAGGTGGGCGACTGGAGCGACGTTATCGACTTAGACTACAGCCACAGGGACCTCTGGAAGTACCAGGCAGAGACTTTGGTCATGTGGGCCAAGTATGTGGACGGTTTCCGCTGCGACGTGGCCCCGATGGTGCCGGTGGAATTTTGGAAGTATGCCAGAGAAGAAGTGGCTAAGTTGCGGCCAGGGGCTATTTGGCTGGCTGAATCTGGTGCCCCGGACTTTATCCGCTTCTTGAGAAGCAAGGGGGCAGTCGGTGGGTCAGATTCTGAGCTCTACCAGGCTTTTGACATGGCCTATGATTATGACATCTACCCAGATTTGCGGGCAGCGCTGCTGGGGCAAAAGGATCTGACTGACTACCTGGCTGGCCTGAACCGGCAAGAAGGGGTCTACCCGGAAAACTATGTCAAGGCGCACTTTTTGGAAAACCATGACGTGGTCCGGGCGCACGGGATGATCGATGATCCGGCGGCCTTGCGGGCAATGACGGCCTTCATCTACTTCATGAAGGGGGCCATGCTGGTCTACAATGGGGAAGAAAAGGGGGGATGCCCACCACGTGACCCTGTTTGACAAGGACCCGGTTGACTGGAACGGCGATATTGATTTGACAAACCTCTTAAAGAGGATGCATGAAATCAAGCAGCTGCCAATCATGGCTGAGGGCAGCTATGAGGCTAAAGAGGTCAGAAAGGGTGTCTTGGAAGCTGTCCACAGCCTGGGTGAAGGTGAAGAAGAAAAGCAGTTGATCGGCTCGTTTAATACGACCGGCAAGAAGCAGGCGATTCCGACCCAGCTGCCAGAGGGGATCTACAAGAACCTTTATGATGGCAGCAGCGTATAGGTTTACGAAGAAGTCATGCGGATCAGCGAGATTACCATTATTGAGAAATAAGGGCTGAGAAAACGGTCTGAGGGAGACAGATTTTTTGCGAAAATTGGCGAAAATTTTTTTGACAAAAGCAGATTGTTTGCTATAATGAAAGAGTTGATAAATTGCCAATTTAGCTCAGTTGGTAGAGCATCTCCCTCGTAAAGAGAAGGTCGTTGGTTCGATTCCAACAATTGGCATACTTTTAAGTTGTTTTGAACAGTTTAAAGCCGTTTTAAAAGGTTACAAGCCTTGATACGACGGCTTTTTTTGCTGTTTTAGAGGATTTTTTGAAATAGGCAATTTTTTACATATTTTGGGCTATCATCACCAGGATCTAACCAACTTTCAAAACTGGTTAGGTGAAAGAAGTAATGTACACGACGACTAGACTTCAACTTTAAAAAAATTGAAGTCTTTTTTGTTTTCGCCAATTGCAATAATAAATTGAACACTTTTAGTTAAGCTGCTTGATAGATTAGATCTAATTCTCTTTCAAAGATTTCATCTGGTGTATGATAGGCCAGTATCTTTCTTGGCAAAGAATTGCACCAGGTTTCAATATTAATGATGTCTTGTAAAGAATAGTTAGCTATTGCTTCTCCTTTAGGAATGAATCTGCGAATAAGACCATTGTGTCTTTCAACTGTTCCCTTATCACAAGAAGTGTAAGGATGGGCATAGTAAACCAGTGTATTGGATGCTTTTTCTAGGTTGGAAAGATCTGCAAACTCTGAGCCATTATCAGTGGTAATGGTTTTAAAAATATCATTCCAATGTTCGCTGTATTGCCTTTGGAGTTCTTTAAAGGCCTGCATGACACTGACAGAAGTCTTGTCAGGAATACGAAGAATTAAAAACTCACGACTCATACGCTCAGATAAGGCTAGCAGCACCTCATCATCTTTGCACTTATGTCCGAGAACTAAATCGCATTCCCAATGACCGAATTCATTACGTTTATTGATCTCTTTAGGACGTTCTTCAATGCTTCTGCCAAGTTTTTTCTTATTTTTGCGAATACGATGAAGCTTGGTATTGCATTTAAGCTTCTCTGGCAAGTCGTAATTATGTATATCTAATAGACCTTGGTCGACATAATTGTAAAGAGTCTTAGTACAGACAACATCTCTGCTGCTAAATGCGCCAACAGCAGTGGCACGATTACTGCACACATCAAGCGACCAGCCGTCTTTAAAGAAATGCTTGTGGACATAGCGCATGAATTGAGTTTTCCTAAGAAAGTCTGATTTGCGCCCACAATTTTTACGATGAGCTTGATATGCATCATGCCCTTGAGTAGCCTTATATCTTTTGACTTTGCCATGATACAGTTCTACAGTACCGCGCTTAACCTCATAGCTGATAGTAGAAGGAGAACAGTTTAATTCACGGGCGATGGCACGCAAAGAATAGCCATCTTTCAAACGCAATTGAATAATAACTCTTTCCTCGAATGATAAATGCTTGCCTTTAATGTGCTGATTCATGGTAGAATGTAAAGAGTCCATTTTGACCTCGTTTCTAAATGTTGTGTGGTAACTATATTCGATCAAACAGGTCCGAATGGACTTTTTATTTTTTATCAAGTGTTCAATTTGATTTTACAATCAGCGGCGTAGATTTAATGAATTGCAAGATAAGTACAATCAAGCTTTGGATGATAAGGCAAGATTGCTTAACGAGAAAGGCAGAAACAATGACGAATTAAAGAAGTCTTTGGTTGCTCTTTTGAAGAACTTATAATTTTTTGTTCTTAAACATAAATAGAAACCCATTAGCTAAAATGAAAAGCTAATGGTTTTTTGTTTGCGTTGAAAAGAATACTACTTGATCATTATCTATTGTTACTGAATCACAAAAAACAATTAACTTTCTAGACTATTCAACACAAAAATAACCATCACAATTTCAATCACCTAAATTAAAAATCAAAAACTACAGAATACTAATGCATCAAAAAAACACCAGGCGACTAAAAGAATCACTTGGTGTTTCTGTTTAATTTCTATTTAAATGCCACTTAACTTCTAGTTTACGTAGTAACGGTAAAATGAATCCTGTTCCGAATAGGAATAATACAACAATAATATTCATCCATAATTGATTGAACCATTTAGCTGTCCCGAATTGGCCGTTTTGTGGTAAGAAGGCCAGCGTTGCACAAATGAAAGTTAATAGGAAACACCACCAACCTACTGCTAAGGCTCCTTTACGATTCCTAATAAAGACAAATTCATTTTTCTTAAAATTCTTTTTATTATATCTTAAAATTAAGAAACATAAGAAAACTACAGATGTCTTATAAGGTGAAACAATAGTGTTAATGTTCAATAGCCAGTTAATGAAGTCGTTAATCTGAGGCAAAGTTCCTCCTAAGAGAATCAAAATTAAAGTTGTTGCAGCAGTGAAAATATAACTGTTGATAGGACGATTATTCTTATTTTTCTTCAGCAATAATCTAGGCATATACTTAACAGCTGTATCAGAAGCCAAGAACCGGCTAGCTGCATCAATCAATGCCGCAATTTGAGCTAACAAACTTACTAAACATACAATAGAGTAGGCTAGCATTAAGCTATTGCCCATTCCTGCTTCACGTCCCAATAATTGGAAGGCATAGTAGTCACCATTCATCTTGAAATCATTAGGAATATGCTTGGCATCAAATAATACAGCCAAACCTAATGTTTCTAAAATTACCATTAAAGCAGTAACAAAGAACAAAAGCCACATTGCTTTTGGAAATCCTTTTTGTGGTTTCTTCAGCCGTGACACGTATGGCGCTGCTAATTCTGCACCAGACATGGCAAAAATTAACATGCTAGCACTTGAGAAATAATGCAAGCTTAAATGCGGTCTGATATTATCCCAGGTTAATTTAGTTGCAATATGGCCACCGTGTGTTAGTGACCAAACAATCATGGCGAAAAAGATGATGGTCATAGCCACCATAGCAATACCACTCCACAAAGAAGTAGCATCCAGCGCATTTTTAACAGTATTATCAAAAATCAGGAAGAGCAAGATAATTGAAAAGGTAATCAAACTAAATACCATTGGCGACATTCGACGTCCTAATGAGTTATCACCTAGGATTATCCAAGAAATTGAAACGACCACTGAACTTGCACAGTCAATTAAATAAGGAATTGTTTGTGCCCAATACATCCAACCAGTTGCGTATCCTAACAAATCACTACCTGTTCCGTGCCGAATCCAGGATGACATACCCCCATCTTCTTTACCAGAATAAGCGAAACCTAGTTCAGTTGCAATTAATGTGTAAGGCAATTGATAAAAAAGCAACATGATGATCCATAATACCAGGACAAACAGACCGTAAGGGTAAAAAGGATCTTCAAAACTAATTACAGTGATGTAGACAAACATCGATAGGGTAACCCAGCCCATGTAATTTTTCTTGTTATTTTCTTCAGTCATTTTTTCTCCTCTTACTTATTCTTTTAATGTGATTGGCAACTATACAGAGACGGGGGACTTATTTTGAATTTTTAAATATTTGGCTACTTGGTATGACATTCATTCCTCCCTTGTACTTAGAATCGATTAAACCTTAACCTTAGTGTCATTTTAGTCTTAAAAAAGCTGTAATTCCACACTTTTTTTGAGTATAATGAAAATAATTGTTAAAACATGAGAGGACAAAATTAATGCATTACTTAAAAATCGCAGCTAGAAAAGACCTATTACCTTATTTACCTAAAAATTGGCCAATAGTAGAACTTAAAGAGAATCTAAATGGAGCATATCTAGCGGCTGTTGTTGTGCGTAAAGATGATAGTCGTGGCAAGGGGATGCATCATTTTTGGGCAGATAAATTAAAACTTGATTTGCCTTTAATTGTTTATGATGAAAAGCAAAATATGATACAAATTATTGATCAAACTGCTAGTCAATATGAGCAAGAAGTAATACCTAAATTCTTATTAGATCTTACTAAATTTGCCGATCAAGATGATCTAATTCTAAGTACTCCAGGTCATCATAACGGTCATTTTTATGATCGTCATCCTGCTGGTGCTATAATGAAAAGCTTTTTCGGACCCAACTTTTTTAAAGCTGATGTTTCGGATAGCGTTTCTGAACTAGGGGATATGATGACTCACGAAGGTGGACCATTAAAGGCTGAAGAAGAAGCTGCTAAAGCTTATAATGCTGACAAAGTTTATTTTTGTACAAATGGCACGACTAGTGCTAACACTATTTGTGCTGCAGCTGTTTTGCGACGAAATGATCTCGTTCTCTTCGATCGAAATAACCACAAGAGCTTGTACAATAGTGCTTTAGTAATGACTGGAGCTAGACCAGTATATCTACCAACCGATCGTAATGCAGACGGATTAATTGGTCCATTAGTTGCAGATGACCTAGATGAAGATAAAATTCGTACTGAAATTGCAAAGATAGACCCAGAACGCGCCCAGGCCAAAAGACCATTCCGAATGGCGGTTTTACAATTAGAAACGTATGATGGGGTCTTCTATAATGCAAAATATATTATTAAAAAATTAGGCAAGCTTTGTGATTACATCTTGTTTGATTGTGCATGGGGTGGCTATGAGCAATTCGTCAATGTTTTACGTGATCTATCACCAATGCAATTAACTTACGGTCCAGATGATCCTGGTATTTTAGTAACTCAATCGATTCATAAACAACAAGCAGGTGTATCTCAAGCTTCTCAAATTCTAAAAAAAGATAGTCATCTTAAAGGGCAAAAGCGTTATGTAAATCATAAGCACTTTAATCATGCTTATTTGAAGTATGTAACTACTAGTTGTTCTTATCCAATTTATTCATCTCTAGTTGTTAATGCAAAAATGGCTAATTCTCCAGCTTGTCAAACTTGGTGGAATGATACAGTTAAATTATCCATTGAATTTAGGAGGAAATTACTGCGTCATAGCAAATTATTTAGACCGTTGGTTCCTAAGACAGTTAATAATCAAAAGTGGGAGGATATCCCAACAGATGTTTTAGCTAGAGATATTAATGCTTGGAAACTAAAGCCAACTGATAAATGGCATGGCTTTGAAAAGATTGAAAATGACGAAGTGGCTTTAAGTCCCTTGAAACTAACAATTATAAATCCAGGTGTTGATTTAGCTACGGCTAAATTCACTAAAGAGGGCATTCCTGGCGTAATTTTAGAGACATATTTACATGAAAAGCACATTATTCCAGAAAAGGCTGATATTTACTCAACGCTTTATCTAATTACACCAGGTGAAACTGAAGTAGATATGGAGACTCTATATACTGCCTTAATGGATTTTGAAAAAGCATATCTAAATAATGAACCGCTTAAGCAAGTTATGCCTCAATTAAGCAATGCTTTCCCTGATCGTTACAGTAATTACACGCTTCATGATCTATGCCAAGAGATGCATGAGTATTATCGTTCTAATCATATATTTGACCTTGAAAAGCAGCTATTTATAAAGAACGATTTTCAAAAATATGTAATGACACCAGCCAAGGCTGATGAAGAATTTAATAGAAATAATAGTAAATTAGTCGAAGTAGATAATTTGACTGATGAAATAGCACTGGAAGGCGCATTGCCTTATCCACCAGGTGTATTTATTGTCGCTCCTGGAGAAAGATGGCATAAAATTGACATCGATTATTTCAAGGTTTTACTCACCGCTGCTAAGAAATTCCCTGGCTTTGAACCTGAAGTGCAAGGCGTTTATGAACAAAACGGCAGAATTGTAGCTGAAGTATTAGATGATGATAAAGTTCGAAAAGATTAATTCATTAAGCAAAACGACCAGTTTTACTTTCTGGAAAGAAGCCAGGACGGTTTTGGCGACGGGGAGATCACCCAGGACGGCCGGGATATCCGGATCTTCCAGCTGACTTGCTATGACCGGGCGGTCCCACAGGCTCCCTGGTACACCCAGGGGGTGGTCTACCAGATATTCCCAGACTGCTTCAACAACGGCAACCCGCATGGGGAGACCCAGGGCCGCAAGAAGGACAGTTTCATCTACGCGACCAAGGAAGACAGTCCTTACTATATTAAGGATGAGCATGGCGATATAGCCCGCTGGGACTTTTTTGGCGGCAACCTCGAAGGTATCCGGCAAAAGATTCCCTATTTAAAGGATTTGGGAGTGACGGCCATCTACTTGAACCCGATCTTCCAGGCTTCCAGCAACCACCGCTATGACACCCAGGACTTCATGAAGATCGACCTCATGCTAGGGACCGAGGAGGACTTCAAGAACCTGATCAAGGACCTGCACAAAAACAGGATTGCCTTGATCTTAGACGGGGTCTTCAACCATGTCGGGGCCGACAGCAAGTACTTCTTGAGCGCGGTCACTGACAAGACGGGCCCTTACTACTCCTGGTTCAACTTCATCAACTATCCGACTAAGTACCAGTCCTGGTGGGGGGAACCACGCTTCCTGAAGTCAACAAGAGTAATGCTGACTACCAGAACTTCATCTGCGGGCCCGACGGCGTTTTAGCCAAGTGGACCCGGATGCGCATGTCGACGGCTGGCGCTTGGACGTGGCAGACGAACTCCCAATGCCGCTCTTGCGGGAAATCCGCGAGCGCCTGCAGAATGAAGACTGCCATGTCCTGATCGGGGAAGTCTGGGAAGACGCCTCCCACAAGTTCGTCAACAGTGAATTCCGGACTTATATGGCCGGGGACAATTTAACCGGGACCATGAACTATCCGGTCCGCAACTTTATCGTTTCGCTCTTGCAGGCCAATAACGAAACGGAAAAAGTGGCCGCCTTGAATGACCTGGAAAAGCTGGTTGAGAACTACCCTAAGGCCTTTCTGGAAAACTGCCTGAACAATATTGGCACCCACGATACGGCCAGAATCAAGACCGTCTTGGGGGGAGACGAGCAGCTGGTCGCTCTGGCCTTTGGCCTCTTGTTTTTGTTTTCTGTTCCCGGCGTTCCCTACATCTATTATGGGGATGAAGCCGGCCTAGAAGGGGACAAGGACCCGGACAACCGCCGCTACTTCCCATGGGGCAAGGAAAGCGACTTTTTGGAAAAAGAAGTCAAGGAACTGGCCCACTGGCGGCGGGAAAACCGGGTACTAGTCGACGGGAAAGTTGGTTATGTCAAGATTGATTATGGCATCAACGCCCTGGTCCGCTACAACCAAAGGGAACTGGTCATTTACTGTTACAACAAGACCGACCAGGATATGATCCTGGACGCGGGAGAATTTCAAACATATTGCCTGCCAGAGAAGATTGGAGAGCTGGTAAGTGATATACTGGATCAAGAAAGCGTAGCTCAGAAGGCTTATCTGTTGAAGACATTTAAGCTGGACAGGAATGAAAAAGAATAAAAAGGAATAAAAAGGAATATATCTAATATGGATGCAAAAGAAATTTTTGAACAATGGGAACAAGCCGCCCTGCCGGAAGACCTGGCTGAACAAATGGCTGAATTAGGCGGCGACGAAAAGTGGATCGAAGACGCCTTTGGCCAGGACATCAACTTTGGGACTGCCGGGATGCGGGGGCTCCTGGAACCAGGGACCAACCGGATCAACGTCTTCACGGTCGGCCGGGTAACTGAAGGTTTGGCCCGCTTGATCGACGAAAACGGCGAAGAAGCCAAGAAGCGGGGCGTGGTAATTTCCTTTGACTCCCGCTACAACTCACGCGAACTGGCTACCCACGCTGCCCGCGTTTTGGGGGCTCATGGCATTCACGTCTACCTCTTTGACGACCTGCGTCCAACGCCGGAACTGTCCTTCGCTGTCCGCTACCTGCACACCTTTGCCGGGATCAACATAACTGCTTCCCACAACGCCAAGCAGTACAACGGCTACAAGGCTTACGGCGAAGACGGTGCCCAAATGGGGCCGGAAAATGCTGACCGCCTCTTTGCCTACGCGCAAAAGGTTGAAGACATCTTCAGCGTTAAGGCAGCTCCAGTCAAGAAGCTGCGTGCTGAAGGCACTTTGCAGCTGATCGGCGAAGATGTCGACGAAGCCTACCTGGCCAAGCTGGAAACAGTCAACGTCAACAAGGACATGATCAAGGAAAACGCCGACAAGCTGAAGATTGTTTACACTCCGTTGCATGGTACGGGTAAGATGCTTTACGACCGCGCCTTCAGACGGGGCGGCTTCAGCAACGTTGTTCCAGTGCCAAGCCAGGCGATTGTGGACCCGGAATTCCCAACTTGCAAGAAGCCTAACCCGGAATTCCGTGACGTCTTCAACCCAGGCGTGGAACTGGCCAACGAAATCGGCGCTGACATGATTGTAGCTACCGACCCGGACGCTGACCGGATGGGGGCCTGCGTAAGAACTGACAAGGGCGACTTCCAAGTTTTGACTGGGAACCAAATCGCTACTTTGATGTCTTACTACCTCCTGCAAAACTTGAAGGACTCAGGCAAGCTGACTCCGGACTACGAAATCGTTACCTCAATCGTCTCCAGTGCCTTGCCATTCAAGATTGCCAAGGACTTCGGCATCAAGACCAAGTCAGTTCTGACTGGCTTCAAGTACATTGGTGAAGAAGTCGACCGGATGAACAAGGAAGGGGACGGCAAGTTCTTGATGGGCTTTGAAGAAAGCTACGGCTACCTCTTCCAAGCCTTCGCCCGCGACAAGGACGCCATGCAAGGGGCCTTGATGTTCGCCGAAGTTGCCAGCTACTACGCTTCCAAGGGCATGACTGTCTTTGACGGCCTGCAGGAAATCTGGAAGAAGTACGGCGTTGCCTACGAAATCACCCGGGCTATCGAAATGCCAGGGATCGGCGGGCAAAAGAAGATGGCTGAATTGATGAGCAAGCTGAGAGAAGAACGCCTCAGCGAAATCAACGGGGCCAAGGTCTTGAAGATCGAAGACTACCAAGAACAAGTTACTGTCGAAAACGGCGAAGAAACTCCATTGACTGGCTTCCCGAAGTCAAACGTCTTGAAGTACTTCCTGGATGACGAAACTTGGGTAGCCCTGCGGCCATCTGGTACTGAACCAGTAATCAAGGCTTATGTCGGCGTTAACAAGGCTGACATCGCAACTGCTGAAAAGGCAGCTGAAAGCTACCAAGACGCTATCAGCGAATTGCTGAAGTAATTTTAAAACAACAAAGAAAGAAGCACCGCGAACGCGATGCTTCTTTCTTTGTGCTTGTGTGCTGTTAAGAATTATAGGCTCTTACTTGTCCCCAAAGGTGACTCCCATAAGGCGGGCGTTGCTTACGGTCTTGCCGTTCGGGTCAACGTACTTGAGCTTGCCGGCCGTGTCTTCCAGGGCGATAGAGTCGACTTCGCCTTGCTTCAAGACAACCAGGCGGCCGAAGGACCGGTTCATGATCAGGCGGGCCCCTTCAATCCCGAAGCGGGTTGAGATTTGCCGGTCGTAGGCATCTGGCCGGCCGCCCCGTTGAGCGTGGCCGATGACCGCCGTTCTGATTTCAGCGTCTGGCAAAACTTCCTGCAATTGGGCAGCGATTTCGTTAACCACGCTGGCGCCGTTTCTAGCGGCAACCTTAGCCTTGTACTTCTTCTTGGACAGGGTGGCGTCTTCCTTGGAAATTGCCCCTTCAGCGGCGGCAATGACCGTGAAGCCCTTGCCAGACTTTTGTCTTTCCTTGACCTTCTTGGCCACGACATTGATGTCATAAGGGATTTCCGGTAAAAGGATAATGTCGCTGCCGGCAGCCAGGCCGGCGGCCAGGGTGATGTGGCCAACCTTGTGGCCCATGACTTCGACGACAAAGACCCGGGAGTGGCTTTGAGCAGTAGTGTGGATGTCATCCAGGTATCTGGTGGCAATATCAATGGCGCTTTGGAAACCGAAGGTGTAGTCAGTCCCCCAAGTGTCGTTGTCGATGGTCTTTGGCAGGCCAATCACGTTCAAGCCTTCTTGGGCCAGCATGTTGGCTGACTTAAGTGACCCGTTGCCGCCCAAAACCGCCAAAGCGTCCAGGTTGAGCTTCTTGTAGGTCTTCTTCATGGCGGCTACCTTGTCAAAGCCGTCAACGATGACCCGCATTTCCTTGAATGGCTGGCGGGAAGTGCCCAGAATCGTCCCGCCTTCGTTGATGATGCCGGAGAAGTCCCGCGGCTTCATCTTGACGTAGTCTTCATGCATCAAGCCGTAGTAGCCCCGCTTGAAACCGATTATTTCCACGTCATCGACACAGTTGTAAAGGGTCTTGGACAGCCCCCGCATGGTCGCGTTGAGCGCCTGGCAGTCGCCGCCGCTCGTCAAAATACCAACTCGTAAAGTCATGCTTAAATTCCTCCCCGTGCTAAACAGTTCTCTAAAATTCGGCTTAATTTAAATCTTAGTCATATACCTGCCAAGGTGCAAGCAGATTTTTTAATCTAATTGAAAAAAATTCATGAATATATTGTCAAATGAAAATTAGTAAAGGAAAAGCAGCCCGGGCAGGGCTGCTTGATGGTAGTAGTTTTGATTAGTGAGCAGTTAAAGAAATCAAGTTGTCGCCGTGCTTAACGTCAGTTGCTTCAACCCGGGCCGCTTCATTGTATGAAGGGCTGTTGGTGATGACAACCATGACAGTGGTGTCGTAGCCGGCAGCCTTGACGGCATCCAGGTCGACTTCACCGATCTTGTCGCCCTTTTCAATGTGCTGGCCTTGAGTGACCAGGGACTTGAAGTGCTGGCCGTTCAAGTTGACCGTGTTCAGACCGATGTGGATCAGGACTTCGGCACCGTCGTCAGACTTAAGCCCGTAAGCGTGGCCAGTCTTGTAAGCAACGGAAACAGTACCGGTAACAGGAGAGTAGACATTGCCGTCGCTAGGAACGATGGCTGCCCCGTTACCCATGAGCTTCTGGGAGAAGACTTCGTCATTTACGGCTGACAGGTCTTCTACCAGGCTTACCCATTTGGGGAAGTGCATGGTTTGAAGTCTTGGGTGCACTTGACCAGTTCCGACCTGGTTCACTGGGAAAACCTGGGCGAAGCTGTTTATCCTGACACCCCGCTGGACAGCCATGGGGCCTATTCCGGTTCAGCCAAGGCAATTTCAGCCAAGGCAATTGGCGACAAGGACAAGCTTTTTCTGATGTACATGGGCAATGTCCGCGACGAAAACTGGGTTCGCCATTCTTACCAGGTTGGGGCCTGGATGGACGAAGAGGGAAAGGTGACCAAGCTGGAGACGCCTCTGATCAACTCGCCAGAGCATGTGACTGAGCACTTCCGTGAGTGACCCGCAGATTTTAGAGCACGATGGCAAGTACTACGCTATTCTGGGTGCCCAGGACAAGGAGATCAAGGCCGGCAAGATCAGCCTTTACAAGGCAGATGCTGTAACGAGTCCATGGCAGGACCTGGGCTATGTTGACCTGCCAGACATGGGCTACATGGTTGAATGCCCGAACCTGGTCTTTGTTGACGGCAAGCCGGTCTTCATCTTCTGCCCGCAGGGTTTGGACAAGAACGTGACCGACTACCAGAATGTCTACCCGAACATGTACTGGGTTGGGGAAAGCTTTGACTTTGAAACCGGCCACTTCGAGACCAAGCAGAAGTCCCCGATCAACCTGGACGGGGGCTTTGACGTTTACGCTACTCAGGCCTTCAACGCGCCAGATGGCTATGCTTACGCCATCAGCTGGGTTGGCCTGCCGGATGTGACTTACCCAAGTGATAAGGAAGGCTGGGCTAACTGCTTGAGCCAGGTCAAGCGCTTGGCTTTAAAGTACGGCCGCTTGCTTCAAAAGCCGGTCAAGGCCATGAAGAGCCTGAGAGGAGTCGAAGAAGACTTCACAGGTGACCTGGCCTTTGATGCTGGCGCGCAAAGCGAACTGAAGCTGACTATTAAGCAGGGGCAGAAGGGCAAGCTGCTTTTGGTGGCAGACAGTGAAGGTAAGAACTGCATCAAGCTCCGCTTCAAGACCGGCAAGCACGCCCGCTTAACGGTTGACCGGGGTGAATGCGGCCATGCGGGAGCTGAACTACCAGCCCAACACCTTGGCCTGGTCTTTGCAGGGCAAGCAGACCAAGATGATTGGGGTGATCATGCCCAGCATCACCAATCCCTTCTTCGCGGAACTGGTCGCGGCAATTGAAGACAAGCTGGAAGCGGACGGCTACAAGATGCTGCTCTGCGACGCCGGTCAGGACAGCGATAAAGAGCGACGCTATCTGCGGATGCTGGAGGCCAACCAGGTCGACGGGATCATCGCGGGTTCGCACAACCTGGGGATTGAAGAATACCAGCGCTATGGCCTGCCGATCGTTTCCTTTGACCGGTACCTGTCTGACCAGGTGCCGATCGTGACCAGTGACAATTACCAGGGCGGCTGCCTGGCTACCCAAGCCTTGGTTGACGCGGGATGCGGGCATGTCTACTTTGTCGGCAATCCGGTTAAAACAGGCAACCCGACCTCCCGCCGCTTTGACGGCTACGCAGACACGGTGGCCGCGGCGGGATTGACGGTACACACGGCCCGATCAGCCTTTTACGAGTCTCCGGCGGCTAAGGCGCGAGAACTCCGGGAGCTCTTGACCAGCGGGCGGAAGATCGACGGGGTCTTTTGCTCAGACGATCTTACGGCCATCCTGCTCTTAAAAGAAGCCAGGAAGTTGGGGATCAGGGTGCCGGAGGACTTGAAAATCGTTGGCTTTGACGGGACCCAGCCGGTTCCAGACCTGGCCGGGACCTTGGTCAAGCTGCTCTATGAGCGGATCGCGGACCCGGAAAAGAAGCTGGCCCAAAACAGCTACCTGCTCCCGGTCAAGCTGCTGAGAAACCAGACTGTTTAAGCATCTCCTGCGGGGGGGCTTTTCCTGTCTTTGCCAGGATAATCTGTATTTTCCCCGAAAAGCGCTTATAATAAAATTAGGAAGCAATTTTTAGTTAAAAGAAAGCTAAGGTGACAAGCATGGAGAAGAAACGCGTTTGGCTGTTCATTCTGGCTTTTAGCCTGATCGGCCTCCTGGTCTACGGGGCGGAAATAGCCTATGCTTTTATGAAGGACCGCAACAAGAAGATGGAATACAGCTTCGATGAAGAAGAGGCGGAAGATCCGCAGGAAATGGGAGCTGACTACAAGAATCAAGAATAGTGCTAACTACTGAATAAAGCAGAAGAAATTGGGCCTGGCTTTGCCGGGCTTTTTCCTTTTGGCAAAAGTAGGCTAAAATGGTAAAGATGCAATAAAAGTATTCTTAACTCGCGTATTGAGTATTTCTGTTTTTGGGGGAAAATTATGAGCAAGAACCGCTTGGAGGCGTTCAGCGATGGCGTTTTGGCCATCATCATCACCATCACGGTCCTGGAAATACGGGCCCCAGAAGAAGCCAGCTTCCAGGCCCTCAAGCCACTTATCCCGCAACTGGTCATCTACCTGCTCAGTTTCTTTCACATGGCTATTTACTGGGTCAACCACCACAATATCACTCACGCTTTGCCTTCGGTCAACCACAAGGTAATTTGGACCAACATGGCCTGGCTCTTCATGACCTCTTTGATTCCTTTGGCCACGGCCTGGGTGGGGAAGAACCCTCTGGCTGGGCCGCCCTTGTTCTTGTACGGCCTGGTTCTCTTATTAAGCTCAGTAAGCTTCTTGCTCTTGCAGCACTTTGCCTGGCAGATTGCCTACGACAGCCAAGACTTGAAAGAGAATATGGGGATCAAGGGCTGCTTAACCCTGGCCGCCAACTTGGGGATTGCCTTGTCAGCCTTTGCCTGGCCAATTTTGTCCTGGGTCTTCATGGCTTTGGTCATGCTGATGTGGTTTATGCCGGACCAGCGGGCCAAGGAGTGGCGGGAAAAAAATGAGGATCAAGAACAGGAAAAAGAGTAAAGAAAAAATCCACAAGCCAGGCTTGTGGTTTTTTGTTGTTATAAGGCTAATTCAAGCAGGTCGACCTTGCAGTCGCCGATGTCGTCGTAGTAGACAGTTTCCTGGCTGACAAGGCGCCAGCCATTCTTTTCATAGAGGCGGCGAGCAGGAACGTTGCCATCCATGCTGTCCAAGCGGATGGATTTACAGCCGAGCTTTTTGGCCTGGTCCTTGATAAAGGTCAAAAGGACAGAGGACAGGCCCTGCCGGCGGAAGGATGGGTGGACCCCGTAGAGGTGGAGGATGGCGATTTCGTTATCTTCAGCTGGGGTTGGCCAGGCAAATTTGCTGTAAAGAGGGTCATTACCCACAGTCAAGATGCCGGCTGAGGCGATCTTGCCGTCCTTGATGCCAACCACGGCCCGCTTTTGTGCAATTGCTTCCGCGATGTCTTTTTCTCTTGGGTAGATCCCCCAGTGCCAGTCGGCCCCGAACTGGTCGTCTTTTTGGTGGGCGCAGATGTCCTGGTAGAACTGGCAGAGGGCAGCCAAGTCAGCTTCCGTTGCCAAGCGGCAGTTTAATTCAGTCATGCTTTTTTACCTTAAATTGTTTTTTGCTTTTTGCTTATCACTCTGAGAATATTCTAGCAAAAAAGGCTGGCGAAGAACAAAAAAGGAACTGGATAAACCAGTTCCTTTCGCTTGGTGCGGACGAGAAGACTTGAACTTCCACGACCAAAAGCGGTCACAAGATCCTTAG
>ENA-ORTB01001228-ORTB01001228.1-human-gut-metagenome-genome-assembly--contig:-NODE-1228-length-29888-cov-11.707539_pt1 | contig 29888 bp, 27 predicted proteins | sample MGYA00241905_ERZ509174 | MGnify/ENA primary metagenome ERZ509174 (study PRJEB26280, sample SAMEA2338851) | human gut metagenome | biome: human gut; feature: human-associated habitat; material: faeces... | reverse complement strand
CCGTAATGTTTGGCAACGATCCCGATGGAGTACAGCGTCATGATTGCCTCCGCTGTCTTTGAACGAGCTCGTCTCTTCTTTTTCCAAGTTTAACGTTGCTATGGAACCCGTTATGGGAGATTTGGTAGATTTTTAGTCAACTAGCCATACCCCAGTCCCTTCTTTTGGTATGCCGGAAGCACGGCAATCGGCCCGAGCGTGAGAACCTTTGCCAGCGGACGTACCAATGCATTGACCAAGTGATCCGCGCACTTTGTATAACTCATGACATAACCGAAACCCATCACGGTTGTGTAGGTAGGAACCAACCCGCCGTTTACAAACTGTTTGACAAAGGCATCGATCGCCTGGGGAAAACCGATGGTTGAACCGCCGAAAGATATGCCAATCAACGTCATCAACATACCCGACAGGAACAGAACCAACCGTGCCTCGTAGTTTTTGTAAATAAGCCAGAAAGTACCCAGCACCACCGCAATACCAATCCAGATCATCTTTTTTCTCCTGAATTTGTCATCTGAAACCAGGGCTAATTGAAACGATTGAGGCGATAGTCAAACAGCGCTTGCATATCAGCAACGCGTGCGTTTAACCCAGCCTCTAAGGCGGTTTTTTTGCCTTTCGGTGTGGTCAAGAGTGTTCCGCCCTTGCCGACCACTTTGTTGTAGAGAAGGGTTGGATTACCCATGGAAAACGCATGGACGGCTTTTTGTTTGGCGTAATCCACAACCGTAATGTCCGCATCCGCCCCAACAACCAACCTTCCTTTGTTGGCTAACCCCAAAAGAATGGCCGCTGACGTGCTTGACTTAAAAACAAACTCTTTGAGAGTAATCGCTCCGAACTTCACGAGCGACAACCCGTTTTCAAGAATGACATTGCGGGGAATGCCTCCTCCGTCCGTACAGAAACTATCCGAAAGAAACGTTCCGTTTGGACGCTTTTGGGTAGCGAAATAAAAATTTGACAAAGACGGATTAACTGCGAAACTCATTGATGCATTTGTGTTCTGCTCAAGCCAGAGTCGAAGTCCTTCGTTAGGCTCAGCCAATACAACAGAATCTGTCTTCTGAAGATGCACCCTCGCAAAGCCGTCCTCAATTGCCTCACGCAAACCTTGTTGTGTTTCCTCATAGCCATGGGAGTGCAGGCAATTCCGCGTAATACCGCTATCGGGCACTCCATCAATGCATTTTCCGGAGCAACCATTGATGGGTGACAAATAACTTTCGCTGTCAATCTCAGGATGCGATTGGAGAATCTTCTCCACAAAGGCAATTTCCTGAAGCACATCAAGTATGTTGCCCCGACAGTATGCGTTCGTATGCGCCAAATGAAACGCGTGACCCTCAGCACAATCAACGATCTCCTTAACTCCGTTGATATTGGAACCTTGCTCGGTTGAACCGGCATGAATTCCTAGGTAGACGCCGTTGTTGTCGCACAACCTGATGAGTTGAGCAGATGCTTCGGGAGTAAGCGGATAGTGTCCACCAAGTAGCTTCACGCCAAAGGCTCCGCGATCCAGTGCGTTGAAAATGACTTCAGACAGTTCCTCTGCTTTTGGCGACGCAGACTGAACATTCCACCCCGGTCGAATCATTTCAAGACAGCCGACCGTAATGCCGCTGCCGTCTTCGCGCAAGCCCTCTTTCACGTCTTCCAATGGCCCCGCCATCTCCAACGCTGTAGTTACACCGGCAAGGGCAAGCATCTTGTAGCTCTTTCAACCGGCCAACCAAGATGAGGCATGCATATGGCTGTCAATGATGCCCGGAATAACCAGCAATCCCGCTGCATCGATGCGTCGTTTGGCCGATTCGGTCGCTTTCCCAATAGCCGTTATCACGCCATCCTTGACTGATATGTCGGCCATGGTGTCTGTGTTGCTGAACCAATCGACCACATGACCGTTCTCAATAATGAGATCCTGCATAAGTAGTCACCTTTACTGTTGTGTATTTTTGTTGATGCTGCTCGGATCCTCAGCAACCCAAACAGTAAAGAGACATTTGACTTTTGAAAAATATTATTTATGACGAGTCTGATTAAGACAAATGTTATACTCGAGACGAACAAACTCGAAAGAAGAAGAAAATGGCCAACCGAATCCTCAAGCATCTGGAAGCGATCATCGAGACCGGTTCGATCCTTGCTGCAAGTCGCCGTCTTTTCGTCTCTCAGCCGTCACTTTCTCAATACGTCAAACGACTTGAAGAAGAGTACGAAATCACGATATTTGACCGGCAAACCTCACCGTGGACTCTGACGCAGGAAGGTCGGGAACTGATTGAGGCTCAAAGGCAAATCGATGAAATTGAGCGCGAATGCCGACAGCGCTTCGCCGACCGACGCGCACTTAAGACCGGTGACCTGCGCATCGGCAGTACAGCCTATCGAACAGCGACGCTTCTCAACCCCGTTCTTTCCCGATTTAAGAAAGAAAATCCGGGCATCGTTGTGCGCATTGAAGAAGGCAACACTGCCGAAGTACTGGCCATGATTGAATCCGGCCGTGTTGATTGTGGCATTGTCATTTCTTCAATGGTTCCCGGTTCCCTGGATCATGTCCAGGTCTACAGTGAAGAGGTGCTTATCGGTCTTCCCGGAGATCATCCATACGTCAAATCTCACCCCAAACCGCCTGCTCGCTTTGATCCGCTGGACCTCAGCGACATTCCTGATACGCCGTTCATCATTATGAAAATGGGACAGGCATTTCATGAGTATTTCTATCAACTCTGTCAACTCAATAAAGCGAAAACTCCTGTCACACTCGAAACTCAATCAATTCTGACGGTTCCAGCGCTCATTTCTACGGGTATTGGCGCTGCACTGATTCCATCCACAATCATTGAGGATTGTTTGGCTCGGGAGATAGCCATCTATCGACCTTCGCCAAAGTTCCCTCCCAACAATGTTTCCATTGCCTGGAAACGCAATCGATATCAGTCTCTGGCAACACGTCAATTCATCGACAAGGCCTTGGAATGGCTACAGCCTTAACGAGAAAACAGAACCGTTAAAGTAACAAACGCCCACAGGCATAGTTCCGACAAACTTAGATTCCCTCGCGAACTCGCCTATCTGGCAGTTCAAGGTCTCTTTGATATCCAGCAAGCACAACAGTGACATCCGTACTTGCGAGTGCCAACAAATCAGCATCTGTGCGTCTATAATGCTAGAGACATAGGCGCATATCACTCTTTAGGTGGAGACAACAATGACGCAATCAGCCGTTCGCACAGTAAACGTTAAGTGGAACATTTCGGTTCCTCCAGAATTCGATGAAGCAACTCGGTTCTTTTTGGCATCTCAAGGCGGAAAAAAGGGGGCTCTCTCTGCGCTGGTTCAAAAAGCTGTGTCACGCTACATTTTGTCCTCACTCTCTGGAGAAGCCAAAGATAGGGTCAGAAATTCTGGCCTGTCTCAGAATGATCTGGACAAAATCATTCTCGACGGCATTGCTTGGGCGAAGGATCAACCGAAATGAAGGTCGTTCTCGATACAAATGTACTGATTTCGGCGCTAATTTCTCCTCATAATCCACCAGACATAATCCTGCAGTCTTGGCTTGCCGGGGAATTTGATCTTCTGACCTCTGAAGAACAATTAGATGAAATTAGACGAGTTTCTCGTTATGAACATCTTCAGCCTTTTTTACAACCACATCGCGTAGGACTGATTATCAATCGAATGAAAGAGCTAGCAACGATCATCAAACCTGGCGCCTTGTCTTCTGAAGAAGCACTCGATCCCGATGACAATTTTTTGATCGCGATCTGTGAAACAGGCTCAGCAAACAATCTGGTAACCGGGGATCATCGCGCGGGCCTACTCGAACGGAAACACATTGGAATGACGGAAATTCTTACAGCTTCTCAATTTGCTGAGCGTTACCTGGGGTGGAAAGGCGCCAGAAAGGCTTAAATCTACCTGCCCAATCGAGAATACCTCTGCCAAACAATCTTTAAAACAGGGACGATGCATATCGTTCCTGCTTTATTGGTCAGGAACAAAAACGCCCGACTCTTTTCTTCCGAGAATCGAGCGTTCAGTCGCTTAAGCGCTTTTGTCAGGCCAGCCAATGTCCGGCTATCAGACCCGTCACCATCAGCATTGAAAACATCAGCTGCGTCTTGGCTGTCGAAGCGTCCAACGTAGCAATGCTTGCCGTATTCACACCGTCAAATCGCAAAGCTTGTTTGCACAGAGTCATCACTACCACGGCAATCGGCAAAGTAAGCAGCACTGTCATCGGCAAAATTCCAAACCAAACCGTTGCCAACATAATCGCAAACGGCACGAGCATCTCAAACTGATAAAGCCACACCGACCGTTTTTGCCCCAATACTGAGGCAAGCGTACGAATGCCGGCCAGAGTATCCGTCTGAGCATCTTGCAGGTTATTGGCATGCAAAATGCCGACCGTCAGAATGCCGGTGGGCAATACCGCCCAGATAGCATCAAGCGACCACGTACAAGGAGGTCAAGCACGGAAAACCGCGGAACTGTTCACCCTTGCGAAAAAGAACACAGGACATCGTTTTAATTGTTTACTACGCCAATACAGGAAAGATTGCCAGGGCTAAATCCCTTTGAGTACAGGGTATCGTTTCAATTCGTTTTCGGTAAAGAAGGTGCATCTTGGAAAGTGTCTAAATCCCTTTGAGTACAGGGTATCGTTTCAATTTGACAAAGGTGGCACTGCCATCGCTGGTGCATTGTCTAAATCCCTTTGAGTACAGGGTATCGTTTCAATCCTTGAGGGTGAAAAAATACAACAAAATCAATGCGCTAAAGAGAGCAATTCCAACTTTTGGATGCCATCTCAGAGCAGGGGTTGCAAACGTGTATTTCTTCAACATGCCACTCTTCCAACACGAGACTACCTAGCTTATGGATCAGAGTCAAATAACCCGGATTATCTACCCCACATTGCTCTCTTTTTCTGCGCAATCCTTCCACGGTCACCTGAGCACTCCGAAACTCGGCAGCCTCCAGTCTTATTGCCTATGAGCTCAGTCGTTTACTGCTAACTATTATCGTAAAGGTAAAACAGTTGACAGCGATCAATAGCCAACGTCAAGTGAGACCATGAAGAGTCTTTGTTTCTCTTGTTTACTATTAAGCTGTCTCGTTAATAGTCTTCCGTCCTTCAAAAACCGCACAACTCTCCTGGGTAAGCTTTGTTCACTTGCCGAATTTGTGGTCTGCAGCTTCTCTGTTGTCATCAAAGTTAATCTCCATCTCTCGGCAATTGAGGTCCATTATCTACGGAAATTTTTTTTCGCAAGGAAGCCTAGGTACCAGCTTTCAGCCACGACTGCCATTGCCGCACCTAAATTCGCTTTCATCTCCTAAAAATCTCCAATAAAGCTTCCCTCAATCCCAAAACATCACCGTCCCTCCACGCTTACCATCTATGTCGGGTTCCAGTCGCAAAAGACACTTGGGACACATCAAGACTCTGCTCATTTCAACATTACAGTCCGGACAACGAGGTCTATATCGCCACATAGTTATCCATGTTGTTCTATTGAACCAATCTTTTGCCGATGGATCCTCTTTTTCTATATAAAAACTCAAATCTTGCAATGTATGAAAACTTTTACATTTGGGACATTGAGAATTAACAAGTGATCCGGATATAAATCCTTCAGGATACTTTTCAATGACCCTCTTTAATTCAGGTATTTCGTTGCTCTCCAAATAATGTTCTCGCAACTCTTTCGACACTCGCCAATAACTTAATCCTATTCCTGACCTCAGAAAAATCTTAAAATTACATTTCTCACAATAATATGTATATCCATTCCCCATGCTGCAACTCGCTTCTTTAATGTGTTAAAACATTTATCAAACAACAAAAATCAGCATCACTTCCCTCCAATCTAAAATGATCTTCGGAATCAAGACCTATCTTTAAATAGAGATCTTGGAATACCATTTCCCTAAAATTTGCCTTGTCTTCATCAGAAAGTTCTGCATCAGGCATTGCAACGCCGCCAAAGTTCGTATGTCCATTCAAGTGATACATCGTAAAAAAGAAGGGACCAAAATAATGATCTTCACTTTTGAAAAAATCTTTTTTCTTCGGTCCCAAATATTTTTCCGCTGTCGATTCTGAAAAACAAATCTGTTCTACCGTATACGCCAAAATTGGCCGGGCAATTGAAATTTCAGGTTCATATACGTGTGCGGCATACTGGAATCTAAAACTCGGCGTAATGTCTTCGTCAACGGCAACACCCCTCGGCCGAACCGAGATCATCACAAGATATTGTTTGCAGGTCCAGGCTTCCCCTGCATCCTCCCCCGTAAACGGAAGCGGAAACGGCGCATTGAAAATGGATAGTGCATTTGTGAACTTCATTTAGTACTTTCCTTTTCACTGAATGTGCCTTACCAACCGTAATAGGCACGATGTGCAGCAGTAATGCGGTCATGCTCCTCTTCTGAGACCAACACCATGTTGTCAAGACTGTCAGGACCTCCTTCGCTCACCGGCACAATGTGGTGTACGTCATAACCTTCCGGCGTATTTTCGTAGCCGTGCATCTTCAAGAAAGCCTCACGCACAGTCGGATCACGCTGAATTTCGTCAGACGGGATGTGCTCCGTGTCCGGTTGTTCTCCCGCTGCAATCAATGCATTCAAGTCGTCCGAGTCACCAACAAACATACCGTTTTCAATTGCTTCAGGATCCACACCATCGATCGCTGGCGTCGAGCCATATGCTTCATTTGAGCCGTAGTCATGCACTACGGCCTCATCGCCATCAATTGCATCAATCAGCAACCCCGTACCAAGCCCCACCATCGCAACCTGAGCCACACGCCTGGCGTTACGACTTGTGAAAAAGCGATCCGCTGACTTCGCTGTAACCGCCTCGTCAACCAACCCGCAGGCACTTTCGATCGCACCGCCCACCGCAAGGCCCACCCCTTGGATACGTTGTCCTAACCGCTCGCAGGCTTTCTCATAGTCTCCCTTATTCAAATCTCTCAATACTTGCGCGCCTGTCTGCAATGTCGAAGCCGTCTGACTGACTACGTTGGACGCAAGGTTTACGCCCACTCCTGCAGCAAACCTGCATGCCTTGAACGTTAGTTTGAGGTTCTGAACAAAACTCATTTTCTTTATCTGTTCTTACTTACCGTCTACCGCTGATAGCTTGAGAGTTCTCTGCAACAGTACTTAAGCTAATTAGCTGGAAGAATGAATCTCACCTTCTGATCCAGACAAAGCGTAGCGCTCTGCTGGGTAATTTCCCTGGATCACAAATTTGTGATTTCCAGGGCTTTTTGAAACTAGGCTATAGTGTTCGGCACGAATCGAAGCGTTCCAAAGGAGTTCCACGAATGGATTTGCTTTCGGCATCATGCCGCGTCGCTCTCGCCGGACTTTGTCATGATCTTGGAAAGTTCGCGCAACGTGCTCAAGAAGTTTCTTCTCAAACCGATAAAAACACCCACATTCAGCTGTATTGCCCCCGTACGCCAGAGGGCTATCACACGCACATTCATGCTGCGTTCACAGCTTTGGCTTTCGGGGTCATTGAAAAAATTGCGCCTCCCATTGCTTCCGGGGATCTTTTTCCTTTCGAAAGTAGAGACTCGCTGTCAAAAGCCACCGACAGCCTGATCAATTGCTGTGCAGCTCACCATTACCCGCAAACGTTCTTGCAGTGGATCGTAGCGACTGCCGATCGCGTGGCTTCAGGTTTTGAACGCGAAACTTTCGACAAGTACAACACAGCCCCTGAGAATGACGATTTCTATTCAGCGCGTCTCCTGACGCTTTTTGAACAGATCCGTTTCAGCGATACGATCCGAACCCCGGCACCGTTCAAGTTTGCCTACCCTCTGGCTCCCCTTTCCGTTTCAGCTCTCTATCCGAAGAGCATTGCTCCAATGGGGCAGAAGCCAAGCAGTGGAAGAGTACAAACGTCTCTGGACTGAATTCAAAAATTCCGTTGAATCGCAAGACTCGAACACATCGGCCATCCGCCAACACAACTCCAACTGGTCCCTGTGGCTCGATCACTTCGACACGCTTTGGCTAACCTTTACTCACAGCATTCCTTCGGCAACTGCTTTCGGCGCCAAACCGGACGTTTCTCTCTACGACCATTCCAAGGCGACCGCAGCATTTGCCACCGCACTCTGGCGCTGGCACTATGCAGCTAAGCAGACGGGCAACGAAGCGGCATCTCTCCTTCAGAGCCGACGTGACTGGGACACTCAAAAGTTCCTTGTCATTCAGGGCGACTGTTTTGGCATTCAGGATTTCATCTTTTCCGACGGCTCGAACACGAACAAAAAGGCGGCAAAGATTCTGCGCGGCCGCTCGTTCTACGTCTCGCTCTTGTCTGAACTGGCGGCTTTGCGAGTGCTCGAAGAGCTGCAGCTGCCGTCCACAAGTCAGGTGATCAACGCGGCCGGCAAGTTCCTGATTGTCGCTCCCAATACGCCCGACGTAATTGAAAAGCTGATACGGGTTCAAAAGGAAATCAACGACTGGTTCGTACGCAACACATTCGCGGTCTCCGGTCTTGGTCTGTGTTGGGAAGCCGCAAGCTGCAACGACTTCATCGGCGGCCGTTTTGCCGATCTGCAACAGAACCTATTTGCTGCGATGGAAAAGCTCAAGCACCAGCGTTACGGGCTTTGCAACAAAGATTGTCCCGTTGTGCTTGAAGCCGATTACGCCAACGGCGCTTGCAACTGGAACAACCGCTACCCGGCAGATCGAAACGACAACGGCGAATCTAGCTGCGCTCTCTCCCGCGACCAAATCCATATCGGAGAATGGCTGACCAAGGCTACTCATATCCAGATCGTCAGTGCCGAGGCGGATGTGCCAGCTGGAGCAAAGGCATGTGAACTGCCGATTTTCGGCTACCGAGTCGTATTTTCTGAAAACCGCGTGGAAAGCACGCACAGTCAGGCTCTGAACGGCGAGCTGATCCGTATGTGGGACATCACAATGCCGAGCACCGAATCGGAAGTGCTCTGGCACGGTTGCGCGCGACGCAACATCTCCGGCTACGTTCCTCGTTTCAGTCAGAACGACGAGCACAAATTCGATACTGGGGTTTACGACAGCAACGCTGTTGCTGACGGCAAACCTGACAGCGCCGACCCCTATCTACTCAAGTCCTTCAGTCAACTGGCCTGTGAAGACCGACTCATTGACGCAAACCATTCCGTCTGCGGCTTATCCGCATTGGCTATTTTGAAGGGCGATGTCGACAATCTCGGCCGCATTTTCAACGAAGGTCTTGCCTCAAGCGCTTCGGACAACGGCAAACGCCATATGACTTTTGCCAAAATGGCAACACTGTCACGACAAATGAACAACTTTTTCAGCATGGCCGTGCCGTTGCTGAATCAGTCTCGATACCCAAACATCTATACCGTCTTTGCCGGTGGGGATGATTTCTTCTTCATCGGTCCGTGGCGCTCAACGCAGCGTTTCCTGTCGGCTCTGCAAACCGAATTCGAGAAGTACGTCACCGGCAACCCTCTTGTCCACTTCTCCGCGGGCGTGTCAGTCTGCAAACCCAATACCTCGGTAAGCACGATGTCGCGATTTGCCGAAGATGCGCTTGAGCAAAGCAAGAGTTTCCCGGACAAGAATGCCGTCACGATCTATTCGCACTCCGTTCACTGGCCCGCTTGGGCTGAACTTCAGGAATGCGCGCAGCACCTGGAACGCCTTCAGGAGACATATCAGCTGAGCACCGGTTATCTCTACGGTCTTTTCGAGCTGATTGATCTATCCGACAAGGAAGCCGCTGATCCCGCCGCCAGCCTGTGGCGCAGCCGCTTCCGCTACCGGACGGCGCGGTTCGCCGATGATGTTGCGCGGAAAGGCTGCGGCGAAAGATCCGTCGTGATCAACGGGCTTTCCGATGAGATCTACAGATACATTGATCGCTACCGTGGCAACTACCGCATCGCTTTAACCAATTTCTTCTATACCCGCCGTCAGTAACCGGCTGGAGAATCGCTTATGTCTTTCAACACCCGTCAATATTCGTCCCGATCCTCCGATTCGGCTCCAACCTCCGATCACAAAGCATGGGCGCAGAAAAATATTGTGCTCAAAAGCAGTGATCCCAATTTCCGAACGGATATTTTCTCTGCCGTTGCAGAGGAAGCAGCCAATCGATGCTTCCACAAACAGTTCAATAAACCGGCTCAGGTGAGAATGTTTTATGACGAACTGGTGCGTTGGCAAAGCAAAGTGGCCGATTCGCAAGCCAAGTTCGAGGAGTTGCTGCCCTACATCCGCATGATGCGTGCGAAGTTGGCCTACGCCAAAGGCCGTCAGTTAATCAATGATGCTTTCTACGACATTTTCTCGACGTGCATCGACAAGGTTTGCGACATTGAATCCCTAAAACACTGCAAGCTTTTCTTCGAAGCATATCTGGGCTTCCGTAAAGCTCTTGGCGACTAACTTTGTATGAATTTCAATTAGAAGAGAGAATCATATGCAGCTCACAAAAGTACACGTTTTGCATGCAGAACTGGTTTGCCGTTCAGGCGTTCATATCGGTGCCAGCGACAGTGAAATGCATATCGGAGGCATTGACAACGCCGTTGTCAAGCACCCCATCACGCAGGAACCCTACATTCCCGGTTCCAGTATCAAAGGCAAGGTACGCAGTCTTCTTGAGTGGCGTTCCGGTTTTGTCTCGAACGGACCGCTTGGCTGGCGGGACTACGTCAACAGTCATTCGGACAAAGTACTTGCCATTCTGAAGCTTTTCGGCGTCGGAGGTCAGGTACTTACAGACGCACAAGCCAAGGAAATCGGACCGACCCGTTTGTCTTTCTGGGATTGCAGTCTTCTGCCCGAATGGATTAGCTCCGTTCGCACGAGGGAAGGTTCTTATACCGAGGTCAAAACCGAAAACTCGATTGACCGTATTGCCGGTACGGCAAAAAACCCTCGTCAGACCGAGCGTGTTCCAGCTGATGCCCGCTTTGACTTCAAAGTAACCGTTAAAGTTCTTGACGATGAGAATCTTCTCGACACTCTGCTTGCAGGTTTGAAACTTCTTGAACTCGACGGCATCGGCGGTTCCGTGTCCCGCGGCTACGGCAAAGTTAAATTTGAAAAACTCAGTCTTGACGGAAAGGACATTTCCGCCGATTTTGACAAGATCGATCCGTTTGCCAAGTAAAGCCTCTGATCGGTTGCTTTTATGAAACGACTGCTATTGAAAATCCAGCCGCTGACAGCTTTCGGCAGCAAAATCAACGGCGGCATGCTGTTTGGTCAGTTCTGCTGCACGATTAAGATGCTCTGCGGCGAAAAGCGGCTTCAATCCCTTTTGGATGGATATTGCGACAACAAACCCTTTGCGATCTTCTCAGATGCGTTGCCGCAAGGTCTGGTGCCGATGCCGACGCTGCCCTTCACGATGTGGGTGCCTGCTGAGAGTTCGGCCGCCGAGCGCAAGCGTTGGAAAAAAATGCGGTGGCTTGCGCGCGCCGCACTTGACTATTCGCCGGACCGGTGGCACGAATTTGCTCAGCCGCATTCCGAGACGGACGGCACGCGAGCCGCTGTTGCCCACAATACCATCCGACGCGACACCATGACAACGGGCACGGATCAGTTTGCGCCATTCCAGAAAGAAGCTTCGTTCTACGAGCCGAACTCGGTTCTCGACATTCATATCGTGCTGGAGGAAGAGCGTTTGTCTCGGGATGAACTCCTGGCAATCGTGCGGGTTCTCGGCCAGGTCGGCTTCGGTGCGGATGCGAGCGCAGGATTGGGAAAATTCGAAGTTTTGTCAGTGGATGAAGATCCGACAGCCGATACGCCCTGCCGACGTTATGTATCACTTTCGGCCTGCACACCGCAAGGAACCGGCCTTCGGGCAGAGAGTTCTTTCTTCCGCAGTCAGACTTATTTCGGCCGCCATGGTGCCGAACGAGTCTACGGTCCGAGTCCCTTCAAGCGGCCTATTCTGATGGCTGCTCCCGGAGCAGTTTTTGACTGCGGACAAGCCGTGCGTCTGACCTGGATCGGTCAAGGCATCTCCGGTCATTCCGTTTACGCCGACACTGTTCATCAAGGCTACGGCGTCGTGCTTCCCATCGCGCATTGGTTCAAGGAAACATCTCATGCGAAATGATTTCATGCTTCAGACTTTTCGCTGCAGCATCACTCCTCTGAGTCCCCTTTTTATCGGATGCGGGGAAGCGTTTGCACCGACGGACTACATCGTTGACCAAGGTGTTCTCTACGGTTTCAAACCGGAATCCGTCCCGCTGACGGAATCGTTGCGCCGCAAATTGCTGGATGCGGCCAAGTCCAACAGCATCGCCGCCGTGCCGGCTTTCTTTTACGCCAACAAACAACTTTTCAGTGCCTTTGCAGAACATGCTGTCGAAGTCAGCAATACAGTTGAATCTACGTACCTGAGCATGGTGCAGTCTCGCATCGACCGCAATCAAAACTTCATCTTCAAAACAATGTACCGGCAACTGGCCGACGGTTCAGTTGCGCCGTATATTCCCGGCTCTGGACTCAAAGGCGTCATTCGTACATCGCTGCTGGATCGCTTGAGCGGGACTGCTGTCCAATATGGCAAATTCGAAGCGAAACTGTTGGACGGCGATTTTTCGAACTCGCCCTTCCGTTTTTTGCGCATCGGAGATTTTCTCTCTCAAGTCGCTGTCAGAATGCGCGTTGAAGATTGCTCTCGCTATCGGAAAGCCCCCGAGAACGACGGTACTTTTAAAAGATTGATGAGCAAAAAGTGTGAGTTTGTTCTCCCTGCCCAGTACAGGCTTTTCCAGGGTGAGATTCAGATTCAGAATGCAATCTCAGAGTGCATCAATCCGTCGAAATGCTACCAATCAATCGAAGCAATCTTTTCGGACCTCAACAGGTTTTACCTTGCAAGGTTTGAGGAAGCCTCCCGTCAGGCTTTGTATCAGTCCTGCCGCATTCAAAAGCAGCCGTGGATAAAAGAATGCCGACAACTTCTGATGAACCTCAAGTCTGAGATGTTGTCCGGTCGTATTGCATTAATTCGTATCGGCGGCAATGTTGGTGCGGAAAATCTGACGCTACGCAACGGCTCTGCCCAGATATTGAACCGACAGACCAAGAAAAAGATGCAGCACGCGTCAACTGCATGGACGGCAAGCGTCGGACAAGACATCATGCCGTTCGGGTGGGCTTTGCTTGAGGTTAATCCTGATGCCGACAACACGCCGCTCAAAAATTGGTGTTCTCGCTTCTACAACGAAGCCAAAACCGCCGATGAGCTGATGTTGAAAACACGCGCTCATAAGGCCGCGTATCAAGAACTGGTTCAGGCCGAAGCCAAAGCGCTTGCCGAGCAACAACAAGCCGAACAGGAAGCCCAACGAGCCGCTGAGGAAGCCGAAGCAAAAATGGCTGCGCTTTCGCCCAATCTGCAAAAAGTCGAGCGTCTGGTTCAGGACATGAATGCGCAAACAGCAATCAAACCAGGGAGCGAGCTTTACGGCAAAGTTTGCGCACTGCTGACTGAGGCCGAGAAGTGGCACCCAGACGAACAAAAGTACTGTGCCGAGCAAATCGGGCCTCTCGTCAAAAAGAAAGACATGCTCCAAGGCAAGCGGGCCAAAGAAATCAAAGCGACCTTGGCAAAACTGAGAGAGGCGTGACATGCAAGACTGGTTCAATGTCGATTGGCCCATTGCACGCTACCGGTTTGATTTTCTCGTCACGAGTCCGATCAATCTGCCGGATTATGCCGGATCTACCCTGCGCGGCACCTTTGGCAGAGCTCTGCGCAGAATTGCCTGCATGACGCAGGAAAAGGACTGCAAAGCCTGTCCCTTGTATCAGGACTGCGCTTATACCAACATCTTCGAAGCACCGGCTCCGAAAAAACACAGTCTTCAGAAATTCAGTCAGATTCCCAATGGCTATGTCTTCGAACCCCCTGCTTGGGGAGAAAGACAATATGCGGTCGGCGAGAAGCTGGTTTTTCACATGGTACTGATGGGAGACGAACTCGCACGCTTGTCTCTGATTGTCTATGCGTTAAAGAAAGCTTTTCAACGAGATGTTGCTCATGGGACAGCCGAATTGGACCGGGTCTGGCTTGAATCAATGGATGGCGAAACGCTTGTTTATTCAGGTGAGGAACCCACGATCGCCACACATGATGCAAGTATGCGTTTGGCTCCTTCCGAGCAAACAGATGCTGTCAAACTCAATTTCGTTACTCCGCTTCGGCTTCAGAACAACGGACGAATATTGAGTTTTGACGAAATTTCGGCCCCCACTTTTCTGATGGCCTTGGTGCGCCGCATGGGTTTGATCGCCGAGTTTCATTTCGGAAAAAAATTGGACGTTGACTATTCTGACTTAAGAAACAAGTCTTTAAAATCGGCGTTCCAATCCAATCTGCGCTGGGCTGAATTCACTCGTTATTCCAGTCGACAAAAAAAACTGTTGAATTACAACGGCTTGGTTGGCAGGTGCGGTCTAAACAACATCCATCCCGACTTCCTTCCTTTCCTTCAATTGGGAACCTGGACCCATGTCGGAAAGGGTGCAACGTTCGGTCTTGGAAAATATCTGATGGAGTAAATTTCGATGCCGGCAAGCTCTGCTCCTTCACCGAAGCAAAAACTTGGAAACGCATTACGCAACCTACTGATTTTAGGTGATTTTTCAATGGCATAGAGTTCAAACGTAACCCTGTTCTCGAAGGGATTTAGACAACAATTGAGCATGTTAAAACCGGGCTTATAAGTTCAAACGTAACCCTGTTCTCGAAGGGATTTAGACCAAGCTCGAAAAGTCGATCAGAGGCTTCCTTCAGGTTCAAACGTAACCCTGTTCTCGAAGGGATTTAGACCAGCAATTTCGTCAAATGTTGACATTGCGTAAGTTCAAACGTAACCCTGTTCTCGAAGGGATTTAGACCTCTGACTCCATTGCCCATTGCTGCAACAGCAACATGTTCAAACGTAACCCTGTTCTCGAAGGGATTTAGACTCAAGAGTTGAATCAAAGGCACCAGCAATTGCTGAGTTCAAACGTAACCCTGTTCTCGAAGGGATTTAGACCGGGCCTGCTTCAAAGCGTCAAGCGTTGCACGTTCAAACGTAACCCTGTTCTCGAAGGGATTTAGACAGGTTATTAGCCCCTTGGTTCTGTTAGAGAGTTCAAACGTAACCCTGTTCTCGAAGGGATTTAGACTTGTTCAGCATCTCTAAGCTGTCAATGCCAGTTTCAAACGTAACCCTGTTCTCGAAGGGATTTAGACTGAACATACTGCATCGAGTCCAGAGGAATGCCAAGTTCAAACGTAACCCTGTTCTCGAAGGGATTTAGACGTTTCAACAAAGTGAAGCTTCTCAATCTTTGAGTTCAAACGTAACCCTGTTCTTAAAGGGATTAAGATGAATATAATTGATTAGAAGAACATCCTGATCAGGATTAGACACCTTGCACTAAAAGAGATTTAAACAAGTTGACATTTCGAGTCAATTATATAAATCCAGTCACACTAACATATGCATCAAAGGATATTTACATTATGCTCATACACGACCAGCATTTCTAGAAACCCTTAAAACCATATAAATCAAACAGACATTCACGTCACGAATTAACAGTAACACAATCAAACAAACAAATAAGTTTCTTTTGTCTTTATATTTTTCACAGCTCAAGCTCCAGCTCTCTTTCCTCAACTTGCCCTTATTCAATACCGCAACTCGATCACAAGTTTGTGATCTCTCACTTAGCACTGAAAGAAGCCAATAATTCCTTTGTCCACCTCCAGGAAGTGCTTTGTGTCCCGAAATCTTTACTTGATCTCCTACGACATCTCAGAACCTGCTGCACTGCGCAAGATCCTGAAATTGATTAAGTCATACGCTATAGCCGGTCAGAAATCGTTTTATGAGTGCTGGATGACGAAGCAAGAGCTCAAAGCACTCCAGAGCGCTGTCATAGAGCTGATAGATGCGCAAACGGACAGCGTCATGATCTTTCAACTTGATCCGCGCCTGAAACCGCAGCTTGAAGGGCAACACACGCGCATCGCCTTTGACCCGTTTGTCGTCATTTAGGAGAGAAGTGCATGTCAACTTTGTACGTAGACCGTCGCGCCACTGAAGCCAAACTCGATGCCGGGGCAATCGTGTTTACTGCTGAGGGCGTCCGTCTTGCTACGGTCCCCATCGCTCCCGTCACCCGATTAATCATCAACGGAGGTTTAACTCTTGACAGCAGTTTGCTTGGAAAACTGGGAGAACAAAATATCGGCGTCATCATTCTGACCGGCTACAAGCATGAGCCCGTCCTTTTCTTTCCGCGCGCTCACAATGATGCAGCCAAACGTCTGCGACAAGCCATGGTGGTCAACAACGAACCGGCCACATTGGTTTGTTCTCGTAAATTGGTCGAGCTAAAAATAACCGGTCAAAAAGACCTTTTATCTGCAGAGCTCTCCAACGATTATCCTCGGCCCTTGGATCTAAAAGAACCCATTGAGGAAATGGCAAATATCCTTGCCAGGCTTCCGCAACAGTCTTCTTGTTCGGCTTTGCTCGGCGCTGAGGGAGCTGCGGCAGGTGCGTACTTCCGCGGTATTGCCTGCATTCTTCCAAACTCTCTTGGATTTCAGGGGAGGAATCTCCGCCCGCCGAAAGATCCTTTCAATGCTGTTTTGTCGTTGTGCTACACCCTTTTGTACGCAGAGGCACAGCTTGTGATTCACGCTGCTGGCTACGACCCTTATTGGGGCGTCTTGCACAAGATGGCGTTTGGTCGAGCTTCTTTTGCCTGCGATGTCATGGAACCCATTCGACCGATGGTTGATCGTTTCGCAATCGACGCATTCCGCAACCGGATACTCCGTGCCGAAGACTTTTCAACCAGTCAAAACTCTTGTTTGTTGGGCAAAGCCGGACGATCCCGGCTCTATCCAGCATGGGAGATCTTCATGGACAAGTGCCGCCCGTCAATACGCAAAACGCTGGCTGAAATGGAATCGCTGTTTGATACTCTCTTTCCTCGTCAGGTAGGTTCGGCATGAATCAGTACGTCATTGCTTATGACATCGCCGACAAAAAGAGACTTGTCAGGATGCATCGCTATCTGCAACATCATGCAACTCCTATTCAGCGAAGCATCTTTCTGTTTTACGGTTCGGAATTGCAAAAGATGGCCTGCATATCCGGAGCCTTGCGTTTATTGAATCCAAAAGAAGATTCTTTGTGCTGCTACCGCCTCCCTTCGCAAGGGAGAAAGTTGCGCATTGGCGCAAAGCTGTTTCCTGAAGGATTCTTTTTTGCTCCGGTTGAAATGCAGACAGTAGCCGCTTCCCCTGTTAAATCGCTTTTTTTCAATTAGTCAATCGGAGAAATTTTCCCGTGTCCGTTTGGTTTGTATCCAGACATCCCGGAGCCATTGCCTGGGCTAAGAACCAAAATCTTGGTATAACTCATTGGCGTACACACCTTGCCGTCGATGAAGTCGCATCCGGCGATACCGTTATCGGCACACTGCCGGTGCATCTTGCAGCTGAAGTTTGTGCGCGCAACGCTCGGTTTTTTGCACTGTCTATGGAGCTTTCGGTCGATCAGCGCGGACGCGAGCTTTCGTGTGAAACGATGCAGACGATGAATTGCTCGTTGCAGGAGTTTGTTGTCACTGCTCGTTCTTGAGGAAGAAAAAATGTCTAGCGATCAAGCTGATGATTTGAATGTTCACTCTCAGTTTTGCCTGGTCTCAGGCGAACAGATGCCTAACCTCCTGCCTATCTTTCAGCTCGGCGCTAAGAGAGTTGTCCTGTTTGCCACCCCTCAAATGAGCCATCAGTCTGAGTTATTGAAGAAAACACTTCGACAAAGGTTGCCTGCCATTGAGGTCGTCACGGTTGATCTTGTCGACGCCTACGACTTCAATGACATCGCTAATACAGTTCTCGATGAATTGGCAAAGGCGGAGACCATAATCAAGACCGACGACTCGAACGGTGAAATCGTTCTCAACGCTACTGGCGGGACCAAAGTCATGGTGCTCGCCGCAGTCAGTATTTTTTCTGCCAACGGCAATAGAATTTTCTATCTCAGCGAGGCGACGAATGAATTGATCTTCCTTCCGATCGTTGGCTCAAATGAAACACAGATCAACAAAGCCGTTTCAAAACCGCTTCGCCTGCTCGACTATCTGGCCGTATACGACGTTACCGTAGAAAAACAGAAAGAAGAACGTCCGACTCTGTCCAATGACTTATTCCAAGAGCTTATCTCGCGCCAACAGAAATATGAGCATGGCATTGCCGCTCTCAATGCCATTGCCCAGGCTGCTTTGATCAACTCCAAAGGCAAAAGGGCTATCTCAACAGAGATGGATACGCCGCCCAACTCGGATCTTAAAATGCTGCTCTCCTGCTTTGAGCAGGAAAAGCTTCTGAGAGTTGATGGCAATAAAATCACCTTCCCCAGCGAACAAGCGCGGTTTACTGTCAACGGAGGATGGTTTGAAGACCATGCGTTCAACGTAGTGTCAGGCTTACGCAGCCACGGCGTTCACGACCCCGAGAAAAATTTGAGAATCGCCCCTCAGGGGCAACTCATCGGCAAGGGCGCCGATTATGAAATCGATACCTGCTTCATGCACAATCACACGATTTATCTTGTGGAATGCAAGACGTGCTTGATGGAAGACACCAAAGTCACAACACCGATACTCAATAAACTTTCGGCCATTTCACAAAGTCTTGGCAAGAAAGTTCGCTCGATTTTGATCAGTTATCAACGCGTCAATCCGAATGCCAAAGCGCGGGCTGCAAACGAAAACATCGCCGTAATTGATGGCAACAGCATCTGTAAGCTCAAAATCAAGCTTCTTGATATTTTGACCGAAAAATCGCCTGCATCATGACTTCCTGGAATAAGTATTCAAGACGCATTCTTGTCTCCGTCACGGGACTGTCACCGCAGGTCGTGACGGAAACACTCTTTAGCCTCGTCACCGAACACGATTTCGTTCCGACTGAAATCGTCCTTTTAACAACCCTGCACGGTAAAAATCGAGCTGTCCGCGATTTGCTGGATCCTATTGACGGCAAGTTCGCCTCTTTTTGCAAAGAGTACAGACTGGAAGGAAAAATTCGGTTCTCCGCTGACGACATCCTTGTCATCACCACTGAAGACGGCGCACCGTTGACGGACATCAGAACGCCTGATGACAATGTACGCGCGGCGGATAAAATCGCCTCCGTCGTAGGTGAACTGTGCTCTGACGACAATTCTGTATTGCATGTCTCAATTGCAGGCGGACGTAAGACAATGGGCTTTTTTCTCGGGTACGCCCTTTCCATCTATGGCCGTGAGCAGGATCGTATGTCTCACGTTCTGGTGTCAGAACCTTATGAAAACAACAGAGACTTTTTCTATCCGACCCAGACACCGCGGGAAATCTACCATTCGGACGGAAGCCCCCTAGACGCTTCTCAAGCCAAAGTCTCGTTGGCCGAAATTCCCTTCATCAAACTTCGAGCAGGTCTATCCAAAGATTTGCTCTCGCGAGACTGTCAGTATTCAGACGCCGTTGCACGAGCACAGACAGAACTGGCACCTGCCGTCTCGCTCACCCTCAACATCGGAACGCGTGAAGTAACCTGTGCAGGACAATCATTCCGGCTTCCTCCGGTGCATTTCGCCGTCTATCTTTGGCTTGCTCAACGAGTGCTTCAAGGCATGGAAGCAATTCGTCCTGGCTACAACGCGACAGCGCAAGAATTGTTGAACGTATACAAAGATGTCGTCGGCGCATCAAGTGCGGATTACGAAAATGCTTGCGCTGCTCTGAGACGTGAAGAAGATTTCCTGCCTTACTTCCAGGAGAAAAGGTCTCTCGTTAACCGAGCACTGAAAGAACAACTGGGCACGTACAAATCACAACAATACAAAATTGTGTCCGTAGGGAAGCGACTCGCGACAGCCTATCAAATTACTTTATCTGCTGAACAGATCATTCTTTTGAAAGAATGACTCTATAAGCATCTCCCGTCCTGAAAATGACAACGAAGACTGCCGTCTGAGAAGATACTATCCATTCGTGCTAACTTCGCCGTCAACCACAGTACCAAACGTCTTAAGACAAAACGACCTCTGAATCATCCAAAAACAGCAACACCCGACTCCCTTCTTCCGAGAGTCGAGTGTTCTGCAGGCTAAAGACTTTTTCAAACCATCCAGTGTCCGGCGACCAACCCGGCCACCATCAGCATTGAGAACATCAGCTGCGTCTTGGCTGTCGAAGCGTCAAGCGTAGCAATGCTCGCCGTATTCACACCGTCAAAACGCAAGGCCTGCTTGCACAAAGTCATAACAGTCACTGCAACCGGCAGCGCAAGCAGTACCGACATCGGCAAAATCCCAAGCCAAACTGTTGCCAGAAGAATCGCAAACGGCGCGAGCATCTCAAACTGATAAAGCCACACCGACCACTTTTGGCCCAAGACGGAAGCCAGCGTTCGAATGCCGGCCTGAGTATCCGTCTGAGCGTCGCGCAAGTTGTTGGCGTGCAAAATGCCGACCGTCAGAATGCCGGTGGGCAACACCGCCCAGATAGAATCAAGCGACCACGTCCCCGTCACGATCCAGGCCGTCGCAAAAAGCGGCGTAAACGTATAAGCGATGAAGATGACCGCGTCACCGCCGACGCGATACTTCAAAGGCGGATACACCAGAGCCGCCACAATGCCTGCAAAGGTCACCGCCAGAAACGGTAGTCCTGTTCTCCAAACGAGAAATAGCGCACACAGCGTTCCGACGACAAAAAGGAAAATTGCAAACCAGAGAAACTCCCGGGCCACGAACTTACCGTCGACAAGCTGCCGTACTCCCAACGTATTTTGATTGTCGACGCCGTAGCGAAAATCAAAATAATCGCTCCATACGTTGCCCGCGGCGTGAAAGATGACGATGTTTACGAGTGCCCAGACAGCATTGACCGGATCTATCGCAACGCCGTTTGCAAAGTAGTAAGCCAGCACCAAAGCCACCGGCATTGTCGAAGCCGGATACGACCAAGGACGCGTCGCCACAATCCAATCCGTCAGAGTACGCTTATTTGTCATGCTACAAAATTCTCATTTGAGATATCAATGGAAACCCGCAGTATACATCCCAGTAGTGTGTCATTCCGAGTACACGTCAATCCGTACGGATTCCAAAAGAAAATTTGAGTCCGTCACCGCAGTCAGAAGAACAGACGACCCAATCGAAAACCTTCTCCAGTCTCTTTGGCTGAAATCGTCTCGGCACAACCGGTAAGAAGGGCCACCGCCAGCGGTGACTGGAAAAAATCAAGCGCCTGATCCAAATCCATCTGCCAACCAACCATTCTCCGACGCGAATCGATGCATGTTTGCATGGACGTGTCGTTGCTCAAATCATGATAGTTGCGCTTCAAGTCGAAGGTCCCATGGGTGATGCCGAGCATGATTTGCATCTCTTCGTCCTTGCCTTCGGCACGCTCAAGAAGAAGATCAAGTCGCCGCCGTTCCACCCAAAATACCGCTTTGATGTCAGAACCTAACGGCGTATGACACACGTCGACGCAAAAAACAGAGCCCGCCTGTGTTTTAACCGAAATCCAGTTCAAGTCGGGGCACCCCGTTTCGTTTAAGCAGATGCACCAGGTCTTGCCGTAAGTCATTTCCGGGTTCGGGATCATGCGGCGAACATAAGTCGTGATCAGCAAAAGCGCCGCATAGGAAAAAGAAGATTCCCGAAAATTCATATAGCGCTCCCAGTCGCTTGATCGAGCTTTGCCCTTGGCTTCTTCGAGCGTCTCAAGCCATCCACCGAGACCGAACTGAAAGACAACTTTCTCATCCATGCGATCGAGCTTTTGAACGGCCGCCTGAACCGAAAGCTGTTCGGCTCGTCGATTGAGTTCTTCAGCAAGTTTCGTCTTGGAGATGTTGGCCAGCCACAGTCCTTTGCGTTGAGCTGCCGCGATCACTGTCGTTTCTAGATTTTTGCGTTCCTGCGTGTCAATCATGTCCACGAACAGAACAGCAAGTGCCGCGAGTTTGACGCCCTTTTTCAAATGCTCTTTTTGGCGATCCAAAATATCAACTGCTTCGCCGATATAAATTTCACCGCGCTTTCTCAATTGAATATAGACGCCCGACATATTCTTTCTCAATTTAATGTCGAGACAGTTCGGCAAATTGTCCTGAATAATTAAGCTACATCCGACGTCATGTGCAAACTCGCGAAATACAGCCAATTTATTTTCCGTTACTTTTCCTTTAGAAGTCTCTTCCATTTTTCAAATGTGCGTGTTAGAATCAAATTGTTAAAAATTTTTATCAAAAAGCAGCTTTCGAGAGATCATTTTTGGGTTGACAAACATCCGCTGCCTTTTCATCCGAGTCATTTATCTATGAAGCACAGTCCTTTTCCTCTTGTGGCACCTTTCCGCCAAATCCTCCCAGCATTCGTATATATGTTTGATTTTTATTCAAAGGTGTCATCGTGCGCAAATTGCATCCAATTACAGCGCTGTATTTGAAGATTCTTGAATTCATCAGTTTTTTACTAATTGAAGTGGGTGGCAAAATTGATGATCGAATGCATCCCAAAAATCTAACTTCTGAAAAAACTCAAAAACTTATTTCCAGTCGTCGACGAATGCGCAGAATTATGCGTTCATGGGGTGACTGGTATTAATCTCGTGCCAAAGCTCAATCCAATCACCGTTGGTTACCTAAAACTCCTAGAGCTCGTCAGCGTCATCCTGATTGAACTAGGAGAAAAGCTCGACACTCTTTTCTCCCACCAACAGCTCTCGTCGGAGTATCCACAGCACCTTCACCCGCAAGAATCACGATGGCCGCAGGACGATCACTGCTTCGAATTCTCTCAACCGACTTCATCCTCAGAGTCCGAGCACATGGGCCCCATTACCCCGGACTACTACTTCGATCGATACGATCCTCGCAGTCCTTTCTACGATCACTTTCCAGATTCCGACATTTGGGACAACACCTTCACCGGACCGGATAATCATCACGGTCCGGATCCGTTCGATTCCTACTGAAACACTTAAGGCAATCGAATGCCCTTCGGCTGACGTGCAATCTCCACCAGACTCTTCCAGTCATCTTGCGACACGTAATCTCGGTCGCTTGCTCCGATCTTCTGAAGTCTGTCCTGCAAGGCCGGGCTACTTGCCGCCCAAGCCCTCAGATCCTCTTGAATCTCGTCGCCGTTGCGATAACCCCACCCAGCCAAGAAGGCATTGCGCAAGGCAAAATTCTTGTCTTGGTTTTCCTTGTTGTAGGCTTCCCGAGCAACCAACACCACACCCCGATCAAAATTCATCCGACTGATCCGAGCTTGTGTGCTATTTTGATGCTGAGCTACGAATTGCCCATGACTCGCGTCAAACTGTTGCACGGTCTCAGACGGTGCAGAAGTCATGACATCCCCAACGACTGAAGCATTGAGCGTTACCCCGGAGATTTTTTCGATCTTGGCGGCATTGTTTTCTGCAGCACGCGCCACATTTGCAGGCGCCGCCTCAAATACATCGGCATTTCTTTCCACAGCTGAAACAACCGTTCCTGGACCAAATCGATCCGCTGGCGAAATTTTTCCCCCTGCTCGCACGTGATGCTCTCCGGCAAAACTCGCAAGTTCTGCGGGTTGGTACATGGCGCGTAAGGCTGCTTCACCGCTTCCATACCTTTCAACGGCATAGTTCATCAACGGCACCGAGGTATCCGCCGATGTTGTCACCGAACCAGTATCCGATTCATTCATCGTCGATACTGCTGACATAGACTCAATATTTGACTGAGTTTGATCCCGACTGGCCGAATGATTGGTGGCCAGAGATTGGACAAACCCTTTGGCGTAGCTGCGAACCCGTTCATCTGCATGATTATTTGCTACGTTTTCTGCTGCTAATCGAACTGTCTGATAATCCGTAGTGATAGTTTCACCACTTTGTGTTCCGATTTTCCCCGTAGCCCGATCAACAAGATCCTGTGCGTCTTTAAATGTCAGCGACCCAGTCAATCTTCCGCCAATCATTTCATAAGGATCGCGACCATCTGTGTTGAGGTTCGGTGGCAAGACTACTGACTGCCCCTTTGCCATATCGAACACGGGCATTACAACGGAGGGTTGCGGACTTCTGATCAACTGAGGACCATTCCCAATTTTTGGCATCTCGTCACCGAAGTTTGCTGATACATGAGCCAATCCCTCACTCTTGTAGGTTGTCCCCTCACTCACCGAACTCGTCCGATCCATCTCCGTCGCCCTCGTCAGCGTCACACTATTCCCCCATCCGCTCGAATCCGAATAATTCGTCGTGAGCGCTCTCTGTTCACTTAGCGCATCCTTCAATGCATGCGCAAAGTTCTGTTGCGTCGTGTCGCTGCTCGAAGCCGACTGGGAAAAGCTGAAGCGCGCCGCATCGGTAGTGACAGTCGAGGTCTGTCCGACGTTGGATGCCAAATGCCCTCGCACGTAGCTTTGCTGCATCTGAGACCCCACACCGAAATTAACGGCGGTGCGCTGCAGGCCCGTCACTTCACCGGCGGCAGCACGCGTCACCGTCCCGTAACCGGACTGCGTCACCACCATGCCGGGATCCGTGCTTCGCACCGAAGCATCTGACTTGTTTGACGACACATTGTTGGCGGAAACGTTCGAAACGCTCACATTTCCCTGCGAAATATTGCCCGCCGCAATGGATGCGCCCTGAGAAGTCGCGGCACTCTGTGCGGGCTGCATCAAGCCGCCTACCAGCTGCCCCACAGCCATGTCTCCGGCTCGCACCAAGGCGTAAGAAATCACCGGCACGGCACACAACAAAGCGCCGGCGATCGCCTGAGAGCTTGCTCCTGTCTCGCGAATCATCGTGGCGGCCTGAAGACTCGATCCCCCGAAGTTCTGTGCTAGCAGCGTAAACGGATGAAGGTCGTGCGCAATGACGAGGTAGTTCACGACGGATGACAAAGCCGGCCACAGCTGTACGGTTAAAAGCAACGTGATGTAGCTTCTCACCACATTGGCCATACCGGTGCCCGAAACAAGCGCAATCAACGCCACCACCGGAAACATCGCAATCACCACGAATTCCAAAGCGTTTCGAATCTTCGGCAGCGCATCCTCGGCCATTTTTGCCATCGTGCGGTAATTGATTTCACCGGCCAGATTGCCCTGAGCGCGCGCCAGCGTAGACGCCATCGCCGCGGGACCGGCAACAGTCACGGCGTGCCCCGACATCACCTTCGGAAGAGCGGTAAGCATCAAAGAGTGCTTCAAAGAACTTTCGGCCGAACGGGATATACCCAAAAGCAAACTTTCCGTCTGTGTGATGCTCGCGGCAATGGACGTTGACGGATTTGTCGCTTCCGGATCAAGCTTGACGCCCACCCAGCGCTTTAAGGCGGGCAGTTCAATCGTCGTGAGAACCTGCTCCAATTCAGCCACAGCCTGAGGGCACTTCACAACAGAGCCGTCGGGCATCACGGCCAAACGTGCGGGATTGACCCATCCGTCGCTTTTGATCATGGTCCACAGATCGCTTGAAGCCATCGCCTGATCGGCCTTGCGGCTATCCAACACAACTTCCGGCAAAACGCAGCTTTTCAAGACTGACTGCAAAGTCTCTCGTCCCTGCACCGTCACGGGGCCCGTCCGCTGCAGCACCTCCATCACGCGTTGCGGGTAGACCGCACCGAAACTCGAATACTTCGCGACATCGGCCGGAATAAACGCGGTTTCATAGGCTTGCGTAAGCCAATGCCCGATGCGGCTTGAGACAGATGCAAAAAAGGCCATCGACAAGGGAACGTTGTCGACGTTGTAAACGGTGTGACCGCGCACGTCTTCGATCACCACCGACGCCTTGGGGACAATCGCCACAAACCAAAAGAGCACCGCGCAGGCAAAGTAGGAAATGACATGTTTTCCTTCGCCCTTGACAGCGCCGATCAGTAACGCGGCCACAAGCCCCGTCACCACCAAAAAAGCCGCCAACTGCACAAAACCCGACCCGGCGGTGACCGAAACCAAACCTTCGAACAGATCCCGAATCTGATTGCCGTTCCAATAGGCGTAAAAGACAAACGCGTCGTCCATCACTTGAACTCCTTGGCGCTCTCGGGCCACGCCTCAACGGTGGGCGCCACCTGATTGACAGCCAGACTCTTTTCGATGTGTTCGAGCTGAAGGATGAGGTTGGAAGCTCTGGCCATCCCCTGAAGCAGCTTGTCCTGACGTTGGTAGACGCCCTTCTGCACGGCTTCGATGCGTTCTTCAAGCATTCGAACGTGCTCGACGTGCTGCGCGGAATGGTCTTTGGCGCTTGACCCTGAAAGAGCGGCCTTGATGTCACCGGCCAACGCATTCACGGCGGCAGCAAGCAATTCGTAAGCGGCCGCATCCACGTAGATGCGCACCAAGTCGTCGGCAATACCCCGATAGCGCGATGTGGCCGCAAGATTCAAGACCCGCAGCAACGGAACGCCCGTGGTGCCGCCCAAGAGCATCAGTTCACGGTCGCTCACAAGAGAAGCATTGCGCTGTTCGACCGCCTTGCGGTAATTGGCCGCGGCCGCCTGCAGTTGATCGACAAGACTGCCGTCGCTCGTGGCCGTGGATGTCACTTTCAGACACCGCTTGGGCTCGTCGCACTTCAGACGCTCAATCTTCACGTTGCCACGCACTTCACCGAAGAGAATCGGCAGCAAATCGACGCCCGAATAGTGCGTACTCGTCAGCACCGCGTCCTGACCGGAACCGGACTTGCGAATGATCGTGGTGCCCACGAGCGTCATCATCACTTCCTTTAATTCCTGGCTGTTGTGCTTGGTGAAGTTGCCGCTGTTGATGAGCGCCCAGGTGAGATTGATTTCAGGAGCGGAAACGACGTTACCTGAGGCGTCCTTTTGTACCGGAGCCTTGGCAATCGCCTTTTCACCGTTGTCACGCACCTGACGATCGGCTTCGGACTGATCCGAGGCGCTGCCGCTTGCGCGCAAGGCGTTTTTGGCGCCGTGTACAGCCTTTTGAAGCGCTTGTTTGGCGCCCGTGTCTTCCAAAATGGACTGCGCTGCGGTACACGCATCCGTATAACGGTTGGTGTAGCCGCGAATCAAATCCGAATAGCGACCCACGATTTCGTTTAAGTCAGGCGCCATGTATTGCAAAGCCATCTGAAACGCCACGCCCGGCAAAGACGTGCCCACACTTTTTAAGAAGCTCACAAACTCTTCCCGGCTCGGGATCGAAAACGCGCCCAAAAAGATGTCGATGCCGCCGCAATTGGCCCGAAGAGAAGGCGGCGTGATCGCAAAGGGAGAAAACTCCTTTCGCGGCGCTTTAAAGACAAAGCCGCCGCCCGTAACCACATTCATGCCTCCGGCCTGCAGGATGCCCGATTGCGTCACATTGACATTGGCCTGCGCCTCGTCCAAAAAGTCGTCCACAAATCCGGCCTGCACTTGGCCTGCGCAGCCGATTGCCATCGCCACAATCAATCTCAGCAGCGCATTCTTACTGTCAAATCTCGATTTCACTCTTTCCGTCCTTGCTTCTTTTAAGCGCGCTTCAAGGCATCACTGCAAGATGTCTCTGTCTTGTTGCCGTCGAGGCTCGATCGTCTGCCATTTCAATCGCCGCCGCATGGGTGTTGCGCACCAACGTCATCGCATCGGCCGCACCGGTGGCCACAAGCTTGGCCTTCGTCAAATCCTTCTGATGGCGGCTTACGAGCACCAACGCAGGAAACTGTCGGATGCCCTGCGCCACAAACGCACTCAACCCCTTGTCTTCGCGTGCTTCGGGCATAAGCGGGTTATCGGCACCTGTCACCGACACAAAAGCCGCGTCAAAGCCGTATTCGTCTTTGAAAGCTCGCACCTGTTCGAGCATGTGTCGGGTCTTTAACGAGTCGTCGCCAAAGAAAATGAAGCCGTGGTCTTTGGCAAGCACTCGCACTTCACGCAAAAGCTTTCCCTCGCGCTCGCGCGACATCCCGGCGGAAACGACGTTCACCGCAGGCCGTACCGCCGTCCAGTCAAACTGCGGGTTCTCAACCAAAGCGCGACGCCAACTTTCGGCAAACACGCCCGCCTTTTGCATCAAAAAAGCATTGGCCTGAAGATACAAACCGATTGCCGCAGGCGTGGGCTGCATCACCGCCGCGTCGAGCCTGCGATCGACTTCTTCGCGCAATTCCTTCACGGTCCTGAGGCTCTTTAAGGTCGCCAGGCCCCGACTCTCCGTCTCACGTGTCAGCACCTCCCCTTCGGCCGCACGATCCAGACCGTCGGCAGGAAAAATCGTCAACGCCTCGTCAGAAACAACTTTGTCCGTTGGCTTCTTTGCCTCTTTATCCTCTTTCTTTGCTTCCGAAGCCCTCTCGTCTTGCCGTCGTTCTTTGCCGTAGAACAAAAAGGGCCTGGCCGGATCCGCCCACACGTCCTGAGCCCAAAAGCCGGTCTCCCTATTCATGCCGTCAACCGGATCCTTCGATTCGTTTTCTCCCGCCCAAACTCCCGGCGTAAAACTCGCTGTAAGGACTGCGCCGAAACAGACAAGCGCTTGCCACTTTTGTCTTAGCTTTCCGCTCACGGCGCTTCTCCCGAGGGTACGCACACGGTTTCCTTCGCCGACAGCACGAAGTCAGCCGCCAGCAAATCGGTCTCGGGCATCGCCCAAAGGCTCACGAGGGCCGAAAGCGCCAGCACGATGGAGGTGCGCAACAGCACCCGTTTGGTTGTATTCATTTGATCTCCTTAGTTGCGATTGTTCTGTGGACGGTGGTTTGGGCTTACTGCTTCAACGCACGCCCGGCGGCAACAAGAGCGTGGCGCGATTCGTCCTCAAACTCCGCGTCTTTTCCTTTGCAGGAGCCCCGTAACCGGCCAGAAGCGAATAGACCGCCGTGCAGTCAACTCCAGCATCGGTTTCCCCCATGAAGCACTTGCCCGTGACGGTCTTTACTTCGGTGTAGTGATCCGACGACTCGGCGGCTTCTTTCACGCGCACCCTGGCGCGTTCCGTGACGGCTTGCGTGCGCACCTTGCTTCCGGTAAGCGTCCCGTCCTTGGCCGCTTTTTCAGCAATTTCCGCCACCACGGGCGTCAAATCCATCTTGGTGAAATCGAGCTGCTGAAATTCCTCCAAGGTAAAGCCGCGCGTCACGGGACGCTCGGGCGTGCCCCAGCTGATGCCCAATTGCTTGCGGCCCTCTTCCTGCACGGTGCGGGCCAGTTTCGAGTTAAAGCACACCCAGGTTTCCTTCTTTTCCAAACACCCCGCACCCGACTTCTTGTCGCAGAAACTGCCCACGTAGTGGCAAAGCCCGCGAGACTTTCTCAACGCATGCATACGGTCTTCGTTGGTGCAGGAAAAATATTCGGCGGCCATTTCCAACGCGATCGACGCCAAAAAGGACGCGGGCGAAAACTCAAGCGTGAGGCTTCCCGTCGAAGAAATGCCCACCGACACACCGTAGTAAGAAAGCGACGGCGAATACACGCCGCTGCCGGCGCTTCCGTAAAGGGCCTGCAAAACGCCCTGCGTGGACTCAAAGGAATTGAGGATGTCGTAAACGTAAGGACTGCCGAGCCACTTGATGAATTCCGTACCGGCGTCCACCCCGATCGTGAGCCCGATCGAGAGCGCCGAATTGCTCATCGTGCCCGCCGTGCCCTCAACGTCATTGCGGCAACACGAAAAGCCCATCATCTTGACGGTGCAGCCCGAGGCAGTGCCCTTAAAGAGCATGTCGCCTTCGACTGAACTAAGGTCATCGTTGCGGAATTTTGAATCTCAAAACGAATACGGCTATAA
>ENA-ORTB01001220-ORTB01001220.1-human-gut-metagenome-genome-assembly--contig:-NODE-1220-length-30013-cov-11.092329_pt1 | contig 30013 bp, 29 predicted proteins | sample MGYA00241905_ERZ509174 | MGnify/ENA primary metagenome ERZ509174 (study PRJEB26280, sample SAMEA2338851) | human gut metagenome | biome: human gut; feature: human-associated habitat; material: faeces... | reverse complement strand
TCGCACCTGCCGATTCACCAATCATCAGTTTTCCCTTTGCCAATTCTTTCTTCAACAGCTCATCCGTTCCCGTTTTACGGAGCTGGTCTATAAGGAAAAAAGAATTTCCGCCGGTAAAATATATCACATCCGCATCTTCAAAAACAGACTGTATCGTTGAATAAGCCTCCGTTGAAATATCAATTTCAGTTACGATTGCTCCCAACTTTTTGAATAATTTTCGAGCCGAGCCGACATAACCGGTGTAGCCTTCACGCAGCGAAGCTGTTGGAATAAATGCGACTTTTTTATTTTCAATTTCTTCCTTTATCAGACTTCCTACACTTGAAAAGTGCGAACATAAAAACAGTTTCATCAATATTCTCCTTTATATATAAATTCCGATTTATTACACCCACATCATATCATAACCTTACATTTACATTCAATTACCTGTATTTTCCCTTTAAGTTCTATAGAAAATCATTTCCAAGATATTCTATCTTGAGAATGACCATATATTTCTAATCTGTTTAGAAAGAGTATCATAACTCCATAAACGATTACTTCTTTTTATAGAGTTAGGATCATTCACAATAAACATCCCCTGCTTCATTCCTCTAATAACGATAAGATGTCCTGTAGTAGTAAAGTCTCCTGGTTTCATACTGCATATAAGAGGTCTTCCATTCATGATTTCATTCTTCATAGAAGAATAAGAGAGGGGTATGTTTCTTCCATGAATGCCATAATGTTTCATACCTTCAGTAAAGAAAGACCAGGATGTTCCATCTTGATAATAGCCATGACTATATGCATATGATGCCACATCTAAAGGGGTGATGTTATTTCTTCCTGTTAATCCTGCAATAATCATTGCCGCACTCGTAGGACCACAGCCATTCATACCAATCACATTATATCCATACTTTCCATAGCCCCATCTTTGATCATATTGAAGTAAGAGAGGATAACGTCCTTTTGTGACTGGACCTATTGTATTTGTATAAACATGTCCTTTTTTACTTGGATAGTTGTAAACAAAATCAATAAGTTCTTCATTACGATAAAGTGCTTGAATCATTGCATCAGGATATTGATCCTTATTATTTAATATTGTACGTAGTTTAGGATTAAAACGCGCTTTTATTTCTAAACCAATATCTTCTCTTAGTCCACTCACACCACCACTTATATTATAAGCTATATGACCTATAAGAATTGAGAATACACAAAGTAATACAATAATTTTTTTTCATATGTTTTCATCTCCTAAAAAAGCATCTTCATTACTTGTATTTTACCAATACAAATGAAGATGCTTCTTTAATACATTCTTATAGAATTCTTATGAACTTCTTAATTTTTAGGAAGAGTAATTGTGAAGACTGTTTCTTCTTTATTACTTGATGCAAAAATAGAACCATGGTGAAGTTCCACTATTTCCTTGGCAATAGCGAGACCTAAACCACTTCCACCTGTTCTTGAAGTACGTGCTGAATCTAAACGATAGAAGTTTTCAAATATACGATTTAGTTTTTCTTTAGGTATTTCTTTTCCTTTATTGATGACTTTAATAATGACATCATCATGCGTACTATGAACATAAATATTAATATCAGTATGATCCTTACTATAGCTAATCGCATTCTTAATCACATTACTAAAGACTCTGCTAAGTTTATCCGCATCACCATATAATATGATATCTTCATCTTGATTAAGATGGATATTCTTTTCCTGTTCTACTAGAACAGGATAGAAATCATCGATAATTTGTTCGAGCATCAGACGAATATCTAAATCTTCTTTTTCTAGAATAATCTTTTCTGAATTATAACGAGCTACTTCAAATAATTCATTAATGAGATCTTCTAAGCGATAAGATTTATCTAATGCAACATTAATATACTTCTCTCTTTGAGTATCAGGCATATCTTTAATTTCATCTAATAAAGATAAGTAACCAATCATAGAAGTCAATGGTGTTTTAATATCATGAGCTAAATAAACAATGAGTTCATCCTTCTTCTGTTCACTTTCTCTTGCAAGTCTCTCATTCTTTATTGATTCACTCTTTAGTTCATTAAATCGTCTTTCTATATCATAAAGTTCTTCTGGTAATGTGATATAGTCTACACTCTTATCTATTAATTCATGAGATGCATGAGTCAATGCATCCATATAATAGGATGTCTGTTTATAAAGATGATGAATTATAAACGCAAAAGAAATCACTATACAGATTAATAAAAACAACAGAAGCGAAAGTGGATTCTTCACAATATTATAAAAGAACGCTAGAAACGTATAAATATTAGAATCAAAATCATAGACCCATTGAAAATCAAAAAAAGCAGCTAGATAGACTGCCAATACAAAAACAACTAACAGCCCTACTGTATAAGCTATATATTGTAGTAGTGTACGTTTATAAATCTTCTTTAAGATTGTATTAGTTTCCATATCATCCATCCTTTATTTTTCAATCTTATAGCCTACTCCATAAACTTTCTTTATATATTTAGGATTTCTTCCACCATCATGCATCTTTTCACGTAAGTGTCTAATATGCACCATGATTGTATTATTATCTCTCTTATAATAATCTTCTCCCCAAACCTTTAAGAATAAATCGTCACTCTTTACAACATTTCCTCTATGAAGACATAATTCCCATAATATCGCAAATTCTGTTTTAGTTAGTTCTATCTTCTTTTCATTAAAATAGAATTCTCTTGTATCATTATTAATACGTATTCCTCTAAAATCTATTTCATTCTTTTCTTCTTTTTCATTATAGTTCTTATAACGTCTTAGCTGTGCTTTGACTCGTGCAACAAGTTCTAATGGCTGGAATGGCTTTGTGACATAATCATCTGCACCAATACTTAAACCATTGATTTTATCAATATCCTCTACCTTTGCGGTTACAAAAATAATAGGAAACTTATACTTTCTTCTTAATGTATTGCATAAAGAAAAACCATCCATATCAGGCATCATCACATCTAAGATAGCTAAATCAATCTTTAAATCATCAATATCTCTTAATACATCCTGACTAGAATAGTACTTATATACAGTAAAATTCTCATTTTCTAAATAGATTTGTATTAAATCTGTAATCTCTTTCTCGTCATCTACAACTAATATATTCATAAATATCCCCTCTTATGCATCATTATATCATTTACATTCCTATCAATTATTAATACTTTCTTAATTATTGAAAATTCCCTCTAGAGTTAGTCATAAATAATATGATATGATAATCGCATTGTGTGGAGGGAAATAAACATGAAGAACATGACTAAAGGAAAACCATTAAAACTTATATTCTTATTCGCATTACCACTTATGTTAGGTAATATCTTGCAGCAATTATATACAATGGTAGATACAATGATTGTAGGACAGTTCTTAGGGGTTAATGCCTTGGCGAGTCTAGGCGCTGCAGACTGGATCAACTGGGCTATTTTAGGAATTGTAATGGGCTTTACACAGGGATTCTCTATTCGTATCTCACGTACTTTTGGAGCTGAAGATTATGGAAATATGAAAAGATCTATGCATATGATTTTCTTCTTATGTGCTTTCTTTTCTATCCTTACAACAGTTGTTGCAGAATTATCTATCGTTCCATTATTAACTCTATTGAATACACCATCTAACGTTATTCAAGGTTCTATTACGTATTTAAGAATCATGTCCGGTGGTTTGACTATCACAATGTTTTATAACTGTTTTTCTAGTATATTACGTTCTTTAGGTGATAGCCGTACACCATTACTAGCAATGATTGGAGGAGCAATCACAAATATCTGTTTAGATTTATTATTTGTAGTGGTATTTAAATGGGGTATTGCAGGTGCTGCGATTGCAACATTATTAGCACAGTTCTTAACTACAATATTCTGTCTCTATATGTTGAAGAAGGAACTACCATTCAAGTTAGAACTCACTAAATTTAAGTTTGAAAAAAAGATCATCAAGAACTTATTACAGTTAGGTTCACCTCTTGCCTTCCAGAACCTCATTATTTCTATTGGTGGTATTATGGTACAGTCAGTAGTCAATCGTTTTGGATTCTTATTTATTGCGGGATTTACTGCCACAAATAAGTTATACGGTTTATTAGAAGTAGCCGCTATTTCATTTGGTTATGCTATTACAACATTTAATAGCCAGAACCTAGGTGCTAAGCAGTATGAACGTATTAAAAAAGGTGTGGCACAGGCAGCCTTCTTATCATTCTGTACTTCAGTGATTATTGGTGGTTCAATGGTTCTATTTGGTAAGCATATCTTATTACTCTTTATTTCAGGTACACCTGATCAGATTAATAAGGTACTTACTATTTCTTATAAGTATCTCTTCATTATGGCAGTATGTCTACCAATTCTTTATATGCTTCATTCATATAGAAGTGCCTTGCAGGGAATGGAAAATACATTTATACCAATGGTATCAGGTATTGTGGAACTCGTTATTCGTGTAAGTGTTGCCCTTATCTTCCCTATATTCTTAGGGCAGAATGGTATTTATCTTGCAGAAGTACTCGCATGGACTGGTGCAGCAGTACTGCTTTATATATCATATAAAATAAAAATACATGCATTATTAAAAGATACTGTAATGTGTAATTAACTCATTATGGTTTCAGATAGTGTAAAAGGCGGATAGAAATCCGCCTTTTATGATACATTAATTCTATCATAGAAACGTACCATTAAAGTTTATCTTTAATATTTTCAAGATGATGAAATATACCTAAAATATTTACTTCATCATCTTTAATATCATAAACAACACTGTAATTCATTTGAGGAACAATTGCATTTCTGTAATACTTTTTAGCTAAATATTGATCAATACATAGTGGATATTGATATGGATTATCAATTAGATTGTCATAAATCATATCAATGCCATCTAACAGATGTCTAGCAGCTTGTTTATTTTTTAAACAATAAATCAAGTAGTAAACAAGATGATCCACCAGTTCATCTGCATTTTTAGTAATATTTAGCCTATAGCTCATATTTTGCCCTCATGTTTTCAAGTGATTTCTTGGCATCTTTTACCTGACCATTCTTCACTTGTTCTTCAGAAATTTCAATATTTCTATATATATCTAATTTTTTCATTGTTTCTTCATATACTTCCATACTCATAATCACCATATCTCCATACCCATTTTTGGTAATAAATACAGGTTCATTTGTATTATGACACATCTCAGAAATTTCCGAAGTTTTCTTCAAATCTTTAATTGGAATGATTTGTGGCATCTTTTACACCTCCTGATTATGGGATAATTATACCATAATTATAACCTGCTACAAAAATAAATTTCCTCTTTCTAATTTATTAAGTGTCCTTCATCTATATGGAAAACTGAACACCTTTTAATTCATCCTCCTAATCATCGAATTAAATCGAAGTAGTTTACTTTGCCACTTGTACCATTTTCCTTATTTATATAACTACTACTTAGCAGAACAACAAAGTACAAATGAGCTTTCTGTTGTAATTTCTTAGCATACAAAAAGATGATATTCATCAATACCATCTTTCTAATACCTTTCATAAAATTTCATTAATCTATAGATAACAATCACACTGTTATAATCATCAACAATATAATAAAGCTTATATCCTAACCCACTTAATACTATTTTATGATGATAAGGTCTTATTTCAGGATATAACCTAGGATTATATTGAATAGTACTTCGTACTCTTTCAATCTGATTAAACAGCTTCTTCCCAAAAGAATAGTTATTATAATGATTTATGCAATACTTATCAATTTGATCTAATTTATAGATAACTTCTTTATCAAGAAAAACTTTATAAGCCATATTTTTCTTCTCGATCTTTCACAAATTGATCAAAATCTACTAGTTCTACATTTCCCTCTTTATATTTTCTATCATAAATCTCAGAAACAATTAAGTCTTCTAATTCTTCATCCGTTAAAACATTATAACTTTTACCTTCAAATGTCATCTTTCTTAAATGATGTTTCATTTCCATACTATATCGCCTCCTTGATATTATTATAACATATCCTCTTTCGCTATCATAAAAAATCATTCATTTATCCAACAAAAAAGACATCTCCTAAGTGAGAGATGCCTTAACGAATTATTTCACTACAATATTTACAATCTTGTTAGGAACATAAATGATCTTCTTAACTTCTTTACCATCAGTATGTGCCTTAACATTTTCAAGTTCTAATGCCTGCTGTTTAACAGATTCAGCTTCCTGATCCTTATTAATAGATAAACGTCCACGTACTTTACCATTTACCTGTACTGCAATTTCAATTGTAGATACAACAAGCTTGTCTTCTTCATATGTTGGCCATGCTTCATAAGCAATTGTTCCTTCATGGCCAAGTTTTTCCCACATTTCTTCACAGATATGAGGTGCAATACATGAAAGCATCTTAACGATACCTTCTGCATATGGCTTATAAACTGCTTTGGCCTTATATGCTTCATTGATGAAAATCATCATCTGTGAAATAGCAGTATTAAAGCCAAGGTTTTCATAGTCTTCAGTCACCTTCTTAACTGTTGAGTGATATACGAAGTCTAATGAACCATCATTTGTATCAGTTAACTTATCAGATTCAACAAACAGTCTATAAACACGTTCTAACCATTTCTTTGAACCTTCCACACCTGTTTCACTCCAAGGTTTAGATGCTTCAAGAGGACCCATAAACATTTCATATAAACGTAATGTATCTGCACCATATGCTTCTACAATATCATCTGGATTAATAACATTACCCTTTGACTTAGACATCTTCACACCATTTGGACCAAGAATCATACCCTGATGGTATAGCTTCTTGAATGGTTCTTTAACTGGTACGATACCCTTGTCATATAAATAGTTATTCCACATACGTGAATATAATAAGTGTCCTACTGCATGTTCAGGTCCACCAACATATAAGTCAACTGGCATCCAATGCTTTAATAATTCTGGATCTGCAATAGCCTTATCGTTATGTGGATCAATATATCTTAAGAAGTACCAAGAAGATCCTGCAGAACCAGGCATTGTACTTGTTTCTCTCTTACCCTTCTTACCATCTACTTCTACATTAACCCAGTCAACAGCCTTATCTAATGGAGAAGACCCTGTCTTTGATGGACTATAATCTTCAAGTTCAGGTAAGATAAGTGGTAACTGATCATCACTTAATGCAACAGATGTTCCATCATCAAAGTTAATGATTGGAATTGGTTCACCCCAATATCTCTGTCTTGCGAAGATCCATTCTCTTAAACGATAGTTAACATGCTTAGAACCACAATGATGTTCTTCTAACCAGTCTAACATCTTATCGATTGCTTCCTGCTTATCTAAACCATTTAAGAAGTCAGAGTTGATATGTACACCATCCTGTGTCCATGCTTCCTTAGTAACATCTCCACCTTCTAATACTGGAATAATATCGATACCAAACTTCTTCGCAAAAGCATAGTCACGATCATCATGTGCAGGAACAGCCATGATAGCACCTGTTCCATAACCAGCTAATACATAGTCAGAAATCCAGATTGGAATCTTCTTACCATTTACTGGGTTGATTGCATAAGCACCAATGAAGACACCAGTCTTTTCTTTATTTAATTCAGTTCTTTCAAGTTCTGACTTAGTTGCACATACATCTAAGTAAGCTTTTACTTCATCCTTCTTATCAGGAGTCGTAATCTTTTCTACTAATTCATGTTCTGGTGCTAATACACAATAAGTAGCTCCAAATAATGTATCACAACGTGTTGTGAATACTGTGAATTTATCATCATAACCATCTACCTTAAAATCAACATGAGCACCGATTGATTTACCAATCCAGTTTCTCTGAATTTCTTTAGTAGATTCTGGCCAATCAACTTCTTCTAATCCTGCAAGTAATCTTTCAGCATATTTAGGGATATCAATAACCCACTGTTTCATATTCTTACGAATAACAGGGAATCCACCACGTTCACTCTTACCATCGATGATTTCATCGTTTGCAAGTACTGTACCTAATTCTTCACACCAGTTAACAGGAATATCTACATATCTAGCTAAACCATCTTCATATAACTGTTTGAAAATCCACTGAGTCCATTTATAGAAGCTAGGATCACAAGTAGATACCTGCTTATCCCAGTCAAATGAGAAACCTAACATCTTCAACTGTTTAGTGAAAGTCTGAATATTCTTTAATGTAAATCCTTCAGGGTGGTTACCTGTCTTAATCGCATACTGTTCAGCAGGTAAACCAAATGAGTCAAATCCCATTGGATGTAATACGTTATATCCCTGCATTCTCTTCATTCTTGACATGATGTCAGTTGCTGTATATCCTTCTGGATGTCCAACATGAAGACCTTGTCCTGATGGATAAGGGAACATGTCTAAGGCATAGTATTTAGGCTTTGAGAAATCATAAACATCTGTTTCGAATGTCTTATTCTCTTCCCAGTATTTCTGCCATTTCTTTTCTGCTATCTTATGATCATAAGTCATAATTTTGTCTCCTCCACTTTTAAAATAAAAAAAGTCCTCATGTCTAAGGACGAGAACTCGCGGTACCACCTTAGTTCATGAAGACTGATTCATGCGCTTAATGCTTTAACGCAGCAATACGTGATCTGCTTATCACAGACCCATCTCCCTAGCGAGTTCAATGGATAACTTTACTTATTCACACCATCCATAAGTTCTCTTAAAAAGTATGACCATCTACTACTCTAGTTCCTTGACTTTTTTATACTCACTCACCTTATCATAATTTCCCATTATTTGCAAGAAGTATCATCTCATTTTAAGGATGCGGGATGGATTGAGTTTGATAATATAAAGAATACTAAATAGTGTAGAGAAACAAACTAATAAGAAAGAACCAATCCATAATATCAACATAATAAGAGGCTGGAAAGTGATATGCATAGGAAAGTCTGTAATCTGTGGGATTATTTGATTCATTATCTTCATAATACCAAGTAATATGAGAGATGCTGTCACATAGCTATAAGAATGAAGAATCAAACATTGATAGAAAGATATCTTGAAAATGTGTATCTTCTTTTCACCATAGGCCTTCATGATGGCATGATCCTTCTTTAAATGCATCGCATGAAGAATCATGATTTCCATAATCATAAATATAGAAGAAAGTATTGTGAGAATAGAGAATACCACTAGAACCATCTGGATTCTATTCATATTCTGATTAAAAGTTTTTTGAGTCGATTCCCCCATTGCTTTAAACTCATATTCAGGATAATTCTTTTTTAAAGAATCTATAATGGATTTATCTTCCTTATATTTCAGCATACCATATCTTGCAGTCGGTGTTTGATTAAAGATGGACTCTATCCAATGATAATTGGCATATTCATACATATAGAAGGCATCATAATTATAGGTTTGTGGAGAAATACCAACTATCTTTACTTCTTTTCCTTTTATCTTTAATTGATGCTTATAATAGATTGTCCAAGTTGTATTAAGTAATGTATTGACCTTATTCTTTTGTGCAAGCTTTCTTGCAGTAGAAAGAGGTACCGCAATTTCATCATTATTTTGTGGAGCTCTACCATATATATAATGAGTGGTATAGGACGAGTCATCAGATATAAACAGAACTTCATTCTTCTGATATCTTTGACTATTATGAGAGATTCCCATGAGATCATAATCATCAAGATTTAAATAATGATAGGATGCTTCATTGAAATGAGTCAAAGAGAGCGGATCATCATTACGTAATTTATAAGTAATAGACTTTTGTGGAATCAACGAAGAAAGATATTGATAAATAGTATTACGAAAAGAGAATGTAAAGGTAAATGTCATCATCAAACATAATAATGCGATAGATAGAGAAAATGACATCTGAAAAAATCTTTTACGACTACTTAAGAATGATTGGATAGTTAATTTAAGTATTGGAAAATGACACCTTTTATTATTACTATGATTCTCTTTAGGATAACTTTCTGTCTTTTGAATAAGTGTATCCTTTATAATACATCCATCCTTCATCTCTATAATACGATCACTATATTGTTTTACTGATGCTTCATCATGGGATACAAATAATACAAGAGAAGAATGAGAACGCTGCTTCAACATCTTTAATACTCTCTCTGCATTATCTGGATCAAGTGAAGCTGTTGGTTCATCACATAGAATAATATCTGGATCATAATAAAGTGCACGCTCTATCGCTGTTCGTTGTCTTTGTCCTAAGGAAAGATCATTAACTGAAGTATTCTTAAATTGTTTAGTCAATGTTTCATCCAGTATGTAGGATGATTTATGAAAGTAGTCATAGAGACGTATATTATTATTAATAGACAGCCAAGGTATAAGATGAAAGTCCTGAAAAATGATAGAAACTTTCTTATTCTTCTCATATATCACTTCTCCTGAGTAATCATGATCTAGTCCAGCAATAATATGAAGCAAAGTACTTTTCCCACATCCACTTGGCCCAACAAGTGATACAAATCCTGTATCAGGAAGAGTACAAGTAATGTTTTCTAAGACATGTTCATGTAGATAACGCTTGTTGATTGATTTAAGTTGAATCATATTATTCCTCCCTGAGTAATGAGACTATACTTTCTTTCTTAATACGAATAAACGGTGCAGATGCAGAAAGTATGAGTATAAGAAGATAGAGAAAATAGAAAATAATATAGAAATAATAAGGAGATGCAAGACATGTAAAATGGAAATACCTCTTAAAGGATGTGAGCGGGAGAATAGAAAGAATAATAATAAACATCACTATGCTGAGAGAGTAAATAAATGTGCCTATAATAAGTATTTCTATCTTTGATTCACGCTGTAATTGTTTATAAGATGCACCCATAGAAATTTTCAAAGCAAGAGAACGGCTTCTTTCTAAATATAAAGAAGAGAAGACTGTTTTTGTAAGTTCTATTGCCACAAATAAGCTAATCATCATATAAACTAACGCAATCATACGACCAATAGAAATAAGTGTTCCATAACTCATCTTCTTCATATATACATCATTATCTACTTCATAGTTCTTTTCATAACGTTTAATAAGAGTTTCGGGATCCTTTGTGACTACATCTATTTTGTCATCTCTTAATAAATCTGGATATTTTTTATCTATATCATGATGGAAACAAACCAATTGATCCTGGTAGAAATTATCTTCTATTACTCCCACTACTTTATATGTTTCATTTTCTAAGAGGTGACATGTGAATTCTGATTTAAGTTTATGAGATAAATTATTGGTGATAATGACTTCATTTGTATGATGAGGCAGATGTCCTGATATTAATTTAATATGTTTTGTCTTTTTAGGTAAACGAATCAACAAGGCATTAACTCCTTTGATATACCCACTTTCTATATCAAAATGTTTAGTACCTTTTTCTTTTAAAGACAATGGTTCTCCATCATGACTGGATATAGTTACAATATCTTTAAGTGGTGCTTCCATGTAAGATTTCTCTATAGAGGTAGAAAGACCATTTAAACCACTTATAATCACTAGAGATGTTACAATGACTAATATCTGAAAAAGTGAGAGTAATGCGAGTCTCTTTCTTTCTCCCAATACTTCTTTAAAACTATAACGCATAGAGAAGTGTTTCTTATGTTGAGGAATAAGTACTTCTTTATCTATATGATTGTCTTTAATTGTATGTAATGTCTGGTTCTTCATCTCTATGAGTACATCGACATATTCATCTAATAGGGATGTATCATGAGAAACAACGATGACTAAACGATCTTCAGATACTTCCTTTAAGAGTGTCATAACCTCTTTTGCCTGTTTATAATGAAGGGCACCTGTAGGTTCATCACATAAAAGTACAGGTGCATCCTTTAACAAGGCACGGGCAATAGATACACGTTTCATCTGTCCAATAGAAAGTTCATCAGGATATCTTTTCATAAGCTTTTCTATTTTTAAGCGTCTAATAATCTTATCCATCTTTTTCTTATCAAAATCAATCTGTCCAAAATAACATCCAGCCATGATATTCTCTTCTACTGTATAAGAAGGAATAAGATCATTATTCTGTTTAATAAAGCCGATCATCTTACTAAATTTTTTATCTATCACTTCATGATTAAAAGTAATTGTGCCATTATATTGCAGTAATCCACATAAACAATATAGAAGTGTAGACTTTCCACAGCCTGAAGGTCCTTTGATTCCTACTAAACCAGTATCTGGAAATATATAATTCACATGATCCAATATACAAATATCATAACTCACAGTTAAGTCTTTAAGTTCTAGCATATTTTTCCCTCCATTTTATGTTATAATGAGCCAGGTGATAAAAAATGAATCCTTTTCCATATTCTTTAGATAACAAGCGTTATCATACATACAATTATTTTTTAAAAACGAGATATCATAAAAAAGTCGCAAAGGTCTCTTTAGATGCCCATTTTACTTGTCCTAATAGAGATGGGACAAAAGGCTTTGGAGGCTGTATATTCTGTTCTGAGAAAGGTTCTGGAGACTTTATTCTAGATAGTGATTCTCTTTTAGAACAGTTTAAAGCAGGTGCAGAAGTAATGAAAAGAAAGTGGCCTGAAGCTGTCTTTATTCCCTACTTCCAGGCATATACAAATACCTATGCTTCTTTAGATCAGTTAAAGAAGATCTATGAACCATTTATTGGTATGAAGGATGTTGTTGGTATTGCGATTGCGACACGTGCAGACTGCCTCACTGAAGAAATATGTGCTTATTTAGAAGAATTATCTAAAAAAACGGATGTCTATATAGAATTAGGCTTACAGACTATTCATGATACTACCGCAAAAGAAATCAATCGTTGTCATACTTATCAGGAATTCTTAGATGGACTCTCTATGTTAAGAAGACATCATTTAGAAGTCTGTGTGCATATTATTAATGGTTTACCTAATGAAACAATAGAGATGATGTTAGAGACTGCAAAAGCGGTAGGAAAACTAGATATTCAAGGTATTAAAATTCATAATCTCTATGTGACTCAGAATAGTCGTCTTTATAAGCTCTATTATCCTTTTAAGATGTTAGAAAGAGATGAATATATTTCTTTAGTTGCAAGACAATTAGAATATATTCCAAGTCATGTAGTCATAGAAAGACTGACTGGAGATGCACCATTAGAAGAATTAGTAGCTCCTTTATGGTCTATTAAGAAAACAACAATTCTTAATGATATCGATAAATATATGAAAGCTCAGGATATTATGCAGGGAGATCTTGTGTCCCTCAAATAATATATACGAAGGAAAAGAAAGAATTTCTTAAGGACATTAAAAAAATCTGGCCAAAAGCCAGATTTCTTTTTATTATTCTTCTGTTTCAAGAAGACCATATCCACCATCTCTACGTTTATAGACAACACATACTGTATTAGTTTCGATGTCCTTATAAACGAAGAATGAATGACCAATGAGTTCCATCTGCATGATAGCTTCTTCCATGTCCATTGGCTTTGGATTAATTGTTTTTGTCTTAACGACAACATCTTCTTCAGGTTCTTCAAGAGCTTCTAAAGTGTTAATGTTGAAAGCGAGTTTATTATTCTTTGACTTTCTACTTAACTTTGTCTTGTACTTTCTGATCTGTCTTTCTAGCTTATCGATAACTAAATCGATTGCTTCATAAAGATCATCACTTGTTTCTTCTGCACGAAGAAGAACATACTCTGTAGGAATTGTAACTTCAATTTTCTGACCAAATGGGTAAGTTCTAATTAAAACCTTGGCCTCCACATCTTGTCCCATGATGAAGTACTTGTCGAGCAATGCTAGTTTTTTAGTAATTTTATCCTCAATAGCATCTGTAATTGTAACGTTTTTACCTCTGACAATAACTTTCATAATTAATTCCTCCTTTACAATTCTTTCTATACCTATATTATACATAAAAAAAACTAAAAAAACACTCTTGACATAAAATATAAAAAAAGAAGACGTTAATGTCTTCTTTAAGCTAAGTATTTCTTTAAGTCTTCTACTTTATTTAATTTTTCCCATGGGAATTCAACATCAGTACGACCAAAGTGTCCATAAGCAGCTGTTGGTCCATAGATTGGGTTTAATAAATCTAATGTATTGATGATCCCCTGAGGAGTTAAATCAAATTCTTTCTTGATTGCATCTAAGATCACTTCATCAGCTACCTTACCAGTTCCATAAGTATCAACATGCACACTTGTAGGATCCTTTACACCAATTGCATAAGATAACTGAATTTCAATACGATCACATAATCCTGCTGCAACAATGTTCTTAGCGATATAACGAGTGATATAAGCTGCACTTCTATCTACCTTTGATGGGTCTTTACCAGAGAATGCGCCTCCACCATGTCTTGCCATTCCTCCATAAGTATCAACAATAATCTTACGTCCAGTTAAACCAGTATCACCATGAGGACCACCAATAACAAATCTTCCTGTTGGATTAATGAATACCTTGTAGTCTTCATTCATATGATGTTTTCCTACAACTTCCTTCATGATTTTTTCTTTAATGAATGTCTTGAATTCTTCTTCATTGAAATCTGGATCATGCTGGATTGACATAAGAATTGTATCAACCTTAGGATTGTTTTCATCTGTATAGTCAATAGTAACCTGTGATTTCATATCAGGTCTTGCATATTTGAATGTACCATTATGTCTTAATTCACTTGCATAACGTACTAATTCATGAGCCATAGAGATTGGTAAAGGCATATATGTTTCAGTTTCATTTGTTGCATAACCAAACATGATACCCTGGTCACCTGCACCACCTACTTCTACATTTGTACCTAATGCGATATCACTAGACTGTGTATCCATGACTACCTTGATTTCACAAGTATCTGCATCAATACCTAAATCTTCAGCCGTATAGCCGATTCTTCTCATTACATCACGAGCCACTGCTTCATAATCTACTTTCGCATTCGTTGTAATTTCTCCACCAATGACTAATAAATTAGTTGTTGCAAAACATTCACAAGCTACACGTGAATATTTGTCCTGTCTTAAGCATTCATCTAAGATTGCATCACTAATCTGATCACAAAGCTTATCTGGATGTCCTTCTGATACAGATTCTGATGTAAATAAGTTCTTTTCCATTTTCTTCTTTTCCTCCTGTAATAAAAAAGCTCTCCTCAAAGAGGAAAGCGTAGTAATCTGCTTCCTCTTATTGTTCAAGTAATACTTGCTTGGTCAAGGCACCTTCTATATAAGGGTTGCCACCACTTTAAAACGATCCTCATCTGTGTGGTTCTGAATAAGAGTATAAAAATATTTAATTAAATTGCCTGTACTTCAATAACGCCTGGAACTTCTTCTACTAAGATCTGTTCAACACCATCTTTAATAGTAGAATCTAACATCATGCATCCTGCACATGCACCAAGCATATGTACATAAACGATGCCGTCTTTGAAATCAACGAATTCTAAGTCTCCACCATCTCTTTGTAGATAGGGTCTCAACTTATGAATGACTTCCTTAATGGCTTCAATCTTTTCTTCCATGATTTCACCTCGCTTCTGCTTGACCATTATAACACACAAAATAAAAAAGAAAAGTGATATACTCTATAGAATCACTAAAAAACATACTTATTTATTAGACAATTTTAATAGATTGCACATTTTTAAGCATAATTCGCTATTTTTTATACATATTCTATGATTCTTATCAAGCATAATAAAAGAACCCCTGAAGGTTCTTCAATGTTATTCATCGACCATATTCTTAATATAATCCAATATAAAATGAATGACATAGAGTATGACAATCATCCATCCTACAGACATAAGAACATATCTACACAATTCAATATCCCATATTCCAGCTTCAAACTTATAGTTACTTACAATAGTTGGAACTTGTGTGAGTATATAGAGTAATGCAGCAACCAAAATATATAATATTTTTTTCTTCATATGGTTCTCCTCTACTGTGTTAGCATATACTAACTATACCATACTCATTTTTTTGTAAAGTATATCATATTAAATACAAATTATTTATCTTTTTCACATTAAAGAATTATTATTATCTATTCTTTTATCACTATTATAATTATGCTATAATGCAGTTGATTGGAGGCGTGCAATGGAACATCAAGTTCATGTAGGTGACATTGTTGATGTGACCATTACTGGTATTCAACCATATGGTGCATTTGCTTTATTGCCTGATGGAAGTAGCGGATTAATCCATATATCAGAAATATCTGATGGATTTGTTCGTGACGTAAATCAATTTGTCTTTTATGGAGAACAGGTTAAGGTAAAAGTCATTGATATAGATAACGTCCATCACCAGGCAAGGCTTTCTTTAAAAGCAGTCGCGAAAAAGAGACGTTTTCGCAAAAGAAAGTCAATCGTGGAAACACCTAAGGGTTTTAATCCACTAAGAGAAATGATGCCTCGATGGATCAGTCGAGGAATCGCAAAGGAGGAAGATGTATGATCAACGTTGATTTAAGTAAAGCTAAATTAACAGAAAGCATGGAATCATATAAGGACAGAGTCGCAGAAGTTCATGATATGATCCACAACAAAACAGGAGCAGGTAATGACTTTTTAGGATGGGTTGACTTACCTACTAACTACAACAAGACTGAAGTAGAAAACATTAAGAAAAAAGCTGCAGAATTATCTGAAGAAATTGATGTTTTATTAGTTTGTGGTATCGGTGGTTCTTACTTAGGCGCAAGAGCTGCTATTGAAGCAATCAATGGTCTTTACCCAACAAACAAGGTTCAGATCATCTATATTGGTAATACATTCTCTGCTACTTATTTAGCACAGGTTAAGAACTATGTAAAAGATAAAGAATTCGGTATTAATGTAATTTCTAAATCTGGTACAACTACTGAAACTTCAGTTGCTTTCAGAATCTTCAAAGAATTACTTGAAGAAACTAAGGGTAAAGAAGTAGCTCAGAGAAGAATTGTTGCTACTACAGATGCTCATAAGGGTGCATTAAAGACTTTAGCTGACCAGGAAGGTTATACAGAATTCGTAGTTCCTGATGATGTCGGTGGACGTTATTCTGTATTAACTGCAGTAGGTTTATTCCCTATCGCAATGGCTGGTATCGATGTTGATGCAATGTTAAAGGGTGCTAAAGATGCACAGGATAAATACAACAATCCAGATCTTCTTACAAACGATGCTTATCAGTATGGTGTTGCAAGACAGATGTTATTGAAGGCTGGTTACCCAGCTGAAATGTTTGTAACTTATAACTTACAGTTACAGCAGACTTCTGAATGGTGGAAACAGTTATTTGGTGAATCTGAAGGTAAAGAAGGAAAAGGTATCTTACCTACAAGTGGTACTTTCTCAACTGACCTTCATTCATTAGGACAGTTCATCCAGGAAGGTTCTAAGGTTTTATTCGAAACTGTATTAAAAATCAAAGAACCTCAGATGAACTTAGAAATCCCTAGTGATGCAGATAACTTAGATGGTTTAAACTATTTAGCTGGTAAGACAGTTGATTATGTTAACCAGAAAGCATGTGAAGGTACTATTGATGCCCATGTAAATGTTGGTAACGTACCTAACATCCAGATCACTCTTGATCATGTTGATGCATATAGCTTTGGTTATATGGTATACTTCTTCGAAAAGGCTTGTGCAATGAGCGTTTACCTATTAGGTGTTAACCCATTCAACCAGCCAGGTGTTGAAGTTTATAAGAAGAATATGTTCAAGCTTTTAGGTAAGCCTGGATATTAATAAGAAATCCCGCAATCGCGGGATTTTTTTGTACAATGTGATGAGTTTGTAAGAAATTGTGATGTTTTTCACAAAGTGTAGTGGATAATCTCTTTTTAATCAGTATAATAAAAATTAGATAATGTTTAAGAAGATAGTAGTGAAGCAGAAGAAATTGTTCTTCTGTTTTCATTTTACTAGAAAGGAGACAAACATGAAGAACATTACTATTATGGGTGGTGGCGTTCTAGGATCACAGATTGCATTCCAGGCAGCATATTGTGGTTTTGATGTAACAATCTGGTTAAGAAGTGAAAGCAGTATTGGACGTACACAGCCTAAGCTTGATTCTATCAAGCAGTCTTATATTGATGCAATTAATCTTATGGATATTGATAAATCTATCAATACATGGTGTATGGGTATTGCAGGCTATGATGATTTCGACAAGGAGAACTGCCTAGAAAAGGTAGAACGTGCTTATTCTACAATCAAGCTAGAGCTTGATATGAAAACAGCAGTTAAACATGCTGATTTAGTCATTGAATCTATGACAGAAAATATGGAAGCTAAGAAGGATGTCTATACAAAGATGGCTCCCCTACTTCCTGATAAGACAATTCTAGTGACTAATTCTTCTACTATGCTTCCTAGCAAATTAGCTAAGTTTACTGGTAGACCTGATAAATTCCTTGCATTACACTTTGCAAATACAATTTGGAAAAATAATATGACAGAAGTTATGATGCAGGATAAAACAAATAAAGCATATTTTGATGAAGTCATGAAGTTTGCGAAAGAGATTAGAATGATTCCATTACCAGTCAATAAAGAGAAGTCTGGTTATCTACTCAATTCTATGTTGATTCCATTATTATTCTCAGGTATGGATTTAATGGTCAATGGTATCTCTGATCCTGAAAGTATCGATAAGGCATGGACTTTAGGTACTGGTGCACCTAAAGGACCGTTCCAGATTCTTGATACAGTAGGATTAAAGACTGCCTATGAGATTGTAGGTATGTATGTGAAGATTCCTGGTTTCTTAGCACCTTATAATTTTAAAGGTATGCATAAGATGTTGAAGTCATATATTGATCAAGGAAAACTAGGATATAGTACTGGTGAAGGATTCTATAAGTACAAAAAATAAGTAACTAAGCTATAATAAATGCCAGGAGTTTACCCTCCTGGCATTTATTTTTACATCGTTTTTATTTAAAGTGATTTTTTCAAATCAGCAAATACTTTTTTTGTATCAATTGCTACTGCATCCTCAGAGATTTCCTGTTCATACTCAAAGATTGCTTTGTCATTGCGATTTGATCTTGGTAATTCAAGGTTACTATAAAAAATAGTTTACAGATATAAAAAAAGTCAATCCGAAGATTGACTTGTTCCTAAGTTGGAGCGGGTGATGGGAATCGAACCCACGTAGTCAGCTTGGAAGGCTGAAGTTCTACCATTGAACTACACCCGCATGGAATGGTGGGGAGAGACGGATTCGAACCATCGAACTCGTAGAGAACTGAGTTACAGTCAGCCGCGTTTAGCCACTTCGCTACCTCCCCACTGGTGCCGACTAGAGGAATTGAACCCCCAACCTACTGATTACAAGTCAGTTGCTCTACCAATTGAGCTAAGTCGGCGTGTGTTGCTAAATTTTAATAAAAATGGTGGAGGTTAACGGGCTCGAACCGCTGACCCTCTGCTTGTAAGGCAGATGCTCTCCCAACTGAGCTAAACCTCCAATATTCTTGGGATATACCGGCCGTTAGACCGATGCTTAAGTGTTAGTGCCATATCCCAACCAAGCACGCTCATATAATATACCAAGTGTTATGCGATTCGTCAACAGGTTTTTACATTTTTTTAACTAAATTTAATTTTTTTTATTTTTTGCTATTCTATCGCACTGTGTAATAAGAAAAGTTATAATTGAATAAGTGATAAAGGAGATATAAAAAATGGCAGAATTATTGTATCAAGGACATGGAAGTTATCGCATTGTGTCTAATGAAGGTGTAGTGATTTATGTTGATCCTTATGCAGGTGAAGGTTATGAGATGCCTGCAGATATTGTGATTGTAACGCATGAACATAGTGATCATAATCAAGTTGATCTTGTCACATTAAAAGATGATGGTGTGATTTTAAGACATGGAGATTTATTTGTGGATGGTGAATATCCTATTAAGAAGATCAAGAAAGTAATGATTGAAGGAACACCTGCAGAAAATAAGAATCATACAAGAGAAGAATGTGTTGGTTTTATTATGACTGTAGATGGTATTACATTATATGGTGCAGGAGATACAAACTATTATCCTGAAATGGAAAGCTTCAATGATTTGGATTATGCATTATTACCAGTAGATGGTATTTATAATATGAGTGCACAGGAAGCAAGTCGTTGTGCACATGTGATTGATTCTCGTTATTTTATTCCTATTCATACTTCACCTACACAATTATATGATGAAGATATTGCGAAAAGCTTTAAATCACCTCATGCTTTATATATAAAGCCAGGTGAAAGGTTGAAATTATAGTCCAAAATGAAAAGACCACTTGATGTGGTCTTTTATGTTAGTTCTGATCGAAATATCTGTTGAATTTGACGATGAATGTTGTAATTTGATCATCACTTGTAACAGAAATATCACCATGATGAAGGTCTACTATATTCTTAGTGATTGCTAGTCCTAAGCCAGTACCACCTGTTTTAGAGTTTCGTGATGAGTCTGTACGATAAAATTTATTAAATAGAAGTGGGATATCCTCTGATGCAATAGTATCACCATGATTGATGACTTTAACAGTTGCGTATTTCTCATCCCCGGATACTTCTATCTTTAAATCGGTATTATGATAGCCATACTTGAGTGCATTAGAAATAAGATTATCAAATACACGGGCTAATAACTGACCATCTCCCTGAACATAGATATTCTCTTCAGGTAAATCTACTATTGGTGTAATATTACAGTCTTTAAATGAAGGATAGAACTCGTCTGTCATCTGCATGATTAATCCAGATAGATTAATCATACTCTTATTCAACTTAATATCTGCATTATCAAGTTTAGTGAATTCAAAGAGGTCATCCATCATTTCCTGTAAACGTATTGATTTTTCATATGCAATACCAGAATACTTATGTACATCTTCTTTAGATAAAGCTGTATCATCTTTAATCAACTCAAGATATCCTACAATAGTTGTAAGAGGTGTTCTTAAGTCATGGGCTACGTTTGTGATTAATTCATTCTTCTGTCTTTCTGCATTACGTTCTATATCTAATGCAGCTCTTTCTTTTTCTTTTAGTTTTTCGCTTTCTTTTTCTTTCGCAAGCAATGTTTTTGATAAGACATTGATGTTCGCTGCAAGAGAACCTAATTCATCATCATATTCTACTTCACACTGTACACCATAATTGCCACTTGTTACCTGCTGGATAGAACGTCTGAGCTTTCTAATATATTCAATTGTGAAATCAATCAGTTTAAAGAAGATTTCTACAAAGACAATAAAAGAAATGGCATAACATAATGCATAACGCATTTCATTAGGTACCGCAATAGGAATAATTCTATCGAATATAATTCCTAGAATAGAATAAATAAGAAATGCGACAAGATAACTTAATGTGATATTAATCAACAAACGCCATTTAAAAGAAGAAATAAACAGCTTTCTTAGTTTCTGCATCATAATTCGAACTTATAACCAATGCCCCAGACAGTAATAATATGTCTTGGCGTACGTGGCTGTCTTTCAATCTTTTCTCTTAGTTTTCTAATATGTACCATGATGGTATTGTTGGCATGCGTTGCTTCTTCATGCCATATTTTTGTATAGATATCTTCAGTAGAGAATACTGTACCAGGATGTGAGGCAAGTAATACTAAGATTTCATATTCAATCTTAGTCACAGCCACTGGACGATTATCTACAGAAACCATCTTCTTATTTGTATCAATAAGAAGGTCGTTGGCCTGAATAATAGAATTATCTACACCAATAGGCTTACTATATACCTGATAACGTCTTAATTGTGACTTAACACGTGCCACTAATTCCATTGCATTAAAAGGTTTTGCGATATAATCATCAGCACCCTTTAATAATCCTTCAATCTTATCCTGATCTGCTGTCTTAGCTGATACAAAGATAACTGGGATGTTGTACTTTTCTCTGATCATCTCTAATGCCTGTAAACCATCTACCCCAGGCATCATCATATCTAGAATCACAAGATCAATCTTAAACTTTTCAAGATCACGTAATAATGTGTAGGCATTATAACGCTTTTCAACATGATAACCTTCTTGACTTAAATAAATTTCAATAAGATCACAAATTTCTTTTTCATCATCAATAACTAATATACGAGGTGTTTCCATATGTTTATCCTCCCAAGCCATATCATAATATAATTGATTAATAAAATAAAGAAAAGAATTGCATGCGACGGGGGAATTTGCTATAGTTGTAAAGGGCACAAACGGGTCTTCCGTAGGTGTCTTTTTTTGTTTAATATAGAGAAAGAGGTGAAGAGAATGGCAAAATTCATATTTGTCACAGGTGGTGTCGTATCAGGTCTAGGGAAAGGTTTAACAGCTGCATCTTTAGGTAGAATATTAAAACAAAGAGGATTAAAAGTATTCATGCAGAAACTTGATCCTTATATCAATGTGGATCCAGGAACTATGTCTCCTTATCAGCATGGTGAAGTTTATGTAACAGCTGATGGTGCAGAAACAGACTTGGACTTAGGTCATTATGAACGTTTTATTGATGAAGACTTAAACAAAAACTCTTCAGTGACAACTGGTAGAGTATATAGCGATGTAATTTCTAAAGAAAGAAGAGGGGATTACTTAGGCGCAACAGTACAGGTTGTTCCTCATATCACAAATGCGATTAAGGACAAGATTTATGCTGCAGAAGAATCTTCTCAGGCTGATATCGTTATTACAGAAATCGGTGGTACTGTAGGAGATATCGAATCATTACCATTTATTGAAGCAATTAGACAGGTAAGACTCGATAGAGGCTACAAGAATACTCTTTATATACATACAACTTTACTTCCATATATTGGTGCTAGCCATGAAGTAAAGACTAAACCAACACAGCATAGTGTTAAGGAATTATTAGGATATGGTATCCAGCCAGATATTATCGTATGTCGTAGTGAACATACTATTTCTGATGAATTAAAGGACAAGATCTCTTTATTCTGTAATGTTCCTAAGGAAGCTATCATCTCTAACTATGATGTAGATGTTCTTTATGAATTACCAGTAGAATTATTAGATCAGCATATGGATGATGTTGTACTTGATCATTTAAGAATTGAAGCTCCTGAAGCTGATTTCACTGAATGGCGTGAATTAGTTGAAAGAGTTAAGAACTTAAAGGATACAGTTAAAATCAAGATGGTTGGTAAGTACTGTGAATTCCCAGATGCTTACTTATCAGTCAATGAAGCATTAAAACATGCTGGTTACTATGCAAATAGTGAAGTAGAAATTGACTGGGTTAACTCTGAAGAAGTAACTAAGGAAAATATCGCTTCTAAGCTTGCTGATGCTGATGGTATCTTAGTACCAGGTGGATTTGGTAACAGAGGTGTTGAAGGCATGATTGTTGCTATCCAGTATGCAAGAGAACATGATATTCCATTCTTAGGAATCTGCTTAGGTATGCAGTGTGCTTCTATTGAATATGCAAGAAATGTATGTAAACTTGATGATGTTAACTCATTAGAATTCGATAAGAACTGTATGACTCCATTAATTTCATTAATGCACGATCAGTCTTTAGAAAACATGGGTGGTACTCAGAGACTTGGTAACTACACTTGTGAATTAAAAGAAGGTACAATTGCGCATAAGTTATATGGAAAGGATCTTATCCAGGAAAGACATAGACATAGATATGAATTTAATAATACATATCGTCAGATGTTAGAAGATGCAGGACTTGTTATCTCTGGACGTAATCCAAAGAGAGATTTAGTAGAAATTATTGAAGTGCCTAACCATCCATATTTCGTTGCATGTCAGTTCCATCCAGAATTCAATTCTAGACCAAATAGAGCACATCCTCTATTCCAGGGACTTATAGATGCAGCGCATAAAAAGAAATACAATTAATACATTGGCATGAGGGTAACCTCATGCCTTTTGTGTTACAATAAAAGGCATGGAGGTATGGTTATGCGTATAGGACAGTCAATAGATATTCATCAGTTGGTAGAAGGAAGAAAGCTTATTCTAGGTGGTGTAGAAATTCCTTATGAAAAAGGGTTAAAGGGACATAGTGATGCCGATGTTCTTCTACATGCGATTATTGAATCAATCATTGGGGCATTAGGTGAAGGAGATATCGGGAAACATTTCCCTGATACAGATGATCGCTACAAAGGTATTTCTTCAATGATCTTATTAGAAGAAACATATAAGTTGATGAATGAAAAAGGTTATAAGATTGGTAATGTGGATGCAATCATTATGACAGAACAGCCAAAGATGGCACCTCATATACCTACAATGAGACATAATATTGCGAAAGCACTTCATTGTGATGTGACACAGATTAATGTGAAAGCCACTCGTGGTGAAAAACTTGGTTTTGTAGGAAGAGGAGAAGGAATCGTTTCTCAGGCAGTCTGCTTACTTGAAAATGTGTAATAGTTATGTATTTTTTAAACAAGGTGATGTTTTTACATCATCTTTTTTGTCACTCAGATATCTTTTATAGTATAATGAAGGAGCGAAAGAGGTGATACTAGTGAAATGGAGGAACAAATTGATTACTGTCATTTTACTATTATTTATTTTCCTTGAATTGTTTTCTATTTATAAGATTACCACTATGGCAACTTTTGAATTGAAACAGACAGTATTTACTTATGAATTAGGACAGGAAGTATCACAGAATATAGAGGATTATGTTATCTGTCCAGATAGAATAAAAAAATCACTTACTTTAAACTTGAAGCGTGTTAACTTGAATAAAGTAGGTAACTATAATGCAAGTATTGAATATGCAGGACGTGACTATGATTTTAAGATTAAGATTGTAGATACAAAAAAACCAACAGTAAAACTTAAAAAGCTTGTTTATTATGTAAATCCTAATCAGCCACTCTATGCAAAAAAAATAGTAGCTGAAGTCAATGATGCATCTTTAACACAAATCTATTTCTTAAAGAAAGAAAATAGTGAAGAACTTGTGAAAGAGAAAACATATGAAAAAGTAGGTACATATATTGAGCGTGTTGTAGTAAGAGATGAACAAGGTAATACATCTTTTCCAATGCGTATTAAAGTCATTGTTGCCAATGACTTGGTTGTTCCTGTGATTAAAGGGGCAGAAGATAAAGTCATTCATTTAGGTGATAACTTTAATGCAAGAGAAGGTGTTACTGCCTATGATAATGAAGATGGTGATTTAACAAATAAGATTGTTGTCACAGGTAAAGTACAGACTAATACTGTAGGACGTTATACTCTAACATATACAGTCACTGATAGTTCTAAGAATATGGCGAAAGTTACAAGAGTAGTGGAGGTTATTGAATGATCACATATATCTTTATGGCGATATGTATAGCAGTTTTTGTTTATATTAATTATTTTTCTAAGGATAATAAAACTTCAGAAGCAATGCATTTAGGTGCTTTATATACACCTTATGTGAAAAATAGAGGAGAATATTGGCGATTTATTACATCTGCCTTTATTCATACAGAATTTCTTCATTTATTTATGAATATGTACTGTATCTTCTATTTAGGACGTATGTTTGAAACACTACTTGGACCAGTACGCTATTTAATACTTGTCTTAGTTTCTATTGTGATGAGTTCACTCGCTACTTATTACTATTCTTATAGAGATTCTAGTGTGGATAACTCTATCACAATTGGTGCAAGTGGTTTATTCTATGGCTTTTTAGGGGCTATTATTGGACTAGGTTTATTTAAAGGTGGTGCTTTCTTTGATTTATTAAGAGGCTATTTACCTTGTATTGCGATTAACCTTGCCTTTACTCTTATGAATTCTCGTATTTCTAAGACAGGACATGTAGGTGGATTAGTTGGTGGATACCTCACTATGTATATTATGTATCTCTTAAAAGTAATATGAGAATACTAATTGATGGAGATGCAACACCAGATATTGAAAAAATCGCTTTTTTGTGTGATAAATATGATATAAAGATGATAGTGTATTGTGATATGAATCATTTCTTTGATTATGAATCAGTTATTATGTGTGATCAGGGAAATGATAGTGTGGATTATGTCATATTAAAAGATGTGAAGAAGGGTGATCTTGTAATTACGCAGGATTATGGTGAAGCAGGTATGCTTCTTACAAAAGGTGCGATTGTTGTTCATCCTTCAGGGTTTATTATTGATTCCAACAATATAGACTCACTTTTAATGACACGCTATATCAATGGAAAGATGCGTAAGCATCAACTTGTCAAAGGGCCAAAGAAACGTACACAAGATACAAGAAAGAGATTTTTAAAAACAATAGAGGGGATTATATCAAATGAAATATAAGTTAATTGCATTAGATTTAGATGGTACATTAAAGAATTCAGAAAATAAAATTACTGACGAAACACGTAAGACACTTATTAAAGCACAGCAGTTAGGTGCAACAGTAGTTCTTGCATCAGGTAGACCAACACCTGGTTTAAGACATGAAGCAGCTGCACTTGAATTAGAAAAGTATGAAGGTTACTTATTATCATTCAATGGTGCTAAGGTCATGGATGCGAAAACAAGACAGACTATGTTTGAACAGCGTTTGACTATTGAACAGGCTAAAAAAGCATATGATGAAGCAAAGAAACATAATCTTGCGATTATGACATATTATGATGATGCTGTTTATACTGAAGATGTAGATGATCAGTATGTGAATATTGAAGGACATATTAACGATATCGAAATTAAAAAGGCTGAATCTTTTAAATCAATTTTAAGAGATCCTATTAATAAAGTATTATGTACAGGTGATCCTGAACATGTGGCTTCTGTATTAGAAGACTATAAGAGTGCCTTCCCAGGCTTAAGTATTTACCGTTCTGCACCATTCTTTATTGAAGTTATGGCACCAAATATTGATAAAGCAGCTTCTTTAGATAAGCTAGTAAAGATGCTTCATCTTACAAAAGAAGAAGTGATTGCCTTTGGTGATGGATTCAATGACTTATCACTCATTGAATATGCAGGCTGTGGTGTCGCTATGGCTAATGCAGTAGATGAAGTCAAAGAAAGAGCTGATGTTGTGACTTTATCAAATGATGAAGATGGTATTGCCTATATGTTGAAGAAATTAGAGGAGGAACTAAGAGATGAGTGAAATGCCTAAAGATCCAGTGATGTTACTTAGCTGGTTAAATATGAAACTTAGAGACCAATACGAAGATCTTGCAGACTTATGCTACGACTATCATATTCCTATGCAGGAAATCGTAGATAAGATGGAAGCTATTGGTTACCATTACACATACAAATCAAATCAGTTCAAATAAGAGTGTATTACCACTCTTATTATTTTGCCTAAAATTTGTCTTATTTAGAACCAAAATAACGCGATAACGTTAAAAATATAAATATATGGAGGAAAAATAAAAAATGTTAGAGCTAAAAGATTTTGAAGAAGCAAAAAAGAGAGTAGACGAAGTGATCATTCCAACACCTTTGATCTATAGTCCAGCGTTCTCTAAAGAGTGTAGAAACATGGTTTATATAAAACCAGAAAACTTACAGAAAACTGGCGCATTTAAGATTAGAGGTGCTTATAATAAGATCATGAAGATGGATGATGAATCTAAATCTAGAGGACTTATTGCTTCAAGTGCAGGAAACCATGCTCAGGGTGTGGCTTATGCAGCCCAGCAGTTAGGTGTTAAGGCTACAATTGTTATGCCTGCCCATACTCCACTTATTAAAGTAGATGCCACTAAGGCATTAGGTGCTGAAGTGGTTCTTCATGGTGAAGTATATGACGATGCATATAATAAAGCAGTAGAATTACAGAAGGAACATGGCTATACATTTGTACATCCATTTGATGATGAAGATGTCATTGAAGGTCAGGGAACCATTGCCTTAGAAATCCTCAAAGAATTACCAGATACAGATATTATTCTTGTGCCAGTTGGTGGTGGAGGATTGATTTCAGGTATTGCTTGTGCAGCTAAGAAAATTAATCCTGCAGTAAAGATTATCGGTGTAGAACCAGAAGGAGCTGCCAGTGCGCTTGCTGCCATTAATGAAGACCGTGTTGTATCATTAAATGAAGCAGTAACGATTGCGGATGGTACTGCAGTTAAGACAATTGGTAAAACGCCATTTGAATATATTAAACAATATGTAGATGGTATTATCACAGTCAGTGATTATGAATTAATGGCTGCATTCTTAGTACTAGTAGAAAAACATAAACTTGTAGCTGAAAACTCAGGTATTCTTTCACTTGCTGCATTAAAGAAACTTAATGAAAAGAATAAGAAGGTTGTCTCACTCATTTCTGGTGGTAATATTGATGTACTTTCTATCTCTTCTATGATCAATAAAGGACTTATTGAAAGAGGAAGAATCTTCTCATTCTCATTACAGCTTCCAGATAGTCCAGGTCAGTTAGAAAAGGTGGCTCATATTTTGAATGAATGTAATGCGAACGTTGTGACTGCAGATCATAACCAGTTCAAGAATTTCGCAAGATTCTCAGAAGTAGAATTAAGAGTCACTTGTGAAACAAATGGTGAAGCGCATATTGTATCTATTATTGAAACATTTAAAAAGAATGGATTTGAAATCCAGCGTATCAATTAAGGAATAGCAATCAGCTATTCCTTTTTTATAAAAATAAGTAAAAATTTAGTTTTAATAGAATAATAATGGTGTTATAATGTGAAAAACAGATTTTTGAGAGGGGGATTTAAGTGTTAGAACTAAAGAATTTTGAAGAAGCAAAGAAGAGAGTGGATGAAGTCATTCTTCCTACACCTTTGATTTATAGCCCAGCTTTTTCTAAAGAAAGTAGAAATACTGTTTATATCAAACCAGAAAACTTACAGAGAACAGGCGCATTCAAGATTAGAGGTGCTTATAATAAGATCATGAAGATGGATGATGAATCCAAGTCTCGAGGACTTATTGCCTCAAGTGCAGGAAACCATGCTCAGGGTGTGGCTTATGCCGCCCAGCAGTTAGGTGTTAAGGCTACAATCGTTATGCCTGCCCATACACCGCTTATTAAAGTAGATGCTACTAAGGCATTAGGTGCTGAAGTGGTTCTTCATGGTGAAGTCTATGATGATGCTTATAATAAGGCAGTAGAATTACAGAAAGAACATGGCTATACATTTGTACATCCATTTGATGATGAAGATGTCATTGAAGGTCAGGGAACCATTGCCTTAGAAATTCTCGAAGAACTACCAGATGCAGATATTATTCTTGTACCAGTTGGTGGTGGAGGATTGATTTCAGGTATTGCCTGTGCCGCTAAACTTATTAAACCAACAGTTAAGATTATCGGTGTAGAACCAGAAGGAGCTGCCAGTGCCCTTGCTGCCATTAATGAAGATCGTATCGTTTCATTAAATGAAGCGGTGACTATTGCGGATGGTACTGCAGTTAAGACAATTGGCGAAAAGCCTTTTGAATATATTAAACAATATGTAGATGGTATCATCACAGTCAGTGATTATGAGTTGATGGATGCATTCTTAGTACTTGTAGAAAAACATAAGCTTGTTGCTGAAAACTCAGGTATTCTTTCACTGGCTGCATTAAAGAAACTCAATGAAAAGAATAAGAAGGTTGTTTCACTTGTATCAGGTGGTAACATTGATGTGCTTTCTATCTCTTCTATGATCAATAAGGGACTTATTGAAAGAGGAAGAATCTTCTCATTCTCAGTACAGCTTCCAGATATTCCTGGACAGTTAGAAAAAGTAGCACATCTATTAAATGAATGTAATGCGAATGTTGTAGCGGTTGATCATAACCAGTTCAAGAACTTCGCAAGATTCTCTGAAGTAGAATTAAGAGTGACTTGTGAAACAAATGGTGAAGCACATATCGATACAATAATTGAAACATTTAAACAGAATGGTTTAGAAATTCATCGTGTTAACTAAGGAATAACGTAACGTTATTCCTTTTTTTCAGTGTGCCGGGCATGGCACTAATTCAGTCGGAGATAAACCGACCAC
>ENA-ORTB01001206-ORTB01001206.1-human-gut-metagenome-genome-assembly--contig:-NODE-1206-length-30272-cov-3.999669_pt1 | contig 30272 bp, 24 predicted proteins | sample MGYA00241905_ERZ509174 | MGnify/ENA primary metagenome ERZ509174 (study PRJEB26280, sample SAMEA2338851) | human gut metagenome | biome: human gut; feature: human-associated habitat; material: faeces... | reverse complement strand
AATTTTAACTGCGCAACAGTTATCAGAGATTCTTGTTTTAATAGATACATGGTGGAATGTGAATTCAAATTGCCGCCGATTAGATTAGTAACGCACTGCGTTTTAATAGATACATGGTGGAATGTGAATTTGTAATAATAGTTATTAATAGTCGTATGAGAAGGTTTTAATAGATACATGGTGGAATGTGAATAATGTGATTAATAAATCTTTTTCTGTTATCACGACGTTTTAATAGATACATGGTGGAATGTGAATTTATTTTCCTTGGTTTAGGAATAGTAAGGTGGTTATTGTTTTAATAGATACATGGTGGAATGTGAATATATTAGTTAAATATCGAGACAGCACGTCGTCATAGTTTTAATAGATACATGGTGGAATGTGAATGTATACCGTTCACGTATGGAATTTGGTGGTTACCTGTTTTAATAGATACATGGTGGAATGTGAATGAATTGCAATCTCCGACAAAGCAACCGGAACAGCTAGTTTTAATAGATACATGGTGGAATGTGAATGTTCTGGTTGTAGTTGATTTTGTGTGAGAATCATAGTTTTAATAGATACATGGTGGAATGTGAATTTGCTCAGACGATGGGTACTGACTACTATCCAGCAGTTTTAATAGATACATGGTGGAATGTGAATGTACTTAATTTGACAGATGTTACAAACGCCGACAAAAGTTTTAATAGATACATGGTGGAATGTGAATCATATAAAGATGATTTTTTATATAACACGTACATTGTTTTAATAGATACATGGTGGAATGTGAATACACTGTAAATTCTGGAACGGACACAACAACAAAATCGTTTTAATAGATACATGGTGGAATGTGAATTCTGGAGAAAGCCATATGCCATATTTAATACTACCGTTTTAATAGATACATGGTGGAATGTGAATAGATATTCATATTCAGAATGATAGGAATCGTCTGGATGTTTTAATAGATACATGGTGGAATGTGAATAGTTAAATGTTTATATCCTTTTCCCACTTAATCACCGTTTTAATAGATACATGGTGGAATGTGAATCCTGCAAGAGGAATTAAGTTGCTGAATGGAATAAATCGTTTTAATAGATACATGGTGGAATGTGAATTTAAGCCGGAAGCAATCTCTGACAGTGAATCCCCTAGTTTTAATAGATACATGGTGGAATGTGAATTTTACTCATTATTGAAAGCGTTTGAACCCCCTCAAAGTTTTAATAGATACATGGTGGAATGTGAATGTAGTTAGTGCCGGATGTGTTATTTTTAAGAAGCTTGTTTTAATAGATACATGGTGGAATGTGAATTTCTGGTAAAGTGGAAACTGTTAATGTAATATTCAGTTTTAATAGATACATGGTGGAATGTGAATGGGGATCTATTGCTATAAGTAAAAGTTATAGCGAGTTTTAATAGATACATGGTGGAATGTGAATTGAGAAGAACGCAGTTGTTCATTGCGCGCGGTGTGAGTTTTAATAGATACATGGTGGAATGTGAATCTGGCTGTTTTTGATGTGGTTACTTTCGTCTTGTAGTTTTAATAGATACATGGTGGAATGTGAATATAAGCATACCCTCACCGCGTACGCAAGCAACGAGTTTTAATAGATACATGGTGGAATGTGAATCAGTTTATCATATGTCAACTTTCGTTGATAATAAAGTTTTAATAGATACATGGTGGAATGTGAATACGTTGAAAAGCCCCGATGCCAAGACAGATTCTACAGTTTTAATAGATACATGGTGGAATGTGAATCTTTTTACTAAACTGTCGCTAACAGCGCCACTCTGGTTTTAATAGATACATGGTGGAATGTGAATTACGTTTCATTTCAATTATACTTACCGCGTATAGGGTTTTAATAGATACATGGTGGAATGTGAATACGAACTACTAAAAAGGAGCAGAACCGGGATCATCGTTTTAATAGATACATGGTGGAATGTGAATGAGTTTTTATTTGTTATAAACAAATACTTTACCGTGTTTTAATAGATACATGGTGGAATGTGAATCAGAGCGTTACTTTAAAAGGTTAGATTTTACTAACGTTTTAATAGATACATGGTGGAATGTGAATACAAACAAGCTTGGAGCAGGGGTAGAAGCTGTAGAGTTTTAATAGATACATGGTGGAATGTGAATACCGCCATCGTGTCAACGTGGACTCCTCCTTTATTGTTTTAATAGATACATGGTGGAATGTGAATATCAACAATTATGATTCTCATAAAATGTCAAAGATGTTTTAATAGATACATGGTGGAATGTGAATGTACACTGAGGTTTTAATGCAGATTTCCTCACAAATGTTTTAATAGATACATGGTGGAATGTGAATCAGTGTTGGTTGAACAAAAAGACATCGTTGAACAGGTTTTAATAGATACATGGTGGAATGTGAATTTAAGAGCAGGGGTACAGTAATATCAATGGAACCTGTTTTAATAGATACATGGTGGAATGTGAATATCTAATCGGTGGCAATTTGATGGGAGCAGGAACAAGTTTTAATAGATACATGGTGGAATGTGAATTGTTCTGTCTGACAGCTTAAACACATGCGTATTATTCGTTTTAATAGATACATGGTGGAATGTGAATGCCTGTTTCAATTTGCTGTCACGTGCTACTGGAATGTTTTAATAGATACATGGTGGAATGTGAATAAGGTTCGCGCAAAGGTATTTGAAGAGGGAAAAGCGTTTTAATAGATACATGGTGGAATGTGAATGAACCATATCCGTTGTTGCCCCAGCAAGGAATACCGTTTTAATAGATACATGGTGGAATGTGAATTATTTTACATCAGATTTTGACAGCCTTTTAAGTCTGTTTTAATAGATACATGGTGGAATGTGAATCCGTTATTGTTTTTCTAATAAATCCGCTTTGATTAGTTTTAATAGATACATGGTGGAATGTGAATTTTTCATATTCAACGTCTATATATCCTATACTCTTGTTTTAATAGATACATGGTGGAATGTGAATTGGGAAAAAGACTTATTTGTTGACGGCTTCGCAAAGGTTTTAATAGATACATGGTGGAATGTGAATTGAATATATTGAAAAAATGACTGTCGGACAGTCGGTTTTAATAGATACATGGTGGAATGTGAATGTTTACATCCGTTACTGTTGCAAGTGAGTTTTCGCCGTTTTAATAGATACATGGTGGAATGTGAATGTTAAATAAGTTAAACACATATACCCGTGTCCTGCTGTTTTAATAGATACATGGTGGAATGTGAATTATTGTTCAGATTTGTCAAAAATCTCTGCACTTTAGTTTTAATAGATACATGGTGGAATGTGAATGTGTACGGATTTACGCCTTTCCGGATGCTGTCTGTGTTTTAATAGATACATGGTGGAATGTGAATAAGATCATCAAGGCGATAGTGGCGGTATGGGAAGCAGTTTTAATAGATACATGGTGGAATGTGAATGAAATTGCTCATTGAACGCACAGGATTATCAAAAGGGTTTTAATAGATACATGGTGGAATGTGAATTATTCGGGCTAAACGCTACACTTCCCGACCGGTCAACGTTTTAATAGATACATGGTGGAATGTGAATCATTATGTCATTAATCGAGAGCGTACTAATACAATGTTTTAATAGATACATGGTGGAATGTGAATACAGAAAAAAAGCTATCATCTTTAGAATCAATAGAGTTTTAATAGATACATGGTGGAATGTGAATGAGAATTGAATACATCCGTTGACATAACGGCAAAAGTTTTAATAGATACATGGTGGAATGTGAATCATAAACCGATGTAAAGCGTCACTTTGCGAAGCCGGTTTTAATAGATACATGGTGGAATGTGAATTGCATCATTATTTATCATCGGTGTGTGCGCATCGCGGTTTTAATAGATACATGGTGGAATGTGAATTGCTTTCGGAGTACCAATCTTTTTACTCTAGTTATTCGTTTTAATAGATACATGGTGGAATGTGAATGATACAACATACTGTTTCGCTGAATCCTTTTGAGTGTTTTAATAGATACATGGTGGAATGTGAATACGGAATCTATATGTAAATGGTTTGGTATACAACCGTTTTAATAGATACATGGTGGAATGTGAATGTATGTACATTACTTTTTTATCATCGTACTGGTCCGTTTTAATAGATACATGGTGGAATGTGAATTTTATCTAACGGATTTCCTGTTCCCCTTGCGTATACAGTTTTAATAGATACATGGTGGAATGTGAATTAAATTCCGGAACGGATACTACAACAAAATCTTATAGTTTTAATAGATACATGGTGGAATGTGAATAATTGACGTGGTGACAGGCTTCGGAACTTGTTATGGTTTTAATAGATACATGGTGGAATGTGAATACAAACAAACTCGGTGCAGGAGTAGATGCCGTAGAAGTTTTAATAGATACATGGTGGAATGTGAATTCAATTTTAGCGGAAAGATGGCGCAAATGTCAACCGTTTTAATAGATACATGGTGGAATGTGAATGTTGCATATACTGCTAGTCGGCACACTATCCTTAAGTTTTAATAGATACATGGTGGAATGTGAATGAATGGCTTGCATCTTACAATGAACACTCAGCTAGTTTTAATAGATACATGGTGGAATGTGAATCTACAAAAGAGTTCGTCAGAGTTGCCGATATACCGTTTTAATAGATACATGGTGGAATGTGAATACGGCATCGGTCGTGACGTAGTTGTTTATCAGCTAGTTTTAATAGATACATGGTGGAATGTGAATACTCAATTACATTCATTTTTGACTTTACACCCTCAAGTTTTAATAGATACATGGTGGAATGTGAATCGGTGCATCTGCTCACAGAAGCTAAAGCGGCAGGCGTTTTAATAGATACATGGTGGAATGTGAATTTATATTCAGCATTCAAAGATTCTTAATCCGAACAAGTTTTAATAGATACATGGTGGAATGTGAATATTGAACATACCGAGTGAAACCTAACGGACAGGGAAGTTTTAATAGATACATGGTGGAATGTGAATCAAGACAACAGTTGTCGTATTTTCCAGAACAATTTCGTTTTAATAGATACATGGTGGAATGTGAATCCGATTAGATTAGTAACGCACTGAGCCGCAGCATTTGTTTTAATAGATACATGGTGGAATGTGAATTTGAAACGAGGATATATAAGTCAGCAGGAATTAGAGGTTTTAATAGATACATGGTGGAATGTGAATGATAGCAAGTGTATTTAAGTTAGTAAACAATAACACGTTTTAATAGATACATGGTGGAATGTGAATCAACAATATCATATACAGGAGATGCTGACACAACTGGTTTTAATAGATACATGGTGGAATGTGAATACTTTAACCGTTTCTGTCATGCCCGATAGCATTAAGGTTTTAATAGATACATGGTGGAATGTGAATATGTATAAAAGCTGTCATCGTGTAAATATAAGTTAGTTTTAATAGATACATGGTGGAATGTGAATAAAATATTCAGAGCGGAGCTGTTACCGACAGTTTAGGTTTTAATAGATACATGGTGGAATGTGAATTTTATCTATGCAACTATTCGCAAAACTGATATTTTGGTTTTAATAGATACATGGTGGAATGTGAATAGGATGATTTATATATCGCGGTTCGGTCAAGGGATAGGTTTTAATAGATACATGGTGGAATGTGAATTTCACAGCGCGTTAGGAATGTTAGAGCCAGTAAACAGTTTTAATAGATACATGGTGGAATGTGAATAATAAAATGTTAGAATACTGTTACGCAAGTGGAAAAAGTTTTAATAGATACATGGTGGAATGTGAATAAATAATCACCATGAGCGAACGCGCCCAGTTCGATGTTTTAATAGATACATGGTGGAATGTGAATACCGCTACCACTAAAGATAATCTAACGTGATTATCGTTTTAATAGATACATGGTGGAATGTGAATGTCGCAATAGCGATTCTGGTAATCAAATATTTATCGTTTTAATAGATACATGGTGGAATGTGAATATATTACCGCTTTGCGTTTCTTCAAAGGTGTCTGTGTTTTAATAGATACATGGTGGAATGTGAATGTATATACTTCTGATGAACTTGTGTATACCGGGGAGTTTTAATAGATACATGGTGGAATGTGAATAATTTCGACCTTACATCCACCGGTGCTTTTCTGTACGGTTTTAATAGATACATGGTGGAATGTGAATATCAATATAACTTATATTTGCATGATGATAGCTTTTGTTTTAATAGATACATGGTGGAATGTGAATTGCCAATATATTATGAATAACACGCTCAGTGTTAAGTTTTAATAGATACATGGTGGAATGTGAATAGAGCAAACGCCGCAGTTTGTGTAACTAGATTACAAGTTTTAATAGATACATGGTGGAATGTGAATTTTGAATAACGCAATGACAGATTCTTTATGCTTGATGTTTTAATAGATACATGGTGGAATGTGAATGATGATATTTTTAATATATTCTGCATCATTTTTTCGTTTTAATAGATACATGGTGGAATGTGAATTTTTACATACATAAATACAGTAACGCACAAACGAGTTTTAATAGATACATGGTGGAATGTGAATGAAGACATAGAGATAGAGGAGGAAGATATTTGTAATTAGTTTTAATAGATACATGGTGGAATGTGAATTCATCATCAAAATCTTTGTCACAAATTTCAAATATGTTTTAATAGATACATGGTGGAATGTGAATTTGTGACCCATGCTGTAAGTTCCATCCGGCTGTACATAGTTTTAATAGATACATGGTGGAATGTGAATGCAGGAGGTCTTTGACTATTATACAAAGGTCTTAGGGTTTTAATAGATACATGGTGGAATGTGAATAATGGCTTGTGTCTTACAATGAACATTCAGCTAGTAGTTTTAATAGATACATGGTGGAATGTGAATGTTTCTGCCTTAAAAAAATCATTAGGAAATGGTACTGTTTTAATAGATACATGGTGGAATGTGAATCGCATATAGTATTTTGATATGAATTCATCAAATATGGTTTTAATAGATACATGGTGGAATGTGAATGTCAAGTTCGGTGTAACAAAATGCAAACAAACCATGTTTTAATAGATACATGGTGGAATGTGAATGAATTATGGGCGGTGTTGCATCGGCACTGATTGTAGTTTTAATAGATACATGGTGGAATGTGAATGCCTCTTCAAGCTCTGCAAACAGCTCATTGTACTGCGCGTTTTAATAGATACATGGTGGAATGTGAATGTTACAAAGGAAGAACAAGTAATAGTAAACGATGTGTTTTAATAGATACATGGTGGAATGTGAATTTTGCCATCTGTCGCGATTCCCTGTCCATAAAGGAGTTTTAATAGATACATGGTGGAATGTGAATACCGCCCGCTGCAAATGAACTCCACGTCTCGGTGTTGGTTTTAATAGATACATGGTGGAATGTGAATTGTATACATTTTTGTAATATTCAACTGTTGTATACGTTTTAATAGATACATGGTGGAATGTGAATAAGTAAGGACATCTATTATACTCTTTGTGCTTGAAGTTTTAATAGATACATGGTGGAATGTGAATGAAGAATTTACAAATTATCTTAAAGAAGCCGGTTTTAGTTTTAATAGATACATGGTGGAATGTGAATCATTTAAGTCCTGGCAGATGATGTGTCTGGCAGTTGTTTTAATAGATACATGGTGGAATGTGAATTCGAATGAGGAAGCCTTAAACCGTTATATGGCATATGTTTTAATAGATACATGGTGGAATGTGAATTAGGCTGACTACCGATTACTTGTCTCCATCCAACCAGTTTTAATAGATACATGGTGGAATGTGAATTCATTCCGGTAACAGCCGTAGCACCCGCGTTATATAGTTTTAATAGATACATGGTGGAATGTGAATACTCCTGCTGTGTTACATTATGCAGCTTCCTTATCGTTTTAATAGATACATGGTGGAATGTGAATTTATAGAGGACGAAATAGACCGGAGCCGGGATCTTTGTTTTAATAGATACGTAGTGGAATGTGAATTGGCGCAAGGATTGGTCGGCTGTATCGGATATGCCGGGTTTTAATAGACACATGGTGGAATGTGGATTATGGATATTTTACATAGTATTGAGCTTGAGTTACGTTTTAATAGATACATAGTGGAATGATAACAAAGAAAATATAATTAAAATAAAAGGGGGAAAATAAAATGAAACAAGGAGAACAGGAAGCGAAGGAGATTTTACAATTAAAAGGCTATATATTTGACAATCAATATTATGATGATAATTCAAGTAAGAGTATGCCTGATCTAAAATTTCAAGGAGGGAATTATTTAGAAGTAACACATACGCAACATAATAATAAAATAGCAAAATCTCCAACACAATTTGATAGATTATCTATTAGAGAGAAAACGGAGAAATTACAGGAAATGAGTGAAGCACAAATGCGTTTTATTGCATTGGATTATGAAAGAAATATCGATGGTTCATTTACAGAAGAAGGAAAATGTCAATTCGATAAAGATAAACGACTTCTTGCGAAAAGTTTTAATTACAAAGATGGGCAGCCCTCAGAATTTAAATCGGATATACCAGTGATAGAAGCTGATATAGATAATATTATTGCGGGAATAAGGGAAAAAGAGAAATTACATCCTAAAGGGGATACGGACTTGTTTATATTTGTTTTAGATGATGAATTTGATTGTATGGAACATCTGTTAAAAACAAAAGGAAGAAACGGTGTTACGGATTATTTTCTTAGGGTTATAGAGAAATCACCATTTGAAAAGGTGTTTATATGTGAATGGGATTTTGAGAATCAGTGCTATATAAAGCAGAACCCCAGATTGGTTTGCTGTACAACCATAAAAGAACAAGAAGTAAGCTATATAGATATATGCAGTTATAAATTATAAGAGAATTTGATAAGGCCATATAGATACAAATGTAACACTGAGACCGAAAAGTGGCACATGTACATATCCTCCCCCACCACAGCCTTACTTACCACATACCCTATATGCGATTCAGCTCCTGTGGTGGGGGAGCTTTGTTCTGGTTCCTTTTTGTTACATGCTAGAATGTCTTCTGCAGAAATTCTGCATGCGATTTATAGTAGCGATAGTATTCGGTACCCTTTTCCTGACCATACTTGGTTACGAAAAGGTTGTGAATTTCCCGAAGGTTTGCTTTATGCGGGTATAGTTTTTTATAGAAATCATCAGTGAGAGCAATACCGGCATTAGAGTAAACAATCGATAAGAATTTACGGTATTTTGTTTTCTTTTGCCAGTTGACCTTTGGTATCTCGTAGGATGAACTCTTTACTATACCATAGATATAACTTCCTTTTTCCTGGCCGTAGATTGATATAAGTATGTTGTGGATGGCGGATAGATTACTTTTCCCGACACAGGAAAGTAATGTATCGACCTGTTCCTTATCATACAGCGGCGTAGATACAGCTTCTGGAATAGCAGCCTGTTTATCAATCTTAGCAGAAACAGCAATTTTGACAGGATTCGCAGCGGGAGTGGCTTCTACGATCACGTCCGGCTTTGGATTTTCTGCCTTTATTACTGAATCATCAATACTTTCCGGTACTGCAGTAAAAGCTGGAATTGCAGGAAGCATTGGCTTTTGTATAGATAGTTCATTTGCCAGTGTGTGGAAAATGGAGGGAGCCTTGCGGCATACATGGTATCCGCGTTCCGTCCAGAAATGTACCACGCTGTCAAAACCTTTATCTTTTGAAACAATGATGAGGTTGTCGTCCGGATTTTTAACTGTATACGAACCAAGGTAGGTTACAAGTTGAAAATCTAAGGCATTATCAGTTCCGTTTTCACAGAGGATGAACTCAGGTTCAAAAGGGGACTGTTTCAATGCGACAACATTTGCATAGGACATGTTAGGAGATTTATCGGTGTAGAATACAAGGATACAGTCATCGTCATTCAGATAATCAAATAGTTGTATCCAGGAATCACCGACGTTCTCACTATCTACAAAAAATATATTTCTCATGATCACCTCGTTTAACCAGAACAAAATAAGTATAGCATATAATTTTATCGAACTGAACAAGAAAATGTCGACATAAATGTCGGCAAAAAAACAACACCTCCACCCCATAGTAGTTTCATATGCAATACATTTCAGAAATTCTGTCTTGTATCATATAACCACCATGGAGCAGAGGTACTTTATATTATGCGGTTATTTAATGAATCGCTTCTGAATTCATAACAGTCTTAGCTGTACCGGCATAAGGGTAAGCCCAGAGAAAACTGCTTATTTTACTATAAGTAACATCCATATTCAGTTCATAGGACTGTACATTTTTGAGATTCTTAATCTTTACATCTTGTGTAGCACGAACCTTGAGCCGGAGTGTTTCATTTGCCTTAAGAGTCAGGCTCTGGTTGCTTTTGTATTTCTTCCATGGACCATCACCTTTGCGATAGGAAATGATATCAACACCTGTTTCAATGGTCGAACCATCGTCCAGTTCAATCGTCAGTACAGCATTGTCATATAATTTCAATGTGTCATTATAGGCTTTGCTGGTAATCTTATATACTGTTTCGTTATCAGCACATTTTACACTGTTGTCAAATTTGAACGTATATTTACCGCTTCGGTTTGTTGCAGATATCTGTTCGTAGTCTGTAAATGCACTGTAATATTTCTTCTTGCCGACTTTAAGATAAGTTCTGACCTTATAGCGGTATGTCTTGCCTGCTGTTACTGTCTTGTCTTTGTAGTTCAGACTGTCTACACTTTTCTTGACTGTGGCAATCTTCTTGTAGCCTACGATACCCATTTCTTTCCGGTAGATTTCATATCCGGTTGGAAGTACGCCGCCTGAACTGTATAATTTCAGCGTGATCGACTTTGTACTTCTTGGGGCTTCTGCAAACTGGTATTCGTCAAATGAACATGTCAGTCCGGTATAGGCAGATTCCGGAACTCCGGTTTTAATTACACATTTTTTATTCTTATAGCCACGAACCATGTAGCTGTAAGTTTTCTCTGTTTTTAATTTCTTGTCGGTGTAACTTTTCTTATTGCCGGAGATGGTTGCTACCACCTTATATTTGCCGACATTTCCGTTTTTGTTTTCTGTGGCACGATAGATTTTATACTGAGTAACTCCTTTTTGTGCTTTCCATGTTATTTTTACCGAGGTCATCGATGTAGCGGTTGCCTTTATTTCAAGATAGCCACTGGCTTTTGCTGCCGGCATGCTTGTAAACATGAGCTCCCCGATCATAATAAACATGAGTATGAGACTGATAATCTTTTTGTTCATAACCTTCAACTCCTTTCTTCGTTCGATATATACAGTTTATATTAGATGTATTTTTATATTCTGCTTATGTCTTTGCTAACATACCTTATAAATGACACACTTCGCTTTCTATTCGATACATATGTCTTTTTCGTAAATACTCCTGTGCCAACTCACCTTCGGCTGAGCGGAGCACTTAGTGAAGACGAGCGTTAGCGCGAAGTCTGAGGTTAGTGTAGCTTACTCTAATGTACAATATGCATCTCATAACGAAAGCCTCGTGTATGTCATATTACAAGGTATATTGCCATAGACACAAACAGAATATAAAAGATAAATGTTAATTCTATACCTGTATATACGGCTCCATAACCCTAAATTCCAACATATCATCAGATTGATATGCTTATATAAATTATACCATATACATATGCACATCCGGTACTAAAAAAGTATCGTCAAAATGACGAAAAAATCAAGAAAATAGGCGGCTTGCGGCTATATCTGGCAGATTATGCATTCTATAGAAAACGGAGCGAGTCATATGTGCTATGTCGGGGGCGATACAAACACCATAAGCAAGGTTACGCTATCACATCACCCCTCCATCAGCCGGATAAGCTCCTTTGCGGCATTTGACAGATAATGCCCGTTCATATAGCCGATGCCAAGTGTATAGCTGGCGCTTGGATAGTTAAGCTGGATCGCATTGAGGTTGTCAGTCAGCTTCCGGTCAGACAGAAAATTGTCGGGATAAACCGTGCATCCATAGTGGTTGATACACAGATTATATAAGGTTTCCAGATTGTTGGATTCCACACCAACCTTGACAGCCATTTTTTCAGACTGGAAGATGCTGTTCATGGCACTCCGGATCGTATTGCCGGTTTTATTGAGAAGAAAATTGCAAGGTTCCAGAACCTGGATCCTTCCGGTGCTGATCAGGATGCTCTTGACGTGACTGAAGTCCGGTCCGAAACAATTTTTTAGATATTCATCCGTAACCAGCAGGTACAGATGATCTTCCCCTAAGGTATAGTATGCAATATCATCGGCAAACGGAAGCTGTTCTAACATCAGGTCGATATCCCCCTTTACCAACATGTTCTGCAGCTCGATCGAATTATCTTCGATAACCTGGATGTTGATATCTGGGTAGTCGGTCTGGAACTTCGTTAAGATTGTTGGAAGCAGAAGCGCAACCCGGTTAAACCGCAGCGAAGATGTTATATCCGGAAAGAAAGGTACTTGCTGTTACAGGTGATGGTGGTTTCATGATGAATTGTCAGGAGATTGAAACAGCTGTTCGGATGAATGTTCCGATCGTCGTTCTGGTCATGCGGGATGACAGCTATGGTTTGATCAAATGGAAACAGGATGACCGATTTGGCGATCACTGTTTTGTAGATTTTACAAATCCAGATTTTGCAAAAATGGCAGAGAGTATGCATGCAGTTGGACTTCGTGTAGATAAAACAGAAGATTTGAAGGATGTTCTGGAACAGGCATTTGCATCTGGTAAAGTCTGTATCATTGACTGCCCGGTTGACTATGCAGAGAATACAAAACTGACGGAACACTTAAAACAGATGATTGCAGAATTGGAATGATAAATGTATGAAATGCGCGAAGCACATCATGCAGCTATTTAGAAATAAAAAATCTCATAGTATCCTCTTACCATCTATGATAAAATAGAACCAGTATAAAAGGTACGGAATACAGTATAAAACAAGAGGGTGCGCAGACTGGATGCACAGCAGATTGATACAGGGGTGATGCTATGAGAAGATATAGGAAACTGAAAATATTTGTGGCAGGGCTTGCCATGATCGCAGCGGCGGCAACGGGCGGCGGAACCGTATTTGCAGCGGGAACAACAATGGCAGAGATAACAACAGATAAAACGCACGATACTCTGTCAGGAACGGAAGAACAGACAGAGGAAGAAGCGGATACATCTACACAGGTTGAAGATCGACAAGAAGAAACAGATAAAGATGAGATCTTGGCTGCGGAGCCGGAAGAGAATTCGTATGGCTGGGAAGAAATCCTGGGTGACGTAAATGCGGTCACGATGGGAAATGGAATATCCGCCTATAACCTTCGGGAAGACAGGACAGCAACGGACCGGTATTATGATCAGTTGGATGATGTGTCAAAAGAAATATATAATATCTTATATGATGCCTATAAAGATGGCTCTACAACGAGTACGATCACGTTGAATTATTCCAGCGTTTGGAAGGATCAGAAGATTACGATCACATCGGATAATAAGATGGTCATGCCGGATACCTTTCATCCACAGGTGCTGAGCTGGGAACGTGACATGCTGACTCCGGCATTTCTTGCTCTGATCTATGACCATCCGGAGCTTAGCTGGCTGTCGGGTGCAACCTATTATATGTCATACAAAATAAATGGAATTTCATATTATTCGTCTGAGCTGGATGAGAATAACAGTATGGTAAAGGATGTAACAGTTCCATGTATTACGACCTATATCAAAGAACCGTCGGTTGATGCTACAAAGGCGGAGATGGATACGATCGTGTCGGAAGCAACGGAATCGATCAATAAGAAGCTCGCGGGAAGTACATTCAGATATCAGACCATAAAAGAGATTCATGATTATATCTGTAACAGTACATCCTATGCAAAATCTAATACGACAAGCAGTGAATATCAATCGGCTTACAGTGCATTTCGTGACGCGAATGGTGATGGAACGGTGGAGACGGTCTGTGCAGGATATTCCAGAGGCTTTAAGCTGTTGTGCGACGCATATGGAATACCATGTGTGCTTGTGACCGGAGTGACAGATACCGGTGGAGCCCATATGTGGGATCTGGTTCAGATGGAGGACGGTATCTGGTATGGAGTAGATGCGACCTGGGATGACCAGACCGGCCGGACCTATTATGATTTCTTTTTGGTTGGATATGCAACGAAGCCGGATCATTTTGCAAAGACCGATTTCGGAAGCTGTCATATAGCAGAAGGCGCCTGGGATGCAAATGGCGCATATGAATTCGTCTATCCGGAACTGAGTACAGACCTGTATCATGAAGATCAGGATGGAGATGGAATCTGTGATCTGTGTAATGCAATGTTAGATGGTATGAGCGCATCACTTGCCGGATATTCGCTCCGGCTGGAGGAGGAGACGGGAATCTGCTTTTATCTGCGGTTTACAAATACAGTTTTAAATGACAGCGGCGCATATATGGAATTTACGATGCCGGATGGAAGCACAACGCAACAGAAGGTGACGGATGCAGAGAAGCAGACAGTAAATGGAAAACAGTATTATGTATTTACCTGTTACGTGGCAGCAAAGGAGATGGCGGATGATATCCGGGCACAGGTATTTCTGTCCGATGGAACTGCCTGCGGAACAATATATCGGTATTCGGTTCAGGATTATGCGGGATATATGTTAGGCCGGAGCAGTACCTATACAGCAGAACTTCCGGTCGTGAAGGCAATGCTGAATTACGGAACTGCCGCACAGGAATTGTTTGGTTATCATACCGGTGATCTGGCAAATGCAATTCTGCCGGAGACGGAACGTCAGATAGGAAGCATGGATCTGACTGCACTTGCATCCTATCAGTCCGTGCAGACAGGAAATATGCCGGATGGAATTTCCTATTATGGAAGCTCCTTGGTGCTACGTTCAGGAACACTGATCCGTCATTATTTTACAAAAGCAGGTGATGTGGAGCTGAGTGATATAACATTTACCTTAAATGGAAATGCAGTAACTCCGGTATCCATCGGATCCAATATGTTTTATATAGAAATTCCTGCCGTGCATATTCAGAACATTACACAGATGAATACATTGGCAGCAGGAGAGAGTGGAGCGATAACATATGGTGTTTTAAGTTATGCGTATACGGTGTTGTCGGCTCAGACATATGGAAGTACACTGGAACAGGTTATGAAAGCTATGGTTATATATCAGCAGACAGCACAGACCTATCTTGCCAGATGACACATGCTTGTTCAGAATATAAACGAGGGCAAAGAACCGACAAAATAAAAAGAATCAAAAAATAGAAATAAAGACGAATTAAAACAGGAGACTGTATACAAGCATGAGTTGTACACGGTCTCCTGTGTTTCTATCCGATAAAATCCGGATCATTATTTATTTTTTACGAGCCTGTACCATATATTCTTTGAAAGAGGCACGCAGGCTTCGCTCGATATTCGGAATAATATGTCCGTTTTCATTATTTTGCCATACCGCCTGCAGGAAGAATGAATTTCCGGTCAGGAAACGATTCCTTGTAAAGGCATCCGTCTGTTCCTGATCCTGAAAACGACATAATTCGATATCATCATGATATAGAATCTCGGCTGCGGTGTGGAACTGTCCGTCCGTACAGTACCATTTGTAGATACCGTGAAAAGTTGTACGGCAATACCATCCAAGGAAGGTAAAGCCTTTATAACGGAATGGATTCTTTGCCAGTTTTACAACTGCGTTGCCGTCATAGTTCTCATTTGGACGAAATTCAATCGATTTTTCCCGGATCGATTTGTTCAATCCAAAAGTAAATAACCGACAGACAAGATTTTTATTCTTAGCAGAGGAAGCATAGATCAGGTTAAATGGTTCCTTCTTAAAATGCGTATCTGCCAGATTGTATTTCTTTTCAACAGAATGGATCGCATTCAGTATGAAATCACCGGAGGCTTTTCGTTTTTCCTCCAGAAGCTGACCAACTTTGCTATAATCGATCGGTTTTGCTGATTTTGTACTGTCATAGGTTTTTGTAAAACGGCGATCCTCTAAATCAAAGGTTTTTAAGATTGTATCAACCTTATCGCCATGTCTTGCACCAACATAAAACTGCTTTTCAAATAAGATCGAGAATGCACAGGCATGGAATGAATTTGTAAAGATGTATTCTGCCTGTTCTATATATCCAAGCCATTCATCCGGACCAACATTATAGATGACTTTGTAATCGCCTTCTTTTGGCAGATGGACATTGCTTTCATAGGAGGACAGAATGATAAGTTCCAGACCTTTTTCCTTTGCAAATGCCAGAGCCTTCTGGATGGAGTCGATCGCACGCTCCATTACAGCGTAGAGCAGGACATATTTGCGTTCCTGATTTCTGGGCGGGAGCGCAATATCGTGCCAGAATTTTTTATCCTTTAAAAATACAGGATCCAGTACAACCGGAACATCTTTCCCCGTCAGTTCATGAATGTGTTCGGCAAAGCTTGACTCTCTCGCAGCGATTGCCTCGAATGGCGTTGTATATTCGATAAATTCTTTTTCCTGTTCTTTTGTCCAGCCGTTAAAGACACCACGACTGACAGCATATCCGATCTTTGGAGCGTTTTTCATAGGCTCGGCAGCCAGAAAAAATCCACGGTCAAAGCCTTTATCCGGATTGTACTGCCAGATAACATCCGTAGCACAGATGTAGCAGTCAAAATCCAGTTTCTGATCATCCAGATCGTCATGGTGATAGGTTTCTTTGGTGCGGATATAATGAGCATTGATAAAGTTCTCAAATTTCTGATACCGCTTTGGCCATATCGTGTACAACTTGGCAAATTTATTGATCGTAAGTATTTTCAGGTTATGCTTATGTGTCCAGACCTTTTGTTCATCTTTTGTAAGGCCTTCCGGCATTATTTCTGTCAGAGCTTTGTTGTAGCCATGTTGCAGATAAAAATGCAGAGGATAGACCGGATCGTATTCTTTGTTATTGTAGATAGGCATATAGTCAATGACTGTACTTTCGATGCCATGATCTGATAAAAATTGCTGGAAAGCATATGTGTGTAAAGGACACGCAAAATTAAGTGCTTTCGTATGTGTATTTATTGAAATAATCCCTATCTTCAAAACGATAGTTCCTCCCTGAACTTTACATATAATTTATAAACCTTAACAGGCCACATATAGTTTTATTTTATCTTATAATTATATATAAATCAAGCGCAAAAGACAGAATCAGACATTTGTCGTGGGAAATCGATCAGTTAATTCCTTTCATTGTAAGCTGGATCCGTTTCTTGGCAAGATCCACGCTCATAACCTTAACCGTTACGATGTCACCGACGCTGACGACATCCAATGGATGCTTGATGAATTTATCGGACATCTGGGAGATATGCACCAGACCATCCTGATGAACACCGATATCGACAAATGCACCAAAATCGATTACATTGCGGACGGTTCCCTTTAAGATCATGCCTTCCTTCAGATCCTTCATTTCAAGGATATCACCACGCAGGATCGGCTGTGGCATTTCGCTTCTAGGATCTCTGGCTGGTTTTTCCAGTTCTTTTACAAGGTCGGTGACGGTTACTGTTCCGACACCCAGTTTCTTTGCGAGTGCTTTGATATCACCGGCTGCTTTTGTAATGCCCTTTAACTGACCGGATGCAAGATCATCCATGGAATAACCGAGATGCTGGATCAGTGTTTCAGTAACCTCATAGCTTTCCGGGTGGACAGAGGTTGCGTCCAGTGGATTTGTACCACCAGTGATCCTCATAAATCCGGCACACTGTTCAAATGCTTTCGGGCCAAGTTTAGCAACCTTTAACAGTTCTTTTCTGTTCTTAAAACGGCCATTTGCTTCTCTGTATTCTACGATATTTTTTGCCAGGGTTTTGTTGATACCGGAAATATGTTCCATCAGAGGAGCGGAAGCGGTATTTAGATCGACACCGACCTGGTTTACGGAATCTTCTACAACAGCGTTTAATGCTTCTGTCAGCTTCTTTTGATTCATATCGTGCTGATACTGACCGACACCGATCGCTTTTGGATCGATCTTGACCAGCTCGGCAAGCGGATCCTGAAGTCTTCTTGCGATTGAAGCAGCACTACGCTGGCCTACATCAAAGTTCGGGAATTCTTCTGTTGCAAGTTTACTTGCAGAGTAGACGGATGCGCCGGCTTCGTTTACGATCACATATTGAATCTTTGTATCCAGCTCATGGATAAGATCTGCAATGATCGCTTCGGATTCACGGGAAGCAGTACCGTTTCCAACTGAGATAAGGGAAATATGATATTTCTTGATCAGATCTTTTAAGATCTTCTTGGATTCTTCCACTTTGTTCTGAGGGGCAGTTGGGTAAATAACCTTAGTGGCGAGCACCTTTCCGGTTGCATCAACGACTGCCAGCTTACATCCGGTACGGAAAGCAGGATCCCAGCCGAGAACCACATGACCATTGATCGGTGGCTGCATTAAAAGCTGCTTTAAGTTGCTGCCAAATACCTTGATCGCGCCATCTTCAGCAGCTTCTGTCAGACTGCTTCGAATATCGCGCTCAATAGAAGGTGCGATCAGACGTTCATAACTGTCAGTTATAGTGTTCCTTAAAATGTCATTTGTATTTGGATTGTCGCGTACGATCACCTGACGGATCAGATAACCGGTGATCTCATCAACCGGTGCTTCAATCTTAACAGAGAGAAATTTTTCCTTTTCTCCACGGTTGATCGCAAGTGTACGGTATCCGGTCATTTTGCGTACGGGTGTGCTGAAATCATAATACATTTCATATACGGATTCTGCTTCCGGATCCTTGGCAGTTGTCATTAAAATACCCTTGTCCATTGTAAGGCTTCGGATTTCTGTACGATATTCAGCATTATCTGAAATAGATTCTGCAATAATGTCCATAGCTCCGGCGATGGCTTCTTCTGCAGAGTGGACTTCTTTCTCCTCGGATACATAAGCCAGTGCTTCCTCCAGAATCGGCTTATTTGTCATCTGAAGGGAGATGATGTTGGCAAGTCCGGTAAGACCTTTGCTCTGTGCGATTGTCGCACGCGTTTTTCTCTTTGGTTTATAAGGACGATACAGATCTTCCACTGCAACGAGTGTTTCAGCAGCCAGAATTGATTTCTTTAGTTCATCGGTCAGCATGCCCTGTTCTTCGATCGAAGCGATGACCTTTTCCTTCCGGTCTTCCAGTCCTCTGAGATAAGTGAGCCGTTCATCCAGAGTACGAAGCTGTTCATCGTTTAAAGAACCGGTAGCTTCCTTTCTGTATCTTGCAATAAAAGGGATCGTGCATCCCTCATCTATCAATTTAACGGCAGCAGCTACCTGCTCCTGTCGGCACATAAGTTCCTGACTGATTTTCAAAATAATATCCATAATCGTGAAACCTCTTTCTTAATTTGTATCATTCACCGTAACAGGCAATGCCATATATATTGTGCGTTCAAGTCCGCTTGTTGCAACCCGCACGGACAGGTTGGAACAATATATAGTTGAATATTACGGGAAAGCAGAATCTAGTATATGCGAAATTTCGGCAGGATTCAAGCTTGGAGACAGACAAATTATGGAAAAGTACAAGACAGAAAAACGAAGCAGATGAAAAAATGAAGTATCTATAAAATGACAGATTTGCTGGAAAGATATGGGCGGCTGTGTTATACTGAAATAAATACAAGGTGCGGGTGGACATGTCCGGTTATATCATATTAAATACCAGTTAAGGTACAGAATGGAGCAGAACATGCAGGGTTTTACAAATACAGCAGACAGGAATGAAACAATTTCTTATATAGAAGAATGTGGCTGTCAGACAGAAGCAGCAGAAGCAGATTGCGTGAAGACTGCAATGGCATTTGCCAGGCAATGTCATCAGGGGCAGACACGTCTTGGAAGAGATGGCAAAGTGCCGTATTATGATGAACATATTCTTGGTGTTTACCATATATTAAAGGACGAATGCCATGTAGAGGATGAAACTGTACTTGTAGCTGCATTATTGCATGATACGGTAGAAGATACGGACTGTACATTTGAAGATATTGAAAAGATCTTTGGTACGGATATCAGGGATCATGTATATTTATTAAGTAAACTTGAAGGAGAGACCTTCTCTGACTATTCAAAACGTCTATTTGACCACGCCCCGGCACAGGTGGTCATGATCAAACTTGCAGACAGACTGCATAATCTAAGAACTATCCTTTTTGTATCCAATCGCAAATGGATCCAGAGAAAAGTAAATCAGACTTATACCGATATCCTTGACCGGTTAGAACAGGTAAAAGACAATCTGGGAGAGAACTATGCTTCCGAGATATCTATGTTAAAAGATAAAATTATCGAACAACTTGCTGTTGTTCAGGCAGAACTGGACAAGAAGCGGGAGACAATTCAATAATACCGATTTCTCCGTCCGTCGGACTTTCGAAATCGTACAGCTATTCGCCCTTCTTGCTCATATCTGTTTATCTGCCAAATAAATAAGCAACGTTGTCTTTATACAGACACGTTGCTTATTTGCTTGGCAGATTTATTGTCATATGTTTTCAATCTGCCAGTCGATCGGTTCAACACCGTGCTCGGTCAGGAAGTTGTTCGTTTTGCTGAAAGGCTTGCTTCCCCAGAAACCACGATAGACAGATAACGGACTTGGATGCGGAGCTTTTAAGATCAGATGATTCGGATTGTTTAACATCGAAGCTTTTTTTTGTGCATACGATCCCCATAAGATGAATACGATCGGACGATCCTGGCGGTTTAAGATCTCCATACAGGCGTCTGTAAATTGTTCCCAACCATGTCCCTGATGGGAATTTGCCTGATGCGCCCGGACGGTCAGAACAGCATTTAACATCAGGACACCCTGCTCTGCCCATTTGACAAGATAACCATTATTGGGTATATAGCAGCCAAGGTCATCGTGAAGCTCCTGATAGATATTAGCAAGAGAAGGCGGGATGTCGACACCCGGCTTTACGCTGAAGCTCAGACCATGCGCCTGCCCTACGTTGTGGTAAGGATCCTGACCGATGATAACACATTTGACCTTTGATAATGGTGTCAGATGGAACGCATTGAATATATCATCGGCAGGAGGAAAGATCTCTCTTGTGGCATATTCATGTCCAACAAAATTAAACAGTTCTTTATAATATTCTTTTTTATATTCGGGCTTCAGTTCCGCAGCCCAATCATTTGAAATAGCTGGCATAATTCAGACTCCTTATCTATAGTGTATAGGATACGTTTTTCATTTCGAGACGACATTCTGCATTCTGAAAATAAAAAGAATAGCATATGTGTTCATTTTTAAAAATAGTGTAACATAAAGAATATTTAATGTAAATTTTAAGGTGTAATTTTACTCTGAAACATTGTCAGGTGAGAGACTTTGTGGTATCATCTTTTCAAATGAAATTTTTGCAGAAGGGGTGCTGAAAATGGAGAAAGCATATAAGACAATGAAAACTTCAGGCGCAATAAATATTGCATTAGGCGTAGTGGTTCTGGTGCTTGGACTTGCATCCGGTATATTGATGATCGCATCAGGCGGTTGTCTATTGAAGAACAAACGTCATATTGTATGGTAGGAATGACAATCCTATGCACGCGGATACAGGAAGAACAGTTGCCGCGTGCATATTTTTTGCAGATCTTTTCATGACGGAGTTTTTCTGTAAAAATGGGGTTGACAGACAGCGAGACACTGTGTTAAAGTCGATACAGATAATACGATGAAGAGGAATAGTAGAATCTATGAAGCATTCAGAGAGTTGTCGGTTGGTGTGAGACAACAGTGGAACAGATTTGAACTCGCCTCAGAGTAGCCCGCTGAAAGGAAGTAGGATGGGATGGAACCTGACCATTATAGCAGGAGGATATAAGAGATTCTATCTGTATCTGTAACGAGAGCATACAACATGTATGAAATAGAGTGGTACCGCGTATAACTTACGTCTCTATAGGTGATGAGATGTAGGTTTTTTTATTGCCATATTTTATGTAATATATGAATCGGAGAACAAAAGCCGTTACAGGAGCTTATACAGAAAACAGAAACAGGAGGTTAAACATGAAGAATTTTGAGCATTACAAAAGAGGCTACTATATGCCGCCGGAAAAGTCTACAAAATGGGTAGAAAAGGAATACGTTGATAAGGCACCGATCTGGTGTAGTGTAGATTTAAGAGATGGAAATCAGGCACTGATCGTTCCGATGAATCTGGATGAGAAACTGGAGTTCTTCAAGGAACTTGTACGAATCGGTTTCAAAGAGATCGAGATCGGTTTCCCTGCAGCATCAGAAACAGAATATGAGTTCTGCCGTACCCTGATCGAGAAGGATATGATACCGGATGATGTAACCATTCAGGTACTGACACAGGCAAGACCACATATTATTAAGAAGACATTTGAAGCAATTGACGGCGCAAAGAATGCAATCGTTCACCTGTATAATTCAACATCTTATGCACAGAGAACACAGGTATTTAAGAAATCCAAAGAAGAGATTTTACAGCTTGCTGTCGATGGAGCAAAACTGTTGAACCAGATGGCAGAAGAGCACGGAGTAAATTATCCGTTTGAGTATTCACCGGAGAGCTTTACCGGAACAGAGATTGACTATGCATTGGACGTATGTAATGCAGTTATTAAAGAATGGAAGCCTACTCCGGATCGTAAGGTTATTATTAACCTTCCTGCAACTGTAGAAATGTCACTTCCGCATGTGTATGCAAGCCAGATTGAGTACATGAGTGAACATTTGATTGACAGAGAAAATGTTATCCTGTCCTTACATCCGCATAATGACCGTGGATGCGGCGTAGCAGATGCAGAGCTTGGTATTCTTGCAGGTGCAGACAGAATCGAAGGAACTTTATTTGGAAATGGTGAGAGAACCGGTAATGTAGATATCATCACACTTGCGATGAATATGTTCACACATGGAGTAGATCCTGAACTTGATCTGTCTGATATTCCAAAGCTGACAGAATTATATGAACGCGTAACAAATATGCATGTATATGAGCGTTCTCCGTATACGGGAAAATTAGTCTTTGCAGCATTTTCAGGTTCTCATCAGGATGCGATAGCAAAGGGTATGAAGTACAGAAAGGATCAGGGAGATGGTATGTGGACAGTACCATATCTTCCGCTGAATCCGGAGGATATCGGAAGAAAATATGATGGAGATGTTATCCGTATCAACAGCCAGTCAGGAAAGGGAGGTATCGGTTATATTCTCCAGTCCAAGTACGGTTTTGACCTTCCGCCAAAATTCCGTGAGGATCTTGGTTATACAGTTAAAGATGTATCTGATAAGGCACATAAGGAATTATCCGCTACCGAAGTTTTGGATATTTTCCAGAGTACATATGTCAATATAGAAAATCCTGTTCGGATGTTGGAGTGTCATTTCGTTCAGGGAGATGGAATCTCAACTGAGATCACGATCATGAAATATGGCGAAAAGAAAGTATATCATGGTAAAGGAAATGGTCGTCTGGATGCTGTCAGTAATGCAATTAAGAAGCATTTTGACATTGACTTCAAAATCATCTGCTATGAGGAGCATGCATTACAGGTAGGCTCTAACTCACAGGCAGTCGCTTATGTAGGTCTGGAAGGAAAAGACGGAACAGTTACCTGGGGTGCAGGCATTAAGGATGATATTATTGATGCATCTGTATATGCTTTAATCTCAGCAATCAACAGAACAGGCGTGTTATAATAAATAAAAAGCCATTCAGCCGGTATAATAATTGTATCGGTTGGATGGCTTTTTAGTGCTTTTGAAAAAATTATGAAGTTTGGCTCAGCTTTTTATAGCAGTAGCCGATGATATCTTTTCGGGTTACGATACCGATGAATTTGTTGTGGTCGTCTACTACAGGAACGAAGTTCTGTGCCATCGCACGGGCAATCAGATCTTCCATATTTGAGTTGATTGATACGGAAGCATATTCGAATTTTTTCGGAATGTCGGACAAACGGATATCTTCGGATTCGGACAGATGGTTCAATCCGTTTTTCTTGCAGAACCAGAGGATATCACCCTCGGTGATTGTTCCGACATATTCGCCGTTACCCGACAGAATCGGGATTGCTGAATATCGATGGATCTCCATCTTTTCAAGAATCTGTCTTAAAGTAAATGTGCTTTCTATAAATGCAACCTCGCTCTTAGGAGTCAGAAAAAATAAAATATTCATAGGTCAGGGAAAATCCTCCTTTATGTAAAATATAACTTTGTATTATTGGTGATCAGCGGCAATGGTTTATTATTCGTGCCTGTATCTATTATAGAAGATGTCGACAGGGTTTGCAATTTACATTCTCTTAATTTTGTTTGAAAAAAGTGTGACAGATTTCAGAAAAAACAGAGAAAAAACTTCGGGTTGTTTAATAAGGTGTTATTTGTTAAAATAAATATAAGTGTAGGCTTGTGCGTGCACATTTACAGACAGGAGGAAAGCTATGGCTGCGGATAACGTATATGATGAAGACCAGAAATACCTGATTGAAGCGCGTGATACAATCTCCGAATTAGAAGATTTAAAAGATAAGCTGGAGGAGATCAAGCTGCTCCAGAAGAAGAATAAACGGGCTATCGTCCGGGAAGAACGGGCAACTGGTGATGAGATCAGTGCCACATTAAAAAAAAGAAAAGAACAGATCGCTGCAAGCTATGACAGACAGATCGATGTAAATAATTCTAAGATCCGTCAGGTGCAGACGAAGAAGGATAAAAAGAAAAGCCAGAGAATGGAAGATCGGATCAATAAGGAGACGGCAGATATCCGGGAGGAGAATCGTCAGCTGAATGCAGCTATCAAGACTTTATTCAAAAAGAATCATGTTCCGGCCTTTTGTAATACGAAGATGTATTATTGCCTGTTTTCCCCCAAAGGCATGAGTGAATTTCTTGAGCTGTTTGTAATTCTTTTGGTTGCATGTGGAGGAATTCCTGCAGCAGTGATAGCGGTTTTGATGAATACAAAGTTTAAGACAGGAAGTCATACTGCAATGTGCGTGTTGATTGCAGCACTGATCATAATTGCTGAGTTTATTATTTATTTTATTGTATTTAACCTGACAAAGGTGAAACATAGGGATTTGATCCGGGAGGGAAGAAGAACCCGCGATAAGATCATAGCCAATGAGAAGGCTGTAAAAGCGATCAAGAATTCAATTGCAAAGGATAAGGATGAGAGTATTTACAGACTGGGTAAATATGATAAAAAGATTCAGGAATTAGAGGATGCAGGTGGAGTGATCAGTGATGAAAAACTGGATGCGCTTCGTACATTCGAGAAAGAAACCAGGCAGTTGATTACGGATGAGATTACCGGACGCAGAAAAGAGAAACTGGACCGGTTGAAATCCGAACGTGATACACTGGAAAATGATTTCGGTGATACGCAGAAGAAGATATCTGAATACGAGCTTATGATCACGAACAAATATGAAACATATCTCGGAAAGGATTTTTGTACAGAAGAAAAATTATCTGATCTGATCTCAATCATGGAAGAAGGATCAGCAAGTACAGTATCTGAGGCTATCAAAGTTTATAAGGGAGATGACAGATGATGATCGGCATAGATCAACGCCTTTCCGATGTATTCTGCCATTTGTTTAACTGTATATAATCTGGTATTCTGGAGAAGATTTGCTCCGGTGTGACCAGACAGATTCACAATTCCGGTAATGGACATATCGCCTATTGCCGGAAGTTTTTTATTTACGCCTTTTCCGGGAAAAAGGTGGGAGTTGGTGAGCGTGACCAGTCCCATGTCCTTTGACATGCCAAGAGAGGCATCGACAGCAATCACAAAAGGATTGTCAAAGTCCGCATAAATGTGTTCGATGGTATCCTTGATATTTAAAGCATGGACAGGGTATTGCAGCGTGCCTGCAACCTGATAGGTTGTGTTGTGAGCCAGGATATAATCACCGACCAGAGGACCAAGGGCATCTCCGGTTGCGCGGTCTGTGCCGATGCAGATAACGATGATATCCTTGGAAGCACCATCCATTTCATATATCATTTCTATGATCTTATCCCCAAGTGCTTTACAGGTATGGCTACGGCTGGGATCAAAATATTCAGTTTTTCGTTTCGTTTGTTTTTTGCTGATATTCATAAACACCTTCCAGAAAATGTATCTTACTATAAAGTATTACCAGGATTGATAAAGTTTACACAAAGCTGAAAAATAAAATGTCGAAATAATAAAAAAGAAAAAATATGGATTGCAGGATCTGTTGACAAAATTTGATAAGTACAGGCTATCTGGAATGCTATTATCAGAATTAATCTCAAAATAGAGAACTTTCGATAGAACGAAAGTAAATAAAAGAATGGGGAGTGTTATCATGATAGAGATTGTATATGACAAGGCGACAGCAGAAAAAAATGCAAAAAATGATGGTCACTACAGAATGCCAAAGAATATCAGACAGATAGGAAATGCCCCGGATAAAAAGAAGATATACATAGAAGATTATGTAATGACATTTCTTCGCAAGATTGCAGAGCCGGGAAATACAACCTCCCGCGGTGCGATCCTGCTTGGAGAATATTTTAAAGACGGGGATACAGAGACCTTGTTCATCAGTGGAGCGGTAGAAGCACAGAATCTGGAGTTTGATGTGGAACAGATTAAATTTGATGATCATATCTGGAGCAAGCTCTATGCGGATATCAATAAATATTTTGAAAATCTGTCAGTTGTGGGATGGTTTTTATCCAGGATGGGATTTTCAACAGAAATCAATGACAAGATTACCAGACTTCATCTGGAAAATTTTCGGGGAAGAGATAAGGTACTGTTTGTTATGGATTCTCTGGAATGTGATGATGCCTTTTATGTATGTGAGAAGAACCGGCTGATGCGGCAACGTGGATACTATATTTATTATGTCAGAAATGAAGCAATGCAGAGCTACATTATCAGCCGTAAGAATATGTCCTGTGAGGACAAGCAGAACGCAGCAGTACGGAAGGATGCGGAGCTTGTAAAGAATTTCCGCGCCATGCGCGGTGACACACCTGAAAAACCAAAGAAGAACCGCACCTATGTCCGGTATGCAGTAGCCTCTTTTGCAGCTTTATTTGTACTATCCATGGGAGTTGCTGTATCCGGAAACTATGATAAAATGAAGAACATCGAATCTACGATCCGCAAAATGGAACTGGAAAATGGAGATTCCGGGGTACAAGTATTTTCAAACAGCAACACAGAACAGACAATATATACAAAAGATATAGACAGCACGACTGCCGGAACATCGGCTGTTACGGAAACGCAGACAGAGTCTGCCGGCACAGATAAGGCAGGAGTAACAGGATCAAATGGGGCACAGAACAAAACGCAGGTAGATCAACCGGATACAGAGAGTCTGATAACAACGGAACAGACAACTTCACAGGACAATACTCAGGAAAATACCCAGGAGACAATGGCAGAGGGAATTCTGCAGTATTATACGATTAAAGAAGGAGATACATTGATGAGTATTTCGATCAAGATGTACAAGTCTCCGGAATATGTGGATGCCCTGATGAATGCAAATGGAATTAAAGAAGGAGATACAATCTATCCGGGGGAAAAAATAGCTATTCCATCTGTAAACTAAAAATGATATACTGTCCACATGTGAAAAGAAAAACTCTTATTTAAAATTGCAGATAATATAGAGGTATAGTATGACAAAAGAAACAACTGAAGAACTGAATAAAAAAAGAAAACCTGCTTTTGGGAAACGTCGTTTTGAAGAACAGGACAGGACACAGGATACAGACAGCAACATAATAGAAGTAACACCAGGAATGTCAGGAAGATTAAAGCTGCTGATCCTTTTACTTGTGATATTAATTGCAGCGGTAACGATCGTATCCGTGCGCAGATACATCAGCACAAGAGAATATAGAGCATATGACGTGGTGACATCTACCGAGACATCCGGAGATAATATAGCCAATTATGTATTGTTCAGTGATAATGTCCTGAAGGTAACAAAAGATGGAGTATCCTATATTGATCAGAGTGGTAATACTGTCTGGGACTGCAGCTATTCCATGAAGATGCCGCAGGTAGTTGTAAATGGAGACTATGCTGCAGTTGCAGATCTGAATGGCAGAGATGTGTATGTATTTAATAAATCCGGTAAGGTCAGTAACCAGACACTGAACTATGATATTACCAATATCGACGTGGCAGCACAGGGCGTTTATGTAGTGATCCTGTCGGGAGAAAAAGAAAATTATATCAATGCTTACGATAAAGACAGCAAGAGTATATATGAGATGAAGACATCGATCGAGAACAGTGGGTATCCGCTGGATATTGCAATATCAGATGACGGAGCCAAGTTATTTACCAGTTATGTGAAGGTAGACGGGACTTCTGTGCCGGATTATCTTGCAGCCTATAATTTCGGATCTGTGGGACAGAATGAGAATGCGGATCGTCTGATGGGTGGCTTTACCTTTGATGACACCATATTTCCATACATAGATTTTGTAGACAATGACACAGTTGTCTGTTTTGGTGATAATAAGATCGTTGTATACGCCATGTCTGAAAAACCAAGTGAAAAAGCGGAGATCGATCTGGAGAACCGTGAGATGCTTGGTGTATTTGCAAATACAAAATATCTGGGTTATATCACGGCAGATAACGAAGATAGTGACAACAGATACCATATCTATATCTATGATATGAGTGGTAAGCTGACAGCAGAAACGGATTATAACAATTCATTTTCCAATATATATGCAACAGATGATGAACTTATCATTTCGGGGGAATTCGACTGCAGTATTTATTATCTGAATGGAGCAAGAAAGTTTGCAACGACCTTTAATAAGAATCTGATCAATATTGTGCCATCCAAAAATAAGCTGGAGTATATTGCGATATTTGAAAATGAAACCCAGGTGATCAAATTAAAGTTAAAGAACGAAAAGGAGAAAAAATGAATCTGTTAGTTCTCGGAATTCTGGCATTTATTTTGCTACTGGTATTTCGTGGATATAGAAAAGGCTTTTTTAAAAGTGCTGCCAGCGCGATAGGAATTGTGCTGGCAGTTCTTCTTACTGCTATATTATATCCTGGCGTGAATAAACTGTTGTGTCAGTATACCGTTCTGGATGATGTCATAGAACAGAAAATCATAGAAAAATTTGAACTGCCGGAAGAAACAAAGACGGCAACAAGAAATGAAGAGATTGATACGATAGAAAATCTGGACCTTCCGGATAATGTGAAAGGCTGGCTGATTGCAAACTGCAACGGAGAAACGTTCTTGGAGAGTGGGGTGGATAATGTATGCAGTTATATTGCAAAGTCTTTAACAGCGATGGTAATGCGGGGAATTTCCTATGTGCTTACACTCCTGGTGCTGTTGCTTCTTCTTCATATATTGATTATGGTGCTTGATGTTGCAAACTATATACCAATCGTAAAAAGCATTAACAAAGCCGGAGGTGCAATATTTGGTGCCGGACAGGGAATCTTAATTGTCTGGATCTTTATGGGGATTGTGACGCTGTTGTCAACATTTAGCTGGGCATATCAGGTCATACAGATGATCGATGAAAGTCCGCTTTTGGCATGGCTTTACAAAAAAGACATTTTTTTGAAAATAATAGTTGACATCTTGGAAAAGATTTAGTATAGTATCACTTGCTGGTCGCGAGAACAGCTTGAGCAACAAAAAAAGATTGAAAATAATCGAAAAAAGTTGTTGACAAACATTGACGATATGTGTTAATATATCGGAGTTGCTGTTCGAAACAGTAACAAACAACGACAAATGATTTCATGATGATTCTCATCTGGAAAGTATGCAGAACATCAAAAAAGAAATTAAAAAAGTTGTTGACAAAGAACACTGAATGTGATAACATATAGAAGTTGTCGCTGATGAGTTCGACAACAAAGAACCTTGAAAAATTAACAACATGACAACCCTGAAATTCCAAATAAAGAATTTCAAAAAGAACGTAACAGACGCAAGTCTGATACAAACCAAGAACAGTAAAGGGTATAGATAATGACCAGAGTCATATCTGAACCCGGGACAAATTTTTAATGAGAGTTTGATCCTGGCTCAGGATGAACGCTGGCGGCGTGCTTAACACATGCA